>Ga0209099_1000150_pt1 | contig 80020 bp, 76 predicted proteins | sample AD_JPNHW2_MetaG_FD_184430 | JGI IMG/M metagenome (GOLD analysis project Ga0209099, IMG submission 184430) | Active sludge microbial communities of municipal wastewater-treating anaerobic digesters from Japan - AD_JPNHW2_MetaG (SPAdes) (version 2) | ecosystem: Engineered > Bioreactor > Anaerobic...
TTTTGTCATGATTAAAAATCTTTAATTATCAATTGATTATACTTGTGTTTTTTAAATCGGACTGCAAATATAAATGATTTCTTATTATAAATGAAATACAATCTGATTATTTTTGATAACTAATTTTTTGCTTCGATTTGATCCTATGGATTTTAAGTTAGTCATTATAAAATGGTATAACCAGAACAAGCGCGATTTACCCTGGCGCAACACCGATAACCCCTACCATATTTGGGTTTCGGAGATTATTCTTCAGCAGACTAGGGTGGCTCAAGGACTCGATTATTACTATCGTTTTATCAACACTTTCCCTACCATAAAAGATTTAGCTGATGCAGATTTGGATAAAGTAATGAAAGTTTGGCAGGGGCTTGGTTACTACTCGCGCGCTCGGAATATGCATAGCGCAGCCAAGCAAATAATGAGCGATTATAACGGAAAACTACCAACTACATACGCTGAACTACTCAAAATAAAAGGCCTTGGCCCTTATTCTGCTGGCGCAGTGGCTTCGTTTGCATTCAAGGAGGCTGTTCCAGCCATCGATGGGAATGTTTACAGAGTTCTTTCTCGTATATATGGTGTATTTGCTTCTACTGAGACTTCTGGGGGCAAAAAGGAGTTTTTTGACCTAACAATGGAGTTGATTGACGAAAAGCAACCAAATACCTTCAACCAAGCACTTCTCGACTTTGGTGCTTTGCAATGTGTACCTCGAAGTCCGAATTGCGGAATATGCCCATTCGATACAATTTGCTATGCATACAGGAATAACCTAATCAACCAGCTGCCGGTTAAGGGTAAGAAGATTGCTACTCGCGATAGGTTTCTTAACTACATTGTAATAAGGTGTAAAGGCTCAACTTTTATTCAACGACGTGAGGGTGGCGATATATGGAATTCGCTTTACCAGTTCCCGCTGATTGAAACAAGCAAAAGTATAGATATTGAACAATTGATATTAGAGCCTGCGTGGAAGGAGATTTTTGGAAAGGTTGAGGTGAGGGTTCTTTACGCTTCCAATCCAATTAAACATCCTTTAAGCCATCAAACACTTTACACAAAGTTTGTGATTGTTGAAATTGAAAAAGCAACCTACTATTTAAAGTCGAACTACAACAAGATACCAATCCCAGATATACAAGAATACTCCGTTCCAAGGGTAATCGACAGTTTCTTAGCAGCCGAACCGGCTGAGAGGTATTTTAGAAAAGAGAGAAGAAAGTAGAGAGAAGAAAGTAGAGAGAAGTTAGAATAAAGAATATTGAAGTAAGAAGGAGTTAGAAGAAGTTAAAGAATAACTTGAACTTGTTAAACCGTTAAGGTCGCTGAGATAAGCAAAGGCACAAAGGGTAAATTACAATTGCTTTACCTTTGCGCTCTTTGCGAGAACATTGTGTGCTTAGCGGTAAAAAGTTTTATAATACAATCTTGTATGTGACAATTTGCAACTGTATCCTTGTCTGCACCTTAAAGATCTAAACAGTTTTTAACTCAGCATTAAATTTGAGTTTTTTGAAAAAGAAATCCATATCTTTCGAAGACATTTTAACCACTCGTTTATTTTGGAAGCCTCTAGAAAATGGCTTTGAAGGTATATGTGTAATAAAATGTTCTAAATATTGTTTTTTTTTAATTTTTTTATAACTTTACTTAAAGGGTTTAAATTATTAACAATAAAAAACACTAAAAATGTCAGTAAACAAAGTTATCCTTGTAGGAAATGTAGGTAAAGACCCAGATGTACGTCATCTTGATAGCGGTGTTACCGTTGCTCGTTTTTCATTAGCCACAAACGAAACCTATACCGATAAAAGCGGAAAGAAGGTTACCCAAACCGAATGGCACAATATTGTTGTTTGGCGTGGCTTAGCCGAAATTGCTGAGAAGTATGTTAAAACAGGTAAGTTACTTTTCGTCGAAGGACGTTTAAAAACTTCTTCATACGATGATAAAGAAGGAAATAAAAGATATACCACTGAAATACTTTGCGATAATTTTAGATTTCTAGGGCCTAATGCCGAGGGTGGACACTCTGGGAAAACAAACGAACAACCTAGCGTTGCCGAGGCTGAAGTTCAAATCCCCGAACCAGACGATTTGCCATTCTAAATATTAGTATAAATTCTTAAAGGTTACTGTTTGATGAGTATTTGCCTCAAGCGGTAACCTTTCCTTTTTCTATTCAGATAAAAAGACCTAAATTCAACCTGTTTTTTCATAGTATCGCATTGGTACTTATAAATCAAATTATTAGGCTTTTAGCATGAAAAAGTTGAGTTGGGTAGGACTACTTCAAATGATATTATGTTGCTATTTGTTCATTTTGACAGGATGTGATTCAGCAACAGTTCCCAAGCCGCGTGGTTACTTTAGGCTTGAGTTTCCCCAAAAGAGCTATAGACTTCTTGATACTATTTACCCCTATAAATTTTACTATCCCGCTTATGGAAAAATTACACAGGATAAGGAGCGTGGGGCGGAAAAGTATTGGATAAATATTGACTTCCCCAATCATAAGGCTAAAATTCATATTAGCTATAAAGAGGTAGATGGGAATATCGATGCTTTAATTGAAGATGTTCGAACCTTAGCTTATAAGCATACCATTAAAGCAGATGCTATAAACGAAAGGCTTTTTTCTAATCCTGAGAAAAAGGTGTATGGTACACTTTACGATATTCGTGGAAATGCAGCAAGCTCTTTTCAGTTTTATGTAACCGATTCAACCAAGCACTTTTTGCGAGGCGCTTTGTACTTTAGCGTACACCCAAACAAGGATTCGCTTGCTCCTGCTGTAGATTTTTTTGGCAAGGATATGGTTAACCTAATTGAGACCCTTGAATGGAAATAGCAATTTGCTAATATGGGATTCTTCAAACAAATTGACGACGATCAGGCACAGGTTGCTCTTTGGCGGATTACCGAAACCGAGGAGGAGCTAAAGGCACTCACTGGGTTGGATTTGTCAGAGAAATATGCTTACCCCCGAAGAAGACTTGAGGTAATGGTGGTGCGTGTGTTGTTGAATCACCTAAACCATTTCGAGCAGATCAGCTATCACTCAAACGGAAGGCCATACTTTTCAAATAATAATCCTCATATCTCAATAAGCCATACGGCAAAAATGGTGGCAGTTGCTTTTAGCTATAAATACAATGTTGGTGTTGATGTTGAAAGGGTTAACCGCGATTTTGGTGAAGTTGCATATAAGTACTTATCAGAAGAAGAGTTTAAATGGGTTGATCTTACCGATCAAAAGTTACTAGCGCTTATTTGGTGTATTAAGGAGTCGGTTTACAAGCTGCCATGGGATAAACCTAAAATATTCTCAACAGAAATTAATGTTCCAAAGATCAGCAATGTAGGAGATGAAGGGGTTGTGAGTGTCGAAGTTATTGATTTAGGAAGAAAAATTTACTTGGATTTAAAATACCTATTTTTTGATGAGTTCTGCCTTTCGTGGGTTCTAAACAACCACAAATAGTATTACTTTTAGAAAGCTAATCTGATTTATTGCAATGATATACCAAAGGATAGTTGAATCAAGAGAAAAGGAAAAACTTTTTGCGTTGCTACTCGATCCCGATAAATGCGATAGCCAGCATCTAAACAAATTGCTTTCTATTGCTTCGGAAAGCGGTGTCTCAATGTTAATGGTTGGTGGTAGTCTTGTAAATGCAAATGTTGATCAATTTATTTCTGAGATTAAAAAATGCACAAACCTTCCAGTGGTTCTTTTCCCTGGAAATGCCTTGCAATTTTCGGCTAAAGCCGATGCAATACTATTCCTTTCACTTATCTCTGGCCGAAACCCCGATTTTCTGATTGGTAACCATGTTATTGTATCGGGAGCAATAAAACGTAGTGGGGTTGAGGTTATCCCAACCGGGTATGTTCTAATTGATGGAGGCGTTCAAACCTCGGTTCAGTATATGAGCAGCACAATGCCAATACCTTCTACTAAAACCGATATTGCTGTAGCAACTGCACTTGCTGGTGAGCAGCTAGGGCTAAAATTAATTTATTTAGAGGCAGGAAGTGGAGCAAAACAACCTGTACCTGTTGAAATAATTAAGGCTGTTAAAAACGGAATTAGCGTTCCTCTTATAGTTGGGGGTGGACTAAAAACCCCAGAGCAGGTAAAAGCCGCTTGGGACGCTGGTGCCGATATGGTGGTAGTGGGAAATGCCTTGGAAAACAATATCGATAAGCTACCTTCAATGGCTAGAAGACAGTAGTAAGTAGAGAGTAGCAAGTAGTTTGTTGATAGTTGTATTAGAAAACCTTTTACCGCAAAGAACACAAAGTGCTCACTATGAACGCAAAGGTGAAGTAAAAATAATTTATTCTTTGCGGCCTTCGCTAACCTTTCAGCGGCCTTTGCGGTTAAACAATTATAATTTTTTCTTTAACTTCATCTGACTTCTGTATTCTTTCTACTATCTACTTTCTACTGCCTACTTAAGTTTCTTTTACCCCATATTCACAGCAACAACCTCTTTAATTTCTGGTACATCACGACGGATGGATTGCTCAACGCCATTCTTTAGGGTCATTAAGCTGTATGGGCAGCTTCCACATGCGCCATGTAGCTTAACCTTTACGGTTAAATCGTCTGTTACCTCAACTAATGAAATGTCTCCGCCATCATTCTGTAAGTATGGACGAATAATTTCAATCGATGAGTTAATCTTTTTTATAATTTCTTCTTTTGTTGCCATGATAATATTTTTAATGGTGACTACTGTTTGTTTTTACATCCACTTTACGTGTAGGAGGCATGTTCAGGTTACGCTTTTGAACCTCCAAAATTAAATTATGTGCAAGATTATCAAATGCTTTTGCAAGTGTTTCTTGACCAATCGCCGCTGGCTTTCCATAATCGCCTCCTTCGCGTATGCCTTGAACTAAAGGTATTTGACCAAGAAGTGGAAGTTTCATGCGCTCAGCAAGTTTCTTGCAGCCATCTTTCCCAAATATGTAATACTTATTGTTTGGAAGTTCTTCAGGGGTAAACCAAGCCATATTCTCAACCAATCCAAGGATTGGAACATTAATATTCTCTGAGGTAAACATGCTTACCCCTTTAATAGCTGCTGCAAGCGCAACATCCTGAGGGGTGCTTACTATTACAGCCCCTGTTACCTGAATTTCTTGTACCATGGTAAGGTGAATATCGCTGGTACCGGGCGGTAAATCTATAAATAGAAAATCGAGATCACCCCATGCGCCTTGGTGGATAAGCTGCTTTAGCGCGCTGGTGGCCATTGGACCTCTCCAGATTAGCGCATTATCGGGTTGTACAAAGAAACCAATTGATAAAAGTTTTACGCCATGATTTTCAACGGGAACAATCAAATCCATTCCATCCTCTTTGATCATCTCGGGCTGAGCATGCTCCATGCCAAACATTTTAGGAACGGTTGGCCCAAAAATATCGGCATCGATTAATCCTACCTTTGCGCCTGTTTTGGCAACAGCAACCGCAAGGTTTGCTGCTATGGTTGATTTCCCAACACCACCTTTACCTGATGCAACTGCAATAATGTTTTTAACTCTGCTCACAGATGCCTTCGATTTGTAAGGAGACTCTGCCTTAGGTGCAACACTTGCTTTTACTTTTACATCAACTATAACATCTTTGCCAAATTGTTCTTCAATTGCCTTTAAGCAGGCTTTCTTTATCGAACTAGCAAATGGATCGTTTGATTTAGGTGAAGAAAGAGTAAAACCTAGCTTCTTGCCATCAATCGTAATATCCTCTATCATTCCTAGGCTAACAATATCCTTCCCATGCTCGGGATGGATAATTTGCTTTAGAACTTCAAGGATTGAACTGTTTGATAATTCCATTTTATAAAGAGATTTGTATATTCTTATATTATTATGAACACCCGCTTAATTCCAAATGAAAACTCTTGATTTTCTTCAGATACCCCAACCCTTAAGGGTGTGAAGAAAATCAAGTCGCTCCCTTTAGGGTTAGGGGAATTCAAATTGATTTTCTGAACAAAAGGCAATAACTTGATGTTGTTACAAGTAATCATACATTTAACAATTAACCTAGTTCTTTGTTCGGATCCCAGAAAAGTTTTTCAAAATCAACCACTCGATCATCTTCAACTTTTACCCCTTCACTTTCGAGAAGTTGCTTCATTGTGTCTGAGCCAGAAAAGTGATGTTTGCCACTTAACAACCCAATTCTATTGACAACTCGATGAGCAGGAATCCATTCTTCATTGCTATGACATCCGTTAAGCGCCCAACCAACCATCCGTGATGATTGCCCTGATCCCAGATACTTGGCTATAGCCCCATAAGAGGTCACTCTTCCAAAAGGAATTAGCTTTGTAACCTGATACACTTGTTCAAAGAAGTTAGGTTCGTTAGTATTTGTGTTCGACAATCGGCTCGGTATTTGAAAGTTCAAAGCAGATGTAAGTTATAGGAAATCCTTGTTCAAGGAATTGCTCTTCGTAGAATGTTTTAATTGATAGGATAGGATCGTTTTTTAAAGCCTCATACAAATTATCGGTGCATTGAAGAACCCTTAAACCATTATGTTCAACTAAAGCACGAGTATACTTGTGTAAATCAATGCTATCAGTTTTAAGGTGAACTAGTCCTTGTGGTTTTAGGAATGTTTTGTAAGCATTCAAAAAAACGCTTGACGTAAGACGTTTCAACGCTCTAATCCTTTTTAGCTGTGGGTCGGGGAAGGTGATCCAAATTTCACTAACTTCATCTTTTGTGAAAAATGAGGTTATGTTTTCTATTCTTGTCCTTAGGAATCCAACGTTTCCCATGTTGTTTTCGTGAGCGGTTTTTGCACCACGCCACAACCGAGCTCCCTTAATATCAACACCTATAAAGTTTTTATCGGGGAACATTCTTCCCATCCCAACGGTATATTCTCCTTTTCCGCACCCTAATTCAAGTACAATTGGATTATCATTCTTGAAAAACTGTTCACTCCATTTCCCCTTTATAGGATGATCCTTTTTGAAAACTTCTTCAAACTTAGGCTGTATGAGGTTAGCGCGTGTGTCGTTTTCGGCAAATCGTTTTAATTTATTCTTACCCACGTTTAAATTCTTAAATTTCTGAAAGGAGGATTTTCTTTATTTCTTGCTTCCCAAAATACTTTTTTCTATTCTTACACCTACGGACGAAATACCTTTCAACTCATCGGTTCGCATAGCTTGTTTAATAGCAATTTTGTAGTCGCCCTTTTGAGGGAATCGGATATTGTGCTTGTAGAGGATTCTATTATCGTGAATATAACCAAAACCCTTTCCAAGCCATTTCCCCTGATCATCAGCAAGAACTCCTTCAATTGTGTCGCAAATTGTAGCACCCTGAGGTGAAGTGGTAGTGACAAATAAATAAAGGTTTGCGTTTGGGTAATCGGTAGTGTTGCGAATGTTTACTATTATATTTTGAAAAGTTATTGTATCAACAACCGGAACATTAAATGTTATGGTGTTGTTCATGTTCCAACTTTCATTTGGGGTATTAATGTTTGCTTCATAAACCCCATTACGGTCGCATGAAAAAAATGCTAGTGTTGAAAAAAATATTATGATATATCTAACTCTGAACATTGTTATCAGGTCTTCTATGCTTGTGTTTTTTCTTTTTCTTTTTATGCTGTGAGCGGTCATCAAAACGGGTTAGGCTCTCCTCCTCAATAACGCCATGGTAATCAAGAACAGCCCTTTCGGCGGGAGCTACTTGAGATTCATCAACCAGTTTATCAGCCCTAATGCCCTTTTTGTTCATCTCGATTATCTCTTTAACCCTGCCCAATGGAACTGGAGTCATATTTACAGAAGAATCGGGATCGGAGCTATACCACATTACTCGTTTAAAAATATCTGTCTTGAGGTAGTAGTAGGTTGCATCCTTGGTTTCTAAAGGAACTGTTGTCTCCGGGAAATCTTTCCGAGCATCAACATAGCAATCCAACTCGTAGTTTAAACAACATTTTAGCTTGCTACACTGACCTGCAAGTTTTTGTGGGTTAAGCGATATTTCTTGAACTCTTGCAGAGTTTGTTGTAACCGATACAAAGTTGGTTACCCAGGTTGAACAGCAGAGCTCTCGTCCGCATGAGCCAATGCCACCAATACGACCAGCCTCTTGGCGTGCACCAATCTGGCGCATTTCAACCCTAATCTTAAACTCTTCAGCAAGAATTTTAATCAGCTCCCTAAAATCAACACGTTCATCGGCGATATAGTAGAATATGGCCTTTGTTTTATCGCCCTGATACTCTACATCACCAATCTTCATGTTAAGCTTAAGATTCTCGGCAATGCCTCGTGCCTTAATCATTGTAGCGTGTTCAAGGGTAATGGCTTCGAGCCATTTCTCAATATCAACAGGTTTTGCCTTACGGTAAACCTTTTTTAGTTCGGTTGATTCAGGATCAACGTTTAGCTTCTTGAGTTGTCGTAAAACAAGCCACCCGGTTAGAGATACCACTCCAATGTCGTGCCCAGGAGATGCCTCTACAGCAACAATATCACCCTTCTTGAGGTGAAGCTGATTGGCATTTCGGAAGAATGACTTTCGAGTATTTTTAAATTGTATCTCAACTATATCATACTCTTGAAGGGTTTTAGGAGTATCCTCAACCCAATCGTACGAGCTAAGCTTTAAACAGCCTTTGCAATGATATAGTACTGGTTCAGGGGTATTGCCCTGTTTTATTTTGACGCCTCTTGAGCTTGTGCTCTTCTCGGTTTCCACTTTATTATCAGTTTACAAAACTGCAAAGTTAGTAAAATTTCAAATGGTTAACACTTTATGATAGTAGAAGGGGAGTAAAAGTTGCATTTTATCTTTAATAAACTATTTTTGCAAATACACTTGTTTAGTATGACATTACCTGCAGGCAATTACTCAAAGGAAGAGCTATCGTGGTTCCGATCAATTTTTGATCAGTACTACGAAAACATTCGAAGCTTTGCCTACTACAAAACAGGTGATGTTGACCTAGCCGATGATATTGTTCAGGAAGTTTTTCTTAAGCTTTGGAATAATCGGAACGATATTAAGAACGAAACGGTTAAGTCGTTACTTTATACTATTGCTTCGAATACAATAAAGAACCATTTTAAGCATCAGAAAATAGTTTTCAATTTTCAGAAAGAGGAACAATCGAATGATACATTTGAGGAAGCTGATTCGGCATTAAGGCAGGAGGAATTGAATAGAAAACTGCAGGATGCGTTGGCTGAAATTCCCGAAAAATCACGCGAAGTTTTTCTGATGAATAGGATAGAGGGTTTAACTTACAATGATATAGCCGAACGGTTAGGGTTGAGCGTAAAAGCGATTGAAAAAAGAATGTCCGAAGCGCTAAGTATCATTCGATCGCGTATAAGCTATAAAATATGAGCAACGAGGAAAAAATTTTAAATGATTCAAACGAAAAGGACTTCGAACAATTCCTTAAAATGACCTCGAAGTTTAAAGTACCTGCTTCAAACCAAGGTAAAGAGGCTGCATGGGATAAACTTGTTCAGTCTATTGATAATGAGGCAAAGCAAGAAACTAAAGTCGTTGCGTTTACTTCTCGTAAAATATGGTATAGCGTTGCCGCCTCACTTGTTGTTCTTTTTACAATTGCTGCATTAACCTATAGATATTCAACTGTGCAAGTTGAACTTTTCAAGGGAGAAGTTGCCAGCCGAATTCTACCTGATGGATCAGAAGTGCAATTGAATGCCGATTCAAAAATGGGTTATCGAAAGTTTGGCTGGTTAACGAATAGGGAGATTAAACTAAGCGGAGAAGCGTTTTTTAGCGTAAAGCATGGCATTAAATTTACTGTTATTACTGATTATAACCGAAAAGTTACTGTAACTGGAACTAAGTTCAACGTATTGGCTAGAGATTCTCAATTTGAGGTGAAGTGCTTTGAAGGTTCGGTGATTGTTGAGACACCAACAACAAAGCCAATATCAGTAACCAAAGGAACAGGAATTAAATTCAGTAAAATTGATGAAGTACCCGAACAAATGCTTCTTGATTCTATCCCAGCACCAACATGGACCAAAGGCGAGTTTTACTTCAATAACACACCTCTTACTCTAGTTTTTGATGAACTTAGTCGCCAGTTTAACGTTTCTGTTGAGATTGGAATAATTGAGGTTGAAGATAGAATGTACACTGGTTTCTTTAAAAAGGATCAGGTACGAAAAGCCCTTGATTTGGTTTGTATCCCAATGGGTTTAACGTACCAGATTTCAGAGGATTCTACTCACGTTACAATCAATAAATAGAATACTTAAGGTAGGGTGAAATGAGGTTTTGTTGTATTATATCTAGATGCCTCTATTTTAAAGTTAATTTGCTCAAATGACAATTGGGTTAAAACATTCTTTTGTAATAATCGCTATTACCCTTTTGGGATACTATAGTTCATTTGGGCAAACTCGAATTTCGGAGAAGTTTGATAACGAGCCTTTGGTAAACGTTCTTGAGAAGTTATCAAAGAATTATAAAATAAAATTTGCTTACGACAATACTGCGTTAGGATCTACTGTAGTTTCAGGAGAATATCGAAATATAACTATTGAAGAAGCCCTTAATGAAATTCTTAAATCAACTTCGTTTGATTTTATCCTGATTAACAATGTATATATAATAAAACAAAGAGCAGTTGAGGCAAATAAAGAGCCTAAAGTAAAACCAAAAGTTGTTAAATATAAATTACTAGGAGTTGTTAAGGAGAAAGGAACAGGCGAGAATCTGCCTTACGCAACAATTGCTGTTGAAGAAACAAATAAGGGGACTTCAGCTAACTCTGATGGTTACTTTTCTCTTGCTAGCAACAAATCTGATTCAATGATACTAAAGGTTAGCTACCTTGGTTTTAAACCTGCCTTGATAAAACTCCCACCTCTAAATAACGATGAGGCTATCACTATAGAATTGGAGAGGAATAGCACTGCAATTTCAGATGTGGTGGTTACGGTTAAAAGGCAAAACGAGCTGATGGCTGTGGAAAATGCACCGGGGGTTATACAGTGGAACTCAAAAAAGAACTCCGATTTGCCGTCACTCTCTAATTTAGATATAGTAGCACCACTTCAGCTATTGCCTGGAATTGATGGAACAACCGAATCTTTATCGGGGCTAATGGTTAGGCATTCCGCTTCGGATAAAAACCTGTTCATATACGACGGTTTTACAATTTACCATATCGATCACTTCTTCGGGGCGTTTACCAGTTTTAATTCGAAAGCCATCAAGGATATTCGTGTAACTAGAGGCGGCTTCGATAGCCATTGGGGAGGACGTGCATCGTCAGTTGTTGAGATAACAGGCAAAACTGGTAATGAAAACAAATTGGTTACCGATTTTGGCACCGATCAGCTGAGTTCTGATATCGAGTTGGATGGTCCAATTGGTAAGAAAACTACATTTGTGTTTGCTGCCCGTCGATCGTTTACCGATGCTTACCATAGCGATTTGTATTACAACCTTTTTGAAAGTGCCCGATCAGATCTTGTTGCTTCGAAAAAAGTACCCACTTCGCTGAGTGTTGATCCCGATAAACCCAATTTTTACTACTACGACCTTAACGCGAAGCTGAGTTTTAAGCCCACTTCAAAAGATATTATATCGATAAGTGGTTACAAGGGTTACGATGATATGAATTTAAATGAAAACGGAACAACCCCAAATGTAGATGAAAACTCAAACTGGGGTAATTATGGGGCAGGAATTCGTTGGTCAAGACAGTGGAATGGTATATTCTATCATAGTTTTACAGCAGGATCATCTCGATATAGCACATATTACGATCATATTGACTATAAACTTCGAAAAAAACTTGCTGGAACTGAGTATGATACAATTAGCCATAGTTACCTTGTTAAAAACCATATTGATGACTTTAATATAAATTTTAATGGGGAATTGAAATTAGGAACATCAAATTCTCTTGAGTTTGGGGTTGATGAAAATAATGTAAGTATTGGTTCCATGTACAACTATCAATACACAACTCTTGGTGTTAAGGTTATTGATACTCTAAGGCAGTACGATAATAGAATGAACAATCTTACCTTTTGGGCTCAGGATAAAATTTCGGTAGGTCCACTAAAATCTTTAAGATTTGGGGGAAGAGTAACGTATAATGATTTAATCAAGAAATACTACTTTGAGCCAAGAGTTCAATTTTCATTAGAACTATCGAAGAGGTTTTCGATTAAGGCTGCTTCAGGAATATACTACCAGTTTGTAAATAGAATACTTTCATCCAACCCTAATAGCTACCAAAATATATGGAAAATATCAAACGATAAACATTTCCCTGTTGTAAAATCTAAACAATTAATAACTGGTTTCAATTGGGATATTGGTGGTGGATTCAGCCTCGATTGCGAAGGTTACGCAAAGAAGACTGAAAACATCAGCTTTGAACAAATTGTCGTAAGAAAGATTGCCACCTCCAAGATTACTCAAAAACAGGTTATTCTATTTATGGATAATAGAACATATGGTGTCGATATCCTTCTTAAGAAAAACTGGGGCAAAGGCCAATCTTGGATATCCTATTCGTTGAGTAAGTCGCTCGATAAATGCGAGTTCATAAACGGTGGAGATGAATACCCTGCGCTTGACGATCACTTACATGAGCTTAAGATTGCCAACATGATCGACCTAAAGCACTGGAATTTTACGGCTGTATGGATTTATAGTTCGGGTAATCCTTGGGATGAAATATTACTTACAAATACGCTTCAATTATCCCCCGATTACAGCAAGAATAATGCAAGGCTCGAACCTTATCATAGATTAGATCTGGGCGTTAGCTATTCATTTAAAATGTTGAATGCTGACACGAAATTGGGTGTTAAGTTTTTTAACCTTTATAATCATGTAAATACAATATCGAAACCTACTCAACTTTCTGATACTCCTTATCAAGATTATTTGGAAGGTAAATCAATATTTGTTTATCCCGAAGTTCCGGGAATGGGATTTACCACATCATTCTTCATAAATATTAGGTTTTAGTTCTGGTAATTATCGATATTCGCTTTTATTTTAAGTGCTAAAAAGAATAATTATGAGAGAAATCAACTACATCAATTCGGATGAGCAAACATTTTCAATGCTTTGCCATCTTAGCGCATTGGCTGGTTACATAATTCCTTTTGGAAACATTCTTGGTCCTTTGATTTTTTGGTTGATGAAAAAAGACCAGTATCCAGAAGTTGATAGGCAAGGGAAGGAAGCCCTGAATTTTCAAATATCACTAACAATCTGGGTAATAGTTTCAGCAGTGCTAATCCTTTTACTAATTGGAATTTTTCTTCTTATTGCATTAGGGGTGCTTCAGTTAGTAATGATTATTTTAGCATCTGTTAAATCGAATAACGGAGAAAGGTTTAAATACCCCTTAACTATCGAGTTTATAAAATAGATTAAGGTTTTGCATAAATTTTTTATTGTAACATGGAAAACCACCGTTTTTGACGGTGGTAATGTAAGTCAGGCTATGCCTGTTAACATTCCCGCGAACCTGCCTGCCGGACAGGCACGGAGCGGGAATCTATTTATATAGTGTTTTGGATTGCTTTCAGCGAGTTCACTTCGTTCAGTTCCTGCTTTCGCAGGAATGTTCAATGTATTGCTTTGTTGTTTAATATTATCACTTTAAGTGGTGGTGTGAAATTAAAGTCCCACCTTTGGTGGTAGTAGTTTACTCGCTTTTATTGTTCAAGCCTTCTTTCCGGGCCATGCTTTGAGCAATAACACTAGCAGCCATTAGCTGTAATGCATGGTAAATCATTAGTGGGAGTAGGATTATTCCTGCTGCAGCAGCGTTTGGGAATAGCACCTTCGACATAACGGTGCCATGTACTAACGATTTTTTTGATCCACAGAAAACAGCCGTTATTTTATCCTCGCGGTTAAAGCCCATGAGCTTTCCAACGATTGAAATAATTCCATAAACAAAGAAAAAGAGGGCGATCATGCATAAACCAAGAATAAGAATATCTCCTATGCCGTGCTCGCTAAACATATGCTTTGAGAATGATTCGCAGAATGCAGTGTAGATAATAAGAAGTATTGTTATCTGATCGAAATATCGAAGCTTCTTCTTGTGTTTATCGGCAAATGCTCCAAACCTATGATTAAGCATTATTCCGATTGCTACTGGAACTAATACCTGAATAATTAGTTTGATGATTACATCAGTTAGGTCAAAGCCTTGTGATGTGGTTGTTAGAACAATTCCCATCCATAGAGGAGTTATGAAAACACCTATCAATGCCGATATGCTTGCGTTGAAAATTGCAGCAGGGATATTGCCTCCGGCAATTGAAACCATCACAACCGATGATGAAACTGTAGACGGTAAAGCCGCAACGTAAAACGCACCCAGCCAAAAAAGTTCGTTGCCGTTCGATCCAAAAAAACGTTTAAGAATTAGAAGTATTATAGGGAATAAAACGAAAGTTGATAGTTGAACAACTAAATGCAATCGCCAATTGCCTAACCCCTCACGCAATTTTTGTGGGCTTAGCCTTAGCCCGTAAAAGAAGAAAATTAATGATACGCCAAAACCAGCAACGCTTTTTAATGAGAAGAAGCCCTTTTGGATACCTAGCTCAGGCCAAAAGGATGCAAGAATAATCATTCCAATAATAGCGAGGATAAACCAATCTAAGCCCGCTTTTAGAGCTAGTGATATTAACTTCTTCCAAAAACCTTTCGACTTAGAAATGCTCATTAGTATGGGATAAAAACAGAGTTCAAATTTAGGCAAAAGAATTTATTGACAATTTAAAAAGTTAAAGACATAAAAAATCCTCAACTTTTGATTGAGGATTATGAAATTTTATGAATATGTTATTAATATTTTAAAACACTTACCCTGAATGTACCCGGCCCAGGATTAACAGGCCCAGAACTATAGTTATTAAACCGAACGGTTACTGTATTTGTATTACTAACCCATGCAGAGAATGATGTGTTATTATTAACTGCACTATTGGGAACACCTAATAGTACTACATCACTAAGTGCTGCTCCGGTTACCGTTATTGTTAAATCTTTGCTGGTATTTGTGGCGGTATTTCCAAAATTTAAATAAGCGGTTGCTGTTAATGTCTTTGCAAGTGTATACCTTGAGCCACCACTGGTTACGTAATAGTTTGTGCCGTCATACTCAACAGCACCATTTTCGGGGGTGGTTAAGTTCGTTCCAGCTGTAAACTTTAAAGGAGCCCCATTATTTGCAGTTGCATACCCAGTTCCTAAATGTAATTGAGCTGTTGGGACAGTTACATTAATTCCAGTGGATGTGTTGGCCGTTGTATTCCCAATTAGAATGGTATTGGCAACTGCTCCTGTACCAATATTAATACTTTTTATGCCTGTGCTACCTGTTCCAAAGTTAAGTGTTTGTGAACCTGTTCCAGTTCCAATATTAATAGCCCCTGTTTGCAAGGTTCCTCCAATAGTTATTATCCCTGTAGTAGTTGAGGCACCAATTGAATAGGTCGAAGTAGCTGCGCCATCTAGGCTATAGTTTCCTGTTCCCACTTTTTGAACAATACTGGTTGATCCAAGCGAATTTCCAATTTCAATAATATTTCCACCTACGGTCCCATTAGCAATATAGACTGCACCTGTGGAGGTTCCAGTATTTATACTTGAAGTATAATTAGAATTTACATTTAAGTTTATTCCTCCACCTAATGATGTTAGTCCAGCATTAAAAGTTCCCAGATCACTCCATGTCTTTGCACCACCAACCGTTTGAGCGGTTGTAAGGTCTACATAATTAAGGGTCGATGAATTTGTCAGGAGTGCACTCCATACTGGAGATGATGGGGTACCCGAATTGAAGTAAAATCCACTAACATTATCTGTTTGAAAAATAATAAGACCTGTAGCTGGAGAACTTATAAGGTTGCGTTGCGCTTGTGTCATTCGGGGGGCTAAAAATCCCTTTGAGGTACTCACAACATCAAGCATCGCAGATGAGTTTGGGGCAGATCCATCAAGATTTATCGCAATTTGAGCCTGAACGAGTTCAACACGCAGGGTTGCAAATAAAATTAAAAGAAGTAAAACTTTCTTCATAAATATTTAAATAATTTAATTATAGCTGTAACAAATTACCAAGTGATTAGTTTATCGTTTAACGAATTAGCCTATGAAAAGTTTGTAAAATGCCATAAGTTAAATAGGCTAATGCATTGTTAATCAGTAAAATATTAATTAAGTCCAGTTATGTATGTTAATATATTAAATATCAGGAAAATATAATATTTTGAGGTTGGCAATATCATGTTTTGATTTAATTTTTATGACTTTTTATCATAACATACTGATAATTCATCAAATTAGATTTCATTATCGAAACATTTTAATATTTGATGATGTTTACAAACTAAATTGTGTTTCATGTCAATATTAATTCACTTAACAAGTTAAGACACGTGAAAGTTGGTTTGTTTCTATCCCTTTTAATTTTTCTAAATTTTTCAGATTGCTTTATTGCAAGCTCTCAGGTTCTTAGAAACGAGGGTAAAATAAATGTTTCTGGAGGATATCTTGTAATAAGTGGAAACTATCAGAGTGAATCTGCGGGGAGCATAACCCTTGATGGGGTAATTACTATAAGCGGGAACTGGACAAATAATGGATTAACAAACGTAATTGATAATCCAGGTACCAACGGAGAGGTTATATTTAATGGTTCTAGTATTCAAACCATTGGGGGGAGTTCAGACGTATGTGATTTTGAAAAAATTACCATCAACTCTGGATCAACCCTTCAAGTGGCAGAGGGGAAGGGTGTAACAGCATATGGAACTTGTTCTTTTTCCACACCATTGATTTTAAAATCTTCAAACACATCCTTTAGGCCTATAATGGCAACTTTTATTAATAAAAGCATTGTAAGCGGTGATATAACTATGGAACTTTCGTATACAAGTACAGGAAGTTCTGCTGCAGGAACAGGAAGAGGGCTCTATTTCTCCTCCCCAATAAATAATGCAACATCAACCATTTTTAATGTTGCTGCAGGGTCAAATCTGCTTTGGTATCAAGATGAGGTTAATAGAGTGTATAAAAAGGTTACTACCAATGGAACCACTCTTGCAATTGCAAAAGGATATATTCTTAGAGCCCCAACAACTCAGGTTTTTAGTTTTACCGGAGCTCCAAATACTTCTTCATCATACGGTAATTCAAATATCCCTCGTGCTGTTGCAGGTCAGTACTATTTATTTGGAAATCCTTATCCTTCTGTAGTAGATTGGCAAACCATTTCAACTAAAACAAATCTTTCAAATACCATTTGGTACCAAACATCAACAACATCGGGATCAATGGTAGTTGATACATGGAATGGTAATTCAATGGTTGGAACTAATAATAACGGTACGGCTCCGGTTGATGGGAAAATCCCTCCAATGCAATCCTTTTGGGTGCAATGTTCATCTGTTGGGATGGTTGGAAACCTTACTATCAACGATAGTGATAGAACTCATAATTGGGGTAGTTCAACATTCTTAAAAAGTCCATCACAGGTTGCATCTAATACTGATTTATTTAGATTATACCTTTATACAGGTGAAAAGCGTGATGAGGCAATTATTTTGCAATCTGATTTGGCGCAGGATAGCTATGAAGATAGAGATTCTAAGAAAATGCTTCTTAAAGACGGTGTTAGGGCCGAAGTTTACACCCTTTCTTCTGATAGAGTAAACTTAGTTATTCAATCTGTTAAGCCAATTTTATCATCAAAAGATGTTCATATAGGAATAAGTGTAGGTGCTGCTGGAGAGTATAGATTTTCTACAAATAGTGAAAGTTTATCAAATTCGTACAATGTTTTTTTGGAAGATAAACAGCTTAGTGTAACTCAGGATTTAGTTGCAAAACCAGAATATCATTTCAGTTCAAATGCTGTAGACGATACTTCTCGGTTTGTAATACATCTTATTGCTGCACCTAAAATTGTTATTAATAATCCTATGACTGTTTGTTCTCCTCAAACAATTGACTTGACATCTGAAGCCGTTACTTTTGGGTCCGATGCTAATTTAACTTTCACGTACTGGTTAGATTCGCAGGCCACAATCCCATATACCACTCCTGCTTCTTCAGAGTCTGGGGCTTATTATATAAAGGGAACTTCAATAAGTGGTGCATATACTATTGTAGGACCAGTTAATGTAACCATTAATCCAACGCCTACTGTAGTAACTAATAACCCTGCTGCAGTAACTGAACCGGCAACAGTAGATTTAACATCATCAGAAATTACTTTCGGTTCAACTGAAGGTTTATCTTACTCTTATTGGCTGGATGTTGTTGCTACAATTCCTTATGCAACTCCACAGTTTGCAACTCAAGGTGATTACTACATAAAAGGTACCGTAGAGACAACCGGTTGTTTCTCTATTGCAGGGCCAGTAACCGTTGTAATTAATGCTAACACCACCGATGTTGCTGACTTGAATACAGATAAACTATTAATTTATGCTTCGAATAATCAATTGCATATTTTGAATAGCGATCTCAATGCTCAGGTATGGGTTTACGATATTATGGGTACTGAAAGGTATTTTGGATATATTAAATCTCAAAACGATATCATTAATTGTTCGTTTAGTCCTGGAATTTATATCGTAAAAGTTCAAAGTGGAAAAGAAATAAAAACTCAGAAAGTATATATTTAGTTATGAATACCGCTTCGAATTCCAAAATAAAAAGGATTTGGAATAAACCTAAACTATATTCAGGAAAAGGGATAGGATTTCTTGGCCTAGGAAGAGTTCAATCTACAACAGGACCCTATGGAACACCAAGTTAATTTTAAAAATCTTTTTGTAAGCCTAATTATCAAGCGGCCCAATTATTCCTTTTGAAAATAAAGCAATAAGTATCGGGTAGAATGTTCAAAAATGGGTAGATACACAAAGTTCCCATGAAAAAAAATATATAACTTAGCTGTCCAATATCCTTATCCTGCTTAATTCTGCTGGCAATTTCTGAAACATTTATTGTTTTAAGTTTGAATGATTCAACCTTCTTAAATCCGCTTTTTGAAGCTAAATCGGTAATATTCTTTTTGTTGAAATAGTAAAGGTGTGGGCTGTGAAAATCGAACTGCCACATTCTATTCATGGCTGATTTTATTCCAAACCAATAAGCAATTTTCGAAAGTTTGAAAATCAACCCATTTTGAATTGGTAAGTTTATAATAAGCAAACCATTTTCTTGAAGATTTTCACGACAACTATCTATAACACCCAATATGTTTGGGATGTGTTCGATAGAATCATTAAATGAGATGAAATTGTATTTTTTATTTAGAGGGATTGATTCAGGGTAATAGCCATTGATAACCCTGAGGTTTTTGCTTTTATAAGTTTCATTGAATATTGTTTCTGGCTCAATGCCCTCGCAGGTTATATTGTTGATTTTGCAAGCCTCTAAGAACCAACCATAACCGCAGCCAACCTCAAGGCCTTCAGGTTTTGGAAGATGCTTTTTTATTGATAAAATAATTTTATTAAAATTATCCTTTCTAACCTTGTACAGGGCTTTAGCTCTGTTCTCTTCATCCAGACTTGAGCTGAAACTTTCATTTAGCTTTGCATTTGGGGCAAATAAAAGTCTACAATTATTACACCGATAAATATCATGCGTAAGTCTATACGCAATTGTTTTTGATTGAGTATTACAAGCAGGACAGTTGCTCATGCCTAGATGTTTTGTATTGTAGTTGTAGGTATATTCTGAACATCAAAATTCAGCGCTCCGAGTAAAGATTGAAACCCTAGTATTACGAGTAGGGCAGGAATCATAACCGTTCCTGTTGGGCTTGCTACCATTGTTTCGTAGCTTATTATCCAATGGTAAATTCCATATGCAAGTCCTATTACCAAAAGAATCGTTCCCGTGAAAAGTTGGATTGATCCAGCATTAAAGTCGCGCAGGATATAATTGTAGAAGAGTCTTTTAAAAAATCGATTAAGATATTTGAAAGGGAATGAAAAAAGCACCCTCCCAATTTTTAAATTTGATTTGGCTTCGCCATAAATTGCTGGCATAGGAATGTCCTTGACAACCGCCCGAATTATTGATAATCGGAAAAGCATGTCCGATTCGAAGAAAAAACGATTGTTGATTTTTTTCAAAGGAATTAATTCTAGCGCCTTGGCGTGAATTGCAGTAAAGCCATTTGTTGGATCAACAATATTCCAGTACCCGTTTACAGTTTTATTTACCAACGAAAGAATGCTATTCCCAATTAATCTTAGCTTAGGCATAACAAGGAGTTTTTCCAAATCGAAAAACCTGTTTCCTTTAGTGTAATCGGCCTCTTTGTTGAGAATAGGGGCTATAAGTTTCCCAATTTGAGCTGGATCCATTTGCCCATCCCCATCTAACTTAACGATAATGGTTGCACCATCTTCTAATGCTTGCTGGTATCCTACAATTACAGCCCCTCCAACACCTTTGTTTTTTTCGTTAAAGAGAACAAGAATTCTAGGATCAGTACAATTCTCCTGAACAAATTTGCCAGAGTTTTCAGGACAACAGTCATCCACAACATAAATTTTGCCTACTTCATTCCCAATTCTTGATATTACATCCAGAATATGTTTTTTTACCTTGTAGCACGGAATCACAACTGCAACCATATTTGTACAGGTTAATTTTGGTTATCAATATAGGCTTCAATCCCCAAACGGGCCTTTTCGTAATCGGGAGTTTTTAGCTTCGATTCGAATGTTGGACTGGGTCTGACGTTAAAATAGGAATCCCAGAAAGCTTCTTTTGTCATGGAGTCCCAGTGAATAGAGTAATGTCGATATTTATTTGTATGATGAACACTTGCGGCAACTAGCACTACTGATATGAAAATGCTTAAGTATAGATATACTTTCTTCCAGTTTAAGGTGTATGTTAAAAAAGCTCCTAGAGGTAATGCCATTAAACCGTATATGTCAATCATGGCTCGCATTCCAAAGGCTCCGCCATACCACCAGCACCACCACGAGAAGATTACATAAATAAAAACCAGAAAAGTTAGAATTATAGGAAGTGCCATTCCTTTGTTTTTCTTAATCAAAACAAATAACCCTAGAACCGAAAAGATCATTGCAGGAGAATATACCAACCATCCGTGCCTATAGCCAATTAATCCCTTTAAAATCATGGGGTGATTGAAGAAGAACTTATTGTTTTCCCCGTATGAATAGTAAAAAAACGACCCTGTTAACGATTTCCAGTAAATGAACTGTGGAAGCCAAACTAGTAGAACTAGTAAACCAATTATGAAATGCGCTTTGTAATTGGTAAAGAATGAAATGAATCGCACTTTGAAATCTGAAAAACTTTTAACATCCCAAAAAATAAAGAATAGACTAACTACAATGTTGGTGGGTCTTATTAGCGATATTAAACCTAAAAGTAAACCAATAAAAACGGCATACCGAACCTTTGATGTTTCGTACCATTTAATGGTGTACCACAAAAACATTGTTATTAATGCAAAGTTGTATGGGTGCGCCATTGCAGACGAATATGTAACATAATGAAACAAATTAGTACCTATTACAGTAATAAGAACTACCCAGGCTGAGATGTATGGGTTGAAAAACTTTAGAAGCAATTTAGATAAAAAGAACAATCCTAAGGTAAGGTAAAAAACGGAGCTAAGAATTAAGGCTAGTCTGTATGGTTCAGTGTAGCCAGTTGCCTCGTAGTTGAAAATATGAGCATAACCATGTGCAATAAAAAAGAAGGGTGAGTACAAGATCGACATACCCATTGAGGTCATTATTACTCTCCCTCCATTGGGGGCCTTTTGATACCAAATAGTGTATTTGTGTGGATTTTGGTAATCTTCAACGAATTTTAGCGAGATATCATGGTATATAAAAGTAGCGGGTAGATAACCGTAATATGAAATTACATCCCAGTTAATAACGCCATCCTCTCTTTCCCATTTTTTTACGTTTTTAACACAGCTGAGTATGAAGATGACAATGATTAAAGAAACAATATATGGAAGTTTGCTTTTTATGAAGTTCAAAACAGACATATTTATTGAACGCTTTATTTATATGCTTTGAGCGAAAGTACAAATAATAATTTATACCGTTGTAATAAAAAAGCGCTCCTGTAATTGAAGCGCCTCTATTTATATTTTTTGAGAATACTATTTTGTTGTTGTAACAACGCTAAACACAGGTGGGTTGGCAATTGTCTTTTTTACCTTGCATAGCTCGGCAACGTTAATAACTGCATCTTTATATTTTTCTGGGAAATCAGAAGGTAGCTGAATATCAATTTTGATATTCGTTGGTAGTCCTGTTGCTCTGTCGAAATTGGCTGTTTGTACAATCTTAATACCCTCGGATGAAATCCCGCGTTGATCGCAGAATGATTTTACATAGATTCCAGCACAAGTGCCTATTGAAGCTAAGAAAAGCTCGAAAGGAGAGGGGGCAGAGTTTGTTCCTCCGCCATTAATTGGTTGATCGGTTCTAATTTGGTGACCATTTAAGTGAGCGGTAATCACCTTGCCGCCATCAAAAGTAACTTCCATATTTTTTTATTTTAGTTTGTTGAGTGTCATCCTGAGCGTCAGTGAAGGATCTTATGCTTGATCTTTGGAAATAAGGAGATGCTTCACTTTCCCGCCAAGGCGGGACAGGCGTTCAGCATGACATAAATGTGTTGATTCGATTATTTTTAATGCGATTTTTGAATTATATGTTTGCTGTAAGAAGAAAGATGGGATATTCCAACGGTTCCTCATTAGGTATTTCTCTCTTTAAGGAGTAGCATTGCTTATGCGATATATTCTTAAAGCTATTCTCTTTTAGTATTAATGATAGTTCGTCAATATCAAACCCTTTGTGGCCTGTAAACCCTTCTCCATGGAACGATCCATCCTCCTTGTAAAGATCAGCAATGGCTAAGTAGCCCTTTGGATTTAGGTGTTTTGCGAATTGATTAATGATTCCGTTAACATTTTCTATATGATGAAGCACCATTTGGGTGAATATCAGATCAAATTTTGATTGCCCAAAATCGCTATGCTCAAGGTCGAAGTTTACCGTTTTGAGGTTAGTCGTGCTTGTATTAGCAATTTTTCCATCAATAATCTTAAGCATTTCAATAGAGTTGTCCATCAGGGTAATCTGCTTAAGGCGATCTTTAAGCATAAAGCTTAAAATACCAGTACCCGGGCCAAACTCCAAGGCATTCATGCTTTTATTTAGGGGTAAAACCCTAATCATTTCCTTGGCAATTGCTGCTGATCTATCCCAATGCATTTGGTTGTTATCCCAACCTGCTGCCTTAATATCGAATTCGTTCATTGTGCAAATTTAATGAACGTTTAACAGGTGTTAATGCAAATAGTTTAATAAAGTAGTGTGATAAATATCACAAGATACTCATCCGATGGCATTCGGTACTCGTTTTATGCAAGTATATTGGCTCGCTCTGATGAAATTTCTTCGAAAAGAAAAGACTCCCTGTACTCTTCGGCTTTCTCGTGAAGAATTTCGATTTCGTTCATTATTGAATCAGCAACGAACTGCTTTTGGGCTTCCTTACTTTCAGCATCGTTTGAGTCGTGACTTTGCGATTCGAGAATCTTTTTTAGGTACTCTTTTGAGTCGTAAACCTTGCCAAAGTTGAAAACAACAACATCATCGCAAATGGTTTCTTTGGTCATATCCTCGTGCTCTTCGGGAGGCATGTTGTTGCCGTTTGCTGAGACGCAGCAGAAGTAGTCGAATGAGTTGAGGTAGCTGTGAATTGCAGGTATTCCCTTTTTTGTTTCAGGCGCCCATGGGCGATAACGCGTTCCGGTGGCATATAAGAAGATGATGTACCCTTTATTGCGAAGCTCACCGATCTTTCTCGTAGATTTAAGGTTGATTCTGTTTGCCAGTTCAACCTCTTCTTTCATCTCCTCGTCATTCTTTATTTCGTTTAACGAACGGATTGCATAAACAACTACTCTTGTAAACATTTCGGTGAAAAGTTTCACCATGGGTAGCGAGTTGAGCTTGGTGCCAGCAATGAAAACGAAGCGTTCAAAAATATCTTTTAGTGAATCATCCTCGTGATTGTAAAAACGGGTAAAGAGGCTTGGTACATCAAGGTTCGAAACATGTTCGGAAAGAACAAGGCACGATTTGCCCTCTTCGGCAAGTTTGCTGAGCTCAATGATGTTCTCTACACCAAGAATATTGCTGCCTTGTAAATGACATTTCTTCATTATCTCAAATAGAAGATCTCTATTCTCGGTATGAGCCTCTTGGTATACGTTATCGGGAGTAATCTCGATATCCTCATGCATCCTTGAGCGGCAAATCATTTTCCGATAGTACTCAAAAAACTCTTCCGTCCTAACATTTCTCTGCCCTTGATTCATCATTCTGCTCTTTTATAAACCTAAATGAGATGAGTTGTAAACGTATTATTGAAACTCTCTTTACAATTACAACTAAGTTTCATTTGTTAAGAAAAACTTCAAAGATAGAATAAAAACGATTGAGATGTTCCCTTTGCTTAGAAACAGAATCACGTTAAAAAAGGTTAGTGCAATATATACCAGATTGATTTATATCTATCTTAGAATAAATTTTATAAAGATTATAAATTGTAATTAGATCGATTTATTTTATAGCACGCGTCAGGAGACGCGCGCTAACAGGGGTGTTATTCGTAATACTCAAATGCATCAATTATATCAAGATAAACCCCGTCAAATCCTGAATCGAGTATCTTTTTTAGGTATGAACTGTCGTTCCCGTATATAATATCCTGCCAAGCGGTTTCCCAGTATCTAACCTTGTAGTTTCCGGGCCAGTCGGGATTTACTTCATCCATCCATGAAGGTTTATTGCTATTCCAGCTTGTTTGCCAGTAGTAGCGATAGTTCTCGGCTTCGCCGATTGACATATACGAGATTACCAAACGCTTTCCACCATTGACTTTGCTCTTTAGTTGAGTAATCTCAGATGAAGTAAACGAGGAGCCATCATTGAAAAACAAATCCATGATTAACAGATCGTAGTTAGTTGCCGTTACGGCGCTAATAAAATCGGCTCTAGTTGCGTAGTTCTCTGGGTTGATCATGTAAAGAAAGTTCTTTACATCGCCCAGCGAGGCGATAACAGAACTGTTCACTGCATAGATTGGACTTGGGTATGCGGGTATATTGTTAAGTTCCCTGTGATCCGCAGCAAAAGAGAAATAGCCTGCATTATGGTTTTGTGTGTAGGAATCATCCATTTTGGAGTGAGTGGAGCAGTAGTCAGTTACGAGTATTGTATTACCTGCATTCTTTGAAAAATCAAGGAAAGTCTTTAGGTATGTGATAGTTGAAGTAGGAGTTGCCTGATCATCATTATCATAACCATAGAATAAATCCTCTTGTCCGTTACCATCTATGGCATCTAAATAATCAGTATTTGGAGAACCTGTCTCGGTTCCATCGTCGGTAACCAGCTCAATTCCATTTTGAGGTATGATAATAAAACTCGAATTAATGCCTTTGGCATAACTGCTAATCCCGATCACAAACTTACGCATCTCCTGCTTGAAGTTGATGTTGTCGGGGATATCGTTACCTCCATTGTCCTTATTGCACGATGCCATTATTGCTAAAACAGCAACGCTGGATAAAACTTTATTCAACTTCATAGCTCTCCTTTTTGTAAATATAAAGTAATGAGAGGTTGGATCAAAACAAAAAGTTCCGGTTTTTGACGCCGGAACCTTATTAGTTATCATAATGTCAGTTCGATATTAAATTAATATACACAGATATTCAGAACTTACAATAAGAGGTTTTTGTCATGCTGAACGTAGTGAAGCATCTACATTACAATTACTTAGATCCTTCGCTGCTCTCAGGATGACATTTTACATTGAATTGAGGTTATTATAAACTTAATACCTTTAGTTTACTAGTAACCTTTAATGTGCCATCAGGCCAAGGGTTTGGTGCTTGAGGCTTTTCGATAGGTTTCTCTTTAAGTTTAAAAGAAACAGAAATCGATTCCTCCTTGCTAAAGCCAAACGACCATAGTTCAACAGTACCCTTTAGTTTTTCCTTTTCTTCAGGAATAGTTACAAGAATTGAATTTTTTCCAGCTTTTACCGGAATTAGTTTCCATATCCACGATCCTTTTTGTTTCTGAGTTTCTGATGAAACTGTGTTGCCATCAACAGTTATACTGATCTCTGGAAAATCTGATGTTGAACCTTGAGGCATTCTGAATAGCAATCCAAGATTTGGTGTATCAATATCCGAAGGAACATTAATATCTATTTTGATTGTCGAAGTCTTTTTTAGCTGCTCTTTTGTAGCACTCACTACATTTATTGTTTCTGATTTAATGGTTTTTATTGTTGAAATATCAAACTTACTATCGCTAGTGATTACCTCGGGGTTAAGAACTCGAACTTTTCCCATAGTACCAACTATATTCAGTGTTTCGGTATTCTCACTGAAGGTTTTATCCCCTAGAACTACACCTGCGATAAGTAACTCTTTTGCTTCAGAAAGAGGGTAAACCTCATAGATTGCCGTTTCGAAACCATCTAGTTTTATTGGAACCTTTGCTCCTGCAGAGTATAAATCGGGAAAGATATAATGGTAAGGATAAACCTGTTCAATTACTAAAGATGCAGCATCAACGTCCATTCCAAATTCAGGTAGTAACTCTAGCATTGTAGATGCAACTTCAACTCCGGGATTTCGCATTGCAAAAATGCCCTTGTTCCCTTTTAGGTGGGCATAGCCGTATGGTTCACCCATTGTTGGATTGCCCCCAATCATCTCGGTTGTGGCAAGAACAGGGTAGCGGTCGCGCCCCCATTTCAAAGCTGATGCAATTGCTTTCCATTCGCTATCCTTAAGAATATCAGGTGATATGTAAAGCTCATACATTGAGATTCCGCGGGCAACGTAAAGCATAGCATCATCGGTTAGCTTATCGAGTGGTTCGTTATCCTCACCAACATGATCGAGTTTCCCCTTGATAATACCATGTGTCATAAGGTTTGAAACTGGAAACCAAAGGTCTTTTACCTTTAAATCATCGTAGAGAACAAAGTCGCGGTAGGTAATCGCATTGTCGCGGCTTGAAAGCGATGGAACGTTTGCAAATGCGTAATCGGCGCCATCCATCCAAATCTGATTTGCATATCGTAACCAGTAAGGGCTAAGCCATGATCCGGTGGTGATATTCAGAAACACATCGGGACACGCTTCTCGAACGGCATCGCAAATACCACCAAACTTATCTAGGATAGAAGGAACAGCGTAAAACCCAGTTTTATGACCGTGATTTGGTGCGTTGCAGCTGAAAATCATTCCATCCCACTTGAAATATTTTATTCCCTGTTTAATCACCATGTCAACCGCACGTTTTTTAAAGAGTTCGCTGTACTTATCGCCTCCAATACAGAGGTATGCACCGCAATATTCGTACTCCTTGCCAAGTCCTTCGTAACCATGCTGCATCATCCAATTGATGCGCTGCATACGGAATGAGTAGCCACCAATTGGCCCAAACCAAGCACCCAACGATGTGCCGTTTGCAGCTAGCTTGTCAGCCAATGGTTTTAACCCGTTAGGGAATTGCTTATCGCGTAATCCCCAGTCACTTTTATAAACATCCCACCCATCGTCGAGAACAAATGCATCTACCTTGATACCATTCTTCACGGTCATATTCTCATGAACCTTTCCAATAAGTCTGCTTACATTCTCCTCGTTCATCCAATGCTGTTCGGGAACTTTTGGGTACTCAACAGAACGAAGGTCGTACCAACTGTTGTATAGGGTATAGGGCTTTGCTGGCGCAACTCTTAAATCGGTTACATAGTCCCAGTACCATTTTTTAATGTAAGTATCCGAAGCAAGTGCCATTACAAAGTTGTCGGATGTAATGCCTAATGAGTCGATATTATCACCATAGGTTCTTGAGCAATCAAGCATCAAACCATGGTTGATTTTTGAAATTTTATTTTCAGCCGCAGGGTATTCCATTGCAAAAAATGCAGAGCTGTTTTTCCCTTTGATAACACAAGGTTGACCGTATCCGCCATCCTTTAGCACCGTGGTAGTATAGTCTCTAGATCCTGAATCGTTATCAATGGACTCGTACTCGCTACCCCCTTCAACCCTAATTGCTACTTCCTGTTTTCCTTGTAAGTTTTCGACTAAAGAGACCTTCCCGTAACCAGCATGGATTGCGTGTAGAAAATGAGAGCCAAATATTGGATCGTAAACCGTTAATGATTTTCGAACATAGAATTTATTATTCTCAAGGGTGTAAACAAGTTTAGCCGAAATGGTTGTGCTCTTAGATTTAAGGTCGATTACGATTTTTGATCCATTTTCAATTTTCTCAACCTTAGAACCTTTAACCTCGAAATCCTTCTGGGTTAGGAGTAATCTGTTCTGTGAGTTGTTTTGCATTCTAGGAGCAATCCAACCAGTATATATTAAGTCAATAGCAAAGCCAGCATCGGTAATAAGTTTGTCGGGCATTGTTCCAAAACGGTTTGGGCTATTCCATTTTAGCGTATCGGCAAGTAGGCTTGCTGTTTTTACTGTAACCGAAAGAGTGACTTTATTATTTGATATACTTATATACTCTTGAGCCAAGCATGATAAGTTCCATAGTATGGCTATGGATAAAGAAAAAAGTATTTTTCTCATTTTATGGATGTTTGTATTATCGGATGCAATTTAGGCTTTTCGCGTAAATGTTTGAAATGATTTAAATCAGAGTGAGGTCTGAATTTTGGTTTGTACTATACAACATGTTTACAGTTTGATTTTTTTTTTCTATCATTACTAAAAATTCTATTATTAACCTTAAAAATATAGTTATGAAGAAAATTTCTGTAGTTATCCTTTTAGTTTTTGCGATGATTTCTTTGCAAACAAAGGCCCAATTTGGTGGCTGTAAAGTGATTCTGAAATCAGGAAGTTTGAAAAGCATAGTTGCTGAGAAGACTTTAAATGTAAAATACGATTACTCTAACATTAAAGTTGGAGCATTTAATTCAGAGAGCGAATATGTTGATAAAAAGGTTGAAGAGTATAATAAGAAAAAAGCAGGTGATGGTGACAGGTGGAAAAAGGGCTGGGAAGGTTCAAGAAAAGATAGGTATCAACCTAAATTTGAAGAGTTAATTAATAAAAGTCTCTCAAAACTTGGGATTAAGGTTAGTGAAAATGCAGAAGGGGCTAAATATACTTTGATTGTTAAAACAACTTTTATTGAGCCTGGTTTTAATGTAGGTGTTATGAAAAAACCTGCTTTCTGTAATTATGAGTTCGTTATAGTTGAAACCGGAAACGAAAGTAATGTTGTTGCTGAACTTTACCTAAACAATGTTATTGGTTCACAAGCTATGGGATTTGATTTTGATAATGGTTCAAGAATTGCTGAATCATATGCAAAAGCAGGCAAAATGCTTGGCGCATTTATGGTAAAAAATAAAGATAAATAGTTGATTGATATTCAAATGAAAAAGGAACATGAAAATGTTCCTTTTTTTATTTTGTGTAATTCTTTTAAAAGAATAACAAGAATCAGTTATTTACCCATATTCTCGAGCTCTTTTCGAAGCGATTTTTGAATTGGTTTAAGCTGAATGTTAAGTTCATCTGACAGCTCTTTGGCCTCACGAATACTCTCCCTATTATCCTCAAGCTTTTCAATTTTAAGAAGTAAGCCCGCAATGTTGTATATTTTAAATTGCCTAAATGCAGGCTTCATCTTATGAGCAACCGCTGATGCAGATTTTATATCCTTTGATTTAATGTGATTATTGAGCTCAACTATATTTCTATCTGTATTATCCAAAAATGTTGAAAGAATTAATTTGGCTGATGCTATATCGCCACCTGAGAATCGATAAATGTCGGAAAGATCGTATTCTTCATTTTTGTTTTCCTCAATTCGAATATTTTGAGTCGATGATTGAGTGATTCGAATAAATGGTTCAATAGTTTTAATCAGCTCCTTTTCAGTATATGGCTTTATTAAATAACCTGAGAACCCCTTTTCTGCAAAATGATTGGGGTTATCTATCATACTATTTGCCGTTAAGGCTATAACTGGTACTGTGTAATCTTTCTTTTTCACGAGAGCTAAAACATCGTAACCGCTTAAATCTGGCATATGAATATCGGTTAGTATGATCTGATATTCGTTATTATCAATCAAATTATTAATTTCAGTGGGATTGCCAGTACTATCTGATGAGATGCCGATATTCTTAAGTAGCTCCTCTGAGATAAGTCTGTTTACCTCATCATCGTCGATAATTAATGCTCGAACTCCAGTTGGAACAGATAGTTGAGAGATAGTCTCAGTTTTACTTTCGACTTGTTGCCCGCCTAGCCTAAAAGGTATTGTAACAGAGATAGAAGTTCCAACTCCCACTTCGCTTTCAAGCCCTACTTCACCTCCCTGAAGTTCAGTGAGTTTTTTTACAATAGTTAGCCCAAGGCCACTTCCTCCATATCTACGAGTAGTGCTTGGATCGGCTTGAGTGAATTCATCAAAAATTAGTGATTGTTGTTCTTTGGGTATTCCAATACCTGTATCAGTTACCTTAATTTGAACTCTAACAAAGTTTCCGTTTATTTCGAAATAAGATATATTGACAGTAATCGAACCCTTTTCGGTAAACTTAATGGCATTGCTCAATAAGTTAAGGATTATCTGCTTTAGTCTAAATGGGTCACCCCAAATAGTTTTATTTAATTGATTTGCATCAACAAACTCAAGGGAAATACTCTTTTCGGTTGCTTTTTCACGCAGGGAATTAATCGATTCCTGAATAACCTCATGGAGGTTAAATGGTATGTTTTCAATTTTTATTTGCCCAGCATCAATTTTTGAAAAATCAAGTATATCGTTTATAACACTAAGAAGATGCTCTGATGAGAAGGAGAGAAGTTTTACATAATCCTCTTGACGAGGATTTAGCTCTGTTTTTTTGATCTGTCGGGTTAAACCAATAATTGAGCTAAGAGGTGTTCTTATTTCATGGCTCATATTAGCCAGAAATTGTTCCTTTACTTTGAGCAGTTTCTCAGCGTACTTTTTTGCTTCGTAAAGTTCGTTACGATAGTAGGTTCCCTTTGTGATATCTCTAAAAATAATTGCTAAAAATAGCAATAGCATTACTAGAGCAGCACCACCAAGTGCTAAAACAATAATAGTAGATTTGTTAACTACTTCCTCTGCATTGTTAGTTCGTTTATACGATTGTGAGATCTCCTCCCTTTCTAGCATTGAGATAATGACCCTTATTTGGTCCATCAATTCTTTATCGCTTTTAAGTAGTTCAAGCTCCTTTAAACTAGCTCTTTCCCGAACAGCATCTTGCTCGCTTCTTATCTGATTTAGGATGTCAACAACGCTTCCAACTAATGTGTCGGGCATATTACCCGAACGAACAAGGGTATCGATATGGGTTTCGACATGAACTTTCGTTACTGTGGTATCAACCTTTTCGGAGCCTGATATCCACCCTTTTATTCGGCCAAAAAAACCTGTTTTTTGCGGAGGATCCTTTTTAACAACAGTATCCCTTCTGGATGTAGTAGTTGTTGTGGTTTTGGCAAGAATGGGTTCTTTGCTATTTGACATTGCTTGAACCTTAGCAATCTCATACATTGCCTTTTCGTAAAATAGCGAAGAGTGATCTTGTAATTTGAAGTCAATAAACTCATCTAGAACTTTTTCCTTTTGTTCAAGAAGTTGCTTTATTGTTTCGATTTTAACCTTTTGGCTTGGACTATCATTTGTAAGATACAGCAGGGTATCAACTTTATCGTTTATTTTTAAAAGAAACGAAAAGTAAATGTTCAGATAATTTTCGTTACGAGTAAGATTATAAGCTCTGATATTACTTTCCGCTTCGTAAATATCGGCAAGTGCCGAATTTAGCATAAGCAGTTTTCGGTTTGGATGTGAAAGTGATTGCTTAGTCCTTGAAAGTTCAATAAAACTGTTATATGTAATAGATATTGAAGTGATTGCAAAGGCAATAACAATGGCAAATCCTGCCAATACTTTGGGCTTAATCCAAATTCTAACTGGTCCGTCAACCCTTGACATACTGCAAATATTGAATTTAGCTAATTTATATAGTTTTTAGCAACAATCCACGGTTTCGTAGCTTTTGATAAAAATAAAAAGGGGAAGATAAAATCTTTCCCCTTTAAGTTATAAATGAATCAAACTATTACTCGACAATGATAACAAGATATTTTGAAGCACTCCAGAATTTGTTAGCATCAATTATATCAATTCGCTCAACAGCACCAGCTTCGTTGGTAACTAGTTTATATGAATCTGATGGGTGAGTGGTTACGATAGTTGCCTTTTTGGCTGCTAATTGAATGGTAGTTAGCTTAGAGATATCAACCTTAGTAAAGTAATCCTTGTTGAAATCGGCTTTAAGCTTACTAGTTTTTCCTAAACCAAGGAAACCGCCGGTTTTGTCAATTATTCTATTTGCTACAAGTTCTTTTTTGGAACCATATGCATACCAAGCAGTGTTGATAGCTTCTACTTGTTGATTAACTGTTTCGGTAAGTTTAGCCTTTTCGGTATTTAAAGTGTCAACCTTAGCATTTAAAACAGTGATCGAGAAGTTTAGCTGGGTTAGCTTATCTTTTAAAACTGAAATTTCTGCATCCCTTTCTTGGATAGTTTGATTGGTTTGCTCAATCATTTTCTGCAGTTCGGTAATTTTTATGTTCGACTGTTTTAGCTTGCTGTTTAGATACTGAATTGATCTCTTGTTCTTAGCCATCAATTCGTTAATGGTTTTGATATCCTCGTTTATTTGTTCACGAGTATCATTTTTGAGTTCAGTCTGGGTTAGCGTATTTTTTGAAATAACATTCTCTTTTTCCTTGATAACTGCAAGGTTTGATTCAATTTCGTTAAGAATTTGAAAGAAACTATTTATAGTTGAATCTTTAGCCTTGGTTTCAACGCGTAGTGCGGCATTTTCCTTTGATAAAAGTTCAATTTGTTTCTTTTCTTTTTCTTTGCAGCTGGTGGCAGCTATTACAAGCACCATTGATGCGATTAGCAATATTCTACTCATAATTTTTTATTTTTTAATGGTTAAGCGAATTCTGTTCCAAAAACTACAAGTTAATCTTAATCGTTGTAAATATCAAATTAACAGACATATAACTATCTTTTATTCTTCTGGTCAGTGAATTGTACATTTGATATTATGTGTAATATAGCCACAATTTGGGGTGAATTATCAAGAGTTAAATTATTGAAATAATTGTGTAAGATGATTGTAAAAATGATTTATGGGATTGGGATAGATTGTGTACAACCTAAATGTTTATATTTGTTTCCTGTTTGAAAAAAATCATGCCTAAAACCGTGAGTGCTGGTCATAGTTTTTATTTATGGATTGAAGGAATTGCTGATCGAGTCTTTAGCTATTGGGATCAGCATAAGGTTGGGATATTAGGTACAATATCAATACACCTGACCATTGCAATTGCATTGCTAATTTTTAAAATGAATGTTAACCCATCACAGAAATTGGTTGAAGTTGAGGTAAATTTTAAAAATGAGTTACTTCCAATATCTGAAGAGCAAAAAGAAAAGATAGACAAGGAAGCATTCGCAATTGCTCAAGCGTTACATCAAGGTTTAGAAGCCGATGCTATAAAAAATGTTGCTGTTGATGCAGCATCTAACGAGCTTAACCCAACACTTCAGGATGATAAAGGGATTAACGCATCTGATTTATACCGCGAAGCGGGTATGGTAAAGCAACGCATGAATGAGAACAAAGAGGAGTATGAAAAGTCGTTGTTGAACGGAACTGAGGAGATTCCCAACACTCCCATAAAGAACACTGCGCCAAAGGAAGAAGGAAAGTATAAAGGGCCAGCAGTTATATCATATTACCTCGAAGGAAGGAAGGCAATTGTACTTCCAGTTCCATCCTATAAATGCCAGTACGGTGGGCAAGTTGTTGTTGACATAGAGGTTGGGCGAGATGGGAAAGTGGTTAAAGCATCCATTGATTCTAAGAATTCAATGAATGATGAATGTATAGACGAAGCTGCTATTGCAGCTGCTTATGACAGCTATTTTACGGTATCACCTGAATCACTAGCTAAGCAAAAGGGAAGTATTACCTACCTATTTGTACCTCAGTAGTTTTAGAATGCTGCCATTAAAAGGTTAATATCCCTTGAGGGGATGTTATAGAGCCTTCCAAGGTAGTTGTTTGTTAGTATTCCATTAAATACATAAACGCCTTGTCTAAGATCGGTATCATCCTTCAGCTGAGATTTTATACCCCCGGCTTCAGCAATTTCCGTTAGAATAGGTGAGAATACATTACTCATCGCAATAGATGCTGTTCTGGCAACCCTCGAAGTGATATTTGGTACACAGTAATGAATTACATCGTGCTTAACGAATGCTGGTTTGCTGCTATCGCGCATTTCAGATGTTTCAAAGCATCCTCCCTTATCAATTCCTAAATCGATGATGACAGAACCCTTCTTCATTATTTTAACTAGTTCCTCAGAAACAACAAAACCACCCTTTGTTTCCTCGGGCGTGAGCGTTCCTATAACAACATCTGCCGTTTTCAATACTTTCTCAAGTACCTGTGGGTGGAATATTGAAGTGAATAATCTTTGTCCAAGAATGTTTTGAAGATCCATTAAACGTTTAATGGAGTTGTCGAATACTTTTACCATGGCGCCTAAGCCAAGTGCAGCCCTTGCTGCAAATTCAGCAGCAGTACCGGCCCCAAGTATTACCACTTCGGTTGGCGTGATCCCAGTTACACCACCTAGCATTACTCCTTTTCCCTTGTTTACATTGCTAAGGTATTCTGCAGCAACTAGTATAGATGTGCTACCAGCAATTGAACTCATTGCCCGAACAACCGGGTATTCGCCGTCTTTATCTCTAATACTCTCGAAAGCAATTGCCGTAACACGTTTCTGCATTATGTTTCGTAAGTACTGCGATGTGGAGTTGTTAAGGTGTAACGAAGATATTATAACCTGATTTTCTTTTAATAACTCAGTTTCATTAAGTAGCAAAGGTGCAACTTTAAGAATAATCTCACTTTTATATACTTCCTCGGGTGTGTCAACAATTTGACCACCCTTCTCGCTATAGTTTGAATCGGTGTAATTTGCAAGGTTTCCAGCACCTTTCTCGATAATTATCTCGTGACCCTCTTCAACAAGCATCTCAACGGCTTCGGGAGTCAATGGTATTCTGCACTCAGTTGTATCTGCTTCCTTGGGTATTCCTATTGAAATTCGCTTGCTTTTTTTGCCAGTCTCCAGAATCTCTTCTTGTGGCATTAACCCTTTTGAAAAAGGAAACTCGGGTGTGGGTTTGGCTACTCGTCCCATCGTAAAACGATTTTAATGACAGTAAAAGTCAGGTTTAAAAGTCAAATTTATTGAAATCAACTTTTATATCTAAATAGTTGCTTATAAATATAGGGTAAAGTTTATCCTTTATCAACATAAAGGGCGATAAACTTAGTATTTGCTCACAATCTGATGTCGGATTATCGTCAAATCTTTGAAACTATTCTTGATTCATCTTTGTTTGCAGTAATGCTAATCTTGCAAACATTCTCCAATGGGAGAATATCTTCGATTAGTTCAGGCCATTCAATTAAGCAGATTCCTTCGGTTTTATAGAAATACTCCTCGTATCCAAAGTCAAAAACCTCTTCAATCTTATTTATTCTATAGAAGTCGAAGTGGTATATTGGATTTGAATTTTTATCGCGATACTCATTCACCAGAGCAAAAGTTGGGCTAGCAACATTATCCTTAACACCTAATTGGTTGCAGATTGCCTTTATTAGGGTGGTTTTGCCTGCCCCCATACTACCATAAAAGCAGATAATCCGGTTACTACCTATCATCTGTAAGACCTCTTTTGCAGCATTGTCAATTTGCAAGAGTGAGTTTATCTTAATCTGCTCCATTTATGATATCCGTTTGTAAATTATTTTGCGTTTAAGTTATTGTTCAATAGGTTTTAACTCGATGAAAGGGACAAGCATTTCTTCTAATGAAATGCCTCCGTGCTGGAATGTATTCTTATAGTATTTAACGTAATGGTTAAAGTTGTTGGGGTAGGCCAGGAAATCAGAGTTGTAGGCGAAAATAAACGATGAGCTAACGTTTGGTTTTGGTAAATGCGCATCCTCTGGCTTTCTGATCTCAAAAACCTCTTTAGGGTTATAGTTCAGGTTGCGTCCAAGTTTATACCTTAAATTGGTTGAAGTTGCCTTGTCTCCCACAACCTTTATTGGATTTTGAACCCGAATAGTTCCATGGTCAGATGTGATTATAAGTCTAACTTTTTGGGATGCAGCTTCCTTAAGCATAGCCCAAAGATCGGAGTGGAGGAACCACGATTTCGTAATTGATAAGTAAGCTGCTTCATCTGAAGCGAGTTCGCGCATCATCTCCATTTCTGTTCGCGCATGAGAGAGAATATCAACAAAATTATATACCAGAACAGTTAGATCCTTTTTAAGAATCTCTTTCATGTTATCAGCAATCCTTTGACCCGATTTGAGAGTATTGCCCTTTTCGTAGTACCATTTGTAATTTTTACCTAGACGCTGTAATTGTTTGGAAAGAAGTTCCTCCTCGTGCAGGTTTTTTCCCTCATCCTCCTCATCAAAAACCCAAAGTTCAGGGTAAAGTTTTTGAATTTCTAAGGGCATTAGCCCTGCAAAAATTGCATTTCGAGCGTACTGTGTAGCCGTTGGAACAATAGCACAATAGATACTCTCGTTCTCAACCCTCCAATGAGTCGATATTATTGGCTCAATGGCTTTCCACTGATCGAACCGAAGATTGTCAATAAGTAGAAATAGCACTTTTTGCCCCGAATCAATAGAAGGAAATACTTTTGAGCGAAATAGATTTGGCGATATTGTAGGCTTTTCAATGGTGTCAGATTCAAACCAACTTATATAGTTGTTTCTAATAAATTTTGCAAACTCGCTATTGGCCTCGTTTTTCTGATATTCTAAGACTTGCGCTAACCCGGGGTCGTTCAAGTCTCCAAGTTCAGCATTCCACATTACAAGTTTTCGATAGATTTCAATCCAGTCGTTAAAAGTTCTTGCCGATCCAATTAATTGGGTAATTATTCCAAACTCTGAACGATAGTCAGAAGTTGTTTTATCGCTTACAAGCTGACGATTATGAACATTTTTCTTAATTGAGAGGAGAATCTGGTTTGGTTTTACAGGTTTAATAAGGTAATCGGCAATCTTTGATCCAATAGCCTGATCCATTATGTTTTCCTCCTCACTTTTTGTGATCATCACAACAGGTAAGGCCGGTTTTATTTCCTTTATTTTAGCGAGTGTTTCAAGTCCGCTAAGTCCTGGCATATTCTCATCAAGAAAAACCAAATCAATATCATTTGAGCGAACTATTTCCAGAGCATCATGACCATTGTTTATTGTAAGCATTGAGTACCCTTTTTGCTCAAGGAAAATGATATGAGGTCGAAGAATGTCAATCTCATCGTCTACCCATAGAATTGTAACCTTCATACCACTCGTTGTTTTTTACTTGTAAGTTGATTTGAAAAAATTAAGGTAATCGGCAAGTGATTTGTCTTCCATGAATAGCACAAAATTCTCAGCACTAATTATAAATGTGGTGTATTCATCTGGTTTTAGAGGGTTGAATGTACCTTCCTTTTGTGTAATTGCAAGGTAATACTCCATGGCCTGTTTGCTATCAGCAAACTTTTCGACTTTAATCAGCTCAAAGTAATCGTTGAAAGGTTGATTATTAACTGAAAGATCAATATTTATAAATGCATCAACGTTAAATGAAACGATATTGAACTTGAGCTGGTTTAGATTCGATTTCTTAGGAACAAGTACCACAAAAAAGTGTTCACCATTTGGTTCACTGTATGAAACAGCTTGTTTAACCTCAAAATTAGTTGTATCAACCTGTTCTTTTGTAACTTCTTTTACTCCAGAGGCAAGTTGAAGTTCTTGCTTACGGATATAGTCTAGCATATTTGAGGCGGATACTGACACATCCGTTTTTGGGTATTTTTCAACTATATTATTAAGGGCTGATCTGAAGGTTCTTAGATCTGAGGTTTTACCGATACATAATGCTCTCAATAAGTTAAATTGAGGCTCGAGTTTTGATTCCTTAAATTTTGCTAGCCCTTGATCAATCTTTTCAATAGCCTTACTGTTTTCTCCCTTTTTATAAAGATCATATGATTCTTGGTAATATTGATTTTCTTCGCTAACTCTACTCGATAGTTCTTTAAGGTAGTTAGGGTTGGTGAGCATTTTAGCGTAGTTGCTATTAGGAAAATTACTAACAATTAAGTTTTTGTATTTTTCTGCATTTGCTGTGTTGTTTGTAAAAATGCTTACTTGATATAAGTTATAGTATGCACTTAAAGTGTATGAGCAATCAGGAAAACGATTAACAAACTTTTCGTATGCAGAAACAGTTTCGTTATAATCCTTTAAATCGTTTTGATAAACTTCTCCAACCTTATACATCGCTTCTATAATGCGTTGGTTCGAAAGTTGAATTAATGAATCGTTGGTTGGTAAATCTTGTAAGTAAAACTCTGGAGTTTTATTAGATATGACTTTTTGGGGTGTTTTACTCGTGTCCGTAGGATTTATTTGATTAGTAGCGATTTCGGAAATCGAGATTCTTTTGTTTTTTCTACGCCAGTTGTCTTCAAGTTTTCGTTTACCCCATTTCATTTGGAATTCAGATTGACCAAAGCTTAATTGTGCCTGGTTGTAAAAATACCACTTCCCGCTGCTCTGTGTCTGATTTACTTGGTTCCGTTGACTATCTTGATAAAGAATTGCTCGTTGGCGATCTTCATTTTCTTCTTGTGTTTTTTTATCCTCTTCAATTTTGAGTTTCTCAATTAAACTAGCAATTAAACTATTCCTTTCTGCAACAGGCATATTTGCAACTCTCTGAAGACTGTCCTCCCTCTCAACGGTATTCAGGTTTTCAACCAGTTTGTTTAAGAACCGTGTTTTGGTTTCCAGTTTTTGATAGTCGGGGTAAGTGTTGTCTAATGATGTTAATGCACTATCGTAGTATGCTTGGGATTGAATGTAGTTTGGTTTTGCGAAATAGTAATCAGCAAGTGTTAAGTAGGATAATCCCTTTTGGTAGCTATTCCCAGAACTCTTTGATGCTGAAAGTTTGAAATATTCAATGGCTTTATCCAAATTCCCTTCAGCCTTTTCGATATTCCCTAGTGCATAATAAATTTGATCGAGATAATCCTTGTTTTTTTGATCCTTGGAAAGCTTTATCAGAAGCCTTTTCATGTCCTTATCGCTATCAGCACTTCTAATAATTGATGCTAGTTGAATTTTTGCGTTAAAAGCCATTTCGTAGGATGTATTCTTCCTAAGTACTTTTGAAAAGTATTTTACAGCATCATCAGGTTTGTTGGTTAAAGTAGATAATTGGCCAAGAAGATAATATAGCCTTATCCTTTCTCTTTTTGAATGCGAAAGATCTATGGTTTTTAATATGTATGGGATGGCTTCCTTGTACTTCTCTTGATTTGTATAAAAAAATGCCCAAGTGGAGTTGTATAAATGCTTAAAACGATCGGTGCTAGGTTTCTTTTTGTTCGATTCGAGCGACTTAAGTTTATCTTCTGCGTTTAAGAAATCTTTGTTTATTATGCTTGTTCTGGCAAGCCAAAGTTGGGCTTCATACCAAATAGTCGAGTTTGGGAATTGGAGTAGTATATATTCAAATGTTTGGTTGGCTTCATCTATCGACCCCTTCCAAACCCTTGCAACACCAATTAGAAGCCATGATTCACGAGCCCACTTAATGAATTCAGTTTGGTTGTAAAATTCTTTTTCATTGTTTGTTAGAACGCCTTTTTTTCTCTCTGGCTTAACCGTAATTGAATGTTTTGTAATTAGATCGGTGCATTTTCGAATAGATCTGTCCATATCACCACCAACTAAACCAGCAGCATCAGGATCGCCAATAAGTAAAACCGGGAGAGGTGCTGTGAAGTTATATTTATAATTTTCTTCAACTCTTCGAAGGCTATTTTTATAGCTATCATAAGCATTAAAATAGTAATTGTAGTAGGAGGTAAGGTTGTGATACCCGCGATTCACTACAGTATTCTTTTTAGATGAACACGAGCTAATTACCAGTAAAACTACAAGACAATAAAGATATTTGTGTTTTATATAATTCAAGTTATTATTGTTTAGATATCTAAACTCCAAAAATTAAGCAATATTTTGTTGCGATTTAAAAAATCCTCGATTTTACAATAGCCTACAATATTAATAATAATGTGCTAAACCCCAAAAAAGATGAATTGACTAAGATTAAATCGGATGGCTGTTTTCTTTATTGTTTGAGGCTTAATAGGGATTATTAAGCAGATTATGGATTGGAAATACATACTTGATTTGTAGTGTTTTGAAATTTGCTACTGCTGTAAATAGTGTTAATTTCGCTTTTTTAGAATTCATTGAGGTTAAATACCATGAATAAAAGTATTTTATCAAAGAAGTTGTATTAATGAATAAATAAATGGTGCAATTAAGAATTACTATCTTTTGGCTTTTCTTACTACTCGTTGCAAAAGGACAAACAGCGGAATATAAAAGTAAAAATTTGCAAAGCTTACCTGATACTAGCTATATCAACTTTTTAAATCGGTCGGCTGCTGATAGCTTGAATATCAACCCAAACTATACCGAAAAGGCTGCATTAGAATCAGAAGAACTTTCACGCAAAGTAGGTTATAAAAAAGGACTTGAATACGCTTTATATAACCTTGCAAACTTAGATATGAATCGGTATAAGTCACAAAATTCGATTGAGCGATGTATACTTGCCATTGACTTTGCTAAGCAGTTAAATGATAGCTTTTTACTTGGTAAGGCATACAATGTTCTAGGAATTGACAGTAGCGATCTTGGTCATTATAAAGAATCGATTAGGTGTTACAAAAAATCACTGAGTTATACAGATAAAACAAAGGACTCAAAGACAAGGATGTTGGCTTTAATAAATTTAGGTGTTTCGTATACATACCTTTCAGATTATGAGAAATCGGTTGAGAATTATTTGTTGGGATTAAAAATAGTGGAGGAAAGAAATGACACTTCTCGAATGATTACAGTATTAAATAATTTATCTTCAGTATATTCTGCGAAACAATCGTATGGAGAGGCACTTAGAACGATACATAAAGCTTTAAGTTATGCTCAGAAGTATAAAAACGCTAATCTTCTAGCCGATTGTTACAATAACCTGTTTACAGAGTATTCCAGAGCCGATAGCCTAGATAAAGCAATTCCGTACTGCAAAAAAGCAGTTGAAATTTATCAAAAGCAGAGGGATAATAGGCGATTGTCAATTGCTTACAACAACCTTGCTGTTATGTATAAGAAATTTAGGGATTATGACAAAACTTTAGAATACTGTTTAATGGCTTTGGAGACAATTAAAAAAACTGACATGATCTCTGAACAGCCATTTTATCTATATACTCTCGCTGATGCATACATCAATGTGAATAGCCCTGATAAGGCAACTTACTATTCGCTGCAAAGTATTAAACAGGCTAAGCAATTCGGAATAAACGATGTTATACTTAAGAATTATTTCCTATTAGCTAATCTATATAATAGTACAGGGAGGTATAAGCAATCGGCTGAGTATTATGCTTGTTATGTTTCGTTAAACGACAGTTTGTCAAAATTAGATTTTGAGAATAGCATTGCAGAAATGAATGCGAAATATGAAACAGAGAAAAAGGAAAAGGAAATAGTCTTACTCTCCAGTGAAAAGGATAGACAACAATTAATTCTGGAGAAACGTAAGAAAACTATAACTGTTCTTTTTGCTGCAGTTTTACTGACAATTATAACAACTATATTTGTTATCCGACAGAATAAAATTAGGCAAAAGCAAAAGGCTGCCACTCTCGAACAAAAACTTCTAAGAGTACAAATGAATCCTCATTTTATATTTAACTCGCTGGTAGCCATTCAGTCGTTTTTGCAAAAGCAATCACCCGAAACAGCAGGAGTTTATATAGGTAAATTTAGTCGTTTAATGCGTTTAATCCTTGAGAACTCAAGGTGTAACCTTATTTCAATAGAAAAGGAAGTTGAAACTCTTGAGCTTTATTTGGAAATGCAAAGAATGAGGTTCTCGAATAACTTTGAGTATTCCATTACTCTTCCCGATGATCCCGAGTTTGTTGAAAATGAGATTCCCCCGATGATTGCTCAACCTTTTGTTGAAAACTCCATTGAACACGGCTTCTTAAGATCAAACATTGGGGGCGTACTTCGTATCAGACTATTTAACGATAGTGAAAATTTATGTTTAGAGGTTGAGGATAATGGCGTAGGAATTGAAAAGAGTTCAGATAAGTTAAAGAATCACAAATCATTAGCCATGGAAATTACGCGTGAGCGGTTATCTTTAATTTCAAAGCATGCTTCATTAAATATTATTGATCTTTCGAATGAAGGGAAAAACGGGACCTTGGTCAGAATAAAAATTCCATTAAAGAATAATTAGATTGACAAAATATATGAATACACTGATTGTAGAAGATGAAGATGCTTCCTATGAAGTTTTAGAAGGGATAATCAAAAAATATACTAATCATTTAAATGTAATTGGAAGGGCAAAAACAGTAGAACAGGCGATTAAACTTATAGAAGAAACATCTCCCGAATTGGTATTCTTGGATATTGACTTGCCCGACGGAACTGGTTTTGACATCATTAAAAAAATAAAGCCAGTAGATTTTTCGATAATCTTTGTAACTGCATACAACCAATACGCAGTACAGGCTTTCCGTTTTAGTGCAACAGATTTTCTTCTAAAACCAATTAATGACGATGAGTTTCGAGAAGCAATAGAAAAAGTTGAGCAAAATGAGAAACAGAAAAACCTGAATTTAAGATTGGATATCCTTTTGGCTAACCTTCAATCTCAAATTACTGATGGCAAAAAAATAATTCTAAAAACATTAGAGGATATTTTTATTGTATCAGTCAAGGATATTGTAAGTATCCAATCCGATGGTGCTTATTCACATTTTTTCCTTTTGTCCGGAAAGCGAATTACTGTGTCGTCTAATCTCAAAAAATATGAGGAGATGCTATTCGATCAAGGGTTCTTTCGCTCTCACCAATGTCACCTGGTTAATCTGGTGCACGTTGAACGTTTTCATAAGCTCGATGGGGGAATGCTAATTATGAAGAATGGTAGTTCGGTTCCTGTTTCAAGTCGCAAGCGCGATGCGCTTTTTGATGTTTTGAATAGAATTGTTTAGATCAAGTCAATTAAATCAGCATAAATATATTTAAGTGATACACTTCTAAGATAGATGCCAGCACTTATAAAAGAGCGGCAATTGCTTCGAATTTGATGGCTAGTTTTGTTTTAAGAATTATTTTAAAACAGAAATCAAAACTATTTAGCCATGAAAAAAATTTTAGTAATTGCTCTTTGTCTTTTTGGTATCCAGATTTATACCTACTCCCAAACATCTGATAATACATCTCTTAAGGCTGAAATTGGAGTATCAGCAGGATCTTGGTTTTCAGGAGATGTTGATGTTGATGGAACTAAACTTGAGAAGGATGGATCTATGACACTTAAAGCCTATGCTGACTACTATTTGGCACCAAAATTTGCTATGGGTGTCTATGCAAACCTTCTTCCAAATGTAAAAATTGCCGGAGTAAAGGCCAGTGGATCAGAGTTAGGCGTATCAATTAAACCTCGAATTCCTCTAGGTGAAAAATTCGTGATTAAACCTGCCCTGTCAATTGGATACCGTGTATTAAATCCTGAAACAGAGGGTATTGAGTCTTTTAAAGGGCTCGGTGTTAATGGAGCCGTTGAACTACAATACTATGTGAGCGATAAGCTTATTATATATGCCGAACCTGGTTTCTACTCACAACCCAATGGGGGAAATGGAGATGTGTCGCTTTCATGGAGCCCTATGGGATATATTAATGTTGGTATTGCAGTACCCTTCCATTAGAATAAAGTAAAATTGGTTTATAGCAATAACCAATCATCCTCGGATGGTTGGTTATTTGTTTTTATAAAGTTTGCAAATTGAATGCTTTGATATACAAAAGAATGCATTCGGTAAATGCCAAATGCTCTAGAATAGGTTGAATTAGGGTATTAAATCTTTTTTTTTAAATACTTTTACATCCGGATTGCATCAGATAATGCAATAGAGTTTGTATAAAAGCTTTAATAACATAAATTTAATACCATGAAAATTGTAATCCTAGCCGCTGGCATTGGTTCTCGTTTAGGGAATCCACTACCAAAACCACTAACAACCCTTAAAAGTGGAAAAACAATAATGCAACAGCAGGTCGAAAACTTAACCAGCTATTTTGATATCGATGATATCAATATTGTGGTTGGTTTTAAGAAGGATTTGATCATGGAGAGTTTTCCAGATATTACATTTATTTATAATCAAAACTTCGATCAAACTAATACCTCGAAAAGTTTGCTAAAAGCGCTTAAAAAGAACCACCGGGAATCGGTTTTGTGGCTAAATGGGGATGTGGTTTTCGATTCTGAAATCCTTAAAGAGCTTATGCCAAATATTGTTGCCGATAAATCGTTTGTGTGTGTAAACAACTCGAAGGTTGCTGATGAAGAGGTAAAATACACGCTTGATAGCAAGGGGTTTATTAAAGAACTCTCAAAGAAAGTTTTAACAACAAAAGCATTAGGCGAAGCAGTTGGAATTAACTTCATAAGCAGTAAGGATATAAATACTTTTATTAATCGTTTAACTGAATGTAACGATAACGATTACTTCGAAAGGGGAATTGAGATTGCAATCGAAAAGGATGGAATGCAGGTTATGGCGATAGATATTTCTAAGTTCCGTTGTATGGAGATCGACTTTAAGGAAGATCTCGATAATGCCAATAAGATTTTTTAGAGCATAACAATGAAAGCAGTTCTTTTTTGCATAAACCCTTATGCGTTTGGCATTCTTAAACCATTGCATGATGAACTAGTCAAGCAAGGAAGCACAGTTTTGTGGTATATTCCAGAGAATATTAAATCAAAATGCCCATTTATTAAAGAGGTTAACCTAACCGATTCAATAAAGGTACTATCTGAATTTCAAAGCGATGCGATTTATGTTCCTGGTAATGAGATTCCTCACTATCTACGTGGGGTCAAAACGCAGGTATTTCATGGGTTAGCTGGTGAGAAGAAGGGGCATTTCAGAATTCGCAGCTATTTCGATTTATACCTTACCCAAGGGCCTTACTTTACCGATGGGTTTAATAAACTTGCAAAAAAGTATAAGGATTTTGAAGTGGTTGAAACAGGTTGGTGTAAACTTGATACCTTGTTCCAAAATCACGAAGAATATCAAAAGGAGCGTAACAGCTTTCTGGCAAAAAGTGGTAAAAAGACTCTTGTTCTTTTCGCTCCAACATTTTCTCCATCATTGACATGTGCAGTAACCGCAAAAGACAAAATTTTCGAGATTGCCGATAAGGAGGACATTTTTCTCTTAATTAAATTCCATGATTTAATGGATGCTAAAACCATTGATGAGTATAAGAATTTAGCAAGTTCAAGAGGAAATGTCCAAATTGTATCGGATCGGAATATTCTTAAGTACATGGTTATGTCCGACTTTATGATTAGCGATACCTCATCGGTTGTTTATGAATTTATATTACTCAACAAACCTGTAATAACAATAAACTCTCATTCTGAAAATATTAACTGGTGCGATATTCCGGACTCAAATAGTTTGGTTGAGATATTTAGAAAAGAGTTAATCGAAGATAACTTTAGAAGTGCAAGGCAAAAGGTGATCGATATGTACCATCCTTACTCCGATGGGAAGTCTTCTGCAAGGATGATCTCGGCTGTTGAGGATTACATTTCACGTCATGGTGTCCCAGATGCAAGAAAAATTGGTTTTTTACGACGATATAAAATGAATAAGATGTTTGGACCAAAACCCGAATAGTGATGCAGTTTGTTGAAGAGATAAAAAATGTAGTTGATGTGCTTCGTAAGGGTGGCATTATACTCTACCCAACCGATACGGTTTGGGGAATTGGATGCGATGCAACAAACCCCGAGGCTGTGGCAAAAGTTTATAAACTCAAACAAAGGGAGGATTCAAAGAGTATGCTTGTACTTATTGATACCCCTGGTCGGATTCCTTCATATATTTATGAAATGCCTGAAATTGCTTGGGATTTAATAGAACTTTCGGATAAACCTCTAACTATCATCTATCAGAAAGCAAAAAACCTTGCCAGCAATTTGGTTGCCCCCGACGGATCTATTGGGATTAGGGTTGCTAATCATGAGTTTTGTAGCAAGCTAATTGGTCGTTTTAACCGACCAATAGTATCAACCTCGGCAAATATTTCGGGAAAACCATTCCCAAAATCGTTCGATGATATTGATCCGGAAATTAAAAAAGGGGTAGACTATATTGTTTCAAGAGAGTTTGACAAACCTCTTTCCGATAAGCCTTCTGGAATAATTATGCTGGGGGCAAATGGAGAAGTAAAGGTAATACGAGAATAAAAAAGGGGTCGATTCGACCCCTTTTCTTTTTATTATTGTATATGTTGTAGACCTCCAGATCCAGAGGTTTTTGCATCAATTATTGGACGGCCTTTGTAGTAAACATCACCGCTACCCGATACTTTAGCTTTTAGCTCATCAACAGCCCATACTCTAATATCACCTGATCCGCTAACGCTGATCTCAACCTTTTTACACTGAAGGTTTTCATTGTTAATATCGCCTGAACCGCTGATTGAGTATGAAGCCGTTTCAGCCACATCCGATCCCGCAAAGTAAATATCCCCAGAGCCAGAAATACTTAGTTCAATATTTTTAGCAGAAAGATTTTCAATTTTAATATCTCCACTTCCGCTGATCTTTGTTTTCAGATCGTCTGTTTTAATGGCTGTTTGTGCTACAATGTCGCCAGAACCTGATATGCTTAATGTATTAACTTTTGGCATTGAGATATAAACCTTTACCTTTTTATCGCCAAAGCTAAAGTTGAAATGATTTTTGGTTTTAATCTTAAGCATATCACCTTCAACTACAGTTTCAATTTTTTCAAGGTAATCAGCAGGTGCTTCAATTTCAACTTTATAATCTGCTGCTTGGGTTAAGTAAATATCCGCTGAAATTGATAGCCCAATACCAGTAAAACCAGAAACATTTCGTGTTTCACGTTGTTGTGCAGAGGTGCAATTAATGAATAGTATGGTAAAAATTAACGATGCTGCAATTTTTACTAGGAATGATAACTTTTTCATGCTATTTGTTTTTAAATGTTAGATTATTTAAGATTGTATTCTAAAAAGATTTTATCTAATGACGAAGTTATGAACTTTGTGCTGCATGGTAATGTCTATTTTTTGAATCTTTTAAATCAATTTAGAAATGACTGAAAATAAGGAGATTAAATATAAACATCATACCCCTATCCAGATTCGGTTTAACGATATTGACCAGCTTGCGCATGTAAACAACTCTGTATATCAGCAGTTTTTCGATTGGGGAAGAATGAACTATTTTAAAGAAGTTCTAAAAGAGAAGATGGACTGGAATGTTGAAGGGTTAATTCTTGCAAGTATTAGTATTGATTTTCTGAACTCAATTGAGATGTACGATGAGGTTGAAGTTCGTACAATGATATACCATATTGGTAATAAGAGCGTAAAAATGAGTCAGGAGTTATATAATAAAACGAAAAAGTGTGTTGCCGCAACTAGTAAGTCAGTAATGGTTAACTTTAGTAATTCGAGCAAAAATACATTAATAGTTCCTGAGCGTTGGAGAAAAAGCATTTCTGACTACGAGCACGAAAAGCTATTCGAGGTATAAATCAATTAACCCATCAGGAATCTCCATTAGCACTGTTTTGCTTTCTGTGTCAACCTCAATAATTAGGTCGTTAACGGCTGGAAGTATTATCTCTTTTCCCGATTGGTGGTTAACAGTAAAAACTGAATTAGATTGGTATTCTTGGTAATCGACAATTTTACCAATAAGCTGCTTCTCGGTACTTACGATTGAATATCCAATCAAGTCACTCATAAGCAGCTCATCGTCGGTTTCTATTTGATCGGAGGGGAGAAGCATTTTTAGACCAACAAACTCCTCTGCGCAAATAACATCATCAATATCTTCGAGTTTTATTAGGGCTTTGTCTTCGCCCTTTGGCCTGATTGAGGAAATAAAAAAAGGAACCGGTATTCCTTCAATTTCGATGAATACCGATTCCAAATTTTGTTCTTCGAGGTAAAAGTTGCTATTCCAAGAAACTTGGAACTCGCCGTTTACGCCGTGAGTTCGCTGTATAGATCCAATTTCAGTAAACTGGTTCGAACCCATGGGTAAATGCTCTATGCCTCAGTGGTTTCGCCTTCAGTAGCAGGTGCCTCTGTCTCTTCAGCTTTGTTTTCAGCCTCTTTAGCAGCAGATTCTGCTCTCTTCTTTGCTACTTCCTGTGCACGAGCCTCTTTTACTTTATTCTCGGCCTCGATGCGTTTCTTTAAATCATCGCGTTTACCCTTTGCAAGATCATCTTTCTTAGCTTGAACCTTTGAATCTTTCTCGGTCATCCAAGCTTGGAATTTTGCTTCAGCTTGCTCAGCGGTGAGGGCACCTTTTGTAACACCCTCAAGCAGATGCTTTTTAATCATTACACCTTTGTAAGAAAGTATAGCCCTACAGGTGTCGGTAGGTTGAGCGCCTTTTTGCAGCCAATCTAATGCCCTATCAAAATTTAATTCAATAGTAGCAGGATTAGTAACAGGATTGTAAGAACCAATTCTGTCGATGAATCTGCCATCACGTGGCGCCCTGCTATCCGCCACTACGATGTGGTAGAAAGGAAGTTTCTTTCTTCCTTGGCGGCTTAGTCTGATTTTTACAGGCATGTTTTACGCTTTTTTTAGTTAAACCTACAATTTTTAGCGCGGCAAAGGTAGCAGAATTTTTGATAATCAGGAAAAAAACTACCACTAATTGCTTCAATCGCTATAATAATTAAGTACTTAATAGTATTTATCTTAGTTCCAAAAGATTTTTTGAAAAAATTAATTTTCAAAAGATCCCTTTCTGAGAAAGTCAATTGTTTTATCCATCTCCTTGTACATAATCTTGTCCTCTTCAATAAATGGAACAATCTGACGATATTGTGCCATAAACTCTTCAAGGTAAGGCGATGTCTTTGCTGGGCGACGAAACTCTAATGCCTGTGCTGCATTAAATAGTTCGATTGCAAGCACCCTTTCAGTATTGTCAATTACCTTAAGCAGCTTTGTTGCTGCGTTTGCGCCCATACTCACATGGTCTTCTTGTCCATTCGACGACACAATAGAGTCAACAGAGGCTGGTGTGCAAAGCTGCTTGTTCTGGCTAACCATTGCTGCGGCAGCATACTGAGGTATCATGAACCCCGAGTTTAACCCCGAGTTGAAAACTAAGAATTCAGGAAGTCCTCTTAATCCTGATATTAGCTGAATTATACGACGTTCCGAAATGTTGCTTAGCTCAGAAATGGCAATTGCCATAAAATCGTATGAGATTGCAAGGGGCTGTCCATGGAAGTTTCCTCCTGAAAGGATTAGATCCTCATCGGGCCAAATGGTAGGATTGTCGGTGACTGAGTTTATCTCAGTTAGGATAACACCTGCAACATAATTTACAGCATCTTTCGATGCCCCATGTACCTGAGGCATACAACGGAATGAGTAAGGGTCTTGAACATGCTTTTTGGGTTGAGAAATTAGCTGACTACCCTCAAGTATCTTTCTGAAGTTTTTTGCGGTTTCAATTTGTCCTTGGTGTGGACGTACTTTCTGTAAATTCTCGTGGAAAGGTTCAATTCTGCCATCATATGCTTCGAGTGATAGCGCACCAATAATATCGGCAAGTTTTATTAGCTTAAATGCTTTAAGTATAGCGTAAACGCCATGAGCACTCATGAACTGGGTACCGTTTAGCAACGCAAGACCCTCTTTGGATTTTAGTTCGATTGGCTCCCAACCGAATTTTTTCATTATAACGGCAGCGTCAAGTTTTTCGCCTTTATAACGAACCTCTCCTAAGCCGAGCAAAGGAAGAAAAAGGTTTGAAAGAGGAGCAAGGTCACCAGATGCACCAAGAGAACCTCTATCGTAAACAATTGGTAGTATGTCGTTATTGTAAAAATCGAGGATTCTTTGAACGGTTACAACCTGAACCCCAGAATGACCAAGCGATAGCGCATGTGCTTTTAGGAAAAGCATTAGCTTGATAATGTCTGAATGAATCTCATCACCGGTGTTGCAGGCATGCGACATCACCAAGTTTTTCTGAAGCTGAGTGAGTTTCTCTTTAGATATGTTGCGATTGCATAGAGAACCAAAGCCAGTGGTTATTCCATAAATTGGAGCATGGTGCTCATCGTTAACTTTAGCATCGAGGTAGTTACGGCATTTGCTAATCAAACCGATTGACTCTTCGGAAAGTTCGAGTTTGTAATGGCTATTTACCATATCCTCAATTAGTTCATAGGATAATGGTTTAGGGGATATATAATGTACCTTACTCATCTTGTAAATGAAATTAAAAGTTTGAATTCAGAAATGTTGTTTGAAGAAATTGTAAAATCACTCATTTGGCAATAAAAGCCACCCGTACCCACACAACATTGGTGTGAAAGAAGAAATATGGGGTTAATACGAAATACTCGTTCAGGGAACTCTGGTAGCGTTTACTTTTTTGTTTCTTATCCTCTTGTCTATCATCACTATTCTCCTTCGTTCTGAAGATGATCTGAATTATTCTTGGCTAATTTTTCCAACTAGATACTCTGCAAGGTTACTGAACGGAATCGTTTCCTGTTCACCTGAAGTCATATTTTTTACTGAGAATTGTCTGTTCTGCAATTCTGATTCACCAGCAATTACAACGTATTTGATGTTTCTCTTATTCGCATAGTCGAATTGCTTCTTTAGCTTTGCTGAATCGGGGTATAGTTCTGCGCTAATTCCCTTTTCTCTTAAGCTTCTAATCGCATTTAAGCAGTAAGTTGCTTCGTAACGTCCGAAATTGGTGAACATTACTTTGGTCGAAGTCATTAAACTTTCGGGGAAAAGGTTGAGTTGAAACATTACATCGTAAATGCGGTCAGCACCGAACGATACACCTACACCACTCATGTCTTTAAGGCCAAAAACTCCAGTCAGGTCATCGTAGCGACCACCACCACAAATGCTTCCTATTTCAGCGTCTTTTGCTTTAACCTCAAAAATTGCACCGGTATAGTAGTTTAAGCCACGTGCAAGCGAAAGGTCAAGTTCAACTTCGGTTTTGATTTTTCCAAGAGCCTCCAGGTATTCGAAGAACTCCTCCATTTCAGAAACTCCCTTAAGTCCAACCTCTGAGTCACCAATTAACTTTCTTAACTTCTCAATTTTGCCAGAGTTACTTCCAGTAAGTGTGAGAATTGGTTGAAGTTTATTTATCGCTTCTTTCGAAACGCCTTTTTCTTCAAGTTCTGTAGATGCAGCTTGTATTCCTATTTTTTCAATTTTATCAATTGCAACGGTAATGTCAATCAGCTTATCGGGATAGCCTATGTAATCGGCAATCCAACTTAAAATCTTGCGATTATTTACTTTAAGGGTAGTACGAATTCCTAGCTTAGTGAATACCTCGTTGATAATCATTACAAGTTCAGCCTCATTTAGCAACGAGTTTGAACCAATAACATCAACATCACATTGGTAGAATTCGCGGTAACGACCCTTTTGAGGTCTATCAGCACGCCAAACAGGTTGAATCTGGTATCGTTTAAAGGGGAAAGTTATCTCGTTCTGGTACATTACCACAAAACGAGCGAAAGGAACGGTTAAATCGTACCTTAAGCCTTTCTCACAAAAAGCAAGGGATAGCTGGTTTGAGTTACCTGGTTTTACGATGTTCCCATCAACTTTATCAAAAAAATCGCCAGAGTTTAGGATCTTAAATAGCAATTTATCGCCTTCGTCACCATACTTACCAAGTAATGTTGAAAGGTTCTCCATTGCTGGGGTTTCAATAGGTGAGTACCCGTAGGTTTTAAAAACCGATCGAATGGTATCGAAGATGTAGTTTCTACGAACCATCTCTATTGGAGTAAAGTCTCTTGTACCTTTGGGTATTGAGGGCTTTTGAACTGACATTTAATTAACTGTTTAGAAGTTGCAAATATAGAAATTATTGGGATGAAAATTATAGTTTAATCAGATAAGCTAATCATTGATGGATTTTTAAGAGATAATGTTAAATTTGTAGAAAGACGAGTGAAATGCTTAAAATTCTCAACTATCTCATTCCTCCCGATCATTGGCGAGTGCCTGTGATTATTGTATTGGGGATTTTTACAGGATTGGGAGTGTTTTCCTTCTATGTTTCTAAAGCGCCATCGTATCTCTCCGACAACCCCAAGACATGCGTTAACTGTCACATCATGTCGCCGGAGTATTCAACATGGTCGCATAGCTCGCATAGGATGTACACCAATTGCAACGACTGTCATGTACCACACAATAATGTTTTTAACAAGTATTACTTTAAGGCAAAGGATGGCTTGCGGCATGCAACAATTTTTACCCTGCGTGGTGAACCTCAAGTAATCAGGATTAAGGATGCTGGCGCAAATGCAGTTCAAAAAAACTGCATCCGTTGCCATGAGAAGCTGATAACAGATGTTAAGGTTAACCAGATCACCGATTCGTTCCAGATGTTCCGTACTGAGCGCAAATGCTGGGAATGCCACAGACTTACTCCACACGATAGGTTGAGGGGATTGAGTACTACACCGTTTTCGAGGGTACCTTTGCTTGAAAGCCCTGTTCCTCATTGGATAAAATCAATTATTGGAGAAAAAACTAAAAAGTAAAACGATATGAGACCTATTAATGAAATAGTAAAGCAAAAGCCATGGATGGGTTGGCTAATCTTCTTTGCAACCATAGTAATTGTATTCTTACTTGGTTTGTTGGCCTCATCGATTATTGAGCGCCGAGCCGAAGCTGAGTTTCTCTATATTCCAAAGGTTCAATATGATCAGTTTGAGCCAAGGAATGAGGTTTGGGGCGAAAATTTTCCAAGAGAGTATGAAACATACATGCAAACGCGAGACACATCGTTCCGTAGCAAGTATAATGGCTCTGCTGCTATTGATATGCTTCAGGAAGCACCTGAGTTGGTAGTACTTTGGTCTGGTTATCCATTCTCAAAGGAGTACAACCAAGGGCGAGGGCACTACTATGCAGTTAATGATGTTCGCACAATCCTTCGCACAGGTGCTCCAATGACCCCCGAGGAAGGCCCAATGCCGGGTACATGCTGGACCTGCAAAAGCCCCGATGTTCCTAGAATGATGCATAACATTGGTGCCGAGAGTTTTTATAAGCACAAATGGGCTTCGCTAGGTCCCGAGATTGTAAATTCGATTGGCTGCGCCGATTGCCACAATGCAAAAACCATGAACCTTCAGATTTCTCGCCCTGCATTGGTTGAAGCATTCCAAAGAATTGGAATTGATGTAAACAAGGCAACCCATCAGGAGATGCGCTCACTGGTATGTGCACAATGCCATGTTGAGTACTACTTTAAGGGCGATGGAAAATATTTAACTTTCCCTTGGGACAAGGGATTTTCAATTGAAAAGATGGAGGAGTACTACGACTCATACCAATTCTCCGATTGGAAGCACTCCTTGAGCCAGACAAACATGATAAAGGCTCAGCACCCCGATTACGAAATATTCCGCACAGGTGTGCATTATGATAGGGGCGTAGCCTGCGCCGATTGTCACATGCCTTACAAGAGCGAAGGGGGAGTAAAATTCACCGATCACCATATCCAAAGCCCGTTGAATAATGTTGCAAACACCTGCTTGGTTTGCCACAGGGAGGAAACTCAGAAGTTGATTAATAACGTTTATGAGCGTCAGGATAAGATTTTCGAAAACCGCCGTGAGCTTGAGAAACTGTTAGCCAAAGCGCATATCGAAGCAAAGTTTGCTTGGGATAAGGGAGCAACCAGCAAACAGATGGAGGAAGCATTAAAGTTTATACGTGCAGCGCAATGGCGCTGGGATTTTGTAGCCGCTAGCCATGGGGCTTCATTCCACTCGCCAGTTGAGGTTAGCCGTATTGTAGCGAGTGGTATCAATAAAGCGGAAGAAGCCCGTTTATCCATTGCAAGGGTTCTTGCTAAGCTGGGTTACACTGACGAGGTTCTGATGCCTGATATTTCTACTAAGCAAAAAGCACAGCAATATATTGGACTTGATATGAAAAAACTAGTAGCCGAGAAAAAGGTATTTATTGACGAGATAATCCCAAAATGGCTAAAGGAGGCAGCTGAAAGAGAATCGAAATACCAGGTAAAGTAATATTTAACAATTAAATATTTAAGTCAGGCATATCCACGGATATTGGCGGATGTGTTTTGTAAAATATTACCATTAAACAAGTTAACTACAATTTAAAATTACAGAATATGAAAAAAGTAAGCCTGATATTTTTGTTATTCTCTTTAATGAGTATAGATGGATTTGCTCAATTGAAAAATGAGATGATTCTTAGTTATGGTTATGCAAATAACGATATCATAATGAATGAAGATATTATTGGAGACATGGGTTTTGCAGGAAGGAAAACTTTTTTATTAGAAGCAGGTTATCAAAGAAAATTGAATAATTCATTCTCATTTGAGTCAGGTTTTGCTTACTCTAAAAGCGAAATCGTTTATAACTATTTTCCATCAGGTGTGTTAAATACTAAGAAACTTGAAATAAATTTAATGTCATTTCCGATTGGGGTAAATTTTAATTTTTTGAAATACTTCTATATAAATGCTGGGACAATAATAGACTTTGAATTAGGCAGACCTTCCGATCAAGTAACTTATGACCAATCAGGTTTTGGATTTTATGGAGGAGTAGGAGCAAAATACTCGATACGAAACTTTACAGTAAAAATTAACCCATTTATTATAGAGCATTCTTCAATCCCTTTTGAAAAAGAAAAATATAATCAAAGACTTTTAGAAAAAGGAGTAAGAATTGGAGTTGGATTTAATTTTTAATGAAGAAGCCTTTGTTTGAGCACCCCTGTTTACGCGCGTCTCCAGACGCGTGCGAACAGAGAAAAAGGATAAAACCAGCACGCGTTATAAACGCGCGCTAACTAAAGAAAACCATCGAATATGAAAAAAATACTAATTCTGTACTTTATAGTATTATCTATCCTTGAAGCAAATGGCCAAGAATCATTGGCAAAAATGAAGATGGATTATCTGTCAACTGGCCGTAATGCAGGTATTCAATTTAGAAAAGATGAGCTAATCGTGGTTTTTAAACCTCTAAAAGAGAATAAAACTTGGGCAGTTTGGAATAAAAATGGTGATAGTGGGTATTTGGATACCGTTTCTTTTAAGGTAATTCATGGCAAACCAATTTTTAAATTAAAATCAAATCCAAATCAGCTAAAGAGTGCAGATTGCGATCGTCATACCAAAGTGCTTTCAAAGCAGATTAAGGTTAACTACTGCAGAACTATTAGGCGAGTTGTCAGAAAGAGATCTAACGCACTAACTAAATTCTTCAACTTAACCACTGAATTAGATGCCGCATTAGCAGAAATTCATGCTGCAGATACATGGACGGTTATTAACCTATATACCGACGAAGAACTGTATTCTTGGCTGGAAACATTAGATTCCAATAGATTGAAACAATTCATAGATTATTTAAAGGATGATTATGTTGCATATCCGATAACTCGATATGCAGAATATTTAAGTCTGTATTATCCAAAATCGTGGACAATAATTAGAGTATTTCAATAAAAGAGTCAACAAAGAAATTAAAGATTAGTTTATAAATATTTAAAAAATGGATAGCTCAAAAGTATTTGCAATGCCCTTTGCTAGTGTGTATCCGCTGTATATTCAAAAAGCAGAGAAAAAGGGGCGTTCAAAAGAGGAGGTTGATACCATTATTTTTTGGCTAACAGGTTACAACAAGCAAACGCTACAACAGCAAATCGATAAGAAAAGTGATTTAGAAACATTCTTTAAGCATGCACCTCATATCAACCCAAATGTTTCAAAAATTACTGGTTTAATTTGCGGGCATCGAGTGGAAGAGATCGAAGACGAACTCATGCAAAAGATTCGCTATTTGGATAAGCTAATCGATGAGTTGGCAAAAGGAAAGGCAATGGAAAAGATTTTAAGGAGTTGAAAGTTAATTTATTGCTTACGTAAAACTATACCCACATAGATTGCAAAACCGTGCAATCAAAGAGTGAATACTATGAAGAGTAAGCCTAATTTACCTTCGAAAGACTGAATTGAAGACGATAGGTATTCTTGATCTCCTTACACCATTCTAGCATGTCAACATCATCATCTTCATAAAATAGTTGGACATTGATGTCAGAACCGCTATCATGAATGTATTCAGCTTGCTGGAAAAGTTTGCTAAGAGATTTTCCAGAACATCCATTAAGATAGGTTAAATGAAACGCAAGTGTTATAGCAGATGTCTTTTTAATTTTAATAAAGCTATAAAGCCAATTCTGAATAGGTTCGATTAATTCAGAAGGATTACTTGAAATGAAATTCCCCTTAAAAGAGATTTCTCCAGAATTATTTTTGCATGAAATCTCGGGGGTTTGCTTTGTACCGGGAATAAAGATATCTTCCAAAACCGCTACATCCTGAGCCGCTCCATTTATAACTTCAACACCTGTCATATCTTTCGCTTAAGTTGGTAACGTAGCAAATATAGCTATCGGTTTAATGTACGAGCAGGTTAAGGGTATAATTTTAATTTTAAAGAGAATTTCTATCAACAAAAAACGAAAGTTCGTCTATCTAAAACCTTCGTTCATTAAAGAAGTGAGGTTACTTTTCCCCTGATTTTTTGATTTGGTGAAGCAAGTACATTTTAAAATCGTAATCGGTTTGGTAGAGTTTCAAAACTTTTTGAGGGGGAAGTACTTTTTTGAATTTTTCGTTAAATTCTAGTAGAAGTTCAGATTCCTGTTTTTGAAAATTCACATACATGTCAGCGTACTTAACTATTTCCTCATCGTTCATTGTATCGATGTTTTTGGAGCAATACTTCATAGCAGTACGTTTACTGTCAATGATCTGATTTTTGCGTTCCCAGTATTCGTTATATACTGGCCAAAAACTTTCTGCTTCTTGTGGAGTAAGGTTCAGTTTTTCAGTAAAGAAGGCAATCTTCTCTGCCTTTAGCATTTCCTCGCTCTTTTGTTCATTATTCTTGCAAGCAAAGAATGTTAGCAAGGCTAAAATGAATATTGGTAGTACTATTTTGATTCTTTTCACGGCTTTATATCTTTTGGATCTTCTAGCAATGTTCCATTGTAGTAATTCTTATAAAGGTAGTATTCGTAGTACTCATCACTTATTTTCTTTAATGAATCCTTTTTAGTATTTGGTGATACTGCCTCAAAAAGTTGCATTTCATCAAATTCAGTTCCACTCTCTTCAACTATTTTTAAGTAGTCCGTTCTATGGAAAGAACCCTTGTTAAACTGGTTTGAATAGTAGTATCCAGTAACAGCTAGTATTGCAAACAAACAAATTCCAGCTGCAAGAGCCAATTGACTTTTTATGGTTACAAACCAATTTGTGGCTTGCACTTTTGGTTCCTCCTTTTTGCAAAATTCTTGAACTCTAGTTGGTAAAGAATCAAAATACCCTTCAGGAACCTTGAATGGGTTCTCTTTACCAGCATTGGTTAAATTGGGTCCAAATGTTTCTAAATCTTTCATTACTTTATCTAAATCTCTGTATTTATGACTAAACCATTTTCGAAGGGTTTAATTCTCCTCCAAAAATTTTTCAATTTTTTTAACCGCATGATGAAATGATGCTTTGAGTGCTCCAACGGATGTTCCAAGAACCTCTGACATTTCCTCGTATTTCATTTCATCAAAGTATTTCATATTAAAAACAAGCCTTTGTTTTTCTGGCAATGTAATTATTGCCTTTTGAAGTTTTGCTTGTAGTTCATTGCCATTAAAGTAGACATCTGATTCGAGAGAATTCGAAAGTTGATGTTCAACGTCAACTATGGGAACCAAATACTTTGTTCTCTTCTTTTTAAGAAAAGTTAAAGCTTCATTAGTAGCAATTCGGTATAACCATGTAAATAATTGAGAATCCTCACGAAAACTGGATAGTCCACCCCAGGCTTTTAGAAAAGTATTTTGAACAACATCATCCGCATCATCTTGGTTTATAACAATTTTGCGGATGTGCCAGTAAATTCTCTCTTGGTATTTACGAACGATAAGATTAAAGGCATAATTCTGTGTATCGTTTGAACGGTACAACTCGAGCAGCTCCTTATCGCTGTAATTGTTCATTCGGCTGTTTCAGTCTACTTGCGAGCAATCACTTTTTTTGCAGCATCAACTATGTTGGATGCATCCAAACCGTACTTTTTCATCAACTCCTCTGGTTTTCCGCTTTCGCCAAACTTATCATCAACGGCAACCATCTCAAGTGGGCGTGGAAGTTTACGTGCAAGTGTTTGTGCTACGCTATCGCCAAGGCCACCATTCATTAAATGTTCCTCAGCGGTAACTGCGCATCCAGTTTTTCTAACTGACTTTATGATCGCTTCTTCGTCTAAAGGTTTAATTGTGTGGATGTTTATAACCTCAGCGCTTATACCTTGCTGTTCTAATAAATCTGCGGCTTCAAGTGCTTTCCAAAGCATATGGCCGGTAGCAATAATAGTAACAGCTGATCCCTCAATCATTGTAATTGCTTTGCCAATGATAAAAGGTTGCTCAGCAGGGGTAAAGTTTGGAACAACTGGCCTTCCAAAACGAAGGTATACGGGGCCAACCCATTCTGCCGCAGCAATTGTTGCTGCTTTGGTTTGGTTGTAATCGGCAGGGTTAATAACTACCATATTGGGAAGCATTTTCATTAAGCCAATGTCTTCCATAATTTGGTGAGTTGCTCCATCTTCACCAAGTGTAATACCTGCGTGCGAAGCACAAATCTTTACGTTTTTATTTGAATAAGCTACGCTTTGACGTACCTGGTCATAAACTCTTCCAGAAGCAAAACCAGCAAAAGTTCCTGCAAATGGTATTTTACCTCCAATAGTTAAGCCTGCTGAAAGTCCAATCATGTTTGCCTCAGCAATACCAGTTTGTATGAAGCGATCAGGAAATTCTTTTACAAACTCTTCCATCTTAAGAGAGCCAATAAGGTCGGCGCAAAGCGCAACAACATTGGGGTTCTTTTTTCCAAGTTCGTAAAGGCCTGCTCCAAATCCTGAACGAGTATCTTTATTTCCGGTTGATGTAAATTTCATTTCGATATTATAGTTTAAGTAGGGTAAATTCCCTCTATTACTGCTTTTATTGGTTTCTTTGAGCTCTTTCGGTAGCCTCTTTCTTAATAAGCCCGATGATGATTAGCTCAGCGGTTGCATAGTTAGTTGCTAATGGAATGTTGTTAACATTACAAGCCTCAAGAAGCTTACGAATATCTTCGTGGTGCTGCTGAATTACTTTATGGTCGCGAAGGAAGATTACAATATCGATCTCCTTTTTACCTATCATCTCTGTGATTTGATTGTAACCTCCAGAAACACCAGGGCTTAGGTGTCTGCAATTTAACCCTTGTGATTCAATAAACTCGGCGGTTCTACCTGTGGCTAGTAGGTTTACGCCGGGTAGCCAATCTATATGTTCTTTTAAGAAGCGTACTAATTCTGGTTTTTTAGCATCGTGTGCTATTACTGCTATGTTTTTCATTGTATCTAAAGTTTATATACTATAAATAAATTAAAAATCTCCAATGGTTTCAGGTAGTTGAGCCATGGCGCGTTCAAATTCCTCATTATTCGGAGCCTTGCCATGCCATTTATGGGTGCCCATCATGAAGTCAACGCCCATGCCCATTTCGGTTTTCATAAGGATTACTATAGGTTTGCCTTTGCCAGTTCTCGATTTGGCTTCAGCAATACCTTTGATTACTTCTTCCATGATATTGCCATTCATTTCAACAACATCCCATCCAAATGCTAACCACTTTGCCTTTAGATCGCCAAGTGAAAGTACCTCATCAACTGGACCATCTATCTGTTTCCCATTGTAGTCAACAGTAGAAATAAGGTTGTCAATTTTTTTAGCTGCGGCAAACATTACTGCTTCCCAAATCTGTCCTTCCTGTAGTTCACCATCACCATGAAGAGTGTAAACCAAGTGCTTGTCGTTATTTAATTTCTTAGCTAGCGCAGCACCACAAGCCACTGAAAGTCCTTGTCCTAAAGATCCGGATGCGATCCTAATGCCTGGTAAATGCTCGGCAGTGGTTGGATGTCCTTGAAGCCTTGTGCCTAATAAGCGGAATGTGCTAAGTTCTTTAATGTCAAAAAAGCCTCTGCGAGCTAAAGTACTGTACCATACTGCGGAAAGATGTCCGTTTGAAAGGAAAAACAGGTCCTCTTCTTTACCGTCCATAGTAAAATTCTTTGGATCAATACGAAGCGTATCGAAATAAAGGGCAGTAAAAAAATCAGCACAACCAAGTGATCCTCCTGGATGTCCACTAGCGGGTTTATGTATCATGCGGATCACATCTCTACGAACCTGAGCCGCAATAGATTTTAAATTTTGAATATCAGCCATTTATAATAAATTATAGATTAAAAAAATCAACAAAAATCCAATTTGCAAATGTAATTCTAAATCCATTACAATATTAATTTCCCTTTAATAAATTGATTCCTTTTGAAAATTCAATGTTTTTAAGGAAAACCTTTGGTGATGTTTTAAATTCAAAGGAAACTTTAGAAATTTCAACTAACTTTGCATTCCTAAATAAATAAAAATCAATCATGGGTTTACAGTGTGGTATTATAGGTATAACTAATGTTGGAAAGACAATCATTTTCAACTGTATGTCTAGCACAAAAGCACAAGCTAGCAACTTTGCCTTTAGCTCTAATAAATCAAATATTAGCATAATCAATGTGCCAGACAGTAGACTGTATGAGCTAGAAAAATATCAGCCCACTGATAAAACGGTTCATGCAACAGTTGAGATTGTTGATATTCCGGGTTTGGCTAGAGGTTCAAATAAGGGTGAGGGAGTTGGTAACTCTTTTTTGGGGGATATCCGCAACTGCGATGCGCTAATACATGTTCTTCGTTGCTTCGATGATCCAAACTTACCCCACGTCGATGGATCTGTTGATCCAGTGAGGGATATTGAAACTGTGAATTTTGAGCTCCAAGTTAAAGACCTAGAGTCTGTTGAAAAAAAGATTCAACGTTTGGAAAAGGCAGCCAAGTCGGGCGATAAGGATGCTAAACGTGGTATCGAGGTATTAAACGTCTATAAGAATCACTTGGAATCCTTTCAAAGTGCACGAACAGCACCGGTTGAGGAATACGATAAAAGATTCGTAGCCGATATTTTCCTTTTATCTGTTAAACCAGTTATTTATGTGTGTAATGTTGATGAGGCCTCGGCTGTTAATGGGAATAAGTATGTTGAAAAGGTAAAAGAGTATTTAAAAAGCGAGAATACAGAAGTTTTGGTAATTGCAGGGAAGGTTGAGGCAGATATATCTGAACTTGAAAGCGAAGAGGATCGTACAGCATTCTTAAAGGATGTTGGTTTGTCTGAACCAGGTGTTAATAAGCTAATCCGTGCTGCATACAAACTTCTTGATCTTGAAACGTTCTTTACCATTGGACAAAAAGAGAACAGGGCTTGGACTATAAAAAAAGGGATGACTGCTCCTCAGGCTGCTGGCGTAATCCATAGCGATTTGGAACGCGGTTTCATTCGTGCTGAGGTTATAAAGTACAACGACTTTATCGAGCTTAAGTCAGAGCATGCTTGTAAAGAAAAAGGCAAACTACATATTGAGGGTAAAACCTATGTTGTAGAAGATGGAGATATTCTTCACATCCGATTTAATGTATAGTTTAGTTTTATTATAATATTTCTGACCTGAGCCAAATGACTCAGGTCTTTTTTTTATTCTTTATTCCCTTCAAACGTCTACCTTTGAAATTTTAATCGAAGAACATGAAAATTTTCTCACTACTATTTATAATTCCATTTGCATTCCTATCGTGCAAACAGGTTGATAATCCTAAGGAACAACTTCTAAAGTGGGCGAAAAAAGGGGAAATAAACGAAAGTGTTAGCTGTAAAAGTGACCCTAGCCAAACATATTGTCTGTATTTACCCTCAAACTATGAAACAGGCAAGGTTTATCCAATTATTTATGCTTTTGATCCGCATGGTAAAGGACATATCCCTGTATCTCTGATTAAGAAAACTGCCGAGAATTTGGGATATATTGTTGTTGGATCAAATAATTCAAGGAACGGTTTAAGACCTGAGGAGCTAAATCATATATTGAGTACTCTAATTGCTGATACACAAAATAAATTGGCTATTGATAGTAAAAGAGTATATCTCATTGGTTTCTCAGGCGGAGCAAGAGTTGCTTGTATGGTTGCTCAAGGCGTTTCGGGAGTAAAAGGAGTAATTGCCTGTTCTGCAGGATTTCAGCCTAGTAGGAATTATTTAAGTTTTCATTTTATTGGAGTAGCTGGAAGTCGTGATATGAACTATCTTGAAATGAGGAAGCTTAATGGAATGCTTGATTCTTTAGAAATCTCAAACCAATTTATAGTATTTAATGGGAAGCATCAGTGGCCCAATGAGTCTACTATTTCAGAGGCAATTACCATGCTTGAGATTTACTCAATGAAAGAATCTGTTATTCCTAAAGACCTTCAAAAAATAACAGATTACTTGAATTCAAATAAAGGAAGAATTGAGATGTTAAAAAGTTATGGTAATACCGATAGCCTGGCTTTAGCATTTTCAATATCAAGGAGAACCATTCAAATACTTGAGGGAATTGCAAATCTTGAAGAATTAAAATCAACTGATAGCAAATTAGAGTCTAATTCGGAAGTTCGCAAGTATTTAGGTAATCAGCTAGAACTGGAGAAATACGAAGAGCAGAAGCAGAATGAATTCATAGAATCATTTGGCTCAAAACCGCAAACATGGTGGGATGATCAGATTAAGCAGTTGAATGACGAAAAATTGGGAGTTAAAGGAGATGTTTCAAAACGTTTGTTAGGTTTTATTAGTCTAAGTTGCTATGGATACGTGAATAGGGCATTACAAAGCCATAATTGGGAAACTGCTAACTATTTTACATCAATTTACAGTCAGGTTGATCCAGAAAATCCTGATAGTTGGTATGCTATGGCTTGTCTGCAGGCTAATACAAATAAAGCAAAAGATGCAATAGCATCTCTTAAGAAGGCGATTAGTTTTGGCTATTCTGATTTCACGAAAATGAAAGCAGATCCTTTATTAATAAATTTAAGTAGTCTTCCAGAGTTTGGAGAAATAACCAAAAAATAACCCCTCACGGTATGCCTACCATGTTTGGGCGGTACTTTCTTAATACACTTAAACCCTTCGAGTTCTAAAGTAGCTGTCATACTTTTCGGATGAAGTACCATATTTCTCGTATTTTTTATCCGAGATTTTATAAGTACAATACTCTCCGTCAACAGCTGAGAAAAACACTTCATGTTTCTCGGCGTTCTCGTCAATCATAAGAATTCGAATAAGATTCGGATCAACTTCGCTGGCAAGGTTGGAGTGACAAATTGGGCAAAAGAATTCAACTCCTTCACCTTTTTCGATTGTTAATCCATGGCTAAGTGCTTTTGAGTAATCTCCAAAATCAGGACTTAATAGGATAATACCCTGCTTACCCTTTGTGGTTGTAACGGTAAAAACAACATATCCGCCAACCAGTAAGTGTCCTTTGCATTTTGGGCAGATAAAATTGTTTGCCATAACTTTATATTATTAGTTAATTGTAAGAAATTTACGATTTATTAACTCGAAAGTAAACTAATCGGGCACCTTTATTACAAAAACATTACATGGTTTAACCCAGTAAAAATCAATATTTATAGTAAATTTGCGTTTTATGAATGTTTACTATTGACCAATGAAAAAATTTTTATTCATAACCTTACTTGCAATTTCTTTCATAAGCGGAAAAAGCCAACAGAAGCTTCATCATTTTTGGTTTATTGAGCCTGATAAGAGAGTCGTGAACACAGTGTTAACTAATATTATATCTATCGACAGGGTCGATAACGATACAATTTATGCCTATGCGAATGATAAAGAGCTGGCTCAGTTCGAAAAGTTAGGGTATAAGTATACTATTATACCAGATTTAATTTCGAATTCGAAAACTATAACCATGGCAACCACTGTAGCCCAAATGACTACTTGGGATAGATACCCTACCTATGAGGTTTATCGTGCCATGATGAAGAAATTCGAGCAGGATTACCCATTGCTTTGCAAACTTGATTCTATAGGAGCAACCCCGAATGGTCATAAAATCTATGTTGTTAAAATTTCAAATAATGTAAGTGTTGAAGAACCTGAGGTAGAAGTGTTTTATACAAGTACAATACATGGAGATGAAACCACTGGTTTTGTGCTGATGCTTAGGTTGATAGACTATTTTCTGTCAAACTATGGCATTGATAATAGAACAACTTCCATGATAAACAACATGGCAATATATATTAACCCAGATGCTAACCCCGATGGAACATATCATAGTGGGAATAGCACAGTTTCGGGTGCCATAAGGTATAATTCGAATTATGATGATATAAATAGAAGTTTTCCTGATCCAAGGACAGGAGTGCCAACAACTATTTTCCCAGAAGTCCAAATAATGATGGACTATGCAAATACAAAACATTTTACTCTCTCTGCTAATTTTCATGGTGGCGCCGAATTAGTAAATTACCCTTGGGATACGTGGACAAGTGCATCGAAAACCCATGCTGATGATAGTTGGTTTATTCATTTTTCAAGGCAATATGCAGATTCTGCACAAGCAAATAGCCCTACTGGATATTTAACTGAGGAGAATAATGGTATAACCAATGGGGGCGATTGGTATGTTATTACTGGAGGACGACAGGATTATATGAACTGGTGGCACCATTGTAGGGAGGTAACCATTGAAATCTCGGATACCAAAACTCCTTCATCCGATCAACTACCTAATTTTTGGACATATAACAGAGGGGCTTTCTTATCCTATCTTGAATCGGCTCGTCAAGGATTTTACGGTATTGTTAAGAATACCTTAGGAGATCCAGTTAAGGCAAAAGTATTCATTACTAGTCACGATAGGGATAGCTCTTATGTCTACTCAAGTCAAGCTACAGGATTTTACTCTCGACCAATTGAGCCTGGTACCTGGGAGGTTACTTATTCAGCAATTGGATACATCCCTCAAAAACACAACATAACGATATCTAATTGGAATGCATCAATTAACCAAAGTATTACTTTAGTCCCAGCGCGCACAATTACCTTTGATGTTAAATATCAGAACGTTTCTATGGGAAGCGTAAACGTAAATTTTAATGGGATTAATAAACTTACTTCTTCAAGCGGGTTGGTTGTTTTTGATAGTATTCCAGACGGAGAAGGTTATACCTATTCAGTTCAATTGAATGGTTACCATACAATAGATGGACAAATAAATGTACACGAAAACAAAACTATTAATATTAACCTTGTTCCCGAAACGACTGTAGTCTATCCGGTTTCTTTTGATGTTAAGCACCTGTCAGCAAATATTTCCAATGCGACTATTGTGTTTGATGGGCAAGAACAGCAAACTTCAACTACAGGTACCCTCATTTATTCTATTATACCACAAGGAGCTGGATATAATTATACTGTAAGTAAGACAGGATATCAAAATATAGCTGCTCAAGTTGATATTGCAAAGGATACTTTAATCAATATTGATTTAATTCCATATACCTACTCCACTACATTTGTTGTTAAACATTTAGGTGTCCCGATTTCTGATGTGAACATTGATTTTAATACATTAGCCAAACAAACCAACACTATTGGAGAGGTTGTATTTGATGGAATGGAATATTCTACTGATCTTGAGTATACTATTAGTAAAGTAGGTTATAAAAGTATAACTGGTTATGTTGATTTGATAAGTAATCTAAATATTGAGGTAGAGCTAATCCCTCAATTCGATGTTGTTTTTAATATCAATAATAAAGGATTGCCCATAGAAAATGCTAAGATTAGATTTAATAGCCTCAACAAGTTTACTATTCAAGATGGAACTGCTGCATTTAATAATGTAATGTATGGCTCATGTTATAGCTATTTAATTAGCAAGGCTGGATATAATAGCGTTTCAGGCCAAGTGGATATTATAGCAAATAAAAGCATTGATATTGATTTGTCATTAGTTGGTGTTAATACTACTAGGTTAGAAGAAAAGATTATTAAAGTTTATCCAAATCCTTTTTCTGAGTATACTAATGTTCAGTTTGAACTTGAAAACCCTGCATTTATTGAATTATCAGTTTATTCAATTGATGGTAAAGAGATCAAAACCATTGCGAAGGGATTGTATCCATCCGGATTAAATTCGTTTAAGTGGTTTCCTTCCACTACTCAAAGTAACGGAACCTATATTATTGTTTTACTAGTAGATGGAAAAACCAATTCCCAGATTATTCAGTATAGCCGATAATCAATTATTTTTTTGATATTTTTGCAAGGGTGCTAAAAATAAGCACCCTTAAATTTTTCTTACTATTAAATTATGAAGAAGTTTTTTATTGCCCTGTTGTTTTCTGCTTGTCTTTTAAATGTTGGTTATACCCAGCAACGAATTGCCATTCCATCCGATAAGCCAAAGTTGATTGTTGAGATCATTGTAAGCCAAATGCGATACGATTATATCCATCGGTATTGGGATAAGTTTAGCGAGGGGGGATTTAAACTTTTGGTTAATGAAGGTGCTTTTTGTAAAAATGCAAGGTATAATTACTTACTAACTCAGGCTTATCCAGGTATTGCAACAATATCTACAGGAGCAAACCCCATGGTGCATGGTGTAATTTCAAATAAATGGTATAGCAAGGCTAATGGAGAACCGGTTGATGCAGTTGCCGATGATAAGATGAATACCATTGGGGGTAGTTACTTTAGCGGTAAATTTTCACCTAAAAATATCATAACTAGTACATTTGGTGACGAGTTGAATCTTTATGATCCTGAATCTAAAGTAGTTGGTATATCTCTCGATGCTGGCTCCGCAATTCTTTCAACTGGGCATAACCCAACGGGTTCATTTTGGTTTGATGCTGAAAAGGGGAATTGGGTATCGAGTTCTTTCTTTATGTCCAATCTCCCGGCATGGGCAGATACTTTCAATACAAAAAAGTTTGCTAAACTTTATGCTGAACGCCAGTGGGATGCTTCGCATCCAATTAACACCTATGATGAGGCTGATACAAATAAAGTGAAAGCCGCTGAGGTAAAGAAAAAGCTAATTGATAAGATAAAATCAATGATTGATGGGGTTATTCAAAAGAAAGCACAAACCTTAAATTATGCTTCTTTGCTTGAATCACCTTTTGGAAATCTGCTTACAAAAGATTTTGCTATTGCATCAATTGTAGGTGAAAACCTAGGTAACGATGATCATACCGATTTTCTCACGCTTACCTTTTCAGTTAATCGAGCACTTGGATTAAAGTATGGCCCACAATCCATTGAGGTTGAGGATGCATATATTAAATTGGATAAGGAGTTAGCCCATTTTCTTGAGTTTATATCTGGAACAGTAGGGAAGGAGAATGTTTTGGTAGTTCTTACATCTGACCAAGGGATTGCTTCAACACCCGCTTACTTAGAGAAATCAAAAATTCCCGGCGGTTATTTTGACCCAAATAAGGCGATGGCTTTGCTTGGTAGCTATTTAAAAGCAATTTACGGACAAGGAAACTGGGTGACTGCTTACTACGAAAAACAGATCTACCTTAACCATCGTTTAATCGAAGATTCTAACCTTAAACTTGAGGATGTACAACAAAAAATAGCCAGTTTTATGCTCGAGTTTTCTGGTGTTGCAAATGCAATCACGGGAAGTACGCTTCAAAGTGCAAACTTTACGATGGGAATTTTTCAGAAATTTCAAAATAGCTACAACCAGCGTCGATCGGGAGATATTATTCTTAACCTTGAACCAGGGTGGGTTGAAAGTAATGGTAGCGTAACTTCAGGTAATTCAGCCTATAGCTACGATGTGCATGTTCCGTTAGTTTGGTATGGATGGAAGATTAAACGTCGTTCAATTTTATCCCCAGTAGATATGACCGATATTGCGCCTACACTATCAACACTAATTGGTATAACTTGGCCAAATGGTGCAACTGGAAATCCGATAAGAGAGCTTATTGAATATTAAAGTTGGGTTAAACCGCTACTAATTTTATCTCTTACACTGTTCATTACAGTATCGTAATCTTTCTCGTTTAGATGAGCAATATCCATTGGCTCATGGATGATCATTTTAACTTTTCCGGGTAGAATATTAATTGAATCGGTAGGAAGAATATCCTTTGTCCCAAGCACAGTAACCGGGAGGATGGGAAGCCCTAAATCGAAAGCTATTTTAAATCCGCCCTTTTTAAACTGAGCAATCTCACCCGTTTTACTTCTTGTCCCTTCTGGGAAAATTACAACTGATGTTCCGTTTATTAGTTTACGCTTAGCTTCGTTAATACTTTCAAGTGCTTTCTTGCTATTTGAGCGATCGAGAAATATATGCCCAACCTTCTCACTTCCAAACCCGATACCGGGAATTTTCCTGAGCTCTTTTTTCATTATCCACTTTAAATCAACGCCAAGCCAACCGTATATCAGGAAAATATCGTAATAGCTTTGATGGTTTGAAACAACAACGTATGATTGTTCTTTTTTTATGTTCTTTCTACCCTCAACTTTAACAAACATTGGTGTTAGAAGAGCATTAAACTTCGACCAAATAACGCCACCAATGTAGCTGCCCGCTCTTTGATTAATTAGCCATGATATAATAAAAGCTAAAAATCCAAATATTAAGGTATCAATAAATAAAAGTGGAAAAAAGATCAGCCATTTATAGGGTTGGTAGATTATATATAAAAATTTCTTCATTGCCTGTAACTTTCAAAAATTGCGAGATATAGCAACCATCGTTAGGTTAAATAATGTAATAGGTTTTCAAAAATAGATTTAAAACCTCAATGACAAACAGCTTAATCCACCATCGAGTTTTCGGAATTCTGATACATCAACCTCCATGGTTTTGTAACCTGCTTTTTGAATCAAATCTAGTGTTCTAGGAAATCCTTTTGGTACAATTATTATCCCATTTACCCATAAACTATTTGACGCATAGGACTCATCCTTAGGAACTTCAATAATTTTATAGTTTTGTAACTCTGGCTTTGATAAAAACTCTCCAAAGGCTAGAAGGGTATTGTTCTCTAAGTAGTTTACTCCCGTTTTAAGGTGTAGTACGGTTTTTAATGAAACGGGAGATCCAGTCATCCCATATTTGTTGAGAATTCCAATAAGTTGATTTGCCCCCTCTAGATTTGTCCTGTCAGAGAGTCCAATGTAGAAATGTGAGCCAACCATCATTACATCACCAGCATCTAGTGTGCCAGGGTTTTGGATTCTCTCAATGTGAGTGTAAAAGGTTTTTACAGCATTCTCAATTGTTGTAATTTCTCCCTTTCGGGCATTTGCTCCAGGGTTTGTAATTATAGCGCTTTTTGGTGTGAGTAATGCTGTATCCTCAACAAATACTGAATCGGGGTACTCCTCTTCTCCCTCAAGGATAGTAACCGATAATCCACATTTTTCAAGTGCTTTAACATATTCAGAATGTTGTTTCAAAGCATTCTTGTAATCAGGTAAACCAAGCGTTGATGAGGTAATACCGTTAACCATATTTTTACATGGTTTTCTAACAATTGCCTTAGTAAACATGATAATTTTTTTCTCAAAGATGATAGTTTTATCGAAAACAAAAAAACGCAGAAGTCATTCTGCGTTTACCAAACTTTAAACCAGCCCTTAAATGCTTGTTTTAAGAAGTTCTTTATCGATAATGTCTTTAAACATCTTTTTTGTTTCTTCAGCGGTTTTTGCAATTCCTGAAGAAGAGAATGGTTTCCCTTCAAGTGGGAAAAAGATAAAGGTAGGAATGCTTTGAATCCCAAGTTCCTCGGATAGTTGGCGTTCTTCTCCTGTGTTTACTTTGTAAATGTATATTTTGCCATTGTACTCTTTAGCAAGCTCTTCCATAATAGGGGATGCTATTTTACAGGGTCCACACCATGTAGCATAGAAATCTACAATGCAAGGTTTATTCCCTTGATATTTGAAGTTCTCTTCACCCTTGGTATAATCAACAACCTTAGCGATAAACATACTTCGTGTAAGGTGAATGGTATACGAACTTTCAGCTATTTTTTTGTTACTATTGGCTGTTGAATTTTCGCTTTTAGTACCGCAGGCTTGAACTGCAATTATAGCGGCAATTACTAATAATACCTTATACGATTTCATTGGGTTTAGTTTTTTTGTGATACGACTTGAAAAGCACCATAACCGCACATTTTAACACATTTGCCGCAATTTGCGCAATTCTCTTGGTCAATTTCTGGTGCGCTGAAAATACTCTTTTGTGTTATTGCATCAGCGGGGCAGAACCTGACTACTGGGCATGGATGGTTCTTTGGACATCTTGATTCGTCAACGGAAACTTTAATCATAATGTTAATTTTTTGCTGCAAATATAATAAAATATCTAAATATATAGATAAATAAATATAAAAAAAATAATGTTAATTATTATTTAGGAATAATAGGCTTTTTGATGCGTTTATGAAGAATAAAAAAAGAGAACCAAATGTTTAGCTCTCTTTTTTATTAACCTTAAAACCAAAATCAAACTATCTTTTCCCTCTGAGTTTTATCTCAGTTGTTTTTCCATTTACAGTAATTGTTCCAAGATTGTCACAAGTTCCATCACCATAATCCAATGTTGCTGTTTTGTCATTAACAGATAGATCAATTGTTCCCTCAGTAATCCAGCGGCATGTGTTTTTAATTACAAGCGCATTTACAATTGTGTGGGTGTAGGCGTATCCTTTACGATTAACCCCTGTTGCAGTACCTTCCACTGTGAATACGTCGTCCCAAATGTTGGTAGGAGTGTCAAATCCTTCAGTCCAAGTGCGAGTGTGAGTAAATTCGCGAGTGTAAGTTGTACCATCAGTGAATGTTACTTTACCACCTGTGAGAACTACTGAGTAAACGTAATCGCTAGTTTTAACGATTTGCTTTTCCCCCTCAATTTTAATGTCATCGATAGTAAAGTTTTGGAAAGTGATTGTTCTTTCGAATGTAGCTTCAAGTCTTCCTCCTAAAATTTTAACAACGATAATACCGTTTTTAATATGGCCATTCATTGAGTTGCCATTAATGAAATTAACGAAAGTAATTGTTCTGATTGTTGTATCACCAGAGTAAGAGGTTTCAATTGTACGCGTTCCCGATCCAGCGTTTGATATCTCAAAATTACTAGATGACTTGGCTGGAGATGAAGACATTGTAACATCATCAACCTCGTTAGTAACGTCATCGTAAAGAGCTGCTACTTGATCATCTTCCTGTGATGTTTCGACCATAGGATCGGTCGCGTCATTCTTTTCACATGCTGCGAAAAATGTTGCAAATACTAAAAGAGTTGCTGCGAAAATTAAATTTGTACGTTTCATAGTAGTAAATTTTAGTTAAACATTATTTTCTTTTGTTTTGTTTGATTTCAATTGTTTTTCCGTTTATGCTATAGCTTAATTCCATTGGAATACATACAATTCTTAATGCATTGTTTAAATCTTTATTGTTAAAATATCCAGTAAAGTGTCTATTGGTTAATGAATCATAGGATATGTCAACATTAAACTGCCTTTCAATTTCCTCTAAAACCTCACTTAATGGTTGGTTGTTGAAGTAAAAATCACCATAAGTCCATGCTACTTCGTCGTGTTTAATTGATTGAGCTGGTGTTGCAAGTTTATTCTGCTTAGTATGAGTAAAAAGTCCTGCTGTAAGAATAACTTTATCATTTGAATGGTTATTTTTTACTGATACTTTACCTTCTATACAGCTAACCATTACTTTACCCTCCCTAGCGTACACATCGAAAGTTGTACCCAATACAGAAGTGGTAGCCAGATCGGCAACAACATCGAATTGTTTTCCCTTTTTCACTTTAAAAAGCGCTTCACCCTTTATAACTACTTTTCGACTGATAAACCAAAGAGTTTTGTTGTAAGCAATTCTTGTATCAGCATTTAGCTGAACTTTACTGCTGTCGGGTAGGTAAACGGTAAAATGCTGCCCCATAGGTGAGTAAATGCTAACATTTCCAAATCCCCATATCCATATTGAACCTCCTACTGCAATTAGAATTAGAATTGATGCAGCGATTCTAAGCATTATTCTACCCAATTGGATTACTTTTACTTCAGGTTGTTCTGTTAACTGTTCAAGGATCGACTGCCAAACCATTTCCTTTGCTTTTCCTCCAGGAATAGAAAGTTTACTGATACTCCTTTCAAATTCACCGAAAGTTTTTCCTAAAGAACCATCTCTTTGCTCAGAATCATATTTACTTTTTAGGTTCACAGGTATCAGTTTTGGCTTGTTTATCTATAGTACAACCGATTCTTTTTTTACCCTACTTTTTTTGAAAAATAATTCAAAGAACTTTTTCAATTTGGTAGTAATACAACTAGCAATAAGAATACCCTAAAGAGATTATGGTAGGATTAAAAGGAATAATCTATAAGCCGGGTGTAAACTTGTGTTGATCCTTGTTTTGTTATATAGATTAATTAATTTAGCATTCTTAAAAAAAAGAAATGGGAAAGAAAGAGGCACAGCTAACTTCAAAAAATTTAAAAAGAGCTAAGAGAATTCTTTATGATGTTATTGAGTTGCTTGATAAGTATAAAATAGAATATCATCTTGAAGGAGGTACCTTGCTGGGTCTTGTTCGCGATAAGGATTTACTTCCATGGGATCACGATGTTGATATATCAATTCCAAAAGATAAAGTCGAATCTTTTCTTCGGTTAAGGAGAAAACTATTATTTAAAGGCTATAAAATTTCAACAAGAAGGAGTCGTCGGAATTTTGGCCCAATAGTAAAGGGTGATTATTCTGTATTAAAAGTTAAACCAATTGGTTTTTACCTACTTTATATGGTGTGCAGAAAAGCAAAGAAGAATCTTATTGTACTTGATGTTTTTATTAAAACCATGGACAAATCTTATGCCTATTGGCAAGCATCGAATAAAGTAATGAGAGTTGATGCTAAATATTATAAATCTTTTGAAACTGTAGATGCGTTAGGAAAGGAATTTAGAGTTCCATTTGAATACAAGAATTACTTAACAGAAAAATATGGCGATTGGAGCATTACTGTAAAAGAATGGAATTGTATAAATGAAAAAACAGTTGTAGAAAAATTACCCGATCAAGAGCTGTAAATATTGAATTTGAAAAAATTATAACAAATTTTTCTTCGATATCAATTTTTTATCGTAATCGTTACCCAAAAATATACGTTCCTTTACATTTGCTAAATTGTTGAGCGCCCCAGAAAAGATGGTAATGCCTTTCTCAAAGACTATATCTGGATAAAAATTTAAAATTTCCAGGGGAAAATTACGAGGTATTTCAACAATGTTAATACCTAATTTTTCTTTATAATCAGTTTTTTCGCGAGGGTGAGGCTTAATGTAAATATCATAATCTTTTGCAAAATCATTTATAACCTTTCGGTAAAGATCAATTTTATAATCTTCCGTGATAAACATATCTTCTGATAAAGGTTGCGTAATAAGAATAACCTTTTTATGCCCATCAATTGTAAAGGTATGTCCCTGTGAAAAAATATCAAGTATTTTTTGACGATTTTCCTTGGATAAAGAAACCATCATCCCTTGAATGTCAAGTTTTACACCTTTGTAACGTACTATTTCTGGGAGTTTTTCGGGGTATTGCACCTCTATGGTTTTTATCTGAGAATCCCTCCCTTCTCCTTGTGGTGTATTCAGAATATATTTACGTTTAAAAGCCTTTAAATTATTAACACGAGGATTGTAGTTTCGAAAGCCATCTTCAATTTGGTTAAATTCATTCTTCTTATAGCGTACTAGAAAATAAACAGAGGAAAGTCCAAGATTGTAAAATAGGTTTATTGTTGAGTCTTTGATAAAATCGTAGCGATTTTTTACATCAGAATACCTTTCGACATATTCGATAATGTATTTGTTCCTCTGGGTGGTTTGTTTAAAAAAATTTATTTCGGAACGAATTTGATTATTTATCTCAATAAAAGGAACATAGAGATAATCCGTAAAAAAACCTGCTTCAACTAATTTTTTGGCAATAATGTTTAGGTTTTGTGTATGGTCGTTTACTATTAGCAAAGATTCTTCGTCTTTACTCCTTTCACTAATGCTTTTTAAGGTGCTAACAAATACATGAAATAGCGTTCCACAAACATAAACTTTTTTTGCCATTGATTTCCTTTCCTTACTTCTTGTATTTAAGTTTCTCTCTCTGAATACGTTCTATCTCGAGTATATCTGTCTTCTTGTATGTTAAGGCTTTTTGCACAGCATGTAAGTCCCGAACAAGTTTTCGAACACCTTCGGGCTCAAGCGATGCAGCATGATCAGTACCTTTCCAAGTTCTATCAAGAGTATAATGTCTTTCGATATAAGTTGCTCCAAGTGAGTAAGCCACTACGTCTATGGCTATTCCTAAGTGATGTCCTGAAAATCCTATTTCTTTAACAAGATGCCCATACTTTTCTTTGAGGGAGTTTATTTCAAGTAAGCAAATATCTTCAAAAGGAACAGGATAGCCTGAAGTACAACTGTAAAGAACGACATCTTTATTACGTCCATGTTTAACAAAGAAAGTTACAAGGTCTTCAATTTCTTTTTTACTTGTCATGCCTACAGAAATGTGAATTTCTCCCTTGTAGTTTTGGCATAACCATTCCAACATTTTATAATGATTATTACAGGCTGATGGTATTTTAATTAGAATTGGATTTAGGCTTACAATTTCTTTTGCTGAAGTTAAATCCCATACAGATGAAGAATAAACTATATCAAGTTCATCACAGTATTGCTTTAACAGAGCATGTTGATTAACAGTAAACTCAAGAAACTCACGGTGTGCCCCATAGGTTTCACCATAAGCATTAGCAGGATTGGGATGTGGAGCATTATACTGCTCTTCTGTGAGTAACTCCTTGTTGTGCCTTTTTTGGAATTTAACGATATCTGCATTGCAGAAAATTTTTGCAACTTTAATCATTTCCTTGGCAATCTCTATGTCTCCTTTGTGATTGCAACCTATTTCGGCAATTACTTTTGGTGCTTTCATAGTCTAAGTAAAACGTTGATTGAATCTAATTAGTATTTCGATAGCTTCACGTATTGCTCCTTCCCCTCCAGTTTTTTTTAAAACTACATCAGATGCTTCTAATGCCTTGTTCGTTCCATTTGCAGGAGAGAAGCTCAACTTAGATGATAAAAGGTTAGCCAAATCATTAATATCATCGCCAATATATGCGATTTCATTTCGGCTTAAACCTGATTCGTTTAGTAGCTTAGTAAGAAATGCATATTTATCTTTCACTCCAATATTCGTGTTCTCAATACCAAGTTTTTTAGCTCTTTGAACGACTATTTCGGATTTTTCAGATGTAATAACAATTGGTGTAATGCCATATTCATTTAGCATGCTAATGCCCATGCCATCGATAAAATTAAATTTTTTTGTGAATTCTCCTTGATTTGAATATGAAACAGTTCCATCGGTAAGAACACCATCAACATCCATTACAAAACAGCGAATCGGATTAATAGATTTTTTACACTTGCTGATTCTGTTTGAAAGCAGTTGTTCAATTATTAAAAAATCATTTGGCTCATCAATTTCAGTGAGGGTATCGTCATCCATTTCTAAAATTCCAATTTCACCTCCTAGTCGGTTTAAAGTTTTTTTAAAGGTGTTGATTTTAACCCCATAAATTGCTCCATTTTCAATAAATAATCCCTCGAAATCTTGTCTTCTTGGCCGACTTAAGTAATCGTAGTTTAAGCTCTTTCCCTGTTTATTCCATATAAATCGATGCGTTTTTACTACACTTAAAACAGAATCAAATTTGGTGTCCTCGAGCATTTTGATGGCACTATTAATATCTCCTGATGTAGTGAGCGGAGAAGTAGCTTGGAGCAGGAATAATATGTCGAATTTAAAATCAAGGTGTTGAGCTAACTCCTCCATTGCCATCTCTGTACTTGCAGTATCGGTAGCACTTTTGGCGCTACGAAGGAGAACTTTTACTTTGGGCGACCAAGAATACTCTTCATTTACAAAATCAATTATCCACTGATCATCAGTGAAAATATAAATCTCATTAAGATTGCTAAAAATAGCTTCGCTAAGTATCCATGTAAACAATGGACGACCTAGCAATCTTCGTTTGTTTTTGTTTTTGATCCCTTTAGAGCCAGCTCTCAAAGGAATTATGGCTATTTTTTTCATCAAAAAATATGTAAACCTTCTAGTTTTTGCAAAGGTAAAAAAAACAATAGCATTAAAAAGCTATACGGAATGATGGATATTCTAAACTGATACTTTAAAATCTCTAAGCGTATCATTTAAAGAGGTTTTTAGATCTGTTGAATCTTTTCTTTCACCAATAATTAACGCACAAGGAACTTGATAGTTTCCAGCAGGAAACTGTTTTGTGTACGAACCAGGTATTACAACCGATCGTGGGGGAACCTCTCCCTTGAATTCTTTGGGACTTTGACCAGTTACATCAATAATTTTCGTTGATTTGGTTAGAACAACATTTGCCCCCAGAACGGCTTGCTTCCCGACCTTTACCCCTTCAACAACAATGCATCTTGACCCAATAAAACAACCATCCTCAATAATTACTGGAGCTGCTTGTACGGGCTCGAGTACTCCTCCGATTCCTACTCCACCGCTTAAATGAACGCTTTTACCAATCTGTGCACATGAGCCAACGGTAGCCCATGTATCAACCATTGTTCCCTCATCAACAAAGGCTCCAATATTTACATACGATGGCATCATTATTACACCTTTGGCTAAAAAGGAACCGTAACGAGCTATTGCATGGGGAACAACCCTTACTCCAAGCTTCTCATAACCTGTTTTTAAGGCAATTTTATCATGAAATTCAAAGGGCTCAAGTTCAATTGTCTTCATCTCTTGAATGGGGAAGTAAAGTATAACAGCCTTCTTTATCCATTCGTTCACAACCCATCCTTTGTCAGTAGGTTCGGCTATTCGTAATTTCCCTTTATCGAGTAATTCAATTACATTTCTTATTATCTCTTTTGATTTTGGCTCGAAAAGTAAACTTCGGTCATCCCAAATTCCTTCAATTTTTGTTTTGAGTTCGTTCATTAGCCTGTAATTTTTACAAATTTAATCATTTAAAGTTAAAGCCGATATACGGCATTGATGTGTATGTAGTTCGGATTAGCTCTATTTAGCATATTTTTCAATGTTTAATTTTGTTTACTAAAAGATAATCAGTAAGATATATTCAGTTATGTATTGTAAATGAGGTTAAAGTAGGTTAAATCAAAAATGAACGCTTTTATGTAAAATTCAATCGACTATTTTTGAGAGTATAAAATCAATGGATTTGAAAAAAAATATCAGACAATTCCTTTTTGTAATAATCCTATTAGGCTTTTATTCTATAGCGTCGAGTCAAGATACTACTAGTTTAATAAACTTTAGAGTTGTTGATGAGACCACTGGCGTTCCAGTTCCTCTGGCACATATTATAAATAAAACTCAAAGAGATGCTGCTATTGCTGATATGCTTGGGTATTTTAAAATTGCCGTTGCAGCTGGGGATACTATTAGCATATCATCTTTAGGGTATTTCAGCATGATTGTTTATAGCTGGGGACAATTCTCAAAGGATTCATCGTACTTTACAATTAAGTTAAAGCCTAGACATTATGAATTGAAGGAGGTAAAATTCACATGGTTTTCAAACTATGAGAAGTTTTTAAAAGGGGTTAAAGAACTTCGGTTGCCAGTAACTAAGGAAGAAATAAATATTGAACGTATCAATTCTTATTTTAAAAGATCGGTTAATAAGCTTAATCTAATGGATTTGCCAAGGGCAACTGCAGGATTGTCGTTTGGAAAGGATTGGTTAAAAAAACAAAACGAAAAACTTGCCGAGCAGCTTAAAAAAGAGCGGATTCAAAGATTAATAGAAAGAAAATATTCATCAACCATTGTTGAAATTTTAACGGGATTAAAAGGATACGAAGTATTCTGGTTTATGGAGTATTGTGCTTTTAGCGAAGAGTATTTAGTTAATGCAAGTGATTATGAAATACGCATGGCAATAATTGAGAAGTTCAAAATCTATAATCAGTATAAACCAAAAAAGGAGATAAAGTAGCTTCCGTTTTGTATATTTAAAAAATTAAAATATACTGAATGCAGCAGAATATAAAAAGCAATTTACCAACCAAAGAGGATGTTATAAGTGCTTACGAGATAGTTCGTAAATACGCTCATCGTACTCCAATACATCAATCAAAAGCTGTTAGTTCAATACTAAATGCAAATCTTTTTCTGAAATGTGAAAACTTTCAAAAGGTTGGGGCGTTCAAATTTCGAGGAGCAGCTAACGCTGTTTTTAGTTTATCGGATAGTGATGCTAAGTATGGGGTAACCACACATAGTTCTGGAAATCATGCGGCAGCACTCGCTTTGGCTGCTTCAATCCGGGGTATCCCATCGTATATTGTTATGCCTGAAAATGCACCGACAATCAAGAAAAAAGCAGTTGCTGGATATGGTGCAAACATTACTTTCTGTGTGCCAACCCAAAAAGACCGAGAGGAGACACAAGCAAGAGTACAACAAGAAACGGGTGCCACATTTATTCACCCATACAATAATTTTAAGGTTATATGTGGACAAGGTACGGCATCTCTAGAACTGTTAGCAGATCATCCTGATATAGACATTGTTATTGCCCCCGTGGGTGGTGGTGGATTGCTTAGCGGAACTATAACATATGTAAAAGGATTTAACCCAAACATTAAGGTTTATGGCGCAGAACCTGTAAATGCTGATGATGCGTTTCGCTCGCTTCGCGATAAAACCATTTATCCATCAATAAACCCTAAAACAATTGCCGATGGGTTGTTGACCTCGCTTTGTGATTTAACCTATGAAATTATTTCATCGAAAAGCGATGGCATTTTAACAGTTACTGAAAAGGGAATAGTTGATGCAATGAGGTTGATATGGGAGAGGATGAAGATAATTATTGAACCTTCATCGGCAGTGCCTATTGCAGCAATAATGGAGCACCCTCAATATTTTAAAGGTAAAAAGGTAGGTGTAATAGTATCGGGGGGAAATGTTGATTTAGATAACTTGCCCTTTAGCAAAGGTTAAATTTTACTCAATTATAAACGACCCGACTACCGGGAAATGGTCAGAATAATCAACCCTTGGGCTTGAAAAGTTAATTGCTTTAAAATGTCTGCTATGAAGAATGTAATCTATTCTATAGGGGAAAAACCTTGAATAGGTGTTTGATAGCCCTTCACCAGCGTCCTTAAATGTATCGTTTAATTTGCGAGTAAGTTTGTGGTAAGTGTATGAGAAGGG
>Ga0209099_1000151_pt1 | contig 79991 bp, 77 predicted proteins | sample AD_JPNHW2_MetaG_FD_184430 | JGI IMG/M metagenome (GOLD analysis project Ga0209099, IMG submission 184430) | Active sludge microbial communities of municipal wastewater-treating anaerobic digesters from Japan - AD_JPNHW2_MetaG (SPAdes) (version 2) | ecosystem: Engineered > Bioreactor > Anaerobic...
TTTAATTTAACCTTATTCTCTGTAACCATCAAAACCCACCTTAATCGTTCTTCTTGTATATTTTTAGGCATATGAATACTCATTTATTAAGTCTAGTAAAAAGTGCCAAATGTGTTTAGACATTACCAATATATCTTGACTTTTTATTTTATTTATGGTACTTTTAAGGTAAATAGTATTTATTTAAAACCATATAGTTATGAAAAAAATATTTTTTCTTTTTGCTATTGTTGTGTTTTTCGTTTTTATTAATAAAACAGAAGCGCAACAAATCCTCCTGAATACAGGAGATAGTATTTCTGTTTCTCTGGAAGATGTTTTGTTAAATGAAAAAGCTCTTTTAGAGATATATCCAAGCATGGAAAGAAATTGGACGGAGAAAGTTGATTATATTTATCTTTCTTTTATCCAAATATGCCCCGGAGTAGAAATGAAAATCAAAGTTTTGATGCTCGGAGACGAGTTACAAAAGATTGATTTCTTTTGGGTGCAGGTTGATCCAGAAATTTTTTCTGAAACTAAAAAAGTTTTTGTTGCTGGGAAGATTTATTCTATGCCTAGGAGTATTTACCAAACGAAAGAAGATCCAATTTTTAAATCTCAAGTTGAAGAACTTGTGAATTTATTAAAAAAATCTTCTGAAAGCTGGTCCATGAAAATTCAGGATGATAGGGGAGAATATAAGAATTATTATGGAAAATTTCAAGAAAGAAAATAAAAAAAGAGGCTTTTTGAAAAGCCTCTTTTTATTATTAATATAATTTTATTGATAAGTAAATTTAAAAATAAAAAACAGGCGCACTTTGGACGCCTGGTGTTTCGAATGGTTTATAATTTTTTTTTAAAAATAAGGAGCCGTACCGGTTATAAGGTTAACCGAACCAGAGAAGGAATACCTCCCTTCTATTAGAAAAACAAAAACTTTTATTTTTCATCTTTACCTCCTTTGTTAAATTAAACAAGTCGTTTCTTTTATGAGTATAGCACTTTTATAAAAGTTGGCTAGTTTTGTTGATACTTGCGAAAATTATAACTTTATGTTAGTATGTAGAACATGTTAGCTACAAAGAAAAAACAAACAGTTATTAAGAAACACCAAGTTCATGACAAAGACACTGGCTCATCTGAAGTGCAGGTCGCTGTTTTATCTGCAAGAATTGATGAATTGGCAAAGCACTTAAAGAAACACAAAAAAGATAATCATTCACGCAGAGGTCTTATCAAAATGGTTGCAGATCGAAGAGCTCACTTGAAGTATTTGCAAAGAAAAGATAAAGCACGATACGAAGCTCTAGTGAAGAAGATGGATCTAAAATAATTTGTTTTACAAAAATTGCTCTACTAAGTTAGAGCAATTTTTATTTTCATTGTAGATGATATAATAAAAAAAGGTCGAGATTTAAAAAATAATATTTGAATTTAAATAAACAAAATAATATGACAGTAATTAAACATAAAGAACAACGCGTTGGAGTTTTTATAGATACACAAAATTTGTATCACAGCGCAAGAAATTTGTATAAAGCGAGAGTGAATTTTGGTGCGGTTTTGAAAGAAGCTGTTGCCGGTAGAAAATTAGTGCATGCAGTTGCATATGTTATCACAACAGAAACGGGTGAAGAAAAACATTTTTTTGAAGCATTAACAAAATTAGGAATTGAAACTAAAACAAAAGATTTGCAGATTTTTCATACAGGGACAAAGAAAGGAGATTGGGATGTTGGACTAGCAGTTGATGCTATCAAGACAGCGCCAAGACTCGACACTATTGTAATAGTTTCCGGTGACGGAGACTTCGTGCCGTTGGTGCAATATTTGCAAACAATGACGCAGGTAGAAGTAATGTCTTTTGGAAAATCTACTTCTGCAAAACTTCGTGAAACAGCAGATGATTTTGTGGACATGTCTGAGAATCCAAAAAAGTATTTGATGGGAGTTAAATAAAAATTTAATAAAAACAACAACAAAAGTCTCTTTGACACACGTCATGAGGCTTTTGCTTTTTGCTTTATAAATGCTAATATAAGCTTAGAAATTATAAGTTAATCAGTTCGCGTTCGGACACAAAGTAGTGAAACAAAAAATGTTTCAATACTAAAGTCTGGATACGAACTAAACCTTCTGTTCTGTGAAACAGAAGAAAAAAGTATGAATCCCGTTAGAGATTAGATGGTTTAATGGGATTATGTGAATTAAATTAATAGAAAAATTTATTTAGTCGATAAATTATAAATTAAGGTACGAGAATCTAAAGATTCTCTATCTCTAACGGGATGAAACAAAAAGAATACACATTAGAAATTGGCGGCAAAAAAATGACTGCTATTTTCTCAGATTTAGCAGATCAAGCACATGGAGCCGTGTTACTCAAATACGGTGAAACTATCGTGCTTGCAACCGCTTGTATGTCGAAAGACAAACAAGAAGGTTTAGGTTTTTTTAATTTAACAGTAGATTATGTAGAAAAGTTTTACGCAGCAGGAAAAATTCTCGGATCACGTTTCACAAGAAGAGAAGGAAAACCATCAGAAGAAGCTGTCTTGGCTTGTAGAGTTGTAGACAGAACTTTACGTCCGCTTTTTGATCAATCTATCAGACACGCAGTGCAAGTTATTGTAACTGTACTTTCTGTTGATGATAATGACCCGACTATTCTTGCAGTGAACGCGGCTTCTTTGGCGCTTGCAGTTTCTGATATCCCATGGGCTGGACCAGTCGGCGCAGTGAGAATTGGAAAATATGATAGTGATGCTTTGACTGTAAATCCTTCATATAAGTTGAGAGAAAAAGACGACATGTATAAGTTTGATTTAACAGTTTGTGGAAAGGCAGGAAATGTAAATATGATCGAAGCATCTGCGCATCAGACTGAAGAACAAGAACTTGAAGATGCTCTAAATCAAGCAAGTTTGGAAATTACAAAATTAGAAAATTGGCAGAAAGAAATAGTAAAAGAAATTGGTAAAGAAAAAAGAGTAATAGAAAAAGAAAATATTTCTGAAGAATCTGTTAAATTATTTAACGAGAAAATTTTGCCAAAAATGGAAGCTGCTATTTTTTCAGGACCAGGTAAAAAAGAAATAGACGCGCTTCATAATGAATGGAATAAATTAGTAAAAGAAACTTTTGCTGGCACTGATAGAAAAGATTTTACTTTAGAAGATGACTTATTTGATGAAACAGAAAACAGTTTGATTCACGAAAAAGCTGTGCACGAAGACAGAAGACCAGACGGAAGAAAAATGGATGAATTTCGAGATTTGTATGCGCAAGCTGGGGGAGTTTCTTCTGTTTTGCACGGTTCTGGAATTTTTTACCGAGGTGGCACACACGTGCTTTCAGTTTTGACTTTGGGCGGACCAGAAGAAAGATACACTGTTGATGGTTTGCAAGTTCAGATGGAAAAAAGATTTATGCATCATTATAACTTTCCACCGTATTCAGCTGGTGAAGTTGGCAGAATGGGAAGCACAAACAGAAGAGAAGTTGGACATGGTGCATTAGCTGAAAAAGCGATCGCGATGGTTTTGCCTTCTGTCGAAGAATTTCCATACACGATCAGAATTGTTTCTGAATCAATGGCATCTAACGGTTCTACTTCACAAGCTTCTATTTGTGGTAGTACACTTGCGCTCATGGATGGTGGTGTACCGATAAAAGCGCCAGTTGCCGGAATTGCAATGGGACTCATGTATGAGTCAGAAAATAAATATAAAGTTTTGACTGACATTCAGGGACCAGAAGACCATCATGGTGATATGGATTTCAAAGTTGCTGGAACAAAAGATGGCGTGACTGCAATTCAACTTGATGTGAAAGTAGAAGGTGTGCCAGTAAAAATTCTTGGCGAAGCTATGCGACAGTCTAAAGAAGCAAGATTAAAAATTCTAGAAAGAATTACAAAAGAAATCGCAGCTCCACGCGCAGAGATTTCTGAAAATGCTCCAAAGATTTTGATCATCAGAATTAAACAAGATCAAATTGGTCTAGTTATCGGTGCTGGCGGTAAAACTATTAAAGATATAAAAGAAAAAACCGGAGCAGAAATTACTATTGAAGATGACGGAAAAGTTTACTTAACTGGAAAGAATGGGTCAGCAGAAAAAGCAAAACAAATCATAGAAGAGATGACTCATGAGTTCAAAGTTGGTGAAATGTTGAAAGGTGAAGTTGTCAGAATAGCAGACTTCGGTGCTTTTGTTAGATTGAATCCATCCACTGATGGTATGGTGCATATTTCAGAACTTGCTCCGTTTCGAGTAGAAAAAGTCAAAGACTTAATAAAAGAAGGTATGATAGTGCCTGTGAAAGTTATTAAAGTAGATCCTGAAAATGGTAAACTGGGACTTTCTATTAAAGAAGCAGATAAAGATTTTTTCAAAAATCCACTTAATAAAATTTCAAATTAATAAAATTAAAATAAAAATTAAATTGCCATCTTGTCTTTCGAGCGAGGTGGCAATTTAATTTTCTGCTATAATATAAACATGTCTGAAAATAATTCAAACTCAGAAGTAAAAATAGAAAATCCAATAAATCAAGAAAATAAAGAAAACACACAAACAGTAAATTCGGCAAATTTTGTCCCAAAAGTGAAAGCGCAGACTTTTGCCGATGATATGGCAAAGGTTTTGGAAACTGGACAAGGTGGTGTAATTCATAGATTGATAGAAGAACAAGAGCAGAAAGAAGCTGAAGAAAAAAATAAATCTTTGACGAGCAACAAAAATAAAGTTTTTGTTATTGTAAGTATTTTGTTATTTTTCTCGGCTATTGGTGTCTTCTTTTGGATTAATGCTTATAGAAAGAACACTTTGACGGCTCCAGTCCAACCAAAATTTACACCAATGATTTTTTTAGACAAGACAAGTTATATTAATGTTGCTGGTTTAACCAAAGACAAAATAGCTCAGTCTGTCTACGTTAGAACTAAAGCTACAGATGTAAAAGTTGGCGGAATAGAAGGAATTTACTTAACTCAAGATAATAAAATTATTGGTTTTAGAGAATTGATAAATTTAATCAGTGGAAATTTGCCACTAGAAAAAGCTACTTTTTTAAGTGATAATTATTTGATTGGGGTTTCTAATGTATTAAATAATGTTTCACCAGACGGCAGTGAAAAGAATTTGTTTATTTTGTTACAAAATCGCTCAATGAGTGACATTTTTCAAGCGATGAAAGCTTGGGAATACAAAATGTTTTTTGATTTGCATGGATTTTTTGGTGTGCCGATAAATGCGGATACTAATTATTTACTGACAAAAGACTTTGAAGACGGAATAGTTCAAAACAAAAATGCTAGAATTTTGCGAGATAATGACGGGAAAATAGTCTTAATGTATGTTTATGCAAACAATACTTCTGTCTTAATAACTAATTCAGAAAATACGACAAAAGAAGTAATGCTCCGTCTTGCTGCTAGCCAGGTTAAGAAGTAAAAAACAAATAGAGATTCTGGGGATAACTTTTTTGCTTTACTTAATTTAAATAAGCTATAATTTAGCCATGTTAGACAAGAAAAAAATTAAAGAAAAATTAGAAAAAGAACGTGATACTTTATTAGAACAAATGAGAGATATGGGAAAGCTAAACCCAGAAACAGGAGATTGGGAAGCTGTTCCTGAAGAAATCACTACACCTGAATCAGATCCAAATGATATGGCTGACAGGTTTGAAGATTTTGAAGCAAAAAGTTCAATGATAGATGTTTTGGAGCAAAGGTTGAAAGCTATTTTGGAAACTTTGAAGAATTTGAATAAAGTTAGTTTTGGTAAGTGTAAAGTTTGTAAAAAAGATATAGAGAAATCTAGACTAGAAGTGAATCCTTCCGCTCAGACTTGCAAAAAGCATTTGGAAGAATAAAGAATAAGGAATCGAGAATAAAAGAATAATTTTTCTGGTTAATTTAATTTTAATTAAAATCTAAAATCTAAAAACTAAAATATGAGTTTCGCTAGAGTTTACTCAGCACAAGTAAATCTGCTTAAAGGGCAGATTGTTACAATCGAAGTTGATTTGTCGCGTGGTTTGCACGCTTTTAATGTTGTTGGCTTGCCCGACAAAGCAGTGGATGAATCAAAAGATAGAGTTAGTTCGGCTATCAAAAATTCTGGTTTTGTTTCTCCTAAAGCAAAAAATCAAAAAATAGTTGTTTCACTTTCACCAGCTGATTTAAAAAAAGAGGGGCCATTTTTTGATTTGGGTATAGCGCTTGCTTATATGCTTGCTTCCGGTGATTTGAAATTTGATCCAGAAAAGAAAATATTTTTAGGTGAATTGGGGCTTGATGGAACATTAAGAAGTATCAGAGGCGCGTTGCCGCTCGTGCAAGAGGCAAAAGCTCAGGGGTTTGAAGAAGTTTATTTACCAAAAGATAACGCAATAGAAGCGGCGCTGATAGATGGCATAAAAATCTTTCCCGTTGGGAGTTTAACAGAAGTTGTAAAACATCTTTCTGGTGTTTCACAGATTTCTGTACAACTAAAAACAGAAATTAATTATGAAAGAGAAATGAAAAGCGCAGATTTTTCTGATATTAGAGGACAAGAAGGCGCAAAACGTGGTTTGGAAATTGCGGCGGCTGGTGGGCACAATATTGCGATGTACGGACCACCCGGGACTGGAAAAACAATGCTAGCTAGAGCTTTTGCTGGTTTGTTGCCAGATTTGTCTCCGGAAGAAGTACTAGAAATAACAGGAATTCATTCTGTAGCTGGTGTAACGCAGGGAGAGTTAGTTTCTGTTTCTCCGTTTCGCGCACCGCATCATACTTCTTCATACGTTTCACTGATTGGTGGTGGAACTTTTCCAAAACCAGGCGAAGTGACTTTGGCGCATAGAGGCGTTTTGTTTCTAGATGAGTTTCCAGAATTTGATAAAAGAGTAATAGAATCTTTACGTCAGCCGCTTGAAGACAACATAGTTTGCATTTCCAGAGCAAAAGGTTCAGCTGTATTTCCTACAAATTTTATTTTGGTTGCTGCGATGAATCCATGCCCATGTGGCAATGCTGGTGCAAAGAAAAAAAGCTGTATTTGCAAACCGTCTGATCTTGATAGATATAAAAGAAAACTTTCGGGACCAATTATGGACAGAATAGATTTATGGGTTTCTGTAAGTGATATTGATTATAAAAAATTAGGTGACGATGCTACGGGAGAAAAAAGTGAAAATATAAAAGACAGAATAATTAAAGCGAGAAAAATTCAGAAAGAAAGATTTGGAAAAAATAATAGAGATATAAAAACAAACAGCGAAATGAATGTAAAAGATTTATCTGATTTAGTACATCTTTCTGACGAAGTGAGAAATCTTTTAGATACTAGCGCAGAACAGCTTGCACTTTCTGCTCGCGCTTATCATAGAGTAATCAAACTAGCTAGAACAATTGCTGATCTAGAAGATTCTGAAGATATTACAGCTAATCATATATTAGAAGCGATACAGTATAGGCCGAAAGTGAATTTATAAAAAAATAAAATGAAATTTAAAAACAAAAAGCGCTCTAATGAATAGAGTGCTTTTTGTTTTTCTCTCGAGAGAAATATTATTTTACAGCGTCCTTCAAAGCTTTTGCAGCTCTGAATTTTGGAACTTTGGTTGCAGCAACTTTAACTTGCTCTCCAGTCTTTGGATTGCGAGCCATTCTTGCAGCTCTTGCTTTTACTGAGAAGATTCCGAAACCAGCTACTGAAACTTCACCTCCTTTTTTCAAAGTTGCAGTGATAGAATCAAAGATACTGTCTACTACTTCTTCAGCCTGTACTTTTGTACCACCAAGCTTTCCATGTACCAATTCAACGATTGCTTGTTTATTCATATTTTTAGGTTTTAAAAGTTATTTTTTGATAATACTTTTCGACCCTTTTCTTATAAACTAATACATAACCATTATATAACAAGGGTTTTTTTAGGGCAAGTAAAAAATACTTTATCTAGCGTATTCTATAATTCTAGTTTCGCGGATCATTGTTACCTTAATTTCGCCTGGATATTTAAGTTCTTGCTCTATTTTTGCAGCAATATCGCGGGCCATTATCTTGGCTTCTACGTCAGAGACTTTTTCTGGGGTAACAAAAATTCTAATTTCACGTCCAGCCTGCAAAGCATATGATTTTTCAACACCATCAAAGCCGTTTACCAATGCTTCTAGTTCTTGCAGACGTTTTAGGTAGTTTTCAACTGAGTCTCTTCTGGCTCCTGGGCGACCTCCGGAGATAGAGTCGGCTGTTTGCACGATGATAGATTCTATTGTTTCATAAGGGTGGTCTTCATGGTGAGACTTCATTGCGGTGATAACTCTTTCATCAGCGCCGAATTTTTGTAGAATTCTTATTCCAATTTCAACGTGAGTTCCTTGTGCTTCGTGATCTAAAGCTTTTCCAATGTCATGAACCAATGCTCCAGCTTTTGTTATCTGCACGTCTGCACCCAATTCTTCTGCTAGCATTCCAGCAATGTGTGCCATTTCAACAGAGTGTTGCAAAACATTCTGTCCGTAACTTGTTCTGAAATAAAGCCTTCCGAGAATTACAACAATACGTGGATCAAAATTAAATATGCCACATTCGTAAACAGCTTGTTCTCCTTTTTCTTTAATAATTTTATTTATATCTTCTCGTGCTTTTTCAACTAGTTCTTCTATTTTTGCTGGCTGGATTCTTCCATCTAGAATCAAGTTTTCAAGAGCAACGCGAGCAACTTGTCTTCTAACTGGATCAAAAGAAGAAATAATAATAGTTCCTGGAGTATCATCAACGATCAATTCAACTCCGGCTACTCTTTCGAAGGCTCTGATATTCCTTCCTTCTTTACCAATGATTTTTCCTTTGATTTCGTTGTTTGGAATTGTGACACTTGTAGTCATTAATTCAGCGGCTGTACTTGAAGAAAGTCTTTGAATAGAAGTCGCAAGAATATCTTTCGCCCTCCTTTCTATTTTCTCTTCATTGTTATTTTCCAATTTCTGAATTCTTACAAGAAGATCTTCTTCGTATTTCTTTTCTACGTCTCGCAATAATTCTTCTTTTGCCTCTTCTTGAGTCAATTTTGCCACTCTTTCGATTTCAGCAACTTTTTCATTTTCCATTCCCTGGACTTTTTCTTGAATCTTTTTAATTTCTTCAATTTTAAGCTTCAAATTTTCTGCTTCCTTGTTTAATTCAAGTTGGCGTGCATCCAAAAGCTCATCTTTCTTAATGAGTCTTTTTTCTGTCTCTTTGAACTCTTGCTCTTTCTTCTTTTCTTCTTCTTTCAACTCAGCCAAAGTAGTTTCTGATTTACTTTTAGCTTCGTCTACTATTTTTTGCGCTTCTTCTTTTGCACCGACCATCATTTGTTTGATGTCGATTTCAATGGATCGTCTTTTTCCTAGAGCGACGATAACTCTGAGGTAGTATCCAACTAACCCTCCCAAAAGGAGAGTAACAACCCCGATTAGGATTATCATTAATGTTGTGCTCATAAACCTTTTTTCGGCCTATAAAAACACACCCATTATATTTTATGGTTAAATTCCCTTATTTTCCCTTATCTGGCAAGCCTTTTTTCTAAAGTAAAAGATATTTGAATTTCTATTTAACATCAACATAATATGGAATATTTCTATAAACCGATTTCAAAATAATTTTTAAAATTCGATATTTTTATAATACTCTAAATTTATATATATGTAAAGAGACAAAATTTGACGAAAACAAAACCCTGTTTGTGTACAGGGTTTTGTGAAAAACAGCTTTAATTTTATTTTCCGCTTTTAGATTTTGTGATTATTTCATCTATGATTCCGTATTTTTTTGCTTCATCTGCATCCATAAAGAAATCACGTTCTACATCTTTTTCTACTTGAGCTAGTGGTTTACCTGTGTTTTTTGCTAGAAGTTTATTTAGATTATCTTTTGTTTTCAAAATATGCTTTGCAGTGATAGCAATATCTGTTGCTTGTCCTTCTACTCCGCCGAGTGGCTGGTGAATCATTACTTCAGCATTTGGTAAGATAAATCTTTTATTTTTTTTACCGGATGAAAGAATAATCGCTGCGCCAGAAGCGGCAAGTCCAACACAGAAAGTAGAAACGTCAGGACGAATATGATTCATCGTGTCGACTATCGCCATTGTACTAGTAACAGAACCTCCAGGGGAATTAATATAAAAAGAAATATCTTTTTTTGAATCTTCCGATTCTAAGAATAAAAGTTGCGCGATTACAATATTCGCTACATTGTCATCGATTGGTCCAGCTAGGAAGATTATTCTTTCTTTTAATAATCTAGAATAAATATCATAAGCTCTTTCACCGAATTGTGATTTTTCAATAACTGTTGGGATTAACATAAAACTATTATAAACTGGTAAAATTGTTAAAGCAAATACTATTTATTGACAAAAGGATCAGATTAAGATTAATATTGAATTATTACTAGATTAACACTTAAAAATATATGAAAGAATTAAATGAAAGTAGAAACAATCTTTATTTATATGGAGACATTTCTAAATTTAGTACAGAAGAATTGAAATCTGCCCTTAAAAGTTTTAAATCACAAAATAATCCTGAAGGTATTTCTCGTGTTGAAGGTGAATTATTGAATAGAAAAGAGATAAAAGTAGGGTATGATTTTGTCCTAGATGAAAATATCCAAGGTCCGAGGAAAAAAGATGATAAGTTTTTTAAACTAAAGTAAAGTATCAAAAAATCCCCGACTAAGGGGATTTTTTTATTTCTCTATTGCTGCTTTTCCAAAAACTGAAACACAGCTTCGTTTGTTAGCACGTTTTCAGCATGAATTTTTGCTCTTTCAGGGTCAGCGTCTTTGTAGTATTCCAAAATCATTGCAACTTCTTGTTCTACTTGTTTTGGATCTGCTTTGATATTTTCTATTTTTGAAATTTCATTCAAGATCAAGCCAAGTTTTGCTTTCTTTTCTGCGTCTTTGTGAAATTCTTTTTTCAAATCATCTACAGTTTTGTTTAAATGCTTTAGATAATCTTCAAATTTTAGGCCCATCTGCGCGATATCGGATTCCATTCTGTATAGAATTTTATTTAATTCTACATCGATTAAAATTTCTGGAAGATCAATGTCTGTTTTTTCTATTATTTCTTCAACTATTTTTAATCTTGTTTTTTCTTTTAGCTGATTTTCTTTTTCTAATTTTATATTATCTTTTAGTTTTAGTCTGAAATCTGCAACGTCTTTGAACGGACCAAGTGCTTGCACAAACTCGTCATTAAATTCTGGTAAATCTTTTTCTTCTGGTTCTTTTATTTCCTTACTTTCTTCTGCATGATTGTGTTCACATTTTTCATCATCACATTTATGTTTCTCGTGTTCTTCTACTGCTTCTGTGATGTGTTGTTTTTTTGCTCTGGATTTTCTGATGTCTAAGATAGTGTCTTCGATTTCTTTTTCTGTGACTTCTATATTTTTATCTTTTTCTGTAATCTCAGAAGTTATTTTTTTAGCAATTTTTTTATAATCAGCAAGTTTTGTTTCAGGCATTAGAGCTGTTTTAACTTTGAATTCTAGAGGATTATTTCTTGCTAGTTTTGTAATAGAAATTTCTGGTCTTGAAATCACATCTAATTTTTCTGATTCTAGAATTTTTGGATAGTGTTCTTCGATTGCCATTGCCGCCATTTCTTCTAGAACTCTGATTTCAGGAACTTTTGATAATAAAATATTCTGAGGCACTTTACCTTTTCGGAATCCATCTACTTCTACTTCAGCGCCTATTTTGTTCAAAGCCTTTTCAAAATAAAGCTCAAAAGCTTCTGCTGCTAATTCTCCTTCAATTTCAACTTCGCTTTTTGGTAATTTTTTTACGTTTGTTTTAAGCATGTTTACATACTATATTAAAAGTATTTTTATTTCAAATTTTTAACATATTTAGACCAAATCAAAAAACCGCAGTAATTTTGCATTTTTTTGATAGGATTTTTTATTTAGTTTATTCAATCCCGCTCAAATCTACGTTAACGTCAGTGTCTGTTTCGTTTATTTCGTCTTCTAGACTGTTAACTTCTTTAACAGTTTGTTGCTCTTCTTTTATTTGGTTAAGTTCAACATTATTTTTCTTTTGTTGCCAAACATAGATTCCGCCGATTATCAGAATTAGAACTATAATTATTGATCCTATAAGAGCACCGTGTGATTTTTTTTCTGGTTCCATAATTTAAATTGATTATTTTTTATTTTAGTTTTTAATCGTTTTCTGGTTCAGTGTTGTTGTCAGTAGTATCATCTGGTTGTTGTTGATTGTTTGCAGTTCTTTCAGCAACAAGAGAAGTTTTTAATGACCTCATTGCATCTTTTAAAGCTTGATGAGCTTCTTTGATAAGAGTTTGAGCATCTGTTACGAGAGTTTTAAATTCTGCTTTGTTTTCTGGAGTAAGTTGATTTGTAGAAGATGAAAGTAGACTTGATGCCTCAGCTATTTTTGCTTTGGCTTCAGTTAATTTAGTGTCTGAAGTATTAACAAAAGTTTTTGCTTCTGTTGTATTTATTCCTTTAGCTTCAACTTTTGCAATTAATGCATTTACTTTTTGGGTTAAAGTATCCATTCTTGCAAAAGCTGTATCAAATCTTTCAAGAGCAACTTCTCTTCCGATCATTCTGTTCTCTTGAATTTTTACTTGAGCAGCATCTTTTTGTGCTTGAATTTGTACTTTTAGTTCTTCTCTTTTTTGTTTAGTTTCTGTTCTTAAAGCTTGGATTTTAGCTTTTATTTCTTCTCTACTCTGTAGAGCGCTAGTTTTAATTTGTTGGATTTCTTGTCTTATCTCAGCTCTCTTTTGAGCAAAAGCAGACAAATTCATTTCTTCTGCTGTTGCAATAGATGATGCTGAAAAAACAAATAATCCTACGGCAAACAAAGTTAAATATTTTTTCATAATTTTTTATTTTTATTAATAATAATTAAACTAATAATTTGACCTTTTTCTTTTACAATGTGTGATTACTTTTTATTATACCTCTTTTACTATAAAGACGTTTGTAATATGTGGAAAATTACAGAAGTTAGCTTTTTGACAAAGTTTTTTAAGAGTTTAATATATTAAATATAGACGTCGAAAGTTTTTATTAATTTAAGAAGTTAAATTTTATGAATGAGGGATTAAATAAAAATGAATATAACCCAAAATTAGGAGAAGCAAATAGATATACAAATTCTTTAGTAAGTAATCCAGAACTTGCTAAAAAAATTAACGAAGAAGCATTAAATATTGTAAGACATAATATGTCGCTTTTGGAAAAGCTTGAAGCAGACCCAAATATATTTAATTCTCATGATCCAATTGCTGGATCAAGATGGGTTGGTCATTATTTAATGGAGGACGTGCCCAAAAGTATAGCGGAATTATACGGCGTAATACAACCTGAATATATAGATAATATTCCAAAAGAGATTACTGACTTTATTAAGAGGATTAGAAATTTTGGAGATAAAACAAAGTAAGACTTAATTAAGTTCCCTTACAGAAACAAACTTAAAAAACCCACAGAATATGTGGGTTTTTTAATGGTGTTTAATATTTTAATTAAATCAAGAATGCAACTATCAACAATGCAACAATGTTTAGAATTTTAATCATTGGATTGATAGCAGGACCAGCTGTGTCTTTGTAAGGATCACCAACTGTGTCTCCAGTAACTGCTGCTTTGTGAGCATCGCCACCTTTGCCTCCAAAATTGCCTAATTCTATATATTTCTTAGCATTGTCCCATGCGCCGCCACCTGAAGTCATTGAGATAGCAACGAACAAACCAGTAACGATAGAACCAACAAGAAGTCCACCAAGCGCAACTGGACCCAACGTGAATCCAACTATGATTGGTACTAATACTGGAATCAAAGCTGGCACGATCATTTGTTTGATAGCACTTCCGGTAACTATTTTTACACATGTGCCATATTCTGGTTTGCCTTCGCCGGTCATGATGCCTTTGATTTCTCTGAACTGTCTTCGAACTTCTTCAACAACTTTTCCAGCTGCTTTTCCTACAGCTTCCATACATAATGCGCCGAAGAAATAAGGCAAAAGTCCTCCAATAAACAAGCCTACTATAACTTTTGGATTGCTTAAGTCAAAAGGCATAACTTGTCCAACTGCAGCTCTGATTTCTTCTGTATATGCTGCGAACAAAACTAATGCTGCAAGTCCAGCTGAACCAATAGCATAACCTTTTGTAACAGCTTTTGTTGTGTTTCCAACTGCGTCTAATGGATCTGTAACATCACGAACTGATTCTGGAAGACCAGACATTTCTGCAATTCCTCCAGCGTTGTCTGTGATTGGTCCGTATGCATCAATTGCAACTATGATTCCGGTCATTGAAAGCATACTCATTGCAGCAACTGCGATTCCATAAAGTCCACCGAAATTATAAGTAACTAAAATTCCAGCAACGATAGTAAGTAGTGGAAGGGCGGTTGCTTTCATTGAGATAGCTAAACCTTGAATTACGTTTGTGCCGTGTCCAGAAACAGAAGCTTTTGCAATAGATTTAACAGGTGCGTATTTTGTAGAAGTGAAATATTCTGTGATTATAACCAAAGCGCCAGTAACAAATAGACCAGTGATAGCGCAGATAAATAAATCAGAAACAGAGTAAACACCGTTGCCTGACATAAGTAATTTTGTAACTGGGTAGAAAGCTGCAGTAGCTAGAACTCCAGCAGCGATCAAACCTTTGTACAAAGCGCCCATGATATTATTTTTCTTTCCAAGTTTTACAAACCAAGTTCCAATGATAGAACAAATGATAGCAATTCCGCCGATTGCAAGTGGATAAGCAATAGCGCCTCCGAATCCTGTAAATAATAGCGAGCCTAATAGCATAGTAGCAACAGAAGTAACAGCATAAGTTTCAAACAAGTCTGCTGCCATTCCTGCGCAGTCTCCAACGTTGTCTCCAACGTTGTCTGCGATAACTGCTGGGTTTCTTGGATCATCTTCTGGAATGCCAGCTTCTACTTTTCCAACTAAGTCTGCGCCTACGTCTGCTGCTTTTGTAAATATTCCTCCTCCAAGTCTAGCAAAAACTGAAATCAAACTTGCTCCGAATCCCAATCCAACTAGAGCTTTCACGTCGCCAGTAATTAAATAAAGTCCAGCAACTCCAAGCAAAGCTAATCCTACGACTAGCAAACCCGTGACTGTGCCTCCTTTGAAAGCTACGCTCAAAGCTTTTTTCAAACCAGACTTTGCGGCTTCTGTTGTTCTAACGTTTGCTCTAACAGAAACATTCATTCCAACATATCCAGCCAAAGCTGAAAGTACAGCACCAACAATAAAGCCTAGAGCAGAATTGAATCCCAATCCCAACCAAAGTACTGCGAACAAGATCACAGCGATAACACTGATAGTCTTGTATTGCTTGTTTAAGTAAGCTTTTGCTCCTTCAGCGATAGCAGCAGAAATAGATTTCATTTTTTCATCGCCACTGCTTTTTTTGATAATAGTTCTAGCCAATAGTAAGCCATAGATTATAGCTACTAGTGAACTAATTATTGCAAACCATATAAATTGACTCATATATTTATATTTTTTTAATTTGATTAATAATAATTATTTTTTATTTTATTCTTCTTTTGTTGCTTCAGCTTCAATTTCTTCTGTGTCTTCTGGTGTTTCAACTTCTAAATTTTTTTCTGGTCCAGCTTCTTCGTCTCCCAATTCTTCTTCTATTTCAACGTTTTCTCCGTCAGCTTCAGCAGATGCCATTTCTTCACCGTTGCCTTTGATATCTATTCTCCAACCGGTTAATTTTGCAGCTAATCTAACGTTCTGTCCGCCTTTACCTATGGCTAGAGAAAGTTGATCTTCTGCTACCTCTACTTCTGCTTTGTGTTCTTTCTCGTCTACTTCTATTGAAAGAACTTTTGCTGGAGACAAAGAATTTGAAATATATTCTTTTGGATTTTCTGACCAAGGAATAATATCAATTTTTTCTCCCGATAATTCTTGAGTAATTGTGTTTACGCGAGTTCCTTTTTGTCCAACGCATGAGCCTACTGGATCAATGTGTTCGTCACTTGAGTAAACCGCGATTTTTGAGCGAGCGCCTGCTTCTCGGGCGATAGATTTGATTTCTACTGTGCCTGATTGTATTTCTGGTGCTTCTGCTTCAAATAATTTTTCAATAAACTTAGGATGAGTTCTTGAAAGTCTTAAGTTGATTCCTCTTACTGTGTCTTCTACTGAATACAAGTAAGCGCGAATTCTTTGACCTCTTTGGAAATATTCGCCAGGGATTTGTTCTTCTACTGGCAATACTCCTGTTGCTCTATTGAAATCTACATAAACATTACCTCTTTCAACTTTTTGCACTATTCCTGAAATAATTTCTCCTTCTTTTGTGCCGTATTCATCTATGACAGATGCTCTTTCAGCTTCACGAATTCTTTGGATAATAACTTGTTTGGCTGTTTGGGCTGCAATTCTGCCGTATTCGTCTTTTTGTTCTAACGGAAAAACGATTTCATCGTTTAATTGCACGTCTTTTTTAATTTTCTTTGCGTCTTCTAGAAGAATATGATGTTCAGAGTTAAAACGAACTCTTTCGTCTCCTTCTTCTCGGACAAATTCTGTTTCAGCTTCTTCTTCTGCTCCTTCTTCAGGAATAATAGCAGTAGTTTCATCTACAACTATTTTTATTTGGAAGAAATCAGTCTGTCCTGTTTCCAAATCAAATTTAGCTCTAATAATTTGGCCTTTTTTGCCGTAATCTTTTTTGTAGGCGGCGGCCATGGCTTGCTCGATTGCATCAATAATCTTTTCTTTTGGAATTTTTCTCTCTTGCTCGAGCTGTTCCAATGCAGATTTAAATGTTTTTATATCTAGCATATATTTAGTTTTCTAATATTAAATTGTTAATATCAACTGACTAAGTTGGTAAAAATAAAAGCCCCGTTCTGCAGGACTTATACATATATTAGTCTAGCATTTTTTTTATTGAAAGCAAGACTTTTAACATTTAAACAAAATCAACAAAATATTGCTTTGTTAATTAAATAATTAATTGTATAATCTAAACATGACGAAAAACAAAAAAGTTCTAATAATAACTATTATTGTTCTTGCTGTTCTAATTATTGTTGGTCTTGTTTATTTTTTCTTCTTTAGAAAAAATTCTAATGACTTTGGTGTAGGAGAAAAAAGGAGAGCCGAAATAATAAACGAACTAAGTGCAGAAAAATTTGCTCCGATTACTGATGAAGATAGAAAAGAAATAATAAATGATTTAACTTCTAAAAAAACAGCTGAGCCAATAACAGACCAAGAAAGAACAAATATTATAAATGAGTTAAGTGGTAATTAATTTTTATGAAAAAAGTTAAACTAATTTTATTTTTCATACTGATTCTAGCCTTGGTTTTCTTAGGTTATTTCTTAAATTCAGCTTCGAAAACAAAAGCGCAAACAATTGTTCCGACTAGTGTGACTGGTTATGCAAATTTTTTGAACCTAGAACAAGGTGAAACTGCTAGTCCGGCTATCTTTTTTACTGGGAATAATGGAGGAAGTACCGGAAATATCTCATATGCTGTGCAATATAATACAAGTACTGGATTGACAGGCTATGGCTGGTCTCCAATATACGGATGGATTAATTTTACTGGCAATGCAGCTTCTGTGCCTTCTTTCCAAAACGATGGAGAGGCTACTGAATGGGCAAATGGTCATATAAGCTTAAGTGGAACAAACGGGGGAAGTACCGGAAATATGACTTATAGTGTAAATTTTGATCCAACAAGTGGCCAGGGTTCTGGTTATGCCTGGGGAGGAAATGTCTTAGGGTGGATAGACTTTTCTTATGTTCTAGTTCCCCCAACTGGTACGCCTAGTTGTTCTATAACTCCAGCTGTTTCTTCTATTCTTCACGGAGATTCAGTTAACCTCTATTGGTCTGGATCTAATGTTGCTTCTTGTGTTGCTTCTGATGGATGGTCTGGAAATAAACCAATTTCAGGAAACTCAAATGTCTCACCTTCATCAACTACAATATATAAATTAACATGTTTGGGAACAGATATGACAACAAGTACTTCATGTTCTGCAAAGGTTAATGTAGAAGTTTATCCTAATTGTAATGGAGGCAACTTAGTTCCTCAAATAGCTGGTACAAATTGCGGTATTGTAAACTGTCCCGCTTGTGAGGAGTGCCCTGCTGGACAAGTATTATTACCGACTGGAAATTGTGGTACTCCGCCACCACCACCAAATACTTGTACGGATTCTCAATTAAATGACTATACAACAGATCTAACAACTCAAATTAGTACCCCAGTTAGTTGGCCTTGTTACTGTTCAGCTCATCCAACATCAACAAATCCAGATTGTGTAACTTTCTGCTTGAATAATCCATCTAGTTGTAAGAAAGCACCACATTATCAAGAAAATTAAAGTTAAAATTGGTCGTTCAAATTTAATTATTTAAAAATTTATAAGTTAATTATTAAAATTATGAAAAAAAATATAATGAAGTCGATAAAAATTTTAGGTTTATGTTTAGTTTTAAGTTTGTTTGTTGGAGTCGTTGTAGTAGATGCACAAACAGCACCAGCAAATAACGTTGCAGGGCCGTTGAATAGTGGTTCTTCATATCAAACAAAAGTTGGCAGTTTAAGATTAACGAACGGAGGATTCAGATCTGCTGGACCAGGTTTGTTTGACGATATCGTTGTTGTTGGATATTCAGATGGTTCAGCTCAAACTGGCGATGGAACTTTGGGTGTTAATACAAGTTCAAATCAAAAAGAAGGAATTTTTTCGAAATTAGCTAAGTTTTTTGGTTTGAAAACAGAAACAGCTATAGCCGCAAAAGATATAGGAACTGGATTAGGTGGAACGGTTCCAGTACCCATAATTTCATATGGTCAATGTGGTTCTGCTGCTGGGCAATCTTTTTCAACAAATCCTAGAACAACCCAATCAGCTAATGCATTGTGTTCTTCTGGAATAGTTGGAAATTTTGATCCAAGTATTTCAGTTGGAACTGCTGGTTATTGGGCTTGGGGCTGTTATGGCAGTGACTCTGGTTCTCACGCAGATGACATGGTTTGTGGTGCAAATAATGTAGTAACTACAGGGGGCACGGGTGGTGTTGGTGAACCAATCACACCAATTGGCCAGATACCATCAATACCATTTGAGACGTATAAATTTACAGTTAATGGTAGATCGGACTTGAATGGTTATACTAAAGTAGAAGGAGGATTGGATGTAGCTGGGGCGATAACTTCTGGTGGTAAAAATGTTTGTCTACAAGATGGTACAAACTGTGTAGCTCAAACTACTAGTAATAGATTTTGGGGTATTTTTACTGTCAAAGGAGGTTCCAGTATTCCTCAAAATAATGGTAGTTCAAATTGTTTACGAGTAAATCCTATTTCCAATTTTTGTGGTTGTTCGGTAGGAACGCACTCTTTAATAGCTTCATACTATAATTTTAGTACACTTAGTCATCAGCCTGGAGGATATAATGGAGGTTCGGAATATAAATTATTTACACCTAATGGTCTAGTAACTCCAGATGATTTTACAAATCATAATCCGAATGGAGGTTTGCTTATTGCTCCTTCTGGTCTCCAAAGGGAAGAAGTTTATATGTGTACGAATTAAGTTTAATTAAAAAATAATTTTAAAAAAATCTCCCATACGGGAGATTTTTTTGTTATAATAAGAGCAATGCAAATAAATCAAGAACAGTTGAAAAAATTTATTTTAGATTCTGGGCTTATTACTCGAGACGAATTGGATTTAGAAATAAAAAAAGCTGAAGAAAAAAAACAAAAATTGGGCAATGTTCTTTTGTCTGACGGAAAAATTTCTGAATCAGATTTAAAAAAGATGGAAGCTTTTGTTTTAGGCATTCCGTTTGTTTCTTTGGTGAAAGAAAAAATTGATTTTGCTATCTTGTCTTTGATCCCTGAGCCGATTGCTAGAAATCATAATATTATTGCTTACAAAAAAAGTGAAAGCAGTTTGGAAGTTGCAATGTTGGATGTAGATGATTTGCCAGTGATTGATTTCGTAAAAAAACATTCAGGTTTAAAAATCTTACCAAGAATTACAGATACGCCGTCTATCAAATCAGCTTTGATGCAATATGGCAAAACTTTACAAGCTGAATTTGATGAAATTATTCAAAAAGAAGCAGCTACGATCAAAGCGTTACCTGAGCAAGAAGGGGAAAAAACAGAAAAAGAATTGAAAGAAATGGCGGAAGATTTGCCTGTTGTAAAAATAGTTGATTCTCTTATTTCTCACGCTATTTTGCAAAATGCTTCTGATATTCATATTGAACCAGGAGAGACTGACCTAGTTGTAAGATATCGTATTGATGGAATTTTGCATGACGCAATGACTTTGAGTAAAAATTTAGCGCCGGGAATTATTGCGCGTATCAAAGTTTTGTCTAATTTAAAACTAGACGAAAAAAGATTGCCGCAGGATGGACGTTTTAAGATAGAACAAAACGGCGAAAAAATTTCTTTTCGTGTTTCTACTTTGCCAATTTTTTACGGCGAAAAAACTGTTATCAGAATTCTAAAAGAAACTTCTCATGGTTATACTGTTGAGTCTTTGGGCTTTCACGGAGAAGGTTTAGAAAGAGTACACGAAGCATTAAAACAAAAAGTGGGAATGATTTTGGCAACAGGGCCAACTGGTTCTGGAAAAACCACAACTCTTTATACAATGCTTGATCTTTTGAATAAACCAGACGTGAATATTTCTACAGTCGAAGATCCAATCGAGTATCAAATGCCAAGAATAAATCAGACACAGGTAAAACCAGAAATCGGATTAACTTTTGCGAACGGCTTGCGTTCTTTGCTTCGTCAGGATCCAGACATTCTGATGGTCGGAGAGATTCGTGACAATGAAACGGCAGATTTGGCTATCAATGCGGCTTTGACTGGGCACTTGGTTCTTTCTACCGTGCACACCAATTCTGCTGCGGGTGCAATTCCAAGATTGATTGATATGGGAGCAGAACCGTTTTTGATTGTTTCAACTTTGAAAACAATAATCGGACAAAGACTTGTGCGAAGACTTGTTGCTAATAAAGAAAAATATTTTCTATCAGCAGATGAAATAAAAGATATTGCTAAAATAGTAGATTTAGACAGAATGTTGAACTTATTGAAAGAAGAAAATATTGTTCCGAAAGATGCTACTTGGGATAAAATTCCGTTTTACAAAGCAAAAAAAAGCGAAGAATCAGAAGATGGATATGCTGGCCGTGTTGGAATTCATGAAGTTTTGAAAATGACATCAACTATTCGCGATTTGATTATCAAAGGTGGTTCACAAGACGAGATAGAAGCCCAGGCAAAAAAAGAAGGTATGATGACAATGATTGAAGACGGAATTTATCAGGCGGTTTTGGGCATGACTTCTTTGGAAGAAGTTTTGCGTGTTGTTTCAGAATAAATAACAAATAAACAAGCAAATAAGTAATTAAGTTTTTGTTTAGTTAGTTCAGAATTTTTATGATTTTTTCTTACAAAGCAAAATTAAAAAGTGGGGAAATTATTGAAGATACGATAGAAGCAGCGGATCGTTTTGTTGCTTCTAGAGAATTACGTTCAAAAAATTTAACTCCTATTTCTATTAGTGAAAAAAAATCTAACCCTTTAGCCTCTTTGGATTTTGTAGATAAATTCTTTTCTAGAGTTAAAATTGCTGATTTGATTCTTTTTACAAAAAATTTAAGTGGAATGCTAAAGGCCGGGCTTTCTTTGTCTCGTGCGCTTTCTGTTTTACAAAAACAAACAAAGAAGAAAGTTTTTAATGAAATTTTAGGAAATTTAATAAATGAAATAAATTCTGGAGGTACGCTTTCTTCTGGAATGGAAAAATATCCTAAAGTTTTTTCTAAACTTTTTGTTTCTATGATGAGAGCTGGGGAAGAATCAGGAAATTTAGTTGGCTCTTTGAACGAAGTTGGATCAAACTTAGAAAAATCTCATGCGTTAACAAAAAAAATAAAAGGCGCTTTGACTTATCCGACGATTATTCTTTCTGCGATGATTTTAATTGGAGTTTTGATGTTTGCATATGTTGTGCCAACTCTATCAAAGACTTTCACTGAACTCGGTTCAGAATTGCCTGCGTCAACAAAATTTATAATTTTCTTGGGAAATTTCTTTTCAGAACATTTAATTTTGTCTTTGTTGTGCATTTTTGGAATATTCGGTGGTTTGTACTTTTTGATAAAAGCATCTTTTATGCAGAAATATATAGACTATATTGTTGTAAAAATTCCAATGGTAGGAACTATGGTAAAAGAGTTAAACACAGCTCGTACGGCAAGAACCATGTCTTCTTTGCTTTTATCTGGGGTTACGATTACTAGATCTATAGAAATAACGGAAGAAGTTGTGCAGAATATTTATTACAGAAAAATTTTGGAAGAAGCAAAAGATGGCATAGAAAAAGGTTTGCCATTTTCAGATTCTTTTGAAAAAAATCCACAACTTTATCCGATAATGATGGCAGAAATGATCCAAGTCGGAGAAGAAACTGGTAAACTAGCAGACATGTTGCACGAGATTGCGATTTTTTATGAAGGAGAAATTGAAAACAAAACAAAAAATCTTTCTACTATCATTGAGCCATTTTTGATGTTGATTATCGGTGGAGCTGTAGGTTTCTTTGCTATTTCAATGGTTTCTCCAATGTACACTGTGATGAATAGCATATCTTAATATTTTTTTAATTAAATTTTCAAAATAAAAAGATTAAATTAATTAACTTAAAATTTAAAAATAAATGAAAAATTTTTTTATAAACATAAATAAAAAGATAAAATCAAAAGGCATATCAGTGATTGAAATGCTTGTAGTAGTGGCAGTTATCGGGATTCTTTTAGCTGTCGTTTTACCGCAATTTTCTGGAGTGAAAAATGCTCAAGTTTTAAATAGCGCTGCCCAAGATGTTGTTTCTACTTTAAACAAAGCGCGTTCGCAGACATTAGCTTCACTGGATTCTTCTGAATACGGAGTGCATTTTCAGTCAGATAAGATAGTTTTATTTAAAGGCACCAGTTATTCTAGTAGTAGTTCAAATAACGAAGATGTAAATATGATTTCTCCTGCAACAATTTCGAATATTAATTTTACAGGTAGCGCAACTAATATTTATTTTTCTAGATTAACTGGTTCGCCAAGTGCTTCAGGAACTGCTACAATTTCAGTAGGAGAAAAAACAAAAACAATTACTGTTTCTAGTACAGGAATAGTGAGTTTGAATTAAATTGAGAATTAAATTTTTTAGAATGAAAAAAAATTCAAGAAAAAATAAAAAATTAGGTTTCATGCTAATTGAAGTTTTAGTAGCTATTTCTATTATTACAGCTTCTACTTTGGCCGCGATGGCGGTTGCGCAGAAATCTATTGTTCTTTCTTACCGTTCAGTTAATACGGCGCAGGCTAGCTTTTTACTAGAAGAAGGAGCAGAAGCTATTAGAATCTTGAGAGATGACTCCTGGGCAAATATTTCTAGTTTGAATACTGGGACAGATTATTATTTAGAATTTACAGGTGCAACTTGGGTTTTGACAACAAGTTCAGCGCAGATTGATGAATTTACGAGAAAAATCAATATCGCAGATGTTTACAGAGATGCTGTTTCTGGAAATATTTCTGAATCTGGTAATCTAGACGCTGGGACAAAACTTGTAACTATTACTGTGTCATGGAACGAAGGAACAAATACAGTTTCTAAAACTTTATCATTATACATAACAGATATTTTCTCATGGTCTTAAAATTAAAAAATAAAAAAAATAAGAAAAGTGGTTTTGCGATTTTAGAAACGCTTTTTTACATTGCTATTTTTGCTATTTTTTCAGTGCTTGTGATAAATGCGATGGTTACGATGGTTAAATCTTTTAAAGAAACAAGAATTCAGTCGCAGTTGGTGCAAGGTTCACAGGTTTTAGAAAAGATTTCCAGAGAAATAAGACAAGCAAAAAGCATTAATACTTTGGGTGTTGGTGATTTGAAATTAAATACATCAGACAGTGCTGGAGTAGATAAAACAGTGCGTTTTGTTTTGTCTAACAATAATGTGCAGTTTTATGAAAATGACATTTTGTCTGGAAATCTTAATTCAAGCAATTTGCAAATTAATAGTTTAGTTTTTAATCAAATAACGACAGTAAAAGGAAGCGCAGTGAAAGTTGTTTTAAATGTGCAGTCTAATGACGATGCTTTTAATAGAACCAAAGATTTTTATAATACTGTTGTTTTGCGTGGAGATTACTAAATTTTTATTTAATTAAATTTTATTTTATAAATCATGAGAAAATTTTTTGAAGAATATAAAAAAATACCAAGAAACAAAGGAGCAGCGATGCTTGTTTCTGTGATTTTCTTTCTTTTTATTTCTCTCGCAATTATTGCTGGCTTGGTTGCGCCGTCCGTTAGGGGATACAGAATCGCGAATGCAGATTTAAAATCAAAAAATTCTTATTACTTAGCAGAATCCGGAATGGAAGATGCGGTTTATAGAATTTTGGCTGGTCTTCCAATTTCCGATAACGAGACACTTGGTTTGGACTCTAATTCAGTTTCTACTACGATTACGACTGTAAACAGCAATCAAAGAAGAGTTGAATCACTTGGTGACGTTTCTAGTTTCGAAAGAAAATTAAATTTGTTACTTACAACTAGCACAGGAGTTTCTTTTAATTATGGTGTGCAAGTTGGCCAAGGAGGAATGGATCTACAAGGAAGTTCTGGAATAGTTGGTAACGTTTATGCCAACGGACCTATCACTGGTGGAAGTTCTTGCTATATAACTGGAACTGCAATTTCTGGAAATAGTCCAGCTATCGACGCAGATCAGTCAAACGGAACTGGAATTCCAAACTATAATGTTGTTTTTGCGAACGCAAATGCCACGCAAGACATTGCACAAAGTTTTCAAACATCAGAAGCAACGCCGTTAAATAAAATTCAAGTTTATATAAAAAAAGTTGGTTCTCCAAGTAATGCGACAGTGAAAATAGTAAATAATTCTAACGGAAATCCTGGCACGACTGTTTATGCAAGTGGCACTTTGAATGCTTCTTCTGTCACGACTTCTTATGGTTGGGTTGATGTTGCTTTTAGCACAAATCCTATGCTTAATATCGGAACTACTTATTGGCTAGTTGTTGATGCAAGTAGCTCAAGCTCAAAGTATTATACTGTTGGTGCATCTAGCGGTGGCTACAGTAATGGTTCTGGAAAAATTGGACAGCAGGGTGGAACATGGAGTAGTACTTCGCCAGCTGGTTTAGATTATTTTTTCAAAGTTTATCTAGGCGGATTTACTGGTTTAATCGCGGGCAGTTCTGGAAGTCAGTGGAATCAGTTTAAAGTTGGCACAGATGGAAGTGGTAGCGCCCAGGCGCATACGGTTAATTATACGTCAGCAACTGGAGATATTTATTGTCAATCTGGAACGGGGAATAATAAAGCGTGTTTGTCACAGGCTGATCCAGTTTATCAAGCGATGCCTGTTTCTGAAGCAAATATAGCGCAATGGAAGTCTGACGCAGAAGCCGGAGGAACTTATTCTGGAACTTATTCTACGCAAAGTTATGGAACGACGACTTTGGGTCCTAAAAAGATCACAGGAGATTTGAACGTGACGGGAAGTAACACTCTCTATGTAACTGGCACGCTTTATGTGCAAGGAAATATTACAGTTTCTGGTTCTGCAAAGATTGTTCTCCATTCTTCTTATGGAAATACCAGTGGAATTATTGTTTCAGATGGCTGGTTGGATTTGCAGGGCAGTGGTCAGCTCAATGGAAATGGCCAAACTGGTAGCTACATTTTGTTTGTAACAACAAGTAACTGTGATAGTTCTTATTGCGCACATAACGCAATTGATATTTCGGGGGCCGCTGGTTCAGTTGTTTTAAATGCGCAAAACGGCACGATATCTTTTTCTGGAAGTGCTAGCGCAAAAGAAGCGACAGCGTACAAAATAAAACTTTCCGGAGCGACTATTGTTAGATATGAATCTGGATTGGCAAATATGAATTTTACTAGTGGTCCGTCTGGTTCCTGGAGTGTTCAAAATTGGAAAGAAGTTGAGTAAATAGCTAGTTTATTTAAAAAATAATATATAAATAATAAAATATACTGGTAATAAATTATCAGTATATTTTATTTTGAATTTTTTCATTATGATATAATATCTTTATGTCTAAAATGTCTAAAAAAATCGTTATAGCGAACTGGAAAATGAATCCCGTTTCTTTTAAAGAAGCTGAAAAATTATTTAAAAACATAAATAAAACTTTTTTTGGTTTAAAAAAGACTGAAGTTGTGATTTGTTCTCCATGTGTTTATCTGGCCAAGTTAAAAAATTTAGCAAAAAAGATAAAATTAGGCGGAGAAAATATTTTTTATGAAGAATCAGGCGCCTATACTGGAGAAATTTCAGCGGAAATGCTTTATGATACCGGAGCAAAATATGTGATTTTGGGGCACTCAGAGAGAAGAACTATTTTTGGAGAAACAAATGAAGATGTGAACAAAAAAATAAAAGCTGGTTTGTCAGTAGGACTAACGCCAATTGTTTGTATTGGTGAAAAAGAAAGATCTGAAAATAACGAATATCTAAATTTTGTAAAAGAACAGATAGAACTTGGTTTTAAAAATATATTGAAAACTTCTATTGGGAAAATTATTGTCGCCTATGAGCCAGTGTGGGCTATCGGTAAAAATGCAGTACGAGAAGCTACGGCTGAAGAATTTTTGGAAATTAGTATTTTTATAAAAAAAGTTTTGAGCGATAAATTCGGTGCACAAGAAGCAAGCAAAGTTAAAATAATTTATGGTGGTTCTGTGAATCCTAAAAACATTGAAGCTTTTATCAAAGTGGGCCAAGCCGATGGATTTTTGGTTGGCAGAGCTAGTTTGGATCCAATTAAATTTGGTGAAATTATTAATTTGACTGAAAATATTTCTGAAAAATAAAAATAAAAAACAAAAAGATGAAATCTGTTAAAAATTTAAAAAACATAAAAGGTAAAAAAGTTTTAGTTCGTGTTGATTTTAATGTGCCTATAAAAAATGGCAAAATAATAGATGATTTTAGAATAAAAAAATCAATACCGACAATAGAATTTTTACAGAAAAAGGGTGCAGAAGTTATTTTGATTTCTCATTTAGGAAAAGATGGCACAGAAAGTTTGGCTCCTGTTGCTGAAAGATTAAAAAAATATGTGAAGAAAGATATAATTTTACTAGAAAATATTAGGCAATATCCAGAAGAAGAAAAAAATGATCTGAGCTTTGCAAAAAAAGTTGCAGGTATTGCTGATATTTATGTAAACGATGCTTTTTCTGTTTCACACAGGAAGCATGCTTCTGTTGTCGGTGTACCAAAATATTTGCCAAGTTACGCAGGTTTGCAGTTGGAAGAAGAAATAAAAAATTTATCTAAAGTCATAAAGAATCCAAAACATCCGTTTTTATTTATTTTAGGTGGCGCAAAATTTTCTACTAAAATGCCGCTTATCAAGAAATATTTGAAAACAGCTGACTATATTTTTATCGGTGGCGCGTTGTTGAATGATTTTTTGAAAGCCAAAAAATATGAGATAGGCAAATCCTTGACTGATAATACTAAAATTCCAGCAAATATTTTAAATAATAAAAAGATAATTTTGCCGGTTGATGTTGCTATCTTGTCTGGAAATAAAATAATAAATAAAAAGATTTCAGATGTGAAGAAGAATGAAATAATCATAGATGTTGGTAAAGAGTCTATAAAGTTAGCAGAAAATTATATTAAAAAATCTAAACTAATTCTCTGGAATGGACCGTTGGGAAAATATGAAGAAAAATCTGGAGATCTTGCAACTAAAAAATTACTAAAATTTGTAGCTTGTTCAAAAGCAGAAAGTATAATCGGCGGGGGAGATATCGTTTCTGTTGTCTCAAGAATGAAGATAGAAAAGAAACTTTCTTTTGTCTCTACTGGCGGTGGTGCAACTTTGGATTTTCTCGCAAATGGCACGCTGCCGGGAATTAAAGTGCTAAAATAAAAACAAATTTTTCAAAAATAAAAACTGTCAGAAAATCTGACAGTTTTTATTTTGTTTGTCTTTACAATGCTTGAGTGAGTCTTTTAACTAATTCAGAAGGTTCACCTTCTTGGTATTTCTTTCTTGGAAATTGTGGTAGATTATCATCAAAATATCTTGGAATTACATGAATATGAAAATGTGGAACCTCTTCACCGTTCACGCTGATCTGTACATAATCACACATCATTCCTTTTTTCATGGCGAGCATTATTTTTTTTGTCAGTTTGAAAATGTCAGATATCGTTTTATCATCTGCTTCTTGCATCCAGACTATATGTTTTTTGGGAATAATCAAAATGTGCCCATGTGATACTGGATTTATATCTAAAAAAACAAAAAATTTATTGTTTTCATAAATTAAATCGCAAGGAATTTCTTTTTTAATTATTTTGCAAAAAATGCAATTTTCTTCTTGGTGCATATTTTCATAATAACAGATTTTAGGAAATAAAAAAACGCCGTGGAATAAATTCCACAGCGTTGAATTGTCGAAGCATTGGCAACTATGCCACTCCCTTTAAGGGAATTTCTGCGCAGTATCTTCTTTCTGACAAAGTTCCGTTTGGTCTGAATTTTCTTCCAGCTATTAGGACGTTATTTTCTCCTACAAATGAAACGAGACGAAATTTTAAAAAATGTCGTTTCTTTTTGTCTGTTTTACCATTACGGCGGTAGTTTTCTTGGTCTTTTACTCTTACCGGATAACTTTCTACGAACATGGGCCTTTTTACCTTGTAAGTTTTGTTAAGAACTGGACGGAAATTTGGATCTTTGGGATTCCAATCTTCTGCACCATTAAAGATGGATAAGATTTTTTCAACCGCTGAAGGCAGTGTAGTTTTTTTCTGTCTGGTTCTGTTTTTTTGCGCATTGTTTTCTGCTACTGTCATTTCTGTCATGCTTAAATTTTTAAAGGGTTTGTAATTTAATTACGAAGAACAAATATATCTCTTCAGCTGTCTATTTTACACGAAAAAAGTATTATGTCAAATATAAAGTATGAAAATTATTGTGATATACTAACAAAATGCAAAAATATTCTGAAATTATTCAAATTCTTCTTAAAAAAAGAGGGATAAAAACAGACGAGCAAATAGAGAAATTTTTAAATCCAAATTTTGAAACTGATTTGCATGATCCTTTTTTAATGCGCGACATGGGAAAGGCGTGTGTACGACTTTTTGAAGCAGTAGAAGCGCAAGAAAAGATAATGATTTATTCTGATTATGATGCTGATGGAATACCGGGGGCTGTTATTCTAGATGATTTGTTGAAAAAAATTGGATACAAAAATTATGAAGTTTATATTCCAATGAGAAACTCAGAAGGTTACGGCTTAAACATGAGCGCTATTAAAGAATTTGCAGACAAAAAAGTGAAACTTTTGATCACTGTTGATTTAGGAATTACTGCCGTGCAGGAAGTTGCCCAAGCAGAAGTTGATGGAATAGATGTAATAATTACAGATCATCATATTCCACTTGAAATTTTACCAAGAGCTTATGCTATTTTGAATCCAAAAACAGATGAATATCCAGAAAAAATGTTATGCGGTTCTGGTGTTGCTTTCAAATTTGTGCAGGCTTTTGTAGAGAAGTATAGCGAATATTACAAAATTCATAAAGGTTGGGAAAAGTGGCTTTTGGATATGGTTGGTTTAGCTACTTTGTCAGATAGAGTGCCACTCTTGGGAGAAAACAGAGTGCTTGCAGTTTTTGGAATGAAAGTTTTGAGAAAAACAAAAAGACCTGGCTTGCAAAAACTTTTAGCAAAAATGTATATAGATCAGAGACATCTTGTTGAAGATGATGTGACTTTCATGATCACACCCAGGCTGAATGCAGCTTCACGAATGGATGATCCACTTAGAGCTTTTGAATTACTTTCTACTCAAGATGAGGCACAAGCAGGAGAACTTGCTAAACATTTAACTAAAATAAATGATGATAGAAAATTAATAGTTGCTAGTATTATGCGGGAAGTGAATAAAAAATTTGAAAAACGTGACGAGCTTAATGAAATAATAGTAATTGGCAATCCGAAGTGGAAAGTTGGCGTTTTGGGTCTTGTTGCTGGGAAGATAGTAGACGAATACAACAAAACAGTTTTTGTTTGGGGAAAAGATGAGAATGATTTGATAAAAGGTTCTTGCAGATCGAACGGCGCTGTTTCTGTGGTTGATTTGATGGTTTATAGTAAAGATTATTTTTCTGAAATGGGTGGACACGAACAAGCTGGAGGTTTCACCGTGCATAACGACAAAATACATTTTCTTGAAGATGCTTTAATAAAGTCTTTAAGTAATTTGAAAAAACTAGAACAAAAAGTAGAATCAGAAAATTTTGATATAGAACTAGAAAATGATTTTAGTTTAATAAATATGAAAACTTGGAAAGATTTGGAAAAATTAAGCCCGTTTGGTTTAGGTAATGAAAAACCAGTTTTTTTATTTAAAAATATATTAATAAATAAAATCAAAAAATTTGGAAAAAATAATTCGGGCGAGCATCTCGAGATAACTTTTTCTGATTCTAATAACAAAAAAGTAAAAGCTATTGCTTTTTTTTCTAATTTAGAATCTTTTAAAACAAAAATAGAAGAAAACTTGAAAGTAAATTTGCTTGCTACTGTAGAGTTTTCTAGGTTTGGTGGGAAAGAAGAATTAAGATTAAAAATTTCTGAAATATTTTAATTTGTGTGATAAAATATCTTGTATAATTTAATTTATGAAAAAAGATGAAATTATAATTTACACAGACGGTAGCTCGTTAGGAAATCCCGGTCCTGGTGGTTGGGGAAGTGTAATTATTGCGCCAGATGAGAAAGTAATAGAGCTTGGTGGCAATGAAAAGAATTCTACTAATAACAGAATGGAAATGACGGCTGCGATTCAGGCTTTGCGGGAAGTGCAAGATAGAAAAATTTCTGGTGGAAAAATAAATATTCATACAGATTCTGGATATTTGTTAAATGGTATAACGAGTTGGGTTTTTTCTTGGATGAAAAATAACTGGCGCACAGCTAGTAAGGATCCTGTTTTGAATAAAGATTTATGGGAAGAATTAGTTAAGCTTACTTTGGATCTAAAACACAAATATGAAATAAAATGGACGAAAGTGAAAGGTCATGACGGTGTTGAATTGAACGAGAGATGCGATCAGATTGCAACAGGTTTCGCAGCAGGTAACAGAGTTTTGCTTTTTGCTGGTAGTTTAAAAGATTACAAAAAGTTTTTCTAAGTATCAAAAACAAAAATTTTTATAAAAAAATATGCGTGACAGAATTTTTTATGCAATATGCTTCGGTTTTATAATCGGAGTATTTTTGATTTCTACTGCGCAAGATTTTTTCTTTGCAAATTATAATTTAATTTATTTTTTATTATTTCTAGCTTTTTGTTTATTTTTGTATTTTATTTTTATATCTAGACAGAATAAGTGGGGAATAATTTTTTCTGTTTTTATTTTGTGTATTTCTTTGGGTTTATTTAGATTTTATTTTTATAGCAAAAATATTCCTACTTTCTTGGAAAATAAAGTAGAACAGAAAATAGAACTGACTGGTATTGTTTCTGATGACGTAGATATGCGAGATTATAATCAGAAATTATTGGTAACAGTGCAAAATCCAGAAAATAAAAAGCAGGATTTAAAAATCTTACTGACTACTGATTTTGAGCAGACTTTTAATTATGGCGATGAAATAAAATTTTATGGAATTTTAGAAAAAGCAGAAAATTTTGCCACAGATCAGGAAAAAATATTTGATTATATAAATTATTTAAAAAAAGATAATATTTTATATCTAATTAATTACCCAAAAATTAAGATTTTAGAAAATAATCAAGCTGGCTTTATAAAAGCTAATTTGTTTAAAATAAAAAGCAGTTTTGTTAAAAAAATAAATGCTTTAATTCCAAATCCTGAAAATTTATTAATGAATGGACTGATTCTGGGTGAAAAATCTTCTTTTGATCAGAATTTGCGAAATAGTTTTGTGAACACTGGCACGATACACATCGTTGCGCTTTCTGGTTACAACGTGACTATTATTGCAGAGTGGATCATGCAGCTTTTCAAATTTCTGCCATACGGTATTGGAATTTGGTTTGGAATTGTAGCTATTATTTTGTTCGTTATGATGTCTGGGGCTGGCGCGACGGCCGTGCGGGCGGGGATTATGGCGGTGCTTATGCTTTTTGCGCGCGCTACTGGTAGAAATTATGACGTCGCTCGCGCTTTGGTTCTCGCTGCTGTTGTCATGACTTTCTTAAATCCCATGATCTTGTATTACGATATTTCTTTTCAGCTTTCTTTCATTGCGACAGTTGCTGTGATTTATTTCACGCCAAAAATAGAAAAATATTTTTATTGGATTACAGAAAATTTTGGTTTGCGTGATATCGTAACAGTCACAACAGCGGCGTATATTTTCGTCTTGCCATTTATTTTGTACAAAATGGGGAATTTATCAGTCGTAGCTTTGCCGACTAATATTTTAGTTTTGCCTTTTATTCCGTTCACTATGCTGCTCGGCTTTCTTTCTGGAATTTTTAGTTTCATTTGGTATTTGCTTGCAGCGCCGTTTGGTTATGTTGCTTATTTCTTACTGCATTATGAATTATTTATAATAAAATTTTTTGGCAGTTTGCCGTTTGCTGCTTTTACTATCAAAAATTTTCCGTTGATTATTACAGTTTTAATATATTTATATTTTATTTATTTGATATTTTGGCGTGATATTAAGCTGTTTTTTAAGGGGATTTAAGCTTGACTTTTTCAATAAAGTGTGATATTCTTTATATCAGAAAACCTTAAAATTTAAGAAAATGAAGAAAGTTCTGTTTATTTTTTCTGTACTGGCTATTTTGTTTGCCAGTTGCTCCCATCAGGTTGAGCATAAATCAAAGGACATAAAAATCACTGTTCAGATGGATACGTCCATTATTTATCAGGAGCCGATTACTGCTCCCAGGTATTCGTGTGATGGAAAGCTTCTTTCTCAGCCCAAACTGATCGGGATGAAAGACGTTGTTGTTCCTCTCGTTCTTAAAAAAGACACGGTGATCTCTGGAGATTCGACTCGTCAAAAAGCAGGAAGTGCCTCTACTGCCACCAGTCATAAGACTAGCAGTGGGCTGGATTGGCTTTGGCCGGTTATGGAATTTTTTCTCGGCTTGCTACTTTTTTTCCTGGGACTCTTTCTGGTAGCCCTTGCTATATGGGGATTGATAAAATTGGCCAAAATGATTTTCCAGAAAAATTCGAAACCTGCCGCAAAACCTTCTGCTCCGGCAACTCCTGGAGCTGCACCAACTGCGGATCCCGCACTGACCGAACCGGTTCCTCCTGTTCCGCCCGTGCCTCCGGCAGGCAGTGGCTCGATTTATTACATCGGAAATGTAGAAAATTTACATATCCACTCTAATGAATCCGTGGTTGAACCATTGCCGAAGAAGAAGCCGGATCCACGTAGAAAAGGTAAGAAATAATTTTGAGCTAAAATAGCTCGTCCCCTGACATTTCATTGTCAGGGGCTTTTTTTATTTAAAATTTTTCTCTACTTTCTCCCAATTTAAATTTTCAAAAAAAGCTTCAATATATTTTTTCTTTTCTGCTGGTGTGTAATCTAGATAATAAGCATGTTCCCACATATCAAGACACAGAATTGGTGTTAGTCCGGTAAGTTGTCCCAAATGATGCTCGTCTACCCAAGTGATGATTAATTTATCTGTAATTTTATCAAAATATAAAATAGTCCAGCCTATGCCTCGCGTTGTTGCGACGAATTTGAAATGCGCTAGAAAATTTTCAAAATTTCCCCAATCTTTTTCTATTTTTTTATATAATTCACTTGCTTTGTTTATTTCTTTTGCGCCGTCTGACAAAGATTCGAAATAATATTCATGATTGCGCATGCCGTCGAATTCAAAACCAAATCTGCGTTGTAATTCTGCAAGAATATAACCATTTTTTTCTGGGTCTGATTTTAATTCAGAAAGTTTATCAAAAATTAAATTAGAATTATTCACATAACCAGCATAAAGTTTCAAATGTTCTGATACGTTTTTTGCTGATATGCCTTTTAGTTCTGTTGGTAAATTGAAAGTTTTTGGTGTAAATGTTTGCATGTTAACATTATAACATGGCAAAAAGACCAAAAAAGAATAAGCTTTTTACTTTTTTTATTTTACTTTTGTTTTTTGTCGCTATTTTATTTTGGGTAGAAAACAATAGACCTACGGCGCAAATAAAAAATCCGGTAGCAGAAAAAAATTTAGATAAAAATGAAAAGGAAAATGAAGAAAAAAATCTCATAGTCTATGTACTAGACGTTGGTCAGGGCGATGCTTTTCTCATTGAGTCGCCGACAGGAATTCAGGCGCTCGTAGATACTGGTCCGCCGAATAAAATTCTTAGCCAGCTTGCTAGTGTCGTGCCACCAACTGATAGAAGTATTGATCTTGTTTTTATTTCACACCCAGATCAAGATCATATCGGTGGAATTTTAGATGTTTTGGAAAATTATTCTGTTGGATTGATTTTTGAATCTGGCGTTTCAGTAGATTCGCAGACTTTTCAGAGTTTTAAAAATTTAATTAAAGAAAAAAATATAAAAGATCTTTTGGCAAAAAGAGGCACGCGGGTAGATATCGGCGATGGTGCTTATATCGAAATTTTATTTCCAGACAGAGATGTTTCTAATTTTGAAACAAATGAGGCTTCTATTGTGATGCGGATAGTTTATGGAGAAAATTCTATTATGTTTACCGGTGATGCGCCTGTTAAAACAGAAGAAATAATTTTATCTGAAAATACAGCTGAAAGCCTGCAGAGTGATATTTTGAAAGTTGGCCATCATGGCTCGAAAACTTCTACGTCTGTTGATTTTCTGAATGCCGTTAAGCCAGAATATGCTGTCATTTCAGTTGGTTTAAAAAACAAATTTGGCCATCCAAAGCAGGAAATTCTGGATCTTTTGGCTAATTTTAAAGTGCAGATTTTTAGAACAGACGAGCTTGGGCAAATAGAAATAAAATGTGATAAAATTAACCCATGCAAGATAAACAAATAGAGAAACTTATCAAAGAAGAGGCAAAAAGACAAAAAAGTGTGATTAATTTAATTGCTTCTGAAAACTATGTATCAAAAGATGTTTTACAAGCTTTGGGTTCAGAATTGACTAACAAATATGCAGAAGGATATCCAGGCAGAAGATATTACGGTGGAAATAAAATTATAGATAAAGTAGAAAACTTGTGTATCGAACGTGCGTTGAAACTTTTTAAATTAGATAAAAATAAATGGCATGCCAATGTGCAAGCTTTGTCTGGCAGTCCGGCAAACTTTGCTGTCTATACTGCGCTTGTACCAATGGGAGGAAAAATCATGGGAATGAAATTATCTTCTGGTGGGCACTTAACACACGGACACCCAGCTTCAATGACGGGAAAATTTTGGCAGTCAGTACAGTATGAAGTAGATGCGCAGACAGAAATGATTGATTATGAAAATTTGAAAGAGTTGGCAAAAAAAGAAAAGCCAAACATTATCGTGTGTGGTTTCACTGCGTATCCAAGATTTGTTGATTTCAAAAAATTTAGAGAAATTGCAGATGCATGTGGCGCACTACTTCATGTAGATATGTCACATTTTGCTGGGCTCGTTGCCGGTGGAGTTTATCCGTCACCATTCGAATATGCAGATGTTGTGATGACGACTACGCACAAATCTTTGCGTGGACCACGACAGGCAATAATTTTTGTAAAAAAAGATGCGAGAGAATTTGATAAAAAAATAGATAAAGCTATTATTCCAGGATTATTCGGTGGACCGCATGAGAATAATATTGGCGCAGTTGCTGTTGCTTTGAAAGAAGCGATGAGTCCAGATTTTAAAAAATATGCAAAGCAAGTTGTAAAAAATGCGAGAGTTCTGGCAGAAGAATTAAAAAATCTCGGTTGGCATATAATTTCAGGTGGCACGGATTCGCATTTAATTTTAGTAGATACTTGGATGAATGGCTCCGGAATTTCTGGAAAAGAAGCGAGTGAAAAACTAGAAAAAGCGGGAATAATAGTAAATATGAATACAATACCGGGAGATACAAGAAAGCCAATGGATCCGTCAGGTATGAGACTTGGCACTTGTGCTGAGACTACACGAGGTAAGAAAGAGAAAGATATGATTAAAATGGCACAGAAAATTAATCAGGTTTTGAGAAAATAATGTTCAAAAAACTTTTTAAAAAAAAAGAAGAAAAAAGAAAAAATACCACAAGCTTGTGTTGGAGTAATGATTTTTAAAGACGGAAAGATTTTGTTGGGTAAACGTTGTGGAAAACATGCACCCGGAGAATATTCTATGCCTGGTGGGAGATTGGAGTATATGGAAAGTTTTGAAAATGCTGTAAAGCGAGAAACTTTGGAGGAAGCGGGAATAAAAATAAAGAATATTAAATTTTTAAATGTAGCGAATATAGATAGATTTTCTTATAGACACGACATTGCAGTTCATTTTACAGCAGAATGGGAAAGTGGAGAAGTGAGAACAGATGATAAAGAAAGGATTGGTGAATGGAATTGGTATGATGTAGAGAGTCTACCAGAGCCATTATTTTATCCATCTCAAAATGTTGTCGATGCTTATAAATCAGGAAAAAATTATTATGACAAAGAATAAAAAAGGAAAATTAATTGCTATTTACGGCATTAATAATATCGGTAAAACAACGCAAGTTAAATTATTGAAAGAAAAACTTGAAGAGTTGGGAAATAAGGTTGCTACGGTTAAATATCCAATTTATGATCTCGAACCGACTGGACCTCAAATTAACGCATATTTAAGACAAGGTAATCCGTTAGGATTTTCTCCAAAAGAAATTCAGTTCGTTTATGCTAATAATAGAAAAGACTCTACAGAAAAATTACAGAAGTTACTTTTGGAAAATGATTTTGTTATTTTGGAAGATTATACTGGCACAGGAATTTCTTGGGGAATGGGAAGAGGTGTTAACAAAGATTATTTAATTGAAATAAATAAAGATTTATTGAAAGAAGATTTGGCTATATTAATGGACGGAGAAAGATTTTTAGAGGCCCAAGAAAAAAATCATATACATGAAAATAATTATGAGTTAACAAATAAAGTACGTCAGGCACATCTCGAATTAGCTAAACAATTTGGTTGGAAGATAGTTAATGCTAATCAAACTATTGAAGAAGTAAATAAAGACATATTAGAAAATATTTTAAATAATTAATTATGCACATAAAGATAAAAAAATTAAGAGAAGACGCAAAATTACCAACTCACGGTCATCCCGGAGACGCTGGTATAGATTTTTATGCTGTTGAAACAATTGTTTTTCAGCCTGGAAAACAAAATCGTGTTCCGACTGGTGTTTCAGTAGAAATTCCAGAAGCGCATGTTGGTTTGATTTGGGATAAATCTAGCCTTTCTTTTAATAAAGGTTTGAAAGTGATGGGTGGAGTAATTGATTCTGGATACCGTGGAGAAATATTTATGAGTCTTTTGAATACGAGCAATGAAGAAGTTGTGATAGAAAAAGGTCACAAGATTGCTCAGATGTTGATACAAAAATTTGAGCATTGTGATATTCTAGAAGTAACCGAGCTTTCTGACACTGCGCGAGGCGAAGGTAGGGAAGGAAGCACTGGGCATAAATAACTTTTAAAATATGAAAAATAGAATAAAAAATTTAATAAAAGAAACTTTAGAAAAATTAGAAATCAAAGTTGAGAGTTTTAATGTTGAGCATCCTGAAATTTTTGATAACGGCGATTATTCTACAAACGTTGCGATGGTTTGCGCAAAAAAGATGGGCGTGAATCCAAAAGAGTTAGCAGAAAGAATTGTAGAAAAAATGAAAGAAGATTTGTTGGCAGAAGAAAAAACTTTTATTGAAGATATTGCAGTTGCTGGACCAGGATTTATAAATTTTTATTTGTCTCGAGGATTTTTTGTTGAGCAAGTAGATGAAATTTTGAAACAAAAAGAAAATTGGGGAAAGAATAGAAATTTAGCAGGCAAGAAAGTAATGGTTGAATACACTCAGCCGAATCCGTTCAAGCCATTTCATATTGGACATCTTATGAGCAATGCTATTGGTGAATCTATTTCGCGAATAGTAGAATTTTCTGGAGCAAAAACTGTGCGAGCGAATTATCAAGGCGACGTTGGGCCACATGTTGCGAAGGCTATTTATGCTTTATTAAAATTCGGCATGCCAGAAGAATATGAATCTATTACAGCCAAAGCGCAGTATATTGGCGAGCTGTATGCGAAAGGAAATGAGCTTTATGAAACTGACGAAGAAGCAAAAAAAGAAATAGATGAAATAAACAGAAAAGTTTATGACAGAAGTGATGAAAAAATAAACGTAACTTATGATTGGGGAAGAAAAATTACACTCGAAGCTTTTGAAGAAATTTATAAAACTTTGGGAACAAAATTTGATAAATATTATTTTGAAAGTGAGGTGGCACCGATTGGGAAAGAAATAGTGAAAAATAATATTGGCAAAGTTTTTGAAGAATCAGAAGGCGCTGTTGTTTTTCACGCTGAAAAGTATGATCCAAAATTACATACAAGAGTTTTTATTAATTCAAAAGATTTGCCGACTTATGAAACTAAAGAGTTAGGCTTAACTTTAACTAAATTTAAAAAAAATATATTTAGCAAAAAATTAGATGTATCTATCGTGACAACTGCAGTTGAACAGGCTGAATATATGAAAGTTGTGCAGAAAGCGATTTCTTTAATTAATCCAGAGTTAGAATCAAGAATGAAACATGTAACTCACGGTATGATGCGATTGGCTTCAGGAAAAATGTCTTCACGAAAAGGAAATGTAATAACTGGCGAGTCTTTATTGCAAGATTCTATGGATGTTGTTTTGGAAAAAGTTCGAGAAAGAGACTTTTCTGATCAAGAAAAAAGAGAAATTGCAAAATCTGTCGGTGTCGCTGCTTTGAAATATTCTATTTTGCGTCCGTCCTTAGGTTCAGATATTATTTATGATTTTGAAAAGTCTATTTCTTTCGAAGGTGACTCTGGTCCATATTTGCAATACACAGCAGTTCGTGCAAGTTCTATTTTAGAAAAAGCGAAAGATTTTAAAAATGAAACCTTAGAAAAAGAAAAAGAAATTCCAGAAGAAATTACACATTTAGAAAAGATTATTTATCAGTTCCCAGAAGTAGTAGAAAGAGCACATCAAGAATTCGCACCGCATCTGATTACTACTTACTTAACAGAACTTGCAAGTGCTTTTAATTCTTTCTATGGCAATAATCATATTTTAGATACAGAAAATAAATTTGCAGATTTTCAACTTGATCTAGTAAAAGCATTTTATCAGACTATGCAAAACGGTCTGTGGCTTCTTGGAATAAAAATTCCGGAAAGAATGTAAAAAAAGCATAAAATTTTATAAAAAGTTATCCCCACCCTACCCCTCAAAATTCTTGGGGGGGGGGGATAACTTAAGTGTTATAATAAACATATTACAAATAAAATAAAAATTAATATGTAAATATGAAAAATAAATTAATATTACTAACAATATTTCTGTTTTCGTTTCTAATAATCTCTACTCCTACTCTCGCTTCTACTACCAATGGAACTGTAACTGGTTACGCTTGGGGTGAAAACATAGGTTGGGTAGACTTTTCTAAAATCACTGTCACTGATACCACTTTAAGTAATTCAGTATATGGCGAAAACATTGGTTGGATAGATCTTTCTACTATCACTAATGATAAAGAAGGAAATCTTTCCGGTTATGCTTGGGGCGAAAACATTGGTTGGATAGACTTCTCACCAGTTACTATTGGAACAGATGGTATCTTCACCGGAGGAGCTTATGGTGAAAACATCGGTTGGATAACTTTTGGAACCACAGATAACAAAGTCATAACAGACTGGAGACCAGCAAGTACTAGAACTCATCACACTTCTTCTGGATCATATGCATTAGGATACAAACCTTCTGTAACTACAGAAGTACCAACCTCTCCCACAACCTCAAACATTCTAAACAGCGGTCCTTGTTCCAGCGAACAAACATTAACAGATAATCTTAAAGTAGGAACCCGTAACGGTATATATAGTACTTACAACAAAGGAACAGTCACTCAAGTAAAAATACTTCAGGCACACATCAACAGAATCCTAGCTTCTTCCTACAACCAAGCAGCTGGTCCAGTAGATGGTATCTTTGGTCCTTTAACGAAACAAGGAGTGCAAAGATTACAAACAGCCTTGAATACCTATCTAAAACCAACACCACTTCTAGTAATAGACGGTATTGTAGGTCAGTACACCAAAGCTGCTATTAATAATTCGTGTGGAAAGTAAATTATTAAAATATTATTAAATTAACATTAAAAATTATATGAAAAAAATATTAAAAATCGTTCCGTATCTAGTGATAGCTGTGTTAGTGGGAGTGACTGTAACTTATGCAGGAAGTCTTACTCCACCAGGAGCACCAGCTAAAACAATGAAATCACTTTCTGATTTGTATGAATTAGTAAACACTGGAGATAATATTCCATCTACTAACTTTACTACTCCAGGAACAATCGCTTCATCTATGAATTCTATTGAAAGTATTTATGATTTATTAACTAATAAAATATCTGCTATTGATGGAAGTAAAATACTTACAGGAACTACTATTTTTGGGGTGCCGGGGACGGCAACAGGAGCTCCAGTAGCACCTACTTTCGCTTCTGCTGATGAAACTACTTATCAATGTGAATATTTAGCAGCTGATTTAACTCAACCAGTTGATTTAGAAACTATTTGTGGGGCAAACAGTTGTACTTGGACAGGAAGTGCTTGTGTTGGAGGGATTAGAACGCCAATAGATATTTACACGACATGGTATGCAGCTAAAGCTGCTTGTGCTGGTTCTACTGCCGAGGGTCAAATTCCAGGAACATGGAGATTACCCACAGTAAAGGAATTATTTAATCATTATCAAGAAAATAATATTATTGGTGGTACGCCAGAGGAGTTTCAGCCTTCTGAGTATTGGTCAGATAGTGCTCTCCCAGGTGGTGCTGGTAATGCTTACAATGTTGCTATGTATAATGGTGGTGTCTTTCTTGGTGGTAAATCTGGTACTAATGGATATATTCATTGTGTTCGATAGTTTTTTGTTTGAGTTTTAATTTTTTAATTCAAAATTAGCCTCAGCAAAAGTTGGGGCTAATTTTGTTTATTTTTAGTTGTGTTAAATAGTTTCTTTTGATAAGAAATTTAGGGAGTAAAATTAGTATTTTTTTTTCTTGCAATTTTAATGTTTTGTGAGTATTCTTGATATATACGTTGAAGAGGTAATCACCTCGGAGTATTGGGAAGAAAGCATTTGCAAGTAGAACCCAACGGGTAAGCCCGAAAAAGCTGTAATGAAGAAGCCCTAAAACATTTGTAATTTTCGGGCAAGCAAGGTGGTACCACGAGAAACTCGTCCTTGTATAGTAATTGAAAAATTATTATACGTGGACGAGTTTTTATTTACCCCGTACTAAATTTTTGATTATAAAAAATAGTATTAAAAATTAAAATTTTAGTATCGGGGTTTTTATAAATTAATTTAAATAACAAATTTCAAAATAAAATTTTTCAGGTCCTCGGGTCGCCTTTGGCTCAACCAGACCATTCAAAATTTTGTTTTGAATAAATTAACAAAATCATGTCAGAACAAAATAAAAAATCACAATCAGCATTGCGAGAAGAAGCTGTTTTACAATTTTGGAAAGAAAATAAAATTTTTGAAAAAAGTTTAAACAAAAAATCCCCAAAGGGAGAATTTGTATTTTTCGAAGGTCCTCCGACGGCAAACGGAAAGCCTGGAATTCACCATTTGGAAGCGCGTGCTTTCAAGGATGCTATTCCAAGATACAAAACAATGCGAGGATATCACGTTCGCAGAAAAGGAGGTTGGGATACGCATGGTTTGCCAGTTGAGCTACAAGTAGAGAAACAGTTGGGTTTAACTTCTAAGAAAGATATAGAAGAATACGGCATTGCGAAATTTAACACAGAATGTAAAAAATCTGTTTGGAAATATTTAGAATATTGGAATAAATTTACAGAAAGAATCGGCTTTTGGGTTGATCAAGAAAATCCTTATGTTACTTACCACAATAATTACATAGAATCAGTTTGGAATGTTATAAAAGAAACCAGCAATCAGAATTTGTTGTTCAAAGATTACAAAGTTGTGCCGTGGTGTCCACGTTGTGGAACAGCGCTTTCTTCTCACGAACTTGCACAGGGATATGAAGATGTGAAAGATCTTTCTGTATATGTGAAATTCAAAGTTAAAGATCAAGAAAACACTTTTATTCTTGCGTGGACAACAACGCCATGGACTTTGCCGGGCAACGTAGCGCTTGCAGTGGGAGAAAATATTGATTACGTAAAAATAAAAAAAGAAGATAGTATTTTGATTTTAGCGAAAACAAGATTGGCTGTGATAGAAGGTGAGTATGAAATTTTAGAAGAAATGAAAGGCAAAGATTTGATTGGTTTGGAATACGAGCCGCTTTATCCATTTTTGAAAGAGCAAATAGAAGGCAAAGATAAGAATTTAGAAAAAGCGTTTAAAGTTTATTCTGCAAATTTCGTAACGACAGAAGACGGAACTGGAGTTGTGCACACAGCTGTGATGTACGGACAAGATGACTTTATGTTGGGAACAGAAATTGGTTTGCCAAAACATCATCTTGTTGGATTAGACGGAAAGTTTTTGCCTGGCACGGGATTTCTCGAAGGTAGATTTGTGCGAGATGAGGAAGTTGCTGTCGATGTGATAAAAGATTTAGCGCACAGAAATTTATTATTTAAAAAAGAAAAGTACGAGCACAGCTATCCGCATTGTTGGAGATGTAAAACAGCGCTTATTTATTACGCGCGAGATTCTTGGTATATCAGAATGTCTGATCCAAAAATTAAAAACAAAATGATAGAAGAGAACAAAAGCATAAATTGGGAACCAGAACATATTCGAGAAGGAAGGTTTGGAGAATGGCTACGCGAAATAAAAGATTGGGCAATTTCTCGCGAAAGATATTGGGGTTCGCCGCTTCCAGTTTGGCATTGTGATAAATGCAATAAAATAGAAGTTATCGGTAGTATTGAAGATTTGAAAAAGAAAGCAAAAAAATCTGGAAATAGGTATTTTGTAGCAAGGCACGGTCAAGCATTGAGCAACATAAAAGGTATTTCTAACTATAAATTTGATCCGGAAAATAAACTTACAGATATCGGCGAAAATCAGGTGAGGGAAAGCGCAGAAAAAATTAAAGACAAAAAAATCGATTTTGTTTTTAGTTCGTCTCTTCCTAGAACAAAGCGGACAGCGGAAATCATTTGTGAAGTAGTTGGCTTTGATAAAAATAAAATATCTTTTGACGATCGCTTGCTTGAATTTAACACAGGGGACTATGAAGGAAAAACAACAGAAGATTTTCATAACTTTATTAGATCACATGCTGATTATCTTGAAGCAAAGTTTCCAAATGGAGAATCCCCAAGAGATCTTTTTGTTCGAATGGGAAATTTTATATATGACATTGAGTCAAAATATTCAGATAAGAATATTTTGATTGTGTCTCATGGTGATCCAATTATGGACCTGTTCTTACTTTCAGGCGGATACGAGAAGTCAAAAATTGTTGAGCTGGAAAAGAATTTTGCTTATTTAAAAAATGCAGAAATTAGAGAATTAGATTTTGTGCCACTACCTCACAATGAAAATTATGAATTAGATTTGCATAGGCCGTATATTGATGAAGTAGAACTTGTTTGTGACCACGCCGAAGGCGGGCAAGCTTGTGGCGGAAAATTGGTGAGAACAAAAGAAGTTATGGATGTTTGGTTGGATTCTGGAACGATGCCATTTTCGCAAGATCATTATCCGTTTGAAAATAAAAATTTAAAATATCCAGCAGATTTTATTTCAGAAGCGATAGATCAAACTCGTGGCTGGTTTTATACTTTGCACGCAGTTGGAACTTTGATGGGAAGAGGCAAGGCTTACAAAAATGTAATTTGTTTGGGGCATTTGCTAGATGCAAAAGGAAAGAAAATGTCTAAGAGTTTGGGTAACATTGTTGATCCATGGGAAATGATGGATAAATACGGCGTTGATACTTTGAGACTTTGGATGTATGCAGTGAATCAACCAGGTGAGTCTAAAAATTTCGACGAGAAAACTGTTATGGAGTTGCACAACAAAGTATTTAATTTACTTTACAACGTGCTGACTTTCTATGAGTTATACAGAGATAAAGAATTGGAGAAACAGAAATATGTTGCTTCAAAAAATGTTCTAGATAAATGGATTGTTGCGAGATTAAATCAGTTGTCTGGCAGTATGACAGAAAATCTAGATAATTATAAATTACTTGAGCCAGTACGTGCGATAAGAGAATTTATTGATGATTTGTCTACTTGGTATTTGCGAAGATCACGAGAAAGAATTAAAGATGGAGACACCGAGGCAAAGCAGACTTTGTATTATGTTTTAAAAAATCTTGCAAAACTGATGGCGCCGTTTGCGCCGTTTGCTGCGGAGGATGTTTGGCAGAAGTTAAAGACAGAAAGTGACGAAGAATCTGTGCATCTTGCAAGTTGGCCAAAAGTTGGAAATATGTTTAGTAAGTTATTAAGTTTATTTAATAAAAAAGACAAAAAGATAATTTCAGAAATGCAAAAAGTGCGAGAAACTGTGACGCTTGGTTTGCAGGCAAGACAGAAAGCAGGAATTCCGGTTAGACAGCCGTTGAGTAAACTTTCTGTAAAAAATTATGATTTGAATTCTGAATATACTGAATTGATAAAAGATGAAGTAAATGTGCGAGAAGTTGTAGAAGATAAAAATATTGAAACAGAAGTTTTGTTGAATACTGAAATATCAGTTGAGTTGAAAGAAGAAGGAAATTTGCGTGAATTAATTCGTGCTATTCAGGACATGCGAAAGAAAGCAGGATTAGTTTCAAGTGATGTTGTTGTGCTAAACATAGAGACGGATCAGGCTGGGCAAAATCTTGTGAATAAATTTAAAGATGAGCTGCTAAAGACTGTAAATGCAAGAGAGATAAATTTTGCGCAAAATTCTGGGGAAGAAATAAAGATAGATAATTTGAGCTTTAAAATTGCTATTCAGAAATAATTATTAATGTAATACAATAAACTTATATGTTTGGAAATATATTTAGAGGACCACGTCCTAAAGAAGAAATAGAGAAAAAATCAGTTGAGCCAAGAAAGAAATTTTTGCATGTTCTTGTTAAAAAAGAAAGAAAAGAAAATGAAAGTTCAGGGGAGCTTGAATATTATAGACATGACGGTGCGGCGCACGTGGGTGAAGATTTGCCAAAGATGATGCAGGAAGAAGTCGCGATAGAAGAACCGGAAAGAAAGTTGAAGGAAGAAGAAATTCATTCTGATTTAGAAAAAAAATTCAAAGCAAAGAGTAGAAGGATGAAGCCTTTGAAATATTTTAATTCTGCTCCTACCACAACAAGAGAAAAAGAAGAGAACGCACATCCTGTAGAAATAAAGAATGATGGAAGAAAAGGATTTCATGGTTCGGAAGAAATAAATGTACCGAAAAGAGTAGTAACAAATCGTTTTCCAAAAGATAATCTAAAAACACTTAACAAACAAAAATCAAAAGAACCAAAAGAAAACCCAGATGGAATTGCAACTATTTCTAAGATTGCTAGACAGAATCGAGGAAAAATTAGGAAAGTATTGCATAACCCTGAAGATTTCTTAAAATAGCAGAAAGTTAAAAAACACCACGCAAAAGCGTGGTGTTTTTCTTTGTGGTAAAATGAGACTATGAAAAAATTAGTGATTTTTGATTTTGACGGGGTGCTTGTGAATACAATAGAGTTTTGTTTTAATGGACACAAAAAATCAAATCCTGATTTAACTTTTGAAAAATTCCAGAGTTTTTGTGATGGTAATTGGCACGATGGTCTTTGTAAGGCAGTTGAAGATGGTGCACATACAATACCAGAAAATTGGAGTGCTATTTATGGAGAAAAATTAAAAGAGCTTACTGTTAGCGAAATTCTTGATGAGACAATAAAAATTCTTTCGGAAAAATATTTACTTACGGTTGTTTCTTCTACAGATAGTTTTTTAATAGATAATTTTTTAAAAAAAGAAAATGTTCGTGAATGTTTTTCAGATATTTTGGGAGCTGATGTTGAAAGAAGTAAAGTTATTAAAATAAATTCTCTTTTGAAAAAATATGATCTCAAACTCGATGATGTTGTTTTTATAACAGATTCGCTTGGTGATATCTTGGAAGCAAACGAGTGTGGCGTGAAGTCTGTTGGTGTAACATGGGGAATTCACCCGAGAAAAAATTTAGAAAAAGGAAAACCAGTTGCAATTATCGACGATCCGAGAGATTTAGAAAAAGTGATTAAGAATGTGCTAAAATAATTTTGTTTTTAATATGCACTACATATATCATACAGAAGGATTAATATTGGGAAGTAGAAATTACGGCGAGACGGGAAAGTATTATTATATTTTCACGCGAGATTTGGGAATGATTTTTGCGAGCGCGCAGGGTGTCAGAAAAATGGAATCTAAGCTCAGATTTGTTCTGCAAGATTTTAGTTATGTGAAAATAGATTTTGTAAAAGGAAAAGACTTCTGGAGAATTACTAGCGCTTCTAAGACTAATGAGTTAGAAAATGTTTCTAAAAAGCGTGAAACGCTGGAAGTTTTTGCTAATATTTCACGGTTGTTAATACGGTTGCTCGCTGGGGAAGAAGCTAATGAAATCCTGTTTGACGATTTGTTAAACGGTTTATTTATTTTGGAAAAATGTGAAACAAATAATAATGAAGTTTTAAGAAACATAGAAGCAGTGATCGTTTTGAGAATTTTAAATAATCTTGGATACATTGGTGGCGGTAAGATTACAGATGAGATTATAAAATCGCCGTTTGAGCAAGAACTTGTATTTAAAGTGTCTAAAAACAGAACCAAAATTTTGTCTGAAATAAACAGAGCGCTAAGAGAAAGTCATTTGTAAAAGAAATCATAAAAAGGGTATAATTAGTGAATGGCTTTAGATGATCGAGATAAAATAAGTGGAGTAGAAAAACTCAAAGATAAATTATTTAGTAGAACTTACAAACCGCAGATGGAGCACTTTAATCGCTTGGGTAGTGATTTGAAAAAAGATGTTCCAGAAACTTGGGAAGAACCGGTTTCTAAGAAAAATATTGTAGTAGAAAAAATTTTGAACAAGAGCTCATTTTTTAAAAAATTTTTTATTTTCGCTATCTGTTTTTTTGTGCTAGCGCTTCTTTACGCTGGGTACATGCTTTTTATAAAAGGGAATCTTGTTTCTAACAATAATATAGAAATTGCTGTACTTGGAAATGCTTTTGCGGCTGGAGGAGAAGAGCTGCCTTTGCAAATTGAAATTACAAACAAAAATAACACAGCGCTTTTGTTGGCAGATTTATTGGTTGAATATCCAAAAAATTCTTCTGGTGATTTAACAAGAGATACAGAAAAAATTCGTCAGTCTCTCGGCACGATTGCTGCTGGTAGTATCAGAAGTGAAGGAGTAAAAGCAGTAGTGTATGGTGAGCAAGGAAGTATTCGTCCAATAAAAATTTCTCTTGAATACAGAATCGAAGGTTCCAATTCTATTTTTGTGAAAGAAAAAATTTACGAAGTTACTGTAAGTTCAGCGCCGATTAATCTTTCTATTGAAGCTCCGACAGAGGCAAGCCCAAATCAAGACGTGGCTTTGAAAATCAAAACGACTTTGAACTCAAATCAGCCGGCTTCAAATATTTTGATGAAAATAGATTATCCGATTGGTTTTGAATTTACTTCAGCAACTCCTGCTCCGACTTTCGGTAAAAATGTTTGGAGTTTGGGAGACTTGAAACCTGGTGTAGAGAATGAAATTACTGTAGTCGGCAAAATGGTAGACGTATTTAATGGCGAAGAAAAAATCTTCCATGTTTATACAGGTTCTCAAAACGAATCAGATAAGTCTACGATCGGTGTTACATTTAATTCTTTGAGCCATTCAGTTTTGATTAAGCAACCATTTATTGAAGCAAAATTATTTGTTAACAATGTTTACCAAAGAGAATATGCTGTTGATTCAAAAAATGAAATTCATGGACAAATTCATTGGGTAAATAATTTAAATACAAAAATTAATGATTTAGAAATCACAGCAAAAATTTCCGGAAATGTGGTAAACAGAAAAAGCATAAATGCAGAATCTGGTTTTTATGAGTCATCTTCAGATACTATTTATTGGAATAAAAATACTCAGTATGCTTTTTCAGAAATAAATTCGGGAGATTCTGGTACTGTTTCATTTTCCCTTGAAACTCTGCCACTATTTTCTTCTGTCGGTGGAATGATTTCAAATCCAGTTGTGAACGTAGATGTTTCTATTAGTGGCAAGCAACCGTTGGAAGGAAATGCTAGTCAGCAGTTAGTAAACTCAGAATCTAAAACTATCAAAATAGTTTCAGATGTTGGATTGGCTGCAAAAGTTTTATATTATTCTGGAGCATTCAAAAATACAGGTTCAATTCCACCAAAAGTAGATCAAGAAACTACTTATACAGTCAATTGGGCAATTTCAAATACGTCTAACAGCGTTTCAAATGTGAAAATAAAATCTTCATTACCATCTTGGGTAAGATTTATTGAAAATATTTCTCCGCCGTCTGAAGATCTCACTTACAACAGCGCAACTAGGGAATTAGTTTGGAATGTCGGCACAGTGCCAAGTGGCTCAGGTATCTCTCAAGAAGCACGTGAGGTTTCATTCCAAATCGCGTTTAAACCTTCACTTTCACAAGTAGGTAGTACTCCGGCTTTAGTAAATGATTTAACTTTGACGGGCCATGACGATTTTGCAAATATTGATTTGAAACTTACAAAAGGTGCATTGAACACAAGACTTTCAAATGATGCTTCGTTCCCAGCGGGCGGAGAAGTGGTTACAGAATAGCTCATTTAATCTTTTCTTCTTTTTCTGCTAATATATTAAATATGGCAAATAAAGCAGAAAAAAATGACTTATTAATGGAAAAAATAGTGTCTTTATGTAAAAGACGTGGTTTTATTTTTCCTGGATCTGAAATATACGGCGGTTTGGCTGGAACATGGGATTGGGGACATTTTGGAGTGGCTCTAAAAAATAATATAAAAAGTTCTTGGTGGAAAAAATTTGTTGATTCAAGACGTGATATGTACGGACTAGATGCTGCTATTTTGATGCGACAAGAAGTCTGGCAGAAAGCAGGACATGTTGAAAATTTTGCTGATCCGATGGTTGAATGTGATAAATGTAAAAAAAGATTTCGAGCTGATCAAATAGAAGATAAAGAAAAATGTGCAGAATGTGATAAGGGTAAACTAAGTGAAGCGAAGCAGTTCAACATGATGTTCCAAACAAAAGTTGGCGCATCGGATGATTCTGCGGCTACTTCATATCTTCGTCCAGAAACAGCGCAAGGAATTTTCGTTAATTTTAAAAATACAGTAGATGCGTTTCATCCAAAACTTCCTTTTGGTATTGCGCAGATTGGTAAAGCTTTTAGAAATGAAATCACGCCAAGAGATTTTCTGTTCAGACAGAGAGAGTTTGAACAAATGGAAATAGAATATTTTGTGCGTGAAGCAGATTGGGAAAAATATTTTGAATATTGGAAAGATGAAATGTCTGAATGGATTGAAGAAATTGGAATTGATATGAAAAAAGTTCACGATATTGATATTGCAAAAGAAGACCTAGCGCATTATTCAAAAAGAACAACAGATTTTGAATTTGAATATCCGTTTGGTCAAAAAGAACTTTTCGGTTTGGCTTACAGAACAAATTTTGATTTGACAAATCATAATCTTGAATATGTTGACGAAGAAAATAAAGAAAAAATAGTGCCGCATGTTATCGAGCCATCTTTTGGTTTAGACAGAGCGTTGCTTGCAGTTTTGCTTTCTGCTTATACAGAAGATGAGAAAGATGGAGAAATTAGAGCTTATTTGAAGTTAAAACCGAATGTTGCGCCGGTGATTTGTGCTGTTTCACCGTTACTCAAGAACAAGCCAGAATTAGTAGAATATGCTAATACGAAAGTTTTTGCGCCGCTGAAAGCAGAATTTGGAAGAATTATTTGGGATGACAATGGTAACATTGGAAAAAGATATAGAAGACAGGATGAGATTGGTACGCCGTGGTGTATTGTTGTTGATTTTGATACTTTAGAAAACAATACAGTAACTGTGCGTGATCGAGATACTGGAAATCAGGAGAGAGTGAAAGTAGAAGATTTAAAAAATTATATTAAAGATAGAATTTAAATGAAATTCACAAAAAAAGTTTTAAATAATGGTTTGAAAGTAATAACTGTCCCGATGAAAGACAATCCGACTGTTACTGTTTTGGTATTGGTAGAAGCAGGATCAAAATATGAAACAAAAAAGATAAACGGTATTTCGCATTTTTTGGAGCATATGTGTTTCAAGGGAACAACGAAAAGACCAAAGGCTATTGATATTGTAAAAGAGTTAGATGCTATTGGTTCACAGTACAATGCTTTCACGGCACAGGAATATACAGGTTATTATGCGAAATCTGATTCAAAACATTTTAAGAAGATTTTTGATGTAGTTTCTGATATTTATTTAAACTCTACTTTTCCGGAAGTTGAAATGCAGAAAGAAAAAGGCGTGATCATAGAAGAAATAAATATGTATGAAGATTTACCACCAAGACATGTGCAAGATATGATCATGGGGCTTTTGTATGGCGATCAGCCGGCTGGTTGGAATATTGCTGGAGAAAAGAAAAATATTTTAAATATGAAGCGTGATGATTTTGTAAAATATCACGGTGAACATTACGTGCCAAGTGCTACTACACTTGTTGTGGCTGGAAAAATTACTGAAAAGCAAGTTATGGCTGAAGCTAAGAAAATTTTTGGGCATATTAAAAAACAGAAAAAATCACAGAAAGTGAAAGTGTCAGAAAAGCAGGAGAAACCAAAAGTTTTGTTAAAATTTAAAGAAACGGATCAGACTCATTTTGTTTTGGCTACACGCACTTTTGATTTATTTAACAAAAAGAATGTTGTGCTTTCTGTGCTCGCAGGAGTTTTGGGTGGGGGAATGAGCGCAAGATTATTTCAAAAATTGCGTGAAGAAATGGGAGTTTGTTATTACGTGCGTGCTTATGGTGACGCTTATACTGATCATGGATTTTTTCAAATTTCTGCCGGCGTAGACAATAAGAGATTGGACGAAGTTTTGAAAGCTGTGTTGGAAGAATGTAAAAAATTAGTAACTGAAAAAGTTTCAAAAGAAGAATTGGAAAAAGTAAAAGAATGTTTGATTGGTAATATGAAATTGAGTCTTGAGTCTAGTGATGATATTGCTAATTTTTACGGCGGGCAGGAATTACTAAGAAAAAAGATAGAATCTTCTGAACAGAAAGCAAAAGAAATCAGAAAAGTTACACCGGACCAGATCCAGAATCTTGCAAAAGAAATATTTAAGAATGAAAAACTAAATTTAGCGCTTATCGGGCCATTTAAATCAGAAGAAAGATTTTTAGAAATTCTAAAATTCTAGATAATGTTTTTTAGGACAATTTGACTAATATAAGATTTAGTGTTAATTTTTGATTATAAATTGTTATTTAAATTGTTTAATCAAAATCAAAAACCAAAATATTTCTTATGGAATCAAATAATAGTAGACAGGCAAATTCATTTTGGAATGAATTTAAAACAAAGCTGCGCAAAAAATTAAATGAAGTTAAGACTACAGACGGACGCTTTAGGAGCGGTCAAAAAATCGTCAGAGTCACTTCAGATTATGATTTGGCTGAATTTTGGCTCCGACCAAAAACTTTCGTTATTTACAACAACGATGGCATAAAAGTTCTCGGCTTAGTTGTTGGAGCTGGTTGTTTTGAGAGCACCAATTCTCAGGAACTATTTTTTCTTTTTGATGGGTTTGATGGCCTTATGTGCATTCCGGGCGCCCGGAAAGATTTTTTTGAAAATCAAATGACGCTTATTTAGCGAAGTCATTTGGAAATTAGCTTAGCCGTTATTTTATCGGCTAAGCTTTTTTTATTTATTTTTTTTGTGATATTATACGTATATGTTAGGAAACAAAAACGTATCTAGAATTTCAATTTCGTCAGGGACAATTTTTCGCGTCTTTTTGATTGCGTTAGCACTGTTTTTGGTTTGGTTTTTGCGAGATTTAGTGCTCGTACTGCTTACTGCTATTGTTATCGCATCTTTTGTTGAGGGAGCTGTTCGTAGATTCAAAAAGATAAAAATTGGTAGAATTTGGGCTGTTCTGATTGTTTACGTTTTTGGCATATCAGTTTTGGCTGGAATATTTTATTTGTTTGCTCCGTTGATGATTACAGAAATATATAATTTTGCTTCTTTCCTTGCTCAATATGCTCCGGGTGTCGATTTCTTAAATTATTTCCAAAGCGAAGCATTTTCTGGCGCGAAAGATATTGTTGGTAGTCTAACAAATGGAGCTTCGGTGGCATCTTTGATGGATGTTTCAAAAGCTTTTATCACAAATCTTTCCGGTGGATTTTTTACAACTTTGTCAGTAGCATTCGGTAGTATCTTCAACTTTTTCTTAATTATAATTATTTCTTTTTATCTTTCTATTCAAGAAAACGGCATAGAAAACTTCTTGAGAATAATTTTACCCGCAAAACAAGAAGAATATGTTGTTGATCTTTGGAACAGAGTTAGCCGAAAAATTGCGCTTTGGATGAAAGGTCAAATGTTGCTCGGTGTGTTGGTTGCTGTGTTAACTTTTCTCGTGCTTTCTTTGCTAAATATTCAATACGCGCTTATGCTTTCTATCATTGCGGGAATTATGGAATTGATTCCTTATGGAATCATTGTTGCGCTTATTCCAGCAGTGGCATTTTCATACCTTTCAGGCGGAATTTCGAGTGCATTGATGGTTACAGGAGCATATATGATAATTCACCAGTTTGATGTTTATCTCTTTGCTCCGCTGATTATAAAGCGCGTGACCGGCCTTTCTCCGCTGATTATAATCTTGTCCGTCTTGGTTGGATTCAAATTAGGTGGTTTTTGGGGTTTGATCTTAGCAATTCCTGGAGCCATGTTATTTATGGAAATATTAAACGATATCGAAAAACATAAAATTTCACTAAAAGAAAAAAATGAACAATAATAAAAATTTTTACATTACTACAACTCTGCCGTATGTGAATGCAGAACTTCACATGGGGCATGCGCTCGAATTTATTCGTGCAGATGTAATTGCGCGTTACAAAAAGCTTTTGGGTTTTGATGTTTATTTTAATACTGGCACAGATGAGCACGGAATGAAAATTTTTGAGAAAGCAAAAAGTTTAAACTTAACGCCACAGGAATTTGTTGATCAAAGTTTTGAGAAATTTAAAGAAGCCGTAAAAATTTTTGGCATGGATGAAAGTATTTTACACTTTTCTAGAACTACTGATCAGAAGCACATTGAAGCAGCGCAGGAATTTTGGAAAAGATGCGATCAGAATGGTTTTATTTACAAAAAAAATTACCAGACGAAATATTGCGTTGGTTGTGAATGTGAAAAACAAGATCATGAATTAAATGAAGAAGGAGAGTGCGTAGATCATCCAGGCAGAAAGTTAGAAATAATAGATGAAGAAAATTATTTTTTCAAATATTCTGAATTTACAAAAAAACTTTCTGATTTTTATAAAAATAATCCTAGTTTTGTAATTCCAGATTTTAGATTTAATGAAATCAAAGCTTTCGTTGATCGTGGCTTGCAAGATTTTTCTATATCAAGACTGAAAGAAAAAATGCCGTGGGGAATTCCAGTGCCGGGAGATGAGAAGCATGTCATGTATGTTTGGTTCGATGCGTTAGTGAATTATATTTCTACGCTTGGCTGGCCAGATGAATCTGGAGATTTTGAAAAATATTGGAAAAATGGCATGACAGTTCAGTATTGTGGAAAAGATAATTTACGTTTTCAATCTGCAATGTGGCAAGCGATGCTCATGGCTGCCGGTGTGCCGAATTCAAAGCAGATAGTCATAAACGGCTTTATCACAGCCGAAGGTGGCGTGAAAATGTCCAAGACTTTGGGCAATGTAGTTGATCCAACAGAAATTGTGAAAGAATATGGCACAGATGCTTTGAGATATTTCTTATTGCGTGAAGTTGGAAGTTTTGAAGATAGCCCGTTCACAGTAGAGAGATTCAAAGAAGCTTATAACTCTGGATTAGCGAATGGTTTGGGAAATTTAACTTCGAGAATTTTAACTTTGTCTGAGAAATATCTGACAGAAAAAATTAATTTTGAAGATATAAAAATATCTCAAGAATTTTTTGAACATTTAGAAAAATTTGAAATTCAAAAAGCGGCAGAATTCGTTTGGAATAAGATTGGAGAATTAGATAAAAGAATTCAAGAAACTGAGCCGTTTAAAGTTATAAAAATAGATGAAGAAAAAGGAAAAGAATTAATAAAAGAAAATATTTTGAAACTTTACGAAATAGCTTTGCTGACAGAAGTGCTTCTTCCCGAAACTTCCAAAAAAATTCAAGAATTAATTAAATCAAATAAAAAACCAGAGACGCCTTTGTTTTTGAGGAAATAAAATTAATTTCTCTCCTCCTTGTGGAGGAGGAGTGCCCGAAGGGCGAGGTGGTGATTTATGAATTACCACCCCCCAACCCCCTCCTTATCAAGGAGGGGAGCTAAAATACAAATGAAAACTGTTCATAATATAAAAAAATTATTTTACAGAAGAAAAGAATTGAGAAACAATAGTACCCCTCAAGAAATTTTACTTTGGAATAAAATAAAACAATCTAAACTTGGTTGTAAATTTCGTCGCCAGCATAGTATCGGTGGGTACATTACAGATTTTTATTGTCCTGAGAAAAAGTTAGTGGTAGAGATAGATGGATCACAGCATTTTGTAAAAGAAAATGTAGAATATGATAAAATCAGAAGTAATTATTTTGAGGGTTTAGATATAAAAGTTCTGCGTTTTACAAACGCAGAAATAAATTCTAATATGAATGGAGTATTGTTAAAGATTACTAATGAATTGAATTTAATTAAATAAATTTATGGAAAAATTTGAAAATAAAAAATTTAATATTTTTGAAAAAACCAAAGAGCTAAATTTACCTTTTGGTAAGTATGTGATTGTTGGTAGTGGTTTGCTCGATGCTTTAGGAATAAGACCAGCTAGTGACATTGATATTGCTGTTTCAAAAGATTTGTATGAAGAGTTGAAAAAAGATCAAACATGGAAACAAGAAGAACTTCACGATCAGATCTTTTTACAGAAAGATATTTTTACTATTATTCCAAGATTAAATTGGGAAAAATATGAAACAACTTCTGAACAAGCGATTAATTCTGCTGTTGTTATAAAAGGCACACCTTTTATGAGCCCAGAAGAACTTTTAAAATTCAAGAAAGCTTTAAATCGAGAAAAAGATCAGGAAGATATTAAGTTGCTAGAAAAGATGGTAAATAAAAATAAGTAATCTTATGCCCAAATACTTCGACATACACGCGCACATAAATTTCAAATCATTCAAAGATTATGCAGACGTTGTTATTCAGCGTGCGCTTGATAATGATATTTTTTTAACAAATGTTGGTAGTCAGTACAGTACTTCGAAAAGAGCAGTTGAAATTGCAAACAAATATGAAACTGGTGTTTACGCTTGTATTGGTTTGCACCCGATTCATCTTGAAGAAGGTTTTCACGATGAGGAAGAAATTTCCGGTCCTGCTTTTGAAAGTCACGGAGAAATTTTTGATAAAGAAAAATATTTAGAATTGGCAAAAGATAAAAAAACAATTGCGATTGGTGAATGCGGTTTGGATTATTATCACATGAGCGAAGAATCTATCGAGAAACAGAAAAAAGTTTTTATAGATCACATAGAGCTTGCTCTGGAAGTTGATAAGCCATTAATGTTGCACATTCGCAACAATCCAACCGACACAAGTCACAATGCTTATGCAGATATAGCTGAAATTTTGAAAAATTATAAAAATATTAAGGGCGTTTCGCATTGTTTCGGTGGAAATCTTGAAGATATGAAAAGATTTGTAGATTTAGGAATTTATATTTCTTTTGCCGGGAATATTACTTACAAAAAGAAAGCTGGATTTCCAGATTATGAAGAAATCATAAAATCTACGCCACTTGATAAAATTCTAACCGATACTGACAGCCCGTATCTTGCGCCGGTGCCGCACAGGGGAGAACGCAACGAACCGGTTTATGTGAAAGAAATAGTGAAAAAAATCGCTGAAATTAAAAATCTTGAGGAAGAAATAGTGGCTAAAGCTATTGTGGAGAACGCGAAAAGGCTTTTTGGGGTTTAAAATAACTAATTTGCTTAAACTTTACTTTTTGCAGAATTCTTGTTAATCTGATTATGTCTCATTTGAACTGGCACTGAATCCAGTTCACAAAGGTCCATAATGAGATTTTATAAGAAAAAGTTAAATTTAATAGCAAATAATGGAAGAAAATATTAAAGACTCTAAGGTTTACGAAGTAGGCTTTCTTTTAGTTCCTACTTTGTCTGAAGAGGAAGTTCCAACTGTCTATGGAGACATGAAGGAGCTAGTTGCTTCTTTGGGCGGAGAAGTAATTTCAGATGAAATGCCAAAAATGACTAATCTTGCTTACACAATGAGTAAGACTATTCAAAACGTAAAGAATAAATTTGATACAGCTTATTTTGGCTGGACAAAATTCTTTATGGATGCGGATAAAATCACAGATTTAAAAAAGAAACTCGATTTCGATCCAAAAATAATCAGATTCTTGATTATAAAAACTGTGAAAGAAAACACTATTGCAAGCAAAAAGTTTGCAAGTAGAGAAGGTTTGAAGAGAAAAGCTCCTGTAACTGTTAAAAAAGAAGACGGTTCAGAAGAAGTTCCAACAGAAATAAATAAAGAAGAAGTCGATAAAGAAATCGACGCTATGGTTGCTGAGTAAAAATTATTAGCGTCTCACCCAGTGGTGAGAATTTAAAATAAAAATAAATCAAATATATGTATCTAAACAAAGCAATTATTATAGGAAATCTAACTCGTGATCCAGAACTTCGCTCTTTGCCATCTGGTATCAAAGTTTGTTCTTTTTCATTAGCAACAAATAGAGTTTGGAAAGACAAAAACGGCACAAGACAGGAATCTGCTGATTATCACAATGTTGTAGTTTTTGGTCGCCAAGCAGAAACTGTTGCTCAGTATATGAAAAAAGGGAACTCAATGTTAGTTGAGGGAAGAATGCAGACAAGAAGTTGGGATGACAAGAGCACAGGTGAAAAGAAATATAGAACTGAAATTATTGCAGATAGAGTACAGTTTGGTCCAAAGGGTGGCGCAAGTGGTTTTAATCAAACAGCTAGTGCAAGCCAATCTTCAGCACAGTCGAGCGCAGAAGAAGTAGACACAATAGAATATCCAGAAGAAGATATAAATCCAGAAGATATTCCATTTTAGTCTAATCTAAAGTCTAATTAAACTAAATTCAAAATAAAAGTTAATTAAAATTATGAAGCAAGATTATTTTTCATCAAATAATATAAAACACATAGACTACAAGGATGTAGAAATCTTGAAAAAGTTTTTGAACCCTAACGGAAAGATAATGAAGCACAAGAGAACAGGAGTTAATTCTAAAAATCAAAGAAAATTAGCTCTAGCAATCAAAAGAGCTCGTTTTCTAGGTTTGTTACCTTTCGTAGCTAGATAAAGAAACTAAAAAATCCGCAGATAAATCTGCGGATTTTTTAGTTTAAGATTAATTTAATTATTTACTCTTTCTACGTATTCACCGGTTTCTGTGTTTACTCTGATTATTTCACCTTCTGAGATAAACATTGGAGCTGTGATTGTTGCGCCGTTTTCTAAAGTAATTATTTTGTTTCCGCCTTTAGAAGTATCGCCTCGGACTGCTGGAGGAGCTTCTTTCACTTTGAATTCCATTTTGATTGGAAGTTTTACACCAATTATTTTTTCTTCTTCGTCTTCATTTGTCCAAACTAGAGCTGAAGCGTTTTCATTTGGTTTTAAGAACTTTGCAGTAATAGAATCTATAATCGAAGCATCAATTTTGAATCTGTTGGCTTTATCTTTTGGATCACAGAACCAAAATTCACCTTTGTTCTGGTACAAGAACATCACATCTCTTTTTTCTATATCAGCTTCGTCGGCTGTGTCAGAAACGTGGAAAGTTGCTGCAATAGTCTTGCCGGAGATTAAACTTTTTAATTTAACCTGATTTTGTGGCTTTCTCTGTTGTGTTCTAGCAACGTGAGAATCTACAACTTCGCAAGGTTCATCATCATAGATTATTATTTTTTTCTCTCTAATTTCGTTATAAGCGAGCATAATTTAATTTTTTTTGATTAAGTTTTAATATCAAAATACTAACAGAAATAGGATTAAAATCAACCCGGTTAGTTATTTATAGGTTATTTTTGGCTATTCGCTAGCACTAGCAACTTGGATTTCGTTGAATCTATTTTTGATTTCTTTCTCGATTTCTTTAGCTATTTTTGGATTTTCTTTTAGATAAGTTCTTGTCGCATCATAACCACGGCCCATTGGCATTTTGCCTTCTTTTTCTGATTTATATGAATAAGAAGCTCCAGATTTTTCTATGATTCCGATTTTTTCTCCGAGAGCCATTAGTTCTCCTTCGTGAGAAATTCCTTCGCCGTAGATAATATCAAATTCTGTTTGTTTGAATGGTGCTGCGACTTTGTTTTTTACTATTTTTACTCTGGTTCTACCGCCAACTACTTGATCTCCTTTCTTAATCTGTGCAATTCTTCTGATATCAAATCTGACAGAAGTGTAGAATTTCAAAGCTTTTCCTCCTGGAGTTGTTTCTGGATTACCAAACATTACGCCGATTTGCATTCTGATTTGGTTAATAAAAATAACTACAGTTTTTGATTTTGCCACGATTGCTGTAAGTTTTCTCAAAGCGTGAGACATAAGTCTTGCTTGTCTTCCAATGTGAGCCTGTCCCATATCTCCTTCGATTTCATCTTTTGGAGTAAGTGCTGCGACTGAGTCTACGACTACTACATCGATTTTTCCAGAACGAACCAAAGATTCACAGATTTCTAATCCTTCTTCACCAGTGTCAGGTTGAGAAATCAAAAGTTCGTCTGTTTTAACTCCCAAGTTTTTAGCGTAAATCGGATCCATTGCATGTTCAGCATCGATATATGCGCAGACACCACCAGCTTTTTGCGCCTCTGCTACGATGTGTAATGCAAGAGTTGTTTTTCCAGAAGCTTCTGGCCCAAATATTTCTATTATTCTGCCTCTTGGTACTCCGCCCACACCCAACGCCATATCCAATCCGATAGAACCGGTAGAAATAGCACTCACGCCAACTTTTGGTTTGTCACCCAGCATCATGATTGCTCCTTCACCAAATTTTGTTTGGATAGACTTGATTGTGTTTTGAAGCTCAGCTGAACTTCCTTTGTTTTCTGCTTTTTCTTCGCTGCTTTTTGTTTTTGTCACTTTTTCTTTAACTTTTTTTGCCATAATTTTTTTGAAACTACTGGTTTGCAGGTTCAGCTGAAACCGTATTTTCTACATTGTTATTAATAATGTTATTTTCTAATTTATAAATTAATTGATAATCTTTTTCATCACTATTACCAAACTTATCTTTGGCTTTCAAACTGATAGTATTATAACCTGGGAGAAGGGAAATTGTCTCATTAAAATCTCCTTTTTGATTGATAGATATTTCTCGATCATTAAGGGTTAATAAAACAGCATGTTTTGCATTTCCTGTTACGTTTAATATACTTTCCGTATAAGTTGCACCGTTAGAAATACTTACATTTTTGATTTTTAATCCAAATATTAATCCCCAAGAACGAATAAAAGCATAAACTAAAATAAAAAGAAATAAAACTATTAGAGAAGATATTTTTACTATTTTTTTTGCGTCTGGTCTCATTTGCTTTTCTGCTTTTGCTTTAATAATTTTAATTAATTTATGTTTTGTTTAGTTTTGCTTGGTTAGCTTACATTACATCACATTATTTCCGTTTTCGTCGTGTTGAATTTTTTCTAGTACTTCTCTTGGTTTTGCTCCATCTGCTGGGCCGATAACGCCTCTTTCTTCCAACATATCCATCAATCTAGCTGCGCGAGCGTAGCCCAATTTTAATTTTCTTTGCAAATAAGAAGTAGAGGCTTTGCCTGCTTCTATTATGCAAGCTCTAGCTTCTTCGTACATTTCGTCGTCATTATCGCCACTATCGTCTAAAGTGCTTTCAAAAATACTTTTATCAGCAGAGATAGAGCCAGAAGTTAAGTTTATTTCTTCCATAAGTTCGTCTTTGTAATTATCAACTAAATATTTCACTACTTTTTTCACTTCTGGTTCTGAAATAAAGGCTGATTGCAAACGTTCTGGCTGAGCTTCACCTGAAGAATAAAGCATATCTCCAGCTCCCAAAAGCTTTTCAGCCCCTCCGGCATCAAGAATAGTTCTAGAATCTATCTGTGAAGACACTTTCAATGCTACACGAGCTGGAACGTTTGCCTTAATCAAACCAGTAATAACGTTCACTTCTGGTCTTTGAGTAGAAAGAATAAGATGAATTCCAACGGCACGGGACATTTGGGCTAATCTTACGATAGCTGCTTCCAGCTCTCTTGGGTAAGCAGTCATGATATCAGCCAATTCGTCGATTATTATTACAATATAAGGCATTTTGTCTGCTTGTTCTTCGATTTCTTGGCCATTTTCGGTTACTTTCACTTTCTTTTCACTTTTAGCCAATACATTATTGTGATAAGACTCGATATCACGAACAGATTCTGCTTCTAATATGTCATAACGTCTATCCATTTCTTTAGCAGCCCATTTCAAAGCAAGAATAGCCTTCTTTGCATCAGTAATAACTGGAGTAAGCAAGTGTGGAATTTTGTTATAAAGCGTTAATTCAACTCTTTTTGGGTCTATCAAGATAAATTTTAAATCTTCTGGACCGTTTCTATATAGTAGGGAAGTAATAATAGCGTGAATAGTTACAGATTTTCCAGATCCAGTAGTTCCAGCGACTAGACAGTGTGGCATTTTTGCTAAGTTTCCAAAAGATCCTCGGCCAGAGATACTTCTTCCGAGCGCCACGGTGAGCGGCTTCTGTGAGTGCTGGAATTTATCTTCAGAAAGCAATGTAGCCAAACCGACAATAGATTTAGATTTGTTAGGTATTTCGATACCGACTAAAGATTTTCCAGGGATTGGAGCTTCTATTCTAATCGGGTGAGCGGCTAGCGCTAGAGCCAGGTCATTTTGCAAGCCAACTATTCTAGAAAGTTTTACCCCTTCAGCTGGTTTCAAAGCGTAACGTGTAACAGTTGGTCCTACAGTTATTTCATCCATTTCTACTTCAATACCGAAGTTTGCAAGTGTGCGTTTTATTATATTTGCGTTAGCTTTCACGTCTCCCGTATTTGGTTTGCCTTTATCTTCTTCGAGCAAAGAAAGTGGTGGTGGAACATAAGCAGAATTTGAGACAAATTTTCTCTTTTTTATTTGAATTTCTTCTTCTGGCTCGTCTTTTTTTTCTTTCTTGCCAACACCCAAAGCTTTTTTGAGTTTACTTCCAGCTGTTTCTTTTTCTTCTTCAATAACTTCTTCAGCAATCGTTTCTTCTGGAATTTCTTCTTCTGTTTCTTCAACCTCTTCTTCTGCAATATTTTCTCTCGCAACTTTTTTTCCTTTTAACCAATTCCAAATTTTACTCAAGAATGCAAATTCAGGTTTTGTATCAAACATTACCAAAAGAGAGATAATCAAAAGAGCCCCAAGGAAAAAGATACTTGCATAAACATCGAATAAAGCGACTAATGGATTTGCTAAAACTTTTCCAAAAAATCCACCATAAGTTTTTCCAGATTCTCCTGCCGCAATTGTGATCATTCCGAGTCCTGAAAGCAAAAATAACAGTGCGCTTATCGTGCGAGGCCAACCGATATTTGGTCTTTCTGATTTGATAAAAGATGATCCCAAAAGTAAAAATAAAATTGGCAAAAGAGCGTAACCAAAACCAAATAAGAAATAAAAAATTTTATAAATAAATTCTCCCGCAGGTCCAGCTCCCGAGAAAGCAGACATAGAGAAAATAATTGCTAAAACAAAAAATATAACTGCGAGAATTTTGTGTTTAGTTTCTGTTTTAAGTTTAACGTTTTTCTTTTGAGAAGTATTTTTTTTATCTAATTTTTTTTCGGTTTTTGCCATTTGCTAATTTTATCATTTTTTACCCTTTTTTGAAATTTGCAAAAATTAGTAAAAACTTTAAATAAAATTTTCTTTTTTCTCCTCCTTGTTGAGGAGGAGTGCTCCGACTTTTGTCGGAGCAAGGTGGTGATTTTTTAGAATTACCACCCCTAGCCCCTCCTTGATCAAGGAGGGGAAAATATTTGACTTCTCTCGTCCGATAGATATAATAATGGACATTATGATAGGTGATAACAACAGTTCGGAAAACATTATAAAAGACACCTCCTCTTCTATTGTTTCTTATGACAAGGAGAACATTTTTATCAGCTTAAATTCTAAAACAAACAAACTCATTACTGCCCTTTATATGGTCACAGACATAATGGACAAAGACGAGCCATTACGTAACAAATTAAGGTCTGCTGGGACAGATATTCTATCAGACATGCACGTTGTCTCATATAGGACAGACTCAAATTTAATAAGTAAAAATATAAGCAGAATTTCAGAAGTCGTGTCCTTTTTGGAGCTAGCTTCAACCATTCGAATGATTTCCGAAATGAATTATTCTATCCTAAAAAAAGAATTTATAAATTTAAGAGATTCTTTAGTTAAAAATAATAATCCTATTTTGATCGCAGACTTTTTGAATCAAAATTTATATAACACAAACCAAACAGAAGAAACAGAATTAAATTCAGAAGCTAGACTAGCTGCCGGTTCACAAGCGGGAAGTAGTAAAGAAAATAGTTTCTCAACAGAAAACAAAAAAGAAATTTCTAACAGACAACAAGTAGCTCAAAAAAACATATCAACCTCTCATGCTAATAGTATGAGAATTGGTGTCCAAAAAGGTAGCACCTTGATGAAGGCAATAAAAGACATCAAAGATATAAAAAATATAAAAACTTTTGAAAAAAGTAGCATGTCCAATAGAGTAAATCATGCCCCGTATGAAGCCAAAAGCTTTCGTTCGGGGTTTGATAACTTAAAGAAAGAAAGAAGAGATATTATTGTTAAGATAATAAAAGACAAGAAAGAAGCTACAATAACAGACATCAAGAAGGCGGCTTACGGGTCACTAGCCAAATGTGGCGAAAAGACACTCCAAAGAGAACTCATTGCTATGGTGAATGATGGTGTCCTTAAGAAGGCTGGGGAGAAGCGCTGGAGCAGATATTTCTTGTAAAAAGCCGAAATCTATTTTTATAAGTTTTTGAGTGTAATAAATTTTACTCAAGAACGTCTATATCTATGATCCTGCGTATTTGCATTTTCGACAAAAATATGCGAATATATATGCAGGGTACGGAGCTTTCGAGCTCTAGTTATCCACATAATATTTTGCCGCTCTTTGCGGTAAATATTATAATAATAATGTGCTTGTGAACTATTTGTTTATGAAGTAGTTTTACGTGCACAAAATTTTCGTTCAAAATTTCGTCGAAAAAATTTTGAAGGAGAATGATCATTGAAAACTAAATACAAAAAATTCTCACGAAATTTTTTTCGTGTGAAAAATTAGTTTTCATTAATTTACCTCTTTTCATTATTTTTTTATTATCACTTAAATTTGGTAATAAAGAATAATGATAGAAAAAATATATATGCTTTTAGTTTTGCTTTTTACAATAAAAGTTTAAAGCAAGTCGAAACTAATTAATGGCATATAAAACTCGTTTCTGTTTTTTCTTTTTCTAAAAATAAAATTTAGACTAGTGAGAAGCAGGGTCGCGAGGATTAAAAAAATAATTATTATGAAATTATTAAAATCAAAAATCCTTCTAGGAGTTATGATTTTCGCAGTTATGTTCGTAGGTTTCGCTGTTGTTTCTTCAACAGTTAAAGCTGCAGAATGTGATTTGGGAACAGTAACTTTGATGAAAGGAAGTACTGGAACAGCCGTAACATGTCTTCAGACAAAGTTAGGTGTTACTCCAGTTACAGGATATTTCGGATCAATTACAGATGGAAAAGTTAAAGCTTTTCAAACAGCAAATTCATTATTAGCTGACGGAAAAGTAGGAGCTCTTACAAAAGCAGCTCTAGGATTAACTACAACTACAACAACATTGCCAGCAGGATGTACAGCAGGCGCATTATTCAGTTCAACAACTGGAGCACCATGTACAGCTACTACAACTTCAACAACATTGAGTGGTGGAGCTGGAAGTATTGATGTTAATCAGACATCATCAGATGTAGAAGATGTAGCTATTGAAGGTCAAGCAACAAAAATGCTTGGATTCAAAGTAGAAGCTTCTGATTCTGACATTGCTATAACAAATCTTAAGTTGAAATTAGAAAATAAGGATGCTCCTGATAGTCCATATCGTTTAACTAACTATGTAGACTCAGTAGATATTTACATGGGTTCAACAAAAGTTGGATCAGCAGATGCCTCTGATTTTTCAAAATCATCATATGCCTATACAAAGAGCATTAATCTTTCAAACGCAGTGGTAAAAATGGGATCCACTCACAAAGCTACTTTCTATGTAGTTATTAATGCTGCATCAAGCATTGACACAGCTAACATGGACGGTGGAGCAAATCCTGCTCGCTTTGAAATAGATGTAAATAGTATTCGTTACCAAGACGCAACAGGACTTGTGATGTCTGAAGGTGATGATTCCAACCCACTTGTTACAGTTGCAGCTCCTGCAGTAGCTGGATCATTTGATTCTCTAACAAATTCAGGAGATGTTAAATTAACTATTTCAAAAGGATCAGGAAACCCAGCAATACAAAATGTTACTATATCTGACACTGGATCAACTCCAGATGTTAAGATGCTTGAATTTAAATTAAAAGCAACTGGTGCTGACCTATCTTTTGATCAATTGACAGTTGCCATTGATTCAACAGTAGGAGCAGGAGATAATAGTGATATGATTCTTGATATGTCTCTAAAAAATGGTTCAGATGTATTAGCTTCTGACCCTACAATACCAGCAGGTGATGGAAATGTGACATTTAACCTAGATGATACATTCACAATAGCTGCTGATTCAACAGAAACATTCATTGTTTATGCAAAAATCGCTGAATTAAATGCATTTACTTCAGGAGATTTGAAAGTAAGTTTGGCACAATCAGGAATTGCTACTGAAGACGAAAATGGTGATACTGTTACAAATGAATCTGGTGCTGCATCTGGTAATGTACAAACATTCACATCAAGTTCAGCTACAGTTTCAGGAGTTTCTACTTCAGGAAACGTTGCAAATAATACAACAAAACCTGGATATATTTCATTTGCCTTTACAGTAAGTGCTGACGAAGGGGATGTTGTATTGGATGCTACTCCTAATAACGCTGGTAATCTTACTTGGACAATTACAGGAACAGATACTACACTTGCTGGTCTTTCAGCACCTGTTCTTTCTAAGACATCTGGAGATGCAACTCTAGCTGGAGGAAATTACACAGTTTATGAAGGAGATACTGCTACATTTGTATTAGACTTTACATTTACAACTGTAGATGCAGGTGATAATGGTACTTATCGTATTACTCTAAACAAGGTTGCAGGAGTAACACTTGACAAGCTTTCACCAGCAGTACAAATTGCTAACTAATTAGTTAGTGAACTAAGTCGGGGAAATACAACCTAGAAAAAAGTATTCAAAAAACCGCACAGAAATGTGCGGTTTTTTGTTTGTGTGAAATAAAAATAAAGGAATTACCTCACTCTAGCCCTCTCCTTTATAAATATATAAGGAGAGGGGAAAGGGTTGTTTGCAAAGGAATTATCTTTTGATATACTTTAGATATGTTAAATGAAGAAGATATAAATAAACTTAAATTAATTCTTGCAACTAAAGAAGATTTGAAAGGACTTGCCGTTAAACAAGATGTGGAAGAAGTTAAAAGTGATTTACAAGAATCAATAGATGTTATTGCCAAAACTACAGCTTATCTTTTAGAAAATATGGCTACTAAAAAAGATATATTAGAAATAAAAACAGAAATTCAAGATTTTCGTGTAGAGATGAAAGGTTTCAAAAATGAGACTGAAAATTCTATTAAAACATTAAAAGAAGATACAGCAGATCTTTTAGATACCGATATGCTTCACGACAAGAGAATAGAAAAGCTGGAAAAGAAATTTGTTTAAAAAATATATTTGAAAAATTTAATTAAAAAATCCCCGCTGTTTTTGGCGGGGATTTTTGGTTTATTTTTTTGGCTTATAAAGTTATTTTTTGATAAAAAATAATTATTTTAATTGTGCCATCGCCGGTGGCAAAATCAACATTTTCTACTTTTAAAACAATGTTCTTATTTTCACATAAAGTTAAATTTGTTTCAGTTAGAAGACCTCTTCCAAAGTTAGCAATATTAATAGTAGATACGAAGATATTCTTGAAAGCAACAGAACCATAATCAATCGCAACTATTCCTGAACCATTATCATATCTAATTACAGGATTTGCATTACTAAAAGGATAATATCGAACACTTACGAAGTTTAATTCCAAAATTAAACTTTGAATAATATTTACTTTTCCAGGCCCAGGGGCAGGAAGTAGCTCTTTGGGGTTTGCGTTCAAATTAAGAATTTCAGCAGAAGTTAAATTTACTTCTATCATTTGCAATCTTGCTTCTGTTGTATCTGTGGCTCCCGTCGGACCGGTAACTCCCTGAATTCCTTGTGCTCCAGTGGGGCCTTGTGGTCCTGTTGGACCAGCGATGCCTTGAATTCCTTGTGGTCCAGTTGGACCAATTGGTCCCGTCGGGCCAGTGGGTCCGGCTACACCACCGAAAGTAACCCAAGCGTCTCCATCAAAATACCAAAATTGATTATAGTCAGTGTTGTAAATAAATAATCCCGTTGCGGGATTCGGAATTGCAAAACACTGGGTGGAATTCATTCTTGGAGTTAACAAACCCTTGTCGGTTGATGTTAGATCAAGAAGCGCAGAGTTGTTTGGTGTATTTGTGCCTATGCCGACGTTTCCTTGCGAAAACAGTTGGTTTGTAAACAGGAACACAAAAAGTATTCCTAAACTGAAAGAGAAAAATAATTTTTTCATGTGTTATTGTTTTTGGTTAGACAAAAATTGAATTATTTTAAAGAAGTTATTTAATTTTATGTTAACAAAAATTTATTTTTTTATCAAAAAATTATGTTTGAGAAAAGAATATAAAAGAGAAAATATTTTTGTTTAAATATTCTAAATAATCGTATCAAATGGTTGCATTAATCGTATCAAAATGATACGATTAGGAAGTATAAATGATACGATTATGAATAAATTAAACAAACGACAATTAGATATCTTGGATAAGATGCCTTTTGAGGAAAAATTCTCTTCTTCAGATATTTTAAAAATTATTGGTAAAAAGCAAAAGATATCTCTGGTAACTATTAAACGTGATTTAGATTATCTTGTTAGCTTCGATTATTTAGAAAGAATTGGAAAAGGGCGTGCAACTGTTTATCAAAAAACAATGCAGGGGATTTTGTTGTCTCCAGTTGACGTCGCTAAATATATGGCCGAAGAACCAGATGTGAGAAATGGTAGGAGTGATTTTAATTTTTCTTTATTTGAGAAATTTCCAATTGATGTTTTTTCTGATGAAGAAAAAATGGATCTCAAAACTGCTACTATTAAGTATAGAGAAAGAGTAAAGAATATAAGTTCAGTTGTTCAGACAAAGGAGCTTGAGCGTTTTGTGATAGAGCTTTCTTGGAAATCTTCAAAAATTGAGGGAAACACTTATACGTTGTTGGATACAGAGCGTTTGATTCGCGAAGGCGTTCCGGCAGAAGGACATTCAAAAAATGAAGCTAAAATGATTCTTAATCACAAAAAAGCTTTTTCTTTTATCATGAATAATTTTGGAAGTCTTAGAACAAATGGAATCAATCAGAAATTTACAGAAAAAGTTCATGAACTTTTAGTCGAGGGATTAGGAGTAAATTCTGGGGTAAGAAAAGGATTAGTTGGAATTATTGGTACAAAATATAAACCACTTGATAATAAATACCAAATCGATGAAGCTTTGTCTTCTCTTTATGAAAAAGTAAAAAAGATGAAAGATCCTTACAACAGAGCTTTGGCTATGCTTGTTGGAATTTCTTACATTCAACCTTTCGAAGATGGCAACAAACGTACGGCGCGTTTGCTTTGTAACGCAATGCTTCTTGTTGAAAATTGTGTACCTCTGTCATATCGCAGTATAGATGAAAATATTTACAGGGAAGCAATTTTGGTTTTTTACGAAAAAAATTCTGTGATTCCTATGAAAAAGATTTTTATTGAGCAATATTTATTTTCTGCTGATAATTATCTAGTTAAATAAAAATGTAATTAAAAAATCCCCGCTAAATTTTTAGCGGGGATTTTGGGTTAAAAGTTATTATTTATCTTTTTATCAAAAAATTATGTTATAATCAAAACAACTTATGAAAAATTTTATGACCAAAGTTTTCAGTAAAGAGGGAATCGCGGTTATTTTAATTGGTTTGTTTCTATTCGGTTTTGTGAAGTATAATAACGTAAGATTTTCTAATTTGGAAAAGCAGCTTGCTTCTGTAGAAGAAAAAAATATCGAGCTGGGGCAAAAGCATGACAATGATGTAAAAGATATTTTTGATTTAATTTTGGGTGCTCAAACAAATTTTTCTAATATTTTAGAACAAGAAAATATCAAAAATACTAATTTAGCAAACCAGTTTACACAGATCAAAAGCTCAGTTGGAACTTTGGAAAAGTTAAGCGCTACTGACCAAGAATTGTTGAAAAAATATTCCAAAGTTTTTTTCTTGAACGAACATTATGCACCGCTAGCGCTTGCTGAAATTGGAGAAACTTATCGTGGTACTACAAGCAGAAATTATCAGATTAATTCAGATGTGTTGCCTTTTTTGCAGAAAATGATAGATGCGGCGAATGCTGATGGTTTGGAATTGAGAGCGCAGTCTGCTTATCGATCTTTTTACACGCAGGTTATTTTGAAAGAAAATTATAAAATAACTTATGGCGCTGGAGCTAATTCTTTTTCGGCTGATCAGGGATATTCAGAACATCAGCTTGGAACGGCGATAGATTTTACAACAGTTAAAACAGCTGGTGCGCTTAGTGACTTTGAAAAAACGCCTGAATATAAATGGCTTCAGGAAAATGCTTATAAGTTCGGTTTTGTAATTTCTTATCCAGCAAGCAATACTTATTACAAATTTGAGCCGTGGCATTGGCGTTTTGTAGGGGTAGAATTGGCAACAAAATTGCATGAAGATAATAAGTACTTTTATGACATGGATCAGCGTTTGATAGATAATTATTTAGTAAAGATTTTTGACCAGAATTAATTTTTTAATTTTATTTTAGTTTTCCACATTGGATAACGGGATTTTATTTGTTAGTTCTTGTAAAATAGAAACAACATGCAAAAAATAAAATTTTTTGTTTTCTGTTTTTTATTTCTACTATCTTTTTCTATAAGTTTTCAAAATGCTTTTGCTTTTACTGAAATTAGCGCAGACATTACTGATGATACTTATTTTACAAAAGAAAATAATCCATATGTAATAACTTCTTCTGTGGCTATCTTGCCAGGAGCTACCCTTACTATTGGCCCTGGTGTTATTCTAAAATTAGAAGATTCTTCGTTGACTGTTTTAGGTAGCTTAATAGTAAATGGGGAACAAGGTGACAAAGTATATTTTACTTCTTTCTATGATGACTCTGTCGGTGGCGATACTAATGATGATTATTTTTGCTATGACGATATTGATGAAGAAGGGAATATAATCGGTCAGGTTTGTGATCATTATTTTTATCCAAATAAAAACGATTGGGGAGGTATCTACTTTGTTGATTCTCATAATAACTCTATAAAAAATACTGTGTTTAAATACGCAGAAGATACAGTTTTTTTAAATAATTCGTACTTAAATATTTTGGAATCGGATATTTCTGATTCTGGTAGCGGAGTTACAGGATATTCTAGTAATACAGATGCGAATGGAATTGTGTGCAAAAATTTAGATTTGCCGTGCTTTGAATTTTTTAATAATAGTAATTTGAGTGTTTCTAATTCACACATTTCTGAGATTAATAATGATGCAATAGATGTTTATAATGATAGTTCAGCTTCTATTTTAGGACTTGTTGTAGAAAATTTGTCTGGTGATTACAGCCAGGCTGTTCAAATTTTTAATCACTCGAAATTATCTCTTCAGAATTCTTCTTTTAAAAATTGTTCAGGCGTTGCTTGTGTCACTTTTTATGATGGGTCAGATTATACTGATAAACCAACGGAAATTAATATTGAAAATTCTATTTTTGATGGAGGGCTTGGATCTGGCATATTATCTTTTGGTGAAAGTAACTTACTTACTAGTATTCACAAAAATATTATTAAGAATTTTTCGTTATTTGGAGTAGAAAATTATGGAACTTTTGTTGTTGATGCAAAAAATAACTTTTGGGGTGATTCGACTGGCCCATATAATTTATTGCAAAATTCAGAAGGTTTAGGAAATCCCGTTTCTGATAATGTTTCTTTTAAGCCTTTTTACCTAGATGAACAAATGCAAGATTTACCAGTTGTTCCAAATGAGTATTATGCTAAAATTACTAATTTTCCAAATGGTGTAGCAAAACTATACAAAAATCCAAGCGTCAGTTCTTCTTTAGTAAAAACATTACCTAATAATTGGATTGTAAAAGTATTAGCTCAAGTAGATGATAGTGGGCAACCAATTTTTTCTGACGGTTATTATTGGAGTAAAGTTGAAGATCTTACAGACCAAACTGTGCATTATATGTTTTCTGGCACAACCCCAAGTGCATCTGATTTTTTGCCATATGAGGCTGAGAAACAAATAGAATATGCTGAAAAATCAGGAAATATTTTTAATGGAATTGAAAAAATAAGTGATCGAAAAAATATTATTTTAGAAGCAGTAGATCATTATTATAACGATACTAACACTGACAAATCTTTGTACAGTTCTGATGATCATAACACAAAAATTTCTGGGTTGAAAAACAATGGCTTTCCAAAAGAATTGATTTTGGCGATTATTGCACAAGAGATTGGAGGAAGTAGTTTTGATAATGAAGTGGTAAGTCATGATTACGGACATGGAGTAATGCAAATAACAATGGACGCTTATGCTCATGAAAATCCTAGCCCTAGTAATAAATATTTTGGGGTTAGTTTTAATAAAAGTGATCCGAGAGGTAAATATAGTGAAATTAGATTAAATTTATGCAAAGAAATAAATAGTAGTCAGTATAAAAACTGTTACAAGAATACGGAAACGTTTAATACTAAATTAAAACTTTATGATAATTATGAACATAACTTACAAAATCAAAAATACAAACAGTATTCAAATACTGCACAGTCTGTTTATGCGTCCATAAAAGACGGAATGGGAATCTTAAAAGAAAAAGATAAACATGTATTTTACAATGCGTGCTTAAATAATTTTACTTTAGGCGGTTTTGTTTTTACGTGTTCTGAAATAAATACAATAAAATCTGTTTGGGGTTATAATGGTGCTGTTTTTATCTCTTCTGTGAATTATATGAGATTAGTTTCCGAAAGATTAAAAAATTTGTCAACTTACTTTACTGGTATAAATTATCATAATAATGATAATTTGATAGAAAAACTTGCTTACGCAAATGACCACAGAATTGAGATAAAAGCACATAGCCCTATAGAGGTTAGAATAATTGACGAAAACGATAATTTTACGGGGCTAATTAATGGCGAAGAAATTGAAAATATTTGGAACGCAGTATATGACAAAGAAAATGAGAGAGCTGCAATTTTCTTTCCGGATGAAAATTATACTTATGAAGTGGTTGGGGATGGAACTGGGGATTCTTACGGTTTAGATATCACAAATTTTGATTTTGGGAATACTGGTATTATGTTTAAAGCAATTGATATACCAATTCAGAAGGGAGAAATTCATAAATATCATATTGATTGGGGTAATTTAGATGATTCATCTGGTGTTTTTATTGAAATCGATAAAAATGGTGACGGTGAGGTGGATTACGAAATAAAATCAGGAGATGTTTTAACAAATATTTCAGAAACAAAAAATATTAGAAGCAGTGGAAGTATCAGTTTTTATGATCCTGATTTTATATCAGTTTCGAAGCAAGGACAGTCAGAAGTTGATTTTGAATCTTCTAATGAAGACACTACAGTATCTATTAATAAGATTGTAAAAAGGATAGACTTTGCTAAAATTAAGAAGAATTTATTTGTGCAAGAAAAAAAGGAAAAGAATGAGTATGGTGCTGAAAAGACATTATTGGTTGCTTCCCCTAATTATCAAGTAGGTATAGTTGGAAAAAATTATAGTAAATTTGTTTTATTGACAGTATTTGGTTTAATAATTTTATTTATTATTTACAAAACTTTTACAAAAAAATGAAGAAAAAAATTTTGATTATTGTGCTCGCGTTAATAATTTTATTAAGTTTTAGTTTTGCGGTTTTTACATTTTTTAAAATTAAAGAAATTAAAAAAAATGATAATCAAACTGCGCATAGTGTGTGTGACACATGTTTACAACAGCAAAATTATTTTCCTAAAGATCTGTTGATATCAAAAAAAACTTTAAATGAGAATCCAGAATGGTATAAAAGTATTACAGCTGAATATCCAATAGGAGAATTCCCGGGGGTAAATGATGTTAAAGATTTTGTTTTGAAAGAAATGAATATAGATTGCCTAAATGACGAAGATAAAGTATCGAAAGAAGAGGCAGAGCAGGATGATGTATCTTATAGTTCTTATTTGTGTAGTTTAAATATAAGTTATTCGTTTTCTAATAGTAGAACACTCATTACTCACAGATTAGATGAATATGGATTTTATGGCGGGGCTCATGGTACGAATAATGTCGTCACATTTACTTACGATTTTTTCGGTAAAAAATTTAATTTAGGTGATTTAACTATTGATGAAAATATATCTAAGAATTTTTTTGGCGATGAAATCAAGAAATATCTTACTAATAAAAAAACATCAGATATTCTTATTGAAGAAATTTTGAAAAACTACTTTACTTATTCTTTGCCGTTTGTTGTTTCAAATGAAGGCATTACTTTGATATTAACAGAAGAAATAGGTATTTCTCATTCTAACGGAGAAGAAGATATTTTTATCCCATATTCTGAACTAAAAGGAATTTTGAAACCAGAATATTTACCGTAATTTTATTATTTACAAAACTTTTACAAAAAAATGAAGAAAAAAATTTTGATTATTGTGCTCGTGTTAATAATTTTATTAAGTTTTAGTTTTGCTATTTTTGTGTTTTTGAAATATAAGCATAATTTTGAAAATAACGTATTAGTTTCCAGTTCGAACGATAAAATATTTAAAACAATAGAAAAGAAATCAAGCAAAGTTGATGTTAATTGGTATAAAAGTATTAGTTCTGATTATTTGGTCGGGGACGCACCAGGGCTTGATTTAGTTATAAAAAAAATAGACGAGATAAAAAATAACTTTGTTTGTGCTAATGATGTTGAGTTGTCTAATTCGGAACAAATCAATAAACAAAATTATGATCCTGATTATTATTGTAATTTATCAATAGATGTTGAATATACTTTCAGTAAAAATCTGATAAGTTATATAATAAAATCCACATCATTTGATGGGGGACCTAGGTCTTTTGTTGATTTTCAAACGATGACTTATGACAAAAATGGCAAGGAGATTTTTTTTGAAGATTTGTTGAATAATAAAAAAGATTACCTTGATAATTTTAAGCCGAAATTATCAGCGGCCATTAAAAAGAGTTTTTTGGATCTTTCTGGTGGAGAAGTTCCAAGTGATGATTTCATAGAATATTTGGTTGATACATTTTCTTTTGATATACCATATTCCATAAATAATAATGGAGTAAGTTTTATATACACAGAAGATAAGATGGGGTCGCATATTTTCCCTTATATTAATATTTTTATCCCATATTCTGAACTAAAAGGAATTTTGAAACCAGAATATTTACCGTAACTCATTTTTTAAAAGATTAAACGATTGGACTGGTGTTTTTTGCGTTTTTTTGTTGAATAGCATTTTTATGCTAATATTTATTTAATGATCACAAAACACTTTTGGAAAGTTTTATTTGTATTTACAGGAATTATTTTACTGGGAATAATCAGTTCTTTTGTTGTTAGTTATTTAGACAAAAATCATGATTCTAATATATTAAAAGACGCTATTGGTGTTGCAAAATAATATTTTTGTGATATATTATTAATACCGCAAAGACAACCCCGACGTAAAGTCGGAGTCCCGATATAACATCGGGATTGGCAGCCTATACAAAAAGGTAGAAGACCGGTTTAGTGGGTCGATCGTTATTGACGGGATATTTGCGGCTATTATTGCCGCTTTTTTATTTGAAATAAAGAAAAATAGAACATGTTAAAAAAATCAAGAAAAGAAGAGATGGTGAAAGAGCTTGAAGGTGAAATCAATAAATCAAAGTCTTTGGTTTTTGTAAACTTTCATGGCTTGAAAGCAGGAGATGAAACTTCTCTTCGTAGAGATTTTAGAAACCAAGGAGTTGATTACAAAGTTTATAGAAAGACTTTGTTAAAGAGAGCTCTTAATGGAAAAGCAGAAGGAACATTACCAGAACTTACTGGCGAGGTTGCTGTGGCTTATGGAGAAGATTTAATCGCTCCAGCTCGTGAAGTTTATAACTTCCAAAAAACTCACAAGGGTTTTCTAAGTATCTTGGGTGGAATTTTTGAAGGAAAATTCGTAGACAGTGCAAAAATGATGGAAATTGCTACGGTTCCAAGCAGAGAAGTGTCACTTTCAAAATTGGCTTTCTTGCTTAAAGCACCTATGCAAAAATTGGCTATTGGTTTGTCAGAAGTAGCTAAAAAGAAATAAAAATTATTATTAAATTAATTTAATAATTTAACGATAAAATTTATTAGGTCCTCGGGTCGCCTTTGACTCAACCAGACCATTCAAAATTTTATTATTAAATTTAATAGAAATTATGGAAAAATTTAAAGATATTCTAGATCAGATTGAAAAAATGTCAGTTCTAGAACTTAATGAATTAGTTAAAGCAATAGAAGAAAAGTTCGGAGTTTCAGCAGCTGCAGTAGCAGTAGCTGGTCCTGCAGCAGGCGCAGAAGCTGCAGAAGAAAAAGATTCTTACACAGTCGTATTAGCAGCAGCGGGAGAACAAAAGATTGCTGTTATGAAAATAGTTAAAGACGTTTTGGGCCTTGGCTTGAAAGAAGCAAAGGATCTAGTAGATGGAGCACCAGCAACATTGAAAGATGGTATGAAAAAGGCTGAAGCAGAAGAACTAAAGAAGAAGATCGAAGAAGCAGGAGGAAAGGTAGAATTGAAATAATCTATATAGTTCATAAAAAACAAAAACTCGGGATTCCCGAGTTTTTGTTTTTTTGTCTGTTTTTACTTGAATTTTTTAACAAAAAGCGTTATAACATATACATGGAAATTTTAGCAAAGATATTAGGAAATCCGGCCAGAGTCAAGATTATGAGACTCTTTCTTTTAAACAAAGATAGCAGTTTTGATAATAAAGAGATTGCAAAAAGAAGTAGAGTTAGCCCGGAAATAGTTAGAAAAGAAATTAACTTATTATCTTCAGTAAAATTCATTAAAAGAAAATCAAAAAATTGGACTTTTAATTATTCTTTCAAATACGCTACAGAGTTTGAAAAACTTTTGATTGGCGTTGATTCTGTAAATAGAGATTCTATTTTAAATAATTTCAAAAAGACAGGGAAGTTAAAGCTTCTTGTTGTTTCAGGTATTTTTATAAAAAATAAGGATGCGCGAGTGGACATTTTGCTGGTAGGGGATAATTTGAAAAAAGCTAGAACAGAAGAAGAAATCAAGAAACTCGAAGCAGAAATCGGGACTGAGCTAACATACGCTATTTTTGATACTCAGGAGTTCGCTTACAGGTTAAATATGTACGATAAACTAATTAGGGATGTTTTGGATTTCCCGCACGAAGTTGTTTTTAAAGCAAAAGAGTTATCCACACAAGCTCTCAAAAAGGCTTAAAAAGTTGTTATAATTATATAAGGCTTTGTAAGGTCGAAACTTAAAAAGTTTTATTTATCAGTTTATCAATTTATTAATTATTTTATTTAATTATGAGTGGTAACATTTGGCTTACATGGGGTGACGTTTTTAACGCATCTCTTCAAGATTTGTGGTGGGGTTTTATTCAGTTTGCTCCTAAACTTATCATCGCAATCGTTTTCTTTATCGTAGGTTGGGTACTTGGTTCTCTTTTGGCAAAGGCATTTGAACAAGTTGTTGGTGCTTTGAAAATAGACAGACTATTTCAGTCTATTGGCACAGAAGATTTATTAAAAAGAGCTGGCTTGAAATTGAACACAGGTTATTTCATTGGACAAGTTGTAAAATGGTTTGTGATAATCGTTTTCTTATTGCCTTCACTTAATTTGGTTGGTTTAACAGATATTTCAGCTTTCTTGAAAGATGATGTATTGGGATTCTTGCCAAGAATTATCGTAGCAGCCTTCATTTTGATAATTGCTACAGTTGTTGCTGAATTTCTACAGAAAGCAGTTGTTGCTGGTTCAAAAGCAATGAGCCTTCGTTCAGCAAATATGCTAGGAACTATTGTGAAGTATGTTGTTTGGGTTTTTGCTTTCATAATAGCTCTAGGACAGCTAGGAATTGCTCCAGCTTATATGCAAATTTTGTTCGCTGGAATAATCGGTATGTTAGCAATCTCTGGCGCATTAGCTTTTGGTCTTGGTGGAAAAGATGCAGCAGCAAGATTTATTTCAAGACTCGGAGAAAATATGTCTCACAAAGAATAGTTTGGGGATAAATATTTAAACAGTAAAAAACAATAGAAAACAAAAGGTTTTCTCAGGAAAGAAGTCAGTATTATTGAAATACTTGACTTCTTTTTTGTTTTCGTATATACTCTCTTTTGTCAGTATGAATATTACAAAAAACAAGTTAAAAGAGCGGCAAGGTTAGACGTTTTCTTTTGTCTTTACGCCGCTTAGAAAGCGGTTTTTTGTTTGGTAAGTAACGAATGTAAATTGAAAATTAAAAGCTGTCACGACACTTTAAAGTAAAGTTAAATTCTAGATTCTAGAGTTTTAATTTTGGTTTAAATTGGAGAGGTCTTTTCGCGTCGTAGACAGAGCATGTTTTATTTTCTGAGCGGTCAGAGAATAAAACATAAAAATATAAATTTTTATGTAGACATCAGAATTTATATTAGTTTGAAGTTATGATTTTTAAATTTCTTAACAGGAAATTTAAGGGCGTACGGTGGATGCCTAGATTTTAAGAGGCGATGAAGGACGTGGCGTTGCTGCGATAAGCTTCGGGGAGGTGCTTAGCTACCTTTGATCCGGAGATTTCCGAATGGGGAAACCCCTTTGAGTAAACCTCAATGATTTTTATCTTCATGATAAAAAAGCGTACCCTGGGAAGTGAAACATCTCAGTACCAGGTGGAAAAGAAACAAATTTGTATTTCCTTAGTAGCGGCGAGCGAAAAGGAAAAAGCCCAAACCAAAGTAGCAATACTTTGGGGTTGTAAGGTGATAATGTAGATTACTAGAAGAGTCAAAAAATAAATTATTAGTTGAATTTGCTGGAAAGCAAAATCGTAGAGGGTGATAATCCCGTAAACGAAAATAATTTATCTCTTTTGTTATCATTCTTGAGTACCCCAGGACATCAAGAGCCGGGGGGAATCTGCCAGAACTAACTGGTAAGGCTAAATACTCTTAAAAATCGATAGTGAACTAGTACCGTGAGGGAAAGGTGAAAAGTAGCCCGATTAGGGCGGTGAAATAGACCTGAAACCGTATGTCTACAAGGAGTCGGCGTCCGGCACTTTCAGCATAAATTATTTTGTGCTAAAAGTGCTGGACTACGGCGTGCCTATTGAAGAATGAGCCAACGAGTTTATGCATGCTGCTCGGCTAAGCTGGCTAAAACAGCGAAGCCATAGGGAAACCGAGTGTTAATAGCGCATAATTGGTAACATGCATAAGACCCGAAGCAAGGTGAGCTTGCCATGAGCAGGGTGAAGTAGATCGAAAGATCTATGGAGGCCCGAACCGGTTGATCGTACAACGTCTTCGGATGACTTGTGGTAAGGAGTGAAAAGCTAATCGAACCTTGTAATAGCTGGTTCTCTCCGAAATAGCTTTAGGGCTAGCGTCAAGTGTTTTCTTTGGGGGTAGAGCACTGGAAGGTTTCGACAGGGAGCAATCTCGCGAAACCTATCAAACTCCGAATACCAGAGACCAAAGCTTGGCAGTTAGACAATGGGGGCGAAGCTCCATCTGTCAAAAGGGAAACAGCCCAGATCTCAAAATAAGGTCCCGAAATATATACTAAGTGTAAGACAAGAAGGTGAAATTTCTTTGACAATGAGGAGGTTGGCTTAGAAGCAGCCATCCTTTAAAGATAGCGTAACAGCTCACTCATCTAGAGATTTTGCATCGAAAATAATTGGGGCTAAGTATATTACCGAATTTGAGGATTCGTAGATTTCATAAAGGAAAAAAATTCCTAAAAATATTCATTTTTTGTTGGTAACAGCAAAATTGAATTTTGGTTATTAAATGTTTGAGAAAGGAGAGAAATTTTCTTCTTTCTCTCCTTTATGAAGTCTACGAGTGGTAGGAGAGTGTTCCACTCTGCTGTGAAGAAGTACTCGTAAGAGACTTTGGAGCGTGTGGAAGTAAGAATGTTGGCACAAGTAACCGCAATGACGCTGAGATCGCGTCACGTCGAAAGATCAAGGTTTCCTTGGTAATGTCAATCAGCCAAGGGTTAGTCGGGCCTAAGGGAATGGTGAAAACCGTACTCGATGGACACATGGTTAATATTCCATGACTTTCATGTTTTGTGATGGGAGGACGGAGTGTAGTATATATCGCTCATTATTGGATTTGAGTATATGTCTTAAGAATGTTGTATAGGAAAATCCGTACAATACCTTAAATGGTACATTCAAGAGAAGTATAAAATTTTATGCTACGGCATAGGGTAATGATATAAAGCACGCTTCCAAGAAAAATCTCTAAACTTAAGAACATGAGAACCGTACCGCAAACCGACACAGGTGATCAGGGCGAGTAGCCCAAGACGAACGAGTGAGTGGTCCCCAAGGAACTCGGCAAAAAATCAGCCGTAACTTCGGGATAAGGCTTCCCCCCATTACTTTGGATATTTCTAAAATTTCTGAAAGTAAATATGAGGGAAAGTAAATTAATTATTTTTTTAAAATTAATTAGATAATTAAAAGAGACAAAACAAAATTTTCCTTCGTGTGGAAAAGAAATGAGGAAGTGTTTAAAGTAATGGGGGGCGCAGCGAAAGTATTCCTGCCAACTGTTTACCAAAAACACAGCTCCCTGCGAACTCGCAAGAGGATGTATAGGGGGTGACACCTGACCAATGCCAGAAGGTCA
>Ga0209099_1000153_pt1 | contig 79827 bp, 82 predicted proteins | sample AD_JPNHW2_MetaG_FD_184430 | JGI IMG/M metagenome (GOLD analysis project Ga0209099, IMG submission 184430) | Active sludge microbial communities of municipal wastewater-treating anaerobic digesters from Japan - AD_JPNHW2_MetaG (SPAdes) (version 2) | ecosystem: Engineered > Bioreactor > Anaerobic...
TTCAATTTTCTTAGAATAACTTTCTTTAGGAAGATTTGAGGAAGATAATACCTCATAAATATCTTTCCATAAAAGCATAGTCTTAATACCTCTCTGTATAGGTGTATCTTTGGAGACACTACCTACTGTTTTGGAGTTTGGCATAACTCTTCGTCTCCTATAATTTCTCCTTTTTCACATCTTTTATCACAGTTACAGTCAGAATAGTTACCGTAATAGACAAGATAAGGACATTGTTCGGGGTGGTGCCAACATAGGACTTTCCTATGCAGGAATGAGGTGTTAGGATTTCTTATAAGCCAATTAGCGATATCCGACAAAGGATAGCCATGATCTACTAAATCCCTGATACAGTATTCAGCATGACCATCATTGGTATGAGCATGAGAATTGTGTTTGTCTTCTTTAGCGATCTTCTCCAATACTACCATCAGATGATCCCAATTTTTGTTCTCCCAGGCTCTCATATCCCAAAAGCAATAAGCTTGTTTTTTGAGATAGTTGATAGCATAGTCCGGAGACCATTCCTTTTTAGGTATTACTGGTAACTTCTGAGGTTCTGTTTTAGTGGCGGGAGCTTCTGTCTTAACAGGTATAGGTTCTGTACTAAGTTCATCTTCAAACAGACTTATTTGCATGACTTAACTTGCTTAAGAGTTTGTTGAGGAATGTGTCAGATTTCTTGTTAATGATAGCTGCCTTTTCGCTGGCTGTGAGGACAACATGGTGACAGGAAGAACAAATGTTCTCCCTATCTCCAGTTGCTTTTACTCTTTCAGTTATAGGCTTATTGCAACAATCACTCAATCCCGGGTTCATTGGGTTCTGGTGTTTCCGGATTATTCTCAATTTCTCCTGATAATTCAGTAGGATCGTTATTGTCGAAAATCATATCAATTATTTCCGTATTAGGATGAACTTCCATGGGAATAAGATAGTTTTCTTCAAACCATTTGGTAAAAGCTTTGATGTCAGAAAACCGGTTGGGTAGATCATTAAGATGTGTCAGCACATATGTGGCAGCGTTGTAAAGATGATATAAGGTTGGATGTTGATGTTCTTCGTCATTTTCTTTATCAATAATGTAAGAGGTTACTTTGTTGACCTGGCTCATGTTCATAGGAAACGAATCTCCCTTATGATAATTCTGCGCTACGGCTCTTCTAAGACAGTCGCCAATGAAATGATTACAGTCAGTAGTCCAGTCAATAGGGATAGCTTCCATACGTTCTAATAGTTTGCTATTGGCAAAGTCAAAACTTTCAAGATTACCAAACCAGTTTTCGATTTCTTTCATCATTTCAGTCAGCTCGATACCATTCTTTCCATGGTTACGATAATGAGTAGTTTCTCCGAAGATGGTCATATTACTACAGATGGCAATGTTTGTTCCAATAGCTACTTCTATTCCTTTTGTATGATACATAAATCCTACTGACAGGTTCCATAATTTCCTGGCAAATTTATTACCTAAGTCAATCCGGCCAATAAGAACTTTGATAGAAGTGTTTTCCGCATCGTTCTGATCAAGCTGTTTGCTTTCAGCCTCAGTCTTTGAGATTCGTTCAATATTTGAAACACTAGCCAATAGACTTCCTATAACAGGTTCAGCATTTACGGCATTAGCCATATCTACAAGTTTCTGAATGAATACATGATGTTCGATAGGAAACTGTTTAGGCATAATTCCATGTGCATCAGCAAAGGTTCTTGTTTGTTTTAACTGTTCAAAGGTTAATTCTATAACCTTTTCATTTTCACCGATTAAGATTTGTTCTTTCATGTGTCTGTTGTTTTTATTTGATTTATAATAAATTAATTTGGTTTAGGTGCTGTGTTAGGAAGTAAACTTTCATTGTTATTTGGTATTCTTTCAAAACGTGTAGGTGTAATCATCTTATATACCTCTACGAAAGACATAGAGCCATAACAACAAATGATATAATTCTCGAATTTAACATCATCATGTAGTACGACAATAGCTCCAGTATCTCCTTTAAGATACTTTATTAGGTCTGGTTGATTAGGATATTGTTCTTGTAACCAGTTCTCAAATAAATTAAGAGTAGTCTGATCTGGTGAATAAGGTTTTATCATATTAATTTAATGGCCTCCTGTAACCCGATTTCAAGTGATTCTTCATAAGATTGAAATCTTAATGGTATGATTAACATTTTCATTCCATTATCTTTTGATGATAATGAATCAATATTTATAGCCCATGGCTTTGAATCATATGAAATATATTTTGGCCAAACATGAATAAGATATTTCTCTCTTAACCATTTTTGAAGTAAGGATTGTGTTGGTGCAGCAATATCATCATCACCAATATCTTCTCTTATCCTATTTAATCGTATTTCATAATCAACAGTATATGGTTTTTCATTTGGATATACCAAATACCAATTATTACAAAATGGATTAACAAACCCTTTTTCTCTTGCTAATTTAGCTGTTTCAAATGATATTAATTGTTCTGTCATAATTTATATGTCTCCTTAATATAATTTAAAAGTTTAGGTAAGTAATCATGTTTGTCGTACCATTCCATATAGGTCATTTTGGTTTCTTTTTTCTTGGTTTCATCAGAAATATTATACCGAGAATCAAAACCCTTATAAATGTCCGTATAAAGACTTTGCTGAGACTTATTATGTTTCCGGGCTATCTCATTGATTAAGTTAATAACCTCTATCCTATAAGCTCTCTTTGGCAATTCTGTTCGTTTTTCAATGATTAGCACTCTTGCCTCTAAACCACGATACATTTCTAATAAATCGTCAAAAGAATTTTTTAAGATTTCATAGTCTTCTTTTGTTATTTCAGGGATAAAAGTACTCATAGGTGTAGGCTGTACTAATTCCATCTCAATAGTTTTCCAAAATTGATTGTTATTACAAGTTTGACCTGATAAACATACTCCAGTTAAGAAATGTTGACAAGTAGTACAAGTTTTCTTTTCAAATATTAATTCTGGAGTTTGTATAGCATTAATACTTTCTGGAAAGAATTTATAAAGTTCGGCAACATCAGGTTTTTTACTATGAGCAACAAGGAAATCGTATGCTATTTTATAACTGACGAATTCTACTGATTTTGCTTGTTTTGTAGTATATCCAAAATTCTTTCTGAACCATCTTGTTTTACTATGTGGATGAATCCCGGTTAAATCGAATAACTTATATAGTGTTATCATACAATTTCCTCCGAATTACGATCAGGACAGTTTAAAGGACACTTTTTACAGATGTCAAATAATGGAGCTGTATTCCAACCATCATAATCCTCATGTACAAGGACTTTTATAGCTGTCTGTCTTATCTTCTCCAGCATTTCTTTTCTTCTTAATTTGGCTTCTGAGGCCGTATTAGCATCAGTACTATTGACATCAGTATTGACAGGAACAAATTTGTTCATTCCTTTCTTATCGAATACCCAATAGACAAAAGGAATATCAAGAAGATAGGAATAAAGAAAAGGCTGAATATGATCCATATATTTAGGAGCGCCCCACCCATAATCTCCAAAAGTAGAAGTAAGGTCACCGGTCCATTTTAAGTCAATGACAGCTACCGGATAATTACGTGTTTCTGTAATGACAGGAGAGATGATATCAGCACATAAACTAATAAAGACATCGACATCAGGAAATTTTTCCATCAGGTCTTTATCTTCAAGCTGAATGACTTTCTTTATCTGTACATTACGAGTAACATTTTTATTATTTTCCCGGATGATGAATACACCATGTTTTTGACATAAAGAAGGAAAACTCATAGCCTGCTCTTCAATCTTTAACTGAGCGGTAAGTTTCTTTCCTGTTCTTTTGTCACGCGGAAGGTCAGTGGTACATTCTCCATCGGCAGATTGTCCTAAGCATAGAGATTCAAAGTATAGTCCTTCAAGCATAGCCGCTGTTGGAGGTATCTTATTACCATCGATCATAGTATGTTTGGTAAAACGAGGACAGTAAGGAAGATCTTTATCTTTCCAATAAAAATGTTTAATAAGTGATTGGCTGATGAATATCGATCTTCTACCATTAGATTCGTGTCTTATGACACCTTTATCAGTTTCAATAATATTATTAACCCCGGCAAATTTCTTTGCCAGGGTTATATAATTTTTTAATTCTTCCGGCTTCATTCTACAACCTTTATTTCAAGTGCACCATCTTCAATTACCTCATCTCCCACAATAATACCATCGAATTCTTTGGCTATAGCTTTTAGTTCTTCCCGGGAGTGTTTATCATATTCAGCTGCAGAGCCTAAAAGAACAAGTTTAAGGTCTTTATTGATAGAGAGTATTATTCGTGTTACGATAAGTCCAGCTTTAGCATAAGAGATACTGGTAGCATTGAAAGGTAACAGGTTATCTCCATCGACAAATTTCAGCTCATCATCTTCAATGGTAATGAATGGGAAATTAACTTTCTTAATGATAGCGTTCTTTTCTTTTCTCTTTTCTTCAATCTTATCAGTAAGATCATTAAAAGTTTTGAATTTTTCCTGCAGGTCTTTGTTGAGGTTTTTCTGTTCTACCTTTTTCAATACAGCATTATTGTAAAATGTGATAGCTTCTTTTCGTGTTGTAAGACGTTTGGAGATAGTTTCAATCTCAGCTTCCAAAATTTCTTTTTTAACATCTTCTACTACTTCACCAAGTTCAACAATAGCTTTCTCATTTACTTTAATACGTTCTTCAATCTTTTTGATTTTCTCCTGCAGTTCTTTTATTTCATTATTATCTTCATCAATAGATGTTTGTAAGGCGGCTTTCTTTGTTGCCGGGGTGACATAATCAGGAGCTGATATGATAGCAAGTTTATTCTTTTTGGACTCCAGCTCTGTGTCTAGTTTGTTAGTCTCTTCGACAAAGTTATCTCCAAACTTATCAGTATCGAATTTATTGATAGCATTAGTTTGTTCTTCAGTGACGATACAGTTGTCATATAAAGTCTTTGCTGTCTGATAATGAGTATTAGCATCAGTTCTTTCTTTGAATAGCGTACCGTTTTTACTATTTATTTCAGCTTCAATAGTAGCTAACTGTTTCTGTTCTTTATCACTGAGGAGTTGTTTGATGATGTCAGCCTGTTTACGTCTACCTTCAGCAGTAAGACCATTGGCAAAAAATTCATCAACGGTAAAACTATTAAATTTCAGAGAATTCCTTATTTCTTTTACAGACTTTGTTTTAGTAGTGTCTGGCAGTACCATTGTGAAGCTTTCATCTTTGTCGGTGAAATCAAATTTGAGATTCCATATCCGTTCTTCCGGATCTGTATAAGTAAGATTTACATCACCATCTTCCTTGCCGAATGTTACTGGTCGGCTGGTTCTGTTCTGTGCTTGAATAGTGTCGATAAAGCTTCTTACAAAGCTTGTCTTACCCTTTCCGTTACCACCGCGAATACAATATAGATTCCCGGAGACAAACTCACCAGATACATCTTCTAGGAGTTTATAATTTCTGATTTTGTATGTTAATTTGCTCATATAATTATTTATTAGAAGGGCCGATCATCATCAACCATTGTTATTTTAGGTTCCGTTTTCTTTTTCTCAATTTCTTTCGTTCTCTCAACTACTGCAGTAGCTTTTTCAGTGCTTATTACAACATCTGCGGCCATGTCTTCTAAGTCAGAGCGGAACTGTAATATTTTTATAGAGTCTTCAATCTTAAATAAGCCAACGCTTATAATAAAATCCACTTGTTTTATGATATCTTCTTTTTTCATGGCTAGTCGATTAAAAATGAATAAAACCGATCGGCACATTCAATGATTGTAGAAAAGGATTTTATCTCCATCCATGAAATATCAATAGCATTTACTGCCAAACGTAATGAAGACTGAGCGGCAATAGCATTATCTTTGGAGAACTTTCCACCGGCATTTGCTTTTTCATCGACATAGTTCACAAGGATATCAACGATACCATAAATATTAGAACGTTTTACACCTGGCAGGGCTTTAATGTCATCTCGGGTAAATTTAAGTTTGTTGGCAAGTTCGATAGCTAAGCCTAGCATAGTTGTATTGATGATACGTTTTTGTATCTCTGGAGATACATCAGCATATTTACTATTACCACTACCACTATAGCTAGAGGATTTGCCGGGTGTCTTTTTACTTCCATCAGCTTCACGATCATCGCGAGTTATTTTTAGCCATTTTATTTCACCATTTTTAGCTAATTTTAACTCTAATTGGCATGTTTGTTCTCTACCTTCTACAAAATAGGTTTGATCCTTTTTTGAATTGAACAAGCCTTCTAAGCCATCTTCAAAAAGGACATTATACCCATAATTGTTATGAGCATCTATGTTGCCGGTGTGTTTTACATTTTTTACAGTACCGGTGTAGTAGCATTTGTCACCTACGTTGGTACATTCGTGATCCTCCAGGATCATTTGAGTTTTGTCATTCATAAAATTAAATTTTAATTAGATTTCTAAAAATACGTTATAAGCAAGATTTTGAAAATAATAGATAAGTCCGAGCGGACCTAAACTGTTCTTTGTGACTTCTACGATAAACATCTTTTCAATGATATCCTTTTTATCTGGATATTCCTGAGAGAGTTTGTCATAGTTCCCGGGCCTATTTAACAAGAGTATTACTTCAGCGATATCCCTTAACCTTGATGAACCTTTAAGATGATCTTCGGTAGGTCTGTAGCCATCGATAAAATTAAGATGTGAAGTTTGTTCTTTGTTAAAATGATGAAGATAAATGATAAGGCTGTTATAATCTTTAGTGTATTTCCTGATGTCAGCAATGCCATTAGCAATAAGATCATCCTTTTCATTCTGTGGCTTGTTTAACGAATGATCTCTCAGTCTCATGACATTATCTATCACTAAGACATTAAGTTCGTTATGTGGCCTCTTTTTACAGAATATCTCAAACTTCTTACCTATGTTGCCAATATAGTCAGGTTTTTCATTAAAAACTACATCCAGATCTTCCATCGACATTCTAAGATTTAGTATCTCATTCTGTTGTGATTGAGAGAGCTTATAGCCTTTGCCAGTTAGTTGTTTGTCAGTAAGGAAAACAGAACGTGATATCCATTTTCTTATTATGACATCAGAGGTATCATGGTCAATACAATTCCAATAGATGCCTATATTGTCATTGTTGTTGATAAGGTTGAACATGATATTGCATAGAAAAGAAGTCTTACCTATCCCGGAGGCTCCGGCAGCAAGATAAATACCAGGAGAGAAAGATACAATGCTGTCAAACTTTTCAGAATTCGTTTTAAAATAGTTTTTCTTTTCTCCCTGAATGATACTCATGATATTAGCATAGCTTTTCTTTACAGAGTCGGTGATCTTTTCACTAGGCTCATCAATCATTTGCTCGATATAGATATTGATCTCATCTTTGAGGTTATTAATCTCATTGAATACATCAATGCCATATTCATAGAACTTAGCATGGTATTTAGAGGTGATATTAATCATCATACGTGCAAAATAACACTGATATACTATTCGATAGTGATATTGTATATTTGCCGATGAAGCTACTTTAGAAGTAAGCTGAGCAATATAATAAGGACCTCCAACCGCATCAAGTTTACCCATTGCTTTGAGTTCAGAAGTTACCAATAACATATCATGTGGTTCTCTGCGCTTATAAAGATTAAGGATAGCCTGAGCAATAAACTGATGAGCTTCTTTATAGAATATCTCAGGTTTTAATAACTCAACAGGTGTATCTGATTCCAACATAGTAGCTCCTAATATCACTTCTTCCAGTTCTACATTCTGTGGAGGTATTTTGCCCAATTCCATCATATCAGCCGTATATCTTTTGTTTAATCTTTTCTGGCCACTTTTTTCTTTATCCATTTGTCAAAGGTTTTAGATTTTTCTTGTAGTTCTTCAATAGTATTAGGCCCGAAGATATAATGGTCTCTGGCTTTACGTGGTCCGGAATAAGACTCATTATATATCTGTTGATCAACAAAGTCATAGATAACCTTTATCCTATCTTCTTTTCGTGTAAACTTCTCATTCTGGAGAGGCTGTTTAGCGTTGAGATACTCTTTATACTTCTGAAAGATAAAAGCCATGGTAACCGGCTCATTTTCATTGGTGAGATTCCCTTCATAGATAGCCAGGTCAACTCTTATCTTAGTGTTCTCTTTACTTCCGGTAGGATTAAGATCCCACAGCTGGTCGAATATCTGATCATCTGTCATAGAGCAGAAAATTAACTTTGTAAACACCTTGTTTAAAGTTCTGCATATCTTTCTTTGAAAAAAGGAAGTCACAGGAACGTACCATATTTGATTCCATAGCATCTTCAATAAACCATTTGCCTACCAGTAAAACATTGTCGCTATCACAATATAGGCTATCACCAAAGTAAAGATTATATTGAAAGAACAGGTCTTGTGATAATGACAATATTCTGTTGAGTCGGATATTACTATCATTACGAACTAGCCGGCCTGATGATGTACGAATATACTGTTTATTTTGTTTATCAGTAGGACAATATACCGTTCCTCTTATGTTAGTGATATTGTTTCTGACCTTTTCAAAGACGATAATAGTGTTCTTGTTTTGTGGAGGCTTTTCTTGAAAGAAATAAGATACCATAAACACACTTAGGGTAATAGCTATATAAGCTATTATTACATAGGCTGTTTTCATGGGTTGATTATTAAATGATTATTAGTAATTTTCCAACTGAAGATATTAAAAATGAATGGTGATTCAGCTACAAATACATTGTCGTCTTCATAGATAGCCTCTATCCTGCCATTGTTATTATCAAGCTTGTATTCGGGGTTTAATTTGAGAAATCTTACCATTTTCGGTTCTATCTCTATTTTTAAGGATAGCTTCCGAGAGTCTTTTGTTATAGGTATCTTGCTCGTAGTAGACCTGGAAATTGTATTCATGATTAAACCTTTCTGATTTTATAAGATTATAAATTATATCTTCCAATACACCTTCAGCTATCTCCGGAAGAAATATCTCAATGGTATTGTTTTGTTGCCGGAATACTGGTCTGAGTTTAGTAGCAGATCTAACAGCATTATAACATACTTCTTTAAGCTCTTTGTATATATCGTTTTTCATGGTCAAATGATTTGTCTCTCAATGAAATATTCTTAATGCAGATAGAGCTCATCAAACGTTTCATTTCAAGTGTTAGTGTATCTTTTAATAAAGGAAACAGCGCTTTGTGCATATAAAAATATTCGCGCATGTTTTCATAGGTTATGTGATTACCGTTGATATTTAACAAATGACAAAATGTATCTAAGAATACAACGATATATTCTTTGGCGCCATTATCATCTTGTAGTATAGCATAGTTATCTTGAATATCAATAGAATATCCTAATTCATTAGCATATTCCAATAATGACATTTGTTGATCATCGGTGAATTTTATAAAATTACCCTTGTCGATGTGGTATTTAATGTCTGATATTGAAAATGATTTCTTTTTCATAACATATAGTTTATAAACTTTTCTGATTCACACTTTTCACATTTGTGATAATATCCTTCATGAATAGAAGGTTCAAAAGCTTCCTTAAAGAAATATTTTATAAATCTCTGGAAACGTGTAAGAGCAGGTAGCCTTCTTGAAATAGGTATACCATCGTATTCTGCGTTACATTCGCTACAACGAGAGATCAGCCTTGGAATGTCAGTTTGTATTATCCCGATTGGGTTGTGATCATAATACAGTACTATGAAAGATTCCAGGCCTGCTTTGGCATTGTATTTCTTAAGACCATAAAATAGATCCGGAAAGGCAGTCCATGGAAACACAACAATATTTCCCAATCCTTTTTTATTAGGTGATTGAAGTAATATGTTAAGTTTCTCATTTAAGGTAGCAATAAGATACTTTTTAAATTGTATCTTTGCTAGTGATACATGGGTAGTGTTCATATACCCAGATATCTGAAATTTAGGGTTGATGTTCATAAAATTTAGTTTAAATGAATAGATTATTAGAACTTGAATTAAGAGCAAAATTAAAAAATAAGCGGTATTGTGATCAACTTAATGATCGAGAGCTGACATTCTTTATTAGTAAAATGGAGAAGATCTTCCACTTTCTTGTTGTACACAACTACAAAATTAGAACAAAATATTTTGAAGTGCAACCTAATATTAGTAGATTACAGAAATGGCATAAATATAAGAAGAGGTTACAAAAGAAGAAGCAACGCGATAACTCCAAACCAAATCAATAATACTACTATCCATATCTTGTCGTTAGTACTGATTTTCATATACCATCCCTCCAATGAAGATACTTACAAGTATCATTATAGCAATATAAAAACATACTATAGCAAGGAATATCCATATCCATACAGCTTTAGTGTTTGATTTAAGAGCATGGAATACACATCCCACACCAAGTCCAAAAAGGACTATTAACATTGCGATTAAAAGTGCCATAGATTTAATTTTAGGTTATATTTTATGTTAATTATTTCTTGTTACAACATTTTTTATATTTCTTACCAGAACCGCAAGGGCACTTGTCATTTGGTAATATCTTAGGCATAGTCCTGATAGGCTCTAGTAATTGATTTCTTTGAGCCTTAGTCAATGGACTTATGAAATCTTTGATATGTTCCAATTCACGATAAGGATTTACGAATGGTACTAATTTTGGTTCATCATGAATAAATATTGGTGTTGATTTACCCAGCATATCATGACTTAAGATGATGATATGTCTTTCATTCAGCATTGCATTACAATCATTACACACTAGTGCCTCGTAATTGATACTTAAGAAATCATTTTTACATATCACACAGTTAATTATGGCTTCCATTGATTAATGAATTAGATTGTTGTTTAAAGCTTCGTTAAATTCATTGTAATTGGAGAACAATAGAAGAGATACACTATCATTAATAGCTCTCTGAATAGATTCTTCAATAGTGTTTCCACAATATGTTGGTGGATTACTATTATAAACTAGATCAACAAATGAATATCGATGTTTTGAATCAATATATTGATCAGTTTTTCTAAGCACCCTGAGAGAAGTATTAGTCTTATAGACTACAAATGATGTGTTACGTAAGATAGGAAACACTTTGTCAATAGTGATATCCTCTATATTATTTGTTTTATTTATAATTCTGTACATTATACAGCCCTTTCATTAGGTTTAACTTCTTCGATAAGCCATATAATACCATCCTGTTGGTAATAAAAGCGTTTGTTAATAGTAATTACATACTTATTTTTAATACCTATCAATGTTCGGGATATCATTCTTAACTGATGCTTCATCCAGATAGGATCTACCTGGCATATAAGAATGATATTTTTCTTATCAAGAGGATAGACTATATTTGATTCAAGATAGTCAAAATCAACTCTATTGACACAATCGCTTAATTGAAGTTTAGGGTCCATAAAATTATAGTTTAAAGGTTTATTTAATTAATCAATAAATAATAAGAATTCACTATATGATAAAAGATATTTATCTTCAATACGTTTTCTATTCCTAATATAATAACTAAGAAGTGATTTGTTAATTTTAAAATATTCAGCAGCTTTTACCACACTTTCAAAAGACATGATTTGATTATCCTTATCATCAAATACATAAACATACTTACAACATGCTTTTCTTTCTACTTTAACATAAGGAGCATATTCGCGAGGCGTATGATTAATATTAGAAGATTTTTTTTCTTTTATAAGTAGCAACACATCATCATTAAAAATAAAGACATGTTCCCTTTTACACCACAAGATGTAACCATAATCTTGGTTAATTATATCAATAACCTTTTTACTCTTATATTTACCAAAAGGAAATTCTGAATTAAGAGATAGAAATTGATTCTTTTCTTTAGGTTTATAAGTAACAGGATTGATATACCTGTTTGTAGTACTTTTATAATTCATTTTAGTCATAAAATAAGTTTAGAGTTAATAGTTATAAGTGGAGATAGTGAGAGTCGAACTCACGTTCCCATTGTTCTTATCCTTTCAAATAAGACATTATATCTCCATCATTGGCTAAAGGTTAGGGAGCCTCTATTTAATATAGCATTAGAATACTATAACCAAAGAAATGATAGTACTCTATCAACGAGCTTCGTTACATATTCATCAAACGATGCCAATCTTAGGTCCTAAGTATTATTTTTATCGAGGACCAACAGCATATTTTGCCAATAATAATATAAATTTATTGTCGAATCATAATAAGCCTCCTCCATAGGCTGATAGTAAATAACATTACAATTATAAAAAAATAAATCGATATCATCTCATTATACTCTTAATAGATAACTACTCAATCAATATATAACCCAATAATATCTCCCAACAAGTGGTCCTCTGGGAACGAGAGGACAAATAAAACATTATCAGTTAGTTATGAGCTTGTACAGGTGCTAGTTGTTCAATAAAGCACCATCCTTTACCAATAAAATATCTTCTACCGGTGTTAAGATTAAGAGCATTTATCAGCTCTTCTTTTCCATTGTCCCATAAAATGATGTAATTCTTCATAAAAATAGAGTTTAAAGTGTTAGTTTATAATAAATATTAAATTTGTGTTCACATTAAATTAACGGAATAGTAAGCTTTTCTCCGGTATAATACCAACATAAGTTGACTGAAATAGTCAATTCTTATAGTTTGGCTGTTTATGATGCTTATACAATATATTATATAGGCACAAGAAAATAGTGGGTTGACGATCTCACGACCATTGATGATATAATGGCAACAACGCTTATCATCAGAAGATACCTTCCAACCCAAGAGACTTGACAACAATAACCAGCACCATTAAGGTATACTCATTGATACCTTATGAAAGGATTGCGGCTAATGCCTTGATAAAATGTTTTAAAAAAAAGAGGTAGTCTATTGACTACCCCCTTTTGAAACTGCGAAATGAAATTACGGAGTTACGGTTGCTGCCGGTGCTGCTGGTGCTGCTGGTGCTGCTGGTGCTGCTGGTGCTGCTGGTGCTGCTGGTGCTGCAGTGAGTGGTTTCCAGATGTATTTGAATTTCGTTGTATCTTTGGCGTCAACGATACAAGTCATCTGAATGTTTGCAGGATTGATAAACACTGTTCCGTCAGCTGCAACTTCCTGTGGATCATAGTTGGAATGCGCAATCAGTTCTTCAATGATGGCATAATCCTTAATCAGATAATTCTGTTTAGGATGTTTAACCGCAAAGTGGAAAGTCGGTTTCTTTCCAGTGCCATCAAGAATCTTGTTGATGTTTGTACTGCATTCACTTTCAACAACAGGTGTTAATTCGAATGCTGTTTTGTTTGCCAACCATTTCTGGTCTACTGCTGCTACAACGCGTGCTGCTAAATTTAAAATCATAATAATAAGTTTTAATTAATAATAAATGAATATACCGCAATCCCAAAGCAAGCCCATGCCTACTTTGTTCGTCAGCGAAGCTCCGGGGAGGGTATGTAGGATAGGTAAGGAGAGAACATCTCACCTCAAAAAAGAGTTGTCGGCTGAAGATGGATGGGGGATCAGGAGTGGGGGTGGATGTTTACGTGTGGTGGTCACCGGGGGGTGTTGAAAAGGTTGTGGATAACTCGGGGGAAGAGTGTCTTCTTGGCAGGACATAGTATGACTATATTTGTAGTGATAATAAATGATAATGGTTATCCCTGGTGCATTGGGCCACACTATCTAATAAGAGCGAAGTCAGGTTCGAATCCTGTCAGGGATGCAAACTAAAAACCTTCTCGATTAAGTAGGTAAATCGTATAAACACAATGGAACAAGATGTAAGACCAGTAGATCCAACTCCTTTAACATTAACAGATAGAGTGTTGATGGCATTGACAAATGAACATGAAATCATTCGTGATATTGTTAAAGACATGAGAGATAAGCTTCAGACACTTACTAATTTTACAACACAGGAAAAAATACCTATTCCTTCTGATGAAAAAGAACCGGTAACTATGGATGATAAGATAGGTAGAGCTTTTTTGATGCTAAAAAACGATATTGATGATCTCGTGGCAATAGCCAATAACCTTAAAAAGATATGATGAACAAGATTATTCCGGGAAAAGGTAATATGTATGAGTTTATCACCCATACATGGAACCCTATGAGAGGTGAGTGTATTCATAAATGCCCTTATTGCTCCACTCATAAACTTGCCAATATCTATCCTATGATAGCTAAGAAGTATTCCGGTCCTCCAGAACTCGATAAGAGTGTCAACGACGATTTAGGATGCCACAAGGTTATCTTTGTATGTGGACAGTCGGATCTATTTGCTGAGAGCGCCAGGATAGACTCCAACGACAGCGTGCCTGGAGAACTGATAGAAAGAGTGTTGGAACAATGCAACAAATATCCTAATAACAAGTATTTCTTTCAGACTAAAAACCCCTTCCGGTTGCTGTCATACATAGGACTATTACCTATGAACAGTAAGGTTTGTACTACTATAGAATCAGACAGATATTATGAGAAGTTTAGTGGTGACACTCATTCTCCATTTGAACGTATGCTAGCCATGGAGAAGATCATCTTTGACAAATATGTTACCATTGAACCTCTCATGGACTTTGACCTTATGCCTATGATAGAAATAATAAAAAGATGTAATCCTATACAGGTTAACATAGGTGCCGATAGTGGAAAGAATAGTCTTCCAGAGCCAGATAGTGAGAAGATAGAACAGCTGATAATAGAACTGCAGAAGTTCACTATCATACATAAAAAGTCAAACCTAAAAAGATTATTATGACCGTAGTAGAGGAGATAATGCTTGAACTTGATGATGTCAGAAAAAAACATCATGTCACTTGGCAAAGCATAGCCGACAGTATCGGGATCTCCAAAAGACAGCTATTAAGAATTCGCAAAGGACAATGCCCTATGGATGTCGATGTCCTATGTGATATAGCACGTACATTGAATACAAAAATTAAATTCCAGGTACTATGCCAATAATGTTAGCCAATATAAAATTTCGTCATGTCGATTATGACAAGGCAGAAAGAATGGGTATGCCTAATTTCGAAGAAGAGGTTTTCCATATCGGTGATCTCTATATCAACGATCTTAGAACATATTTCGAATCAGACAAAAAGGGATATCTTATAGTAGGTATGCTCAACACCTCCAGCTATGAGATAGAAATGACACTGGATAAGTTCCGGGCCTTCTTGAAGATCTGTGGCTATACCATCGTGGAAGAGGTGCCGGAAAATATTAACCCTAAACAAGAAACAAAAAAAGAATGGACATTTGCGAAAGAATATATAAAGGCTTTTTCGGATTAAAATCCGACAGCTTTAAAAAGTGTGAGGTGCCTTGGTGTGGCAAAAAGTATGAACACATCCATGCGCTCTCCGATAAGACAGTCATTGAAGACCTGATAGGTCTGTGTTCGGAACATAAGATAAAATATAGAAATAATAAGTTTTGGACACTATGGCTTAAAGTCATACATTTACACAATATTATTAACCATAAAAAAAATAAAACATGCTAAGACTACCAGTAGGAAACACAATCATCATTGAATTCAATGAGGCAAAAAAGAAAAAAGGTATTGATATCATTACCAACGAAAAGCAGAAGATAGATCCTTATCTTATCGCTAAGATGTATGAAGAACATCCTTTCAAAGGCAAGGTACTTATGGTCGGGCCGGAAGAAACATTTATCAAGATAGGTGATATTGTCTATCTTAAAGACATGAACCGGTTGATGTTCGATATGCTTATCGATGGCAAGGTACGGTTTGCTATCACCAGAGGAGATGTATCAATATTGGAAAGGGAACAATAATGGAGCTCAAAAGAAAAAACCTCGTCATGTACCAGAGTCTTTTCATGGAATTAGGAAAGACTAACTACGGAGAAAAATTCAATATCTTCGTGGAGAAAAACATAGCTGTCATAGAAGAACAATATGAGATCTATTCTGAGTGGTTTAAAGAAAACAATCCCACTGGAACTATCAGAATGAAAAACTTTCTGTCATTGCGTAATTCTATAAACAATTTCCAAAATAATAATACCATCACCCCGGAAGAACTGGATGAGAGAATACAGGCTTTTGAAAAAATTCTCGACCAATATGAAGAAGAGGCTACTATCATAAAACAATTCGAAGATAAACTCGATTTATACATGGAAGAAGATATTTCTATTAACAATGCCTTTATAAAAGAGAAAGATATTCCAAAGGAATTGCCTGGGAAATTGCGGTTTGGAATAAGAAACTTCATTGAAAAATAGGTTGTTAAATAAAATATTATTATTTTGTTGCAATCAGTTGAATAATTATATATTTTTGATACATGGGAGCTTATCGTTATAAAGAAACAGAAATTGTCGCTCATATCGACTGCCTGGAACTCCAAATGCGCGTTAAGCGCTTCATAAGAGAAAAGAAACAGATCATAGTATCTACAGATCCATTGAAAAAAGAGTCAAAAATGTTTCTAATTGCTATTGAATGCGAATGGTTTGAAGGCAAAATCTTAAAGAAGAACAAGTTTAGTTCAAAGGTCTTGGTGCCATATCATGTTGCAGTAGCAGGTAAAGAACTAGCTTTGGCTTGGTTGAATGATAACTTTAAAAACTTCAAACAATGACACAATTTAATCGTGGTCTTAAAGGACTAAAAAAAGAACATTTCTCTGAAAGCGACATCTTTCATCTTCATGTGAAATATCATCAGTACCATAATGGTATGCACAATGGTGTGATCTATTTCAAACCCAACGACACAACTCCATATGTACAGCTTAATGGAGTGGAGCTTACCCTGGCGACACTTATCGGAATGGGATTGTATCAGGGAGTAATCAACTGTGGTGCTAACCCAAATTATCCAGCGGCCTCCGAGGGAGAATACTGGAGAGTATCTGTAGCCGGTCTTATCGGTGGCGCTGGCGGTGTTGCAGTGGAAGTTGGTGATCAGATAATATGTATTGCCTCAAACGCTGGCGGTACCGAAGCACAGGTAGGAACATCATTCATGTTGATACAGAAGAATATGGTTGCTTGTGATATTGCTACGTTAAGAACCGGTACAGATAATCTTGCTTTTGTCACAGCTAATGTATTAGCAAATGCTTTTAATGGCGGAAATGCTTTTACATCATCGGGAATTCCTTTAGTTCTTTCAGCCGGAAGTACTGCCCAACTAGCAATTGGTGGATCTGGAACAGCTAATGGAATTGATTTTGTTGGTGCACCGACAACAGGTTCATTAGTTGAATATACGGGTATCGGAACCAAAACAAGCGGTTATCTTTTTAATGGTCGTATGTCAACCAGTGTTCTAGATGGTAGTACTATTATTGATGATTTTTCACAGGAGTGTGCCCATGATGGTATTCATTCTGATACACTTATAGGAAAAAGGATTGTATGGTCCGGAAACGTACCAAATGGAACATTAGCCTCATCTTTGGCAATACAGTATATTGAATTCACAGGAATATTTGGCACAGGACAAAACAAAGGTGGCGATATTGCCGGTCTTGACATCAACATGCAGGGAACGATCAATGATGCTTCTGCATTGGAATATGGTTTAAAAGTATCCGTTTCTACTACACGTACCGGTGCTGGATCTGTTTTTGGAGCTTATATCTATACAAATGCTACTGCTACTGCAGCTGCTTATATTTCCAATACAACTATTGGTATTCATCTGGCTACTGGTAATGAAGCTATTGAAATTTCTGGAACAGTAACTGATGTCATAAATCTTACTTCTATGGCTACCATTACTAATATCATGAAGTTTGATTCAATAGCTGGTGGTGTAATTGCTAATGCTTTAGTTCCTGCCGCTGCTCCTGATGCCGGAACTGTCGGCGCTGATGCCTGTCTCCGAGTATTGATTGGAGCAACGCCATACTACATTCCACTGTACGATACCTTACACGCTTAATAATTAACGGTCAGAGTGCTCTCCAATATGGAGGGCACTTTGATTATTTATTCATAATTAAAACAATAGAACAATGACAAAGACTCTAGATGTAATGGGTAGAATTTTGGCTTTAACAGTATTGCCAAAAGAATCAGACTTGGTATTATGGAAAGTAATACAAGGACTCAAAAAGAAATTATCTCTCTCCGAAGAGGAGATCAAGGAAGTTAACCTTAATGTTACTCCTGATATGACAACCTGGGATCGTGCAAAAGAACAACCGAAAGAAATTGAATTTACGGATTTCGAATGCAAGATGATCACCGATGGGTTAGAACTTTTAAATAAGAATAAAAAGATTACAGAACAATATCTGCCTTTGTGCATAGCTTTTGGATTGTATGAACCCGAATAAAAAATTATTATCATGACAAAAATAACCAATGATGCGATAAATCTCTATATTGTAAGAGAACAAAATATCTGGACCGTACCCCGCGATGAGTACGCTTTAAAAGAAAAAAGACCTTTGATATCTATCATGCTAGAAAATAAGGAACATATCATTCTAGACTATAGTAATGGTATAGTTATCAATGGTGTCACTCAGACTTCTTATGATATGGCTGTGGCAACATTGCAATCACTCATTTTAAGTTCTGGTGGTAGCGGATCAGGAGTATCTATTCAAAGAGAAGTGGTTATCAATTCCGATGAAGCTGAGATACCAGGTAAGCAGTATCAGACGTATGCTCATGCCCTGGCTTATATTCAGACACAAACGGTTGATCAAAATCATCCCTGGGTAATAAGTTTTGCCGGTGTATTACATGAAGATATAACAGTATATGCTAATATAGAATTAGCCGGTATTGGAACGATGAGTTCCTGGATTGATGGTGATGTGGATATTTCATCTGCAGGTGCGCTTTTTGGTGCTGTTATAAAAAATTGTGTTATTGGAAATCTTTTAATTACCAGTGGCGGTTCGGAATCAGTAACGTTAAAAGATTGTACTCTTTTAGATTGTACAACAACTACTGGAACACATACTATTATGACTACTAATTGTTTTATAGTAAAAGGTGATTTTAGTAATATTATAGTTCAAGGATCTTCAAATAATATAATTTCTTATTATGGAGATATTATTCTTTACAATCCGAAATTAATTCAATGTTATATGATTACGCAACCAACATTTACAATTAGTATTGAAAAAGGTAATCTTCAGAGATGTAATCTAAATTTAGGTACCAATTTCATTATCATTGATGATATTAGATTTAGGTTTTGCGTTATAAATAATGATTATATCATAGATAACGGTATTAGTGTAAATATGCAATATTGTACTTATCATGATACTTTTACAGTAAATGGAATATTAAACACTAAGATATGCGATTTAGACAATACTCCTATTATAGGCACCGGAACTTGGTATAATACTGGAGAAGCCTTTGACCCCAGAGGAACTATTTTAAGTCAAAGTGATGTTCAATCAGCATTAGTGGAACTATCAGGGAAACTTGGCGCCTTGGGTGTTGGTGGTACATTTACTACTGTTGATGGTAAAACTGTTACTTATAATGCTAATGGAGTAATAACTGGTATCATTTAAAATCTAATATCATGAAAAGCAAATATTTAGGTCTTAATGGTCGTGACTTCTGGAGAGGTCTTGGTATTGCTGTATTGACAACCTTACTGACAAATATCTATAACGTACTTGTCACAGGGATGTTTCCTATCTTATGGGTACAATGGCAACCGATATTGGCCGGCACAGCAGCAACATTCGTTTCATATATGATGGCTAATCTGTTTACTAACTCACAAGGAAAAATATTCACTAAGGAAAAGACAAGGAGACCGTTATAATGCACAACAAAACACTAAACAGCTATTTTATGGGATTACTATTGTTTTTTAAGTCTCCATTTTTACTAATGCCTACGTTATGTACTATGGTACTAGGATATTTTTCTCCTTTACGTGGTATTGCTATGGCTTTGCTTGTAGCTGTTATCATAGACTTCATATCCGGAGTATGGGCCTCCATAAAAAGAAAGGAAAAGATAACTAGTCACACGATGAGAAATTCTGTCACTAAACTTCTTTGCTATACCATGACGATAGTCTTCTGTTGGGTGGTACAGAAAGAGATCCTTGTCTTTGAATGGGCTAAGCTTGTCAACCTTGCTACAGCATTGATAGCATTATCAGAGTTAAAGAGTGTGTTGGAAAACTTTGGCACCATAACAGGTAATCGAGTATTCAACTCTATCTTTGAAGAAATCAATTCCATGATAAAAAAGAATAAGAACAAACCAATGAAACAATGAAAAATCTTGTCGTTATTTTAGATCGTGCTCATGGTAGCAACACCCCGGGCAAACAGTCTCCAGACAAAAAACATAAAGAATGGGTTTGGAGCCAACATCTTATCGATGTCTTATCACAGATGTTGATAGAAAGAGATTTTGAAGTAAGGTTTACGGTCACTGATCAGTATGAGCCGGGCCTCACTGTCAGACAAAAAAGAGCCGATGCATTCCCGGGCAACAAAAAGATATTACTCTCCATTCATAATAACGCTGCAGGTATGGGAGACAAGTGGGTAGATGTCGATGGTTTTGCAGAGATCTATACCTGTAAAGGACAGACAAAATCCGATGGTGCTGCATGGCAGATATACAAGTGTATCAAAGAAATGATGCCGGAGATAAAGTGGAGAGTGGATATGTCCGATGGTGATATCGACAAAGAAGAGAACTTTACGGTACTTATGGGTAAGAGCTATATGGGAATATTGTTGGAATGGGGTTTCCAGGATGATAAAGGCGATATCGATATCATTGACAATGAAAATAACATCTCTCGTCTTTGCATGGCTATAACACAAGCTATGGAAATATTAAATCAAACTCTATAGTTATGGCACTCTGGAAGAAGAACATATCAGGACAAGGAGATCCCCCAGGACCATTAGGAAAGTACATCACGATGTATAACAAGGCTGTTAAGACATTGGGTACTGATAATCCGGAAGTATTAAAACGATTTTTTGCCAGTCAGCAATATGGTCAGAACAACACCCAGGTACAACAAAACAATAATATCAATAAGGCACCACAACCAAAAGAATCCAAGGCAGGGAGTATCGCCGGTGATGTAGGCACCCTAGCATTAAGTACACTACAGAACTTTGGAATGAATATCCCCGGTGATGTTTTAAAGACCGTAGCGCCCAAGGCAGCCATTTTGGATGTATTACCACAGACGACGACAAATCAATATGTAAAGCAGAGAAATCAGTCATTAGGACAGAACATAAAAGATGTTGCTGATGCGACGAATACGGTGGCTGCTTTTGAGGTAGGTGCACCATTGGTTGCTAAGGGAGTTCAGGCAGGAGTAAAATATGCTAGTCCTTATGCAGAACCTATTATTAAGAGTGTTAAAAATAGATTATTTAAACCACAGATATTACCTATAGAACAAAATTTTATTAAACAAAATTTTAAAGACCTTCAATATGCAAAAGATTATTATTCAAAATTTGGTTATGATATTCCAGAAAATCTTAACGAGATAGCAAAAAGTACAGAAAAAACAGATAAAACAATACAAGGATTAGTTGAACAACATAATACATTTGTAAGGGGTGTTTCAACTAATTGGACTGAATTAGAAAAAAGAAATCCGGAAATATTAAGACATTTAGAAGGAAAAGGAATTGATTGGAAAAATAATCCACAAGCAGCAGCAGAATATATGTCTACTCATGTTCCAATTCAAACAGGATATGGTAGAGCGGGATTAAATCCAAATATATTTGAAGCTGGCAAGGATGCAATATATACTTCAAATTCTATTCCAACAGCAGAGGGTTATACTTATGGTAATGGATATATTGTTAAAGTTAGAAAACCATTAAATTTTAATTCTAAAAATAGAATAGATTGGATAGAAAAAAACAAACTAGATTATTATGAAGATGATTTAAAAACAGCACCTGAGAATATAAAAAAAGAATATTTAAAAGAAATCGACCGTAGGTATATGGAAGAAATTGAACCTAAATATTTTGATGAAAAAGGTAATTGGAAAAATGGTCAAAAGTTAGTAAGAGAATTAGGTTATGATAATTGGAAAATAGAACAAGATGTTAGAAAAAAATTAGGACTTAGAAGTTTTAACTTACAAAATGACATGTTAAAAACTGAAAAAGCAACAACATTTGATAGGGATAAATATAATCAATTATTAAATGATCTAGAGTCTCCAAGTACTAAACTTGGAAATTTGGCTAAAGATATTTTAACTAAAAAAGAATTTAAAATTTTAAACAAAATAAGCTATCAAGGTAGTTATACAAATCATTATAATGAAAAAGGCATAATTGAATTTTTAAAAACTGATCCAAAATATAAACCATTATTGGATATTGTAAATGAAAAAATGAATTATGCACATTATCTTCATGTTGGAACTCCAGGGCAAAAGTTATTAGAACCTATAGAATCAATTAAAATAACACCTAAAATTTGGAAAAATAAATCAAGGGCACATACTAATGTTTATACTAAAGGATTATCTGCAGGAGTGAAATTATTACCAACAACATTAGCATCTTACGGACTTTATAAATCAAAAAAACAATGAAAAGATATTGGGATTTTATAATAATCGGTGCAATGGCAATAGTCATTGCTCTTTTGCTTTTCAAATGTAATGGTGGTTGTCCGGAAGGAATAACAACTTCTGACACTATTATAGTACCAGGCGATCCCTATCCTGTTTATGATACTATTGAAAAACCAAAACCCTATCAAGTCATAGTTCCCGGAGATACTTTCTGGCCCGATGTCGATACTGCTGTCATACTTCAAAAATGCAAACAACTCTATAAAGACTACTATACAAAGAATATCTATAGAGATACGTTAAAGGATGATACTAGTGCACTGATTACTCTTATTGATACTGTTTATCAGAATAAGTTACAAAGTCGAATCCTGGGCTTCCAGAATAGACGTCCAACATCAATCATAACTAATACAAATATAATAGGAGAGATACCGGTAAACAAATTCTACTTAGGTGTCGGAATCAATGGAGAAGTAAACCCATTCTTTAGGAATCCTACTATCACCCTTAATGGACTATTAACACTAAAGAAACATTGGTCATACGAGGCTGAGGTAAGTTTTCCTATTGATAATATAAAAAACATCAGAGTAGGTTTCAAAGCATTTTATAAACTTTCATTTAAAAAGAAGTAGTATGAAGCGTAAATATTCAATAATCAAAAATCATATAGGTAATGACCTGTATGCACTTGTTTTGAAGTCTTGGCTACTTGATGAAGAAGGCAAAGAGATAGATGTAAAATCTGTTGTAAAGTCGGGATTGACACTTGAACAATGTAATGAAGAAGAAATAAAATTTGTTGAATAATGGATGCAGAATTATTTAAAAATGAATATATAAAAAATTCAAATATTTCAGAGAAATATTTTGATGAACATTTTATTGTTCTTCCCTGCATTTGTGGAAATGAAGATTGTAATGGATTTGCCTGTGTATCTAATGATGAATTAAGTATAAAAATTCATAAAGATTTATATATGGAGGATAAATAATGGCAACATGTTATGCAATAGGTAATGGTAATGCTTCAGCAGGAGCGACTTGGAACACTGGTAATATTCCAACTGTAAATGATGATGTATATACTAATAACTATACAGTTACAGTTGATGCGAGTGTTACATGGTTATCTGCACGTAATACAGCGGCGGCTGGTATAACAGCAGGTGGAAAGTTTTTACTTACTAATGGAGTTACTCTAACTTGTACCGGAACGGGAGTTGTATGTAATTCGTCTGTGTGTATTGAAATGAATTTAGCAAGTCCTAATATAGCAAGTGTTATATCTACTTTAGTAACTAATAACATAGCAACAAATTTTAATGGTGGAATAATTCTTTCAGGTACAGGAACACTCAATATAACATCTAATTTTACATCAAATGTTGGAAGTAATAATTCAACAATAAATGTTACTGCAAATGGAATTTTAAATATAGTTGGAAATATTAGTTTTATATCAGTAGGTAATTTTATTAGAATTACAGCAGCTACCCCCGTTATTACGGTTAATGGAAATTTATTAACATATAGTAATAGTGCCTATATCCCATTAATAGGAAATATTACGGCCTCAACAACGGCAACAATAAATTATACTGGTATATTGTTTGGTCCAAATGCAGGTACAGGATACGGAATATATACAACGGGTGTATGTAATTTTAATGGAACATTGACTGGCGGAACAGCTACAAATGCTTGTCATGGGATATATGTAGGAGATGGCGCAACAGTTACCGTAAATGGTGGTGCAATAAGTTCGGCTTCTATTGGTTCACATGCAATATATAGTACCAGTGTAACATCAACAATTTTAGTATCGGGAACAATAAACAATGTCAATGGTTATACAGCTATCAATACAAGAAAATTAGCATTGGTAAATGCAAATACCACACAATGGTTATTTCAAACAGATATAGTAGGGACTAATAAAACTCTATATAGTACTGATAATGTATTATTTGGTTATCCTGCTGAATCAGATACAAGAGAATCTATAATATTTGGTCAAAGTGGAGAGTTTGAAGGTACATTAATAGTCCCATCACCTGCATCGGTGGCAAAGAACGTACCTACGGATAACACAGTAGGAACAATGGAGATGACACCGCAGGACTTTTGGACTTATGCAACAAGAACATTAACAAGTGGTGGTAGTGGAATAACAGCTGCTGATGTATGGGATTATCTTATAACTAATCCTATTGTACCTGATAGTATATTGGAACTGATCCTTACAAATCTTGATGCAAAGGTAAGTAGCATAACATGTACAACGCCAGCGCAAATATGGGATCATTTAGGTAACCTAATCTCTAAAAATGGAAGCATAGGATTGTCCTTAAAAACATTCTTATCTTCACAAGGAAAAAAACCATTTATTTTACCAGTAGATAAAAATTATAAAGGATGAGTTTTATTATATTAACCGAGAACGATAATATTACAATCACTGATGATGCTTTAGCACATCCATTGATAAGGAAAGTCTATGATCAGGATAATACTTCAAATAAGGAATTATTCTTAAAATACATATCGTATATCTATTGGGCTTATAATCCTAATGGCATTTATACTAACCTACTTCCGGAAAACAGAAAAGAAGTTGTCATTAAGATAGTAGCAAAAAACGATAACTGGAAAGATATTGAAAATGTTCCTGGCATGAAAGAAATGATTGACCTTTATGTTGAAACATCATATTCTCCCAATGAGATACTTTATGAATCATGTAAGAGGGATATCGAATATGAACGTAAGCGCCTTTCTGAAATCCCTCCTACTAAAAAATTTCTCTATGAAGGATCTCATGATATCGATGTATCAAAAGGAAAAACAAAAAAAATTGAATCTGTCTTTATAAAACAATGGATTGAAATAGACAATTCCGATGAAAAGGATAAGGCCTATAAAAGAATATTAAATCTTTTTGAATACGAAGAAAAGATGAAAAACATAGTTGAAAAAGAACGTATCGATAAGGTTACTGGTAAATATGAACGCAAGTTTGATAAAAAACAGTTAGCATGAAATTCGTAAATACCAAAAGACTTAGCCCTGTGATTTATGAAGGAGATCTCCCTCATAAGTACGACCTATTCCATAGACCTTTCAAACAGGTTCCTGAGTCAGAAAAAGAACTTACAAAGTATTGTCAAAAATATGGTGTCGTCAATGATGATGCCTGGTGGGATATTCAAAAGGATCGTTGTATCAATGGTTATACTGCAAAGGATATACTTCGTAATGGAGGAGAATGTTTTGTTGATGGCCGGGATGTAATAAGACGCGCTAATGGTGACCGTTATCTCCCTGATCTTGACTTAACGATATCCGGTGATGATCTTCATATCTCTGGCCGGCAATATTTCTATCTTAATTTCTGGAAGATCAAAAGACTTGACAAGAAGACAGGAAGAAAAAAAGTACTACCTCCTGCATTTACAGATCTGTCCTTTGAAAATTGGAGTCTCCGAGAGCGTAGGTTAAAGTTGATGAAGCATATGACCTGGTTCAAACGTCGTCAGGTAGGTTTGACAGAAGAGTCAGCTTGTGATGTAGCTTATGACTTTTTATTTTTTGATGATTCTCAGTCTGTTATTGTTGCCGGTATGGAATTCTATTCTAAGCAGACAATGAATAATGTTCGGAGAGGATTAGATAACCTTAAGAATACACAGTTCTATAAAACATTGGAACTTGATTCTGTTGATTATGTAAAGTCAAAGAACACTGATTCGGAAATATACATGAGAACAGCCAAAGATAATCCACAGGTAGTATCGTCTCTGACACCTAGCAAAGTCATCTTTGAAGAAGTAGGTAAGTGGAAGAAAGGTCTTGTCATTGAAACAAAAGAGTTTATAGAAGCCTCTATTGAAGCTGAAGGTCAGCGAACAGGTATTTTCGATTTTATAGGTACCGCTGGAGAAGAAATGAAAGACTCTGTTGAAGATATGACAAAACTGTTTTACGAATCAGAATCTTATGGTGTCTTGTCTTTCCTTAATAAATATGACTCGGAGGTAAGCAAGGAAGATCGTGTTGGCTATTTCATTCCGGCTCATAAATTCGAACTCCTTGATGATGATTATAATTCCTTGATGAGTCTCTCGGCAGAAAAGATCAATAAGGAACGTGCGATGAAGAAAGGCAAATCAAAGTTTATCTTTATTGCCATGAAGCCTTTTACTCCTTCAGAGATGTTTCAGACATCTTCTGGAGGTTATTTTGGACCGGAAATAGTAGGGTATCTCAACGAACGTTACGCATATATCAATTCTCATCTTTCAGAACAAAAAACAAGGATTGGAGTTTTGAGTTGGAAAGATCCTAATGATATGTTGGCCGGAGTTACTTTTACCGATGATCCTGATGGATGGTGTGAGATATTAGAAGAGCCGATGTGCGACAAAGAGGGTAATCCTTATGAGAACCTTTATTGCATGGGTACTGATAGCTATGATCAGGATCAGGCTGAGACTTCGACATCAAAAGGTTGTTCTGTTGTAAAAAAGAAATTCCTTGACCTTAATACTACTTATAACCTATATACCGGGTTCATACTTACACGACCTACAGTAGAAGAGGGTGGCGCTAAACTATTCTTTGAACGCTCAGCTATGGGTTCCATATATTTTAATAATGCAAAAAATAACATTGAGTATTCAAATTTACGTATCTTTGACTGGTATGAAGATCATGGACTTCAGTTCCTGTTAAAGGAAAGACCTCAGCTAGCGTTCTCTGGAATGATTAAAAACTCACAAGTATCTAATAGATTTGGTACTGACAAATCGTTAAAGCCACATGCCTTGGCGATATTAAAAGACCAACTTACTTATGAATTTATCCAGACTATGCACTTCAGACTTCAGATAAAAGCTTTTGCTCAATTCAAATATGATCCTTCTGGAAAGAAATACAACTGTGATATAACAATGGCTTCTGCTGAATGTGAGGTATGCGCTAAAGACGAACAGAACTATATTGTTAAAAAAAAGGAAGACGTAAATGAAAAAAAGCATATGCATGTTTATAAACGTATTAATGGTAAACTTCAACAAGTAATGGTATGAGTAATGTAACCTGTCCAGAATTAATAATTCCCGAAAGTAAAAAGACCGACAAATGGTGTAAGGACTTTTTATCATTTTTTAGTGAAACTGTAGCAAGTAATTCCAATACAGAAACGGATATTGAATGTTGGAAACTTTATCATAATGAGGTAGATCCTCGTGAGATGGATTACCTTACAACAGTAGGTGAGTATTCTATGCCGGCGCAACCTCGACATATACCTCTGCAAAGACATTATTGCGATATCCTTATCTCAAAGCAGTCAAAGAGGCCATGGGTGTTTTCGGTAAACACTGTTGATAAAAATTCATTGAAAGAAAAAGCCAAAGCAAAAACTGATGACTTTTTTAATATGATGATGGAGACCACAAAACAAATAGTCTATGACAAGCAATCTCAGATAGAAATGATAGATTATCAGATTCAGCAACTACAGTCATTCATCAGCAAAGAACCTACCTCAGAAGAGGAATTAGCACAGATCAATCAGGCAAAGGCCATGATGCCTGCAATGACATCAAAGTTCACCTATGCTAAAGATATGATGCTTACAAGCAAAGAGATATTTGAACAAAAAGCTGAAGCATGGGATCGCTACCATCGTTATAAGAAAAAAGACTGGATAGAAGAGATATCACAAAAAGTCACGATCAATCTCAGGAACAAACTCAATATCGCTAATAAGTCGAAACGAAATTTTATCTCCCAGGTTGTCACCGGGAAACAAGCATATAAAGTTGACATTGAAGGTCAGAAACTTATATTTGAACCTATCAATGAACTTAATGTATTCTATCCATCTATCGATAATGTTCAATTTATACAAGACTGTCCATGGGTAGTAATAAGAAGACAGATGTCTTTTGTAGATATTATAGCCCGTTGGGGTGGAGAGATAAAAGCAAATTATGGAGAGGAGAGAATAAAGCAGCTAGAACAATACGTATCGCGTTCAAAAGATAGCAATTCACAATTTGTAGCTACTCCGAACGGTGGAATGTTGGTATCTGATATCTATTCCGGGACCGTAGATAATTCCATAAATACTACTGTAGAAGAGATCTATTGGAAAGTACCACGACTAGTTAAGATTAAGAAGACTCCAAATAAAAAAGAACCAGGAGAATACTTTAGACACTTTATTAGTAATGAAAAAAAGGTTATTGATAGTTCTGAATATACCTATGCCGGCAAAGAATATATCAGTAAAAAAGACCCCAACATAAAACTTTCCAGAGAAAATACAGAGATATATGACTCTTCAAAAGGAGAAAAATATGATGAAAAATATGATTGCGACATCTACATGGGTTATGTTATTGATGGAGACATCTTTGTAGAATATGGTGTAAAAAAACAGTTCTATAATGATATTGATAATATTGCTGATAAAAAATTACCTGTAGTAGGTAGATGTTATAATAATATCACCGAAAGACCATATTCTATTATCTGGAATACCCGAGATATCCAAAAGCTTTATAATATCGTTCATTATCATCGAGAACTTATGCTTGCTCTTTCTGGAACAAAAGGACAGGTTATGGACTATTCTCAAAAGCCGTCACACTTGACAGATGATGAATGGGAATATAAAAAGAAACTAGGGAATATTATTATAGAAACTGTTGATAAAACTGGTCGTGTAAAAAACATTTCCTATAATCAATGGCAATCTTTTGACAACACCTTGTCGCCGGCAATACAATATCTTGATAATGTTTTGGTCAGCCTTGAAAATACTATGGGGAGCATAACCGGTATTACCCGGCAGGCCCTCGGTGAGGTAGTACCTTCAGATCAGGTTGCTACTTTCAGACAGTCTATAGCTCAATCACAACTTATCACTGAGATTATCTTCAGTGATCATGATGAGGTAGAGAAGATGGCTCTGACACAACTATTAAATCTTGCTTTAAAATATCGTAATGATGATGATCTGATACTTGAAATAGAAGACCTTGACCTTTCAAAAGAAATCATCACTATCCCTAAAAACCTCTTTAAAGATCGTCAATTTGAAGTTGTTATAATGGACAACACAAAAGATGGACAGAAGATGGAAGATCTTAGAGAATTTGCTAAAGCCGAAATGTCTAGAGGGATATTATCATTCAGTCAATTATTCTCTATCTTTAATACAGAATCCACAAAAGAATTAGAGAAGAAGATAGAATATTTTACCGAGAAGCAGGAAAAACTAGCAAAACTTAATGCAGGTTCTGAAATAGATGCTGAAAAACAGATAATTCAGTTTACTAAGGAATTTGATATGCAGATTGCCGCCTTGCCATTAAAATACAAAGAAGCGGAACTTCAACTACAAAAAGCAGCTATTGACCTTGATGAACAACGTCTGGCCCTGGAAACAAAATATAATGAACAGAAACTTAATAACGAATACGAAATTAAAAACAAGGATCTTGAATATCGTAGGGAATCGGAATTGTCGTTATTAAATGTTAACGATAAACATTCTACAACTAATGAACAGATACAGGCCTTACAGTTAAAGATCGATGCATTATTCAGAGAGGCAGAATTAGGACAGTCAAAAGAAGACTCTGATAAGAAATTTGTTTCTGATATAAAAAAGATAGAGGCGACAAAGAAAAAACAGAACATGGAACATGTTAAAAACTAATTTTATAAACTCACATATTCACCAATTTATATATTAATTTAGTAACCAAAAAAAATCAAATTCTATGGATTTAGAAACAGACAACCAAGATGTCAATGATGGCGCTGAAAATATTCAGATAGAACCATTCGACAAAGATGCTTTTATGGGTATCAAAGTAGATCCTATAAAGCAAGACGCTCCTGTTGATACAACTAAGGTCACTGATCCTAAAGTTATCGACAAGAACAACCCTCCACAAGCTCCCCCTCCAGCTACCGAATTAGATTATGCTTTTAAACATCTAAAAGAAGAACTAGGAGAAGGGTATCAGGTCCCAGAAATTATTATTAAAGGTATCAATGAAAAAGGAGAAAAACTTTCTGAAAAAGAAAAGTATGAAATCCTGGTCGGTGAGATACAGAAGCATACCGATAATGGTATTGGCGATGATGAATTTATTAAAGAATATGTCACAGCTAAAAATGATCCTACCTTTGATTTTGGTAAGTTCATTGAACATCATAATCGGGAAGCAAACATCTTAGGACTCCCTGCAGATGATTTTCTTATATTAGCTTATACAAAACATTCAGAAGACAACAAGCTCAACTGGTCACAGGATGATATCAAAGCTCATATTGAAAGTTTGACACCTATACAGAAGTCAACAGAAGAATCCAGATTGAAGAATCAGGTTAAAGAAAATATCAAATTACAAAAAGAACAAAGTTACAATCAGCGTCTTATGCAGTTTAAAGAGGCTTTTGAACAAGAGGAAACTGCAAATCAAAAAATTGTTACTGACTTTATTGAGAAAAACAAAGAGTCTAAAGCCTTCTTTGGTATTCCTTTTAGCGAAGCTGAAAAAAAGGAATTCTTTGAAGATCTGCCGAAACTTTCGGCCAGGGATTTAAAAACGATGAAGAACACATGGGATCAACTATTGCAAAGCGACGAAGATTTCATTCGGCTTACACCGTTATTATGGAAATACCTGAAAAATGATTTAGACTCTTCCGGATCAAAGATAAAGGAGGAACTAAAGAAAGATTTAGAAAATAGATTAAGTCCATCTCCGAACATTAAAACATCACGTTCTGCAAAGAATCCTGATGAGTTTGATAGAGCTACGTTCATGTATGGCAAAAACAAAAAGTAATCATTAATAAAAATTTCAATTAAAATGAGAATTAAACCAGGACAACCCGATACAGTAGCACTGGAAAGTATTACCGGGCGTATGTTAATCGACATGGGAGTGAATGATCCCGATTATGTTCCGACGATGTTTAGTCTTTTCAAAGATGATGAATCTGAGATCATGTCATTGCTTGATGGCAAAGGACTGAAGACAAGTGGAGTAAACCATTCAACAAATAACAAACAGTATCGTACTGTAGGCTCTAATCACGTTATGTTTGCTATTGGCGCTTCTGATCAAAGGAAACAGTATTTTAGAACTAACAATTCTGGTCTTACCTTCCGCGACGATGCCAACGGTTCAAGTATGCCGGGATTACATGGCCTTGCTTTTTACATCTATCTTAATTCAAACTGGAGCGGTTACAAAGAAGTTATCGAATTGGCTGACAACCAGACACAGCTTTATGTGTTACAGGATCCAAAAGAAAAGAATGGTGTCTATGAATATAAGGTAAAACTTTTAGGCAATGACTACAATGCTTATGTTGATCCTCGACTGCTGGCAGAAAACTATGAATGTACACCGGTGACGAACTTACACGAACATGACTTCTCAGAACGTGGTGTTGAAAAATATACTTCCGGTGGATGGGGCCATTCGTTCTTATCGTTACTCCGTTTTAAATATTCATGGTCAGGTACCGCCAAAGCAATGAAAGTATCTGGTAAATGGGTTGAAAATAACGGACAACGTGCATTCCTTGAAGTGGCCGAAGAAAAAATGATGAGAAGGGCTGCTAAACAGTTAGAATATCAGCTGGTATTCGGAAAATGTACTGTCACTGAAGATTTCAACAAAGTTTTTCTTACCGATGATGAAGGACGCGATATCATGTCAGGTTCCGGAGTTATGAACTCAGGAGATGGTGCTATCGACATACCTCAAAATCATGGATGGACAAAAGGATTTCTGGAAGCTTTCCTTGCCAATACAGACTCTTTCATTACCAAAGGCGAAGATGGTCACCGGGAAATTGCTATGAAGATGGCTCCTAAGTCTTATCTTTCTTTCCAACAGTTGATGTCTGATATGCGTATCGATCAGAATGGCAATATCGTAGGCACTGGCGCTGATAAAGGTATCGTTGACACTTATGGTTTCTATGAACTTGCCGGTCTTCGTATCATACCTTATCGTTCCTCATGGTTCTCACAGTCTAGCCGCCCGGGTATAAAACTTTCTGATGGTACCTATAGCAATGAATGGGATGCTATTGGAATTCCTTTGGGATTAACTACCGGTGGTGCTCGTGGTATTGAACTTATCCAGCTTCGCCCGATGGCAAAAGGAACAGTGGCCGGTATTGATGTTGGTGGTAGTATTGCCTCTTCTGTCGATGGTTCACAAACACATGTACTTTTCCAGATTGGTGTTATCAGCCAAATTCAGCCGCTGAGAATTTTCAGACCTTACTATTTATAATTAATTAATAATCTTCACAATGAATCAGAAACCAGATAAAATAGTCATCTTAAGATGGCAAAAGAAGGTGCTAAAAAAGAATCCGCTTATGTGGATGGCGCCAAGGTATAACAATACCTTCAGAACAGGTCAAGAGATTGAACCTAATAATCCTGACACTGAGAACAACCTTACCCCTGATCAGATGAGAGGTGTCGCTAAATTGACAGCAGAACAGATGAAGAAGTTCCCTCTCGTCGTTAATCCCGACAATTATTATTTCTTTCCCGATGGAAGAAAATTCGACCTCAACAAAAAAGAAGATAAGATCTTATTGGATTTCTTATTGTTATCATTCAGTAGGATTGCCAGAACATATGATACCTTTGACCGGGTGTTACATGATGGATATATCGAAGATCATGAGGCAGAATCAAAATCTGTCGTTGATAAGACAGAAATTCTTTATGATGCCTTGACACTTATAAAGACAAGACAGCACGACGAAGTTCTGGAAGCTGCCCTTTACACAAACCACATTTACCAGGAATCGGAGATCGATATCATGAAGATGTCAAAGAATCAGGTATATAGTGAGTTGTATAAGATAGCAAAAGATAACCCACAAGTTATCCTCGATGCTTTTTCTGAAAAGGCTGCAAAAGATATTTTCATATTGAAACTGGAGATGCATGGTATCATCAAACGTAGAGATGGTTCTTTCTATGAAGGAGCTCGCTTTATCGGAGGTTCAGTACAGGAAGTATCAGAATATTATCAGAGAAATGATAAAGTTTCGGATATGGAGCGCGTGAAGAAGATCCTGTTGCAGAAAGAAAACAAAACTTTTGGTGATGATGAGATGATGGAATATGACGATATCATCACTAAGATAGAATCTGCATTGTTCAAGAAAGATATCATCAAGGCACACGACCTTATCACTAAAGGGATGAAGTTCTTCCCAGGTGACAAGACTATCGTTGACCTTAAGGCAACACTGGATGAACTAAAGAACGGTGTCGTCGATGAGAAAAAGAATGAACTGAAACAGGAGCTTAACGATATGACTATTGACGAACTCAAAGTCAAATGCAGCACCATGAAAAACAAAGGAGTTAAAAAGGTTGACTACGAAGATAAAAATCGTGAAGAGATCATTGAGTTAATACTTTCAAAATTCTAAGTCATGTTAGACACCCCGAAAGAAATGTATATGTCTTTTCTGGATGGAATCCGGAAATCATCAACAGGCACCGTTATTCCTTCCGTATGGAACAGGATAGTTAATGAGTGGGCCCAAAATGAATGGTTGAAAGATAATATCTCCAGAAAAGAAGGTTCTGAAAAAACTGAAAAGCAACAGGAAGATCTGCATATGCTAAGAGTTATTACCAATGGTATTGACTCCTATGGCGGTGTAGTATTGATACCAATATTACCTATTGCCGGTAATGCCTATAGGTTTCGTCTTCCCTTTCAAGAGCCTAATGTTTCTGCCTACGTCGTTCCTATTTTTGGTGTTAACTATCCTAAGATGTACAGGATGTTAAACATTGAATTCAAAATCAATTATATAGGTAATGATTGTAATTCGGGTGTGTCAGAATGGCTTTCTTGTAATATCATGCGTTCAGATCAACGAACTGCCAATAAATACAATCCATGGCGTAAGCCGAAGGACTCTAGGCTGTATTACGACATAAAACATAACTATGCCGATTTAATTACAGGGACCTCCTCGACAGGACATTCTATGCAGGTAGAATATTATCGTTATCCTTTAGAGATTAACTATGATCCTAACAATCCGGCCAATGATGTGTATTGTGAGTTTGGCGAAACACAGAGAAAAGAGATAATAGATTTATGTGTTCGACAGTATCTAGAAAGAGCCACTGATCCTCGTTATCAGTCGTTCTTGCAGGAAGAGGCTATAAGAACCATTACAAAGCAATAATTAATAAATTAATAAAATAAACAATGAGCAAATTTCTTGGTTATCCCAAAAGAACGATTTTACTGAATTCAGTAAGTCATGATGATATCGGTGTTTATGGAGACACAACAACCAAACTCCGCACCCTGGTATTCAAAAAAGAAGGAGTACAAATGCCGGGCGCTGCTTTCGCGACAAACGACATTGCTAATCCTGTTATCGGAACCTCTATGGATTCGATGTTATCAATCTCAAAAAACTGTACCGATCCTGGCGCTCAGTCCGGATATCTAGTGGAGTTAAATCCTGAATGTCCTTGTGAAGAATGTGACTATGATTATGGTATCACGCTGGTAAAGAAAGTTGAAAAACCCGGTGTTGGTAATTCTGATCGTTACAAAAAAGAATTTTATTATGGTAGTTCTTTGTCAAAAATAGATTGCACTGGCGGTCTTATCGATGATGCTGAACTGCTGACCATGGAAAAATCTATCATCACAGACATCTACATGCACCAACCAAAAGATGGCGCTGACAATACCAATATCTTAGCACACGCTAAAAGAGTGTATTATGTCACCGACTCTGATCCTGCCGATGCCTCTAGTATTGATGTTACCCTTGCTACCGGTGTTACGACTACCGTTACTTCTGGTGGTGGTTTTGGTATTGATGAACTGATCATCGCCTTCAATGCAACAGCTGCTATCAACACCGTTCTCTTTGCTTACAAAGTAGGAGCAAACCAGATGGGTATCTCTTCTGTAAATGATGGCTATCTGTTTACCGTTGTTGCTAATACTGATACTGTTGTTGACAAACGTTATATCTATCTCTTTTCAAAAAGTGTCGATGTACAGTTTGACGTTAAAATTGACAACAAATTTGGTACTGTTATCAAAGCCAATTTCTTAGTATTCAGCACATGGACAAAACTGAACCAAAATTTACAGTTAGTTGCTGATGGTACTTCAGCCAATGTCAGCGAAAATGGTGCTACTGCTAATGCTTTTCTTACAGCTCTTAATGCAGGTCTTGCAACTGTTGCCGGTGCCGGTCATGCCTATGCTGTTGCAAAGACACCTTCTGGGGTCAATGCTTATACTACTGGTGATGTCTATGTATATTTTGATACTACCGTTTCCAGCTATCGTATGAACCTACTTTCAACAAGCACTATTGTAAAGTCACAGGAAGTTGTTGGAGATGGCCGTTATTCAAGACTGACTGCTGATGAGATCTTCAAAATGTTTGCTAACACTCCTCACATGGGATGGCTTTCAAATATGGTAAGAGGAAATCAGCCTGCTGCCGGTATTGAATTCTGCAGTTATCTTTTGACTTCACAGAAACATGTTTCATCTGGTCCGCACCTGGCAAATGAAATGACTATCAAAGAACAGGAAATTATGATCATCATACCTAAAAGTCTCATTGCTACCAACCTTTATCAGGATGTCAATGATGATCGTGATCTTTATGATTTCAGTCTTTCCGGAACACCTTTGGATATGACCTTTGAAAAATTGCTTGAAGTCTGGGCTAGCTGTACAATAGCTAACTGGTAATAACTTAGGATAGGGAGAGGAGACTTCGGTCTCCTTTCCTCATTCCTATAATAACAGATATCAATGGCATCATTACCACAAATAATATATAATATAAAGGAAAAGCTTTCCGCATTTAAGCTAAATGATGATTTTAAGCTTGATGATGAATACATTAAGGGAAAAGTCAATGAATGGCGCTCGACGTTGATAACAGAACTCTATGACAATAGAAAAGCTATTGATGGCAAATACTATCAAAGAATATGTTGTGTAGAGGTCGATTGTTATAAACTTGGCTGTAGCATTGGTGGTACATTTTATTATTCTGGAGAACTTATCTGGAGGGCAGATCTCCCTGAGAGGATAACAGAGATTGGCGACCTTGACATTTTATATTTCGGAAAGGATGATTTTAAAAGATCCTTTGGCCGTAAATCTTTTGATGGATGGGTGAACAATAAAGGTAACCTTAGAACAGGATTATTGCCGATTTATACTATTGTTGGTAATGAGGCTTATTTTAAAAACCTTCCTACTCATGGTGTAAAGTTTCTTTGCCTGATAGTGTTATTAAAAGATCCTACCTCTGCTTGTAACTGGCTTACTGATGAAACAGAATATCCGGTTCCTAGCGCCACTAAACTTGAAATGCTTATCGTAAAGGATATCGTCTCTCTATGGGGTATTGCTCAGGATAAAATGAATGATGCTGATGATGCTACAGAACAGTCGATACCTTCTAATCAGATCCAACAAAAACAGGAGGAATAACAATGGCTTGTAAAAAAACAAAAGGAAAAGGAAAAATTTCCGGAAAGAAAAAATGACTTGTATTCAACAGATAACAGTCACTCAAAGTATTGAGGTAATAGGAGACAAGGGCACAAAGCTATTCTTTACTCCTTATAATCAGTATTGCTATGAACGTAGAGAACAAAAAGATATTGATGATGAGTGTAATTGCCCTTGCTTCTATTATAATAAGATAGTATGGCATTATGTCGTGCTTATCGAAGAAGAAGAATTTTGGATTCCGGAGTTTGCCGCGGTGCCGGAATATAAGACCAGAAAAGAAATTGAAAAAGACTTTCGTAAACTCAGGGAAAAATATGAACTAGGACCAGAACAACCTGATGACTGGAAAGCCGAATTTAAAAAGATAACAGGAATAGACATAGAGGCACAGGAATGTGTCGCGCTAAATGGCATGAGTTTATGGCTGAAAGTAAAAGGTTCGTAACATGGGATGTAGAACAAACAGATCAAAGACATAATGGATATAACTTTTTAAGGGTATATCGACATCGTAGATATGGTGGACAGGTGTTCATAAGAGACATCACCCAGTATAATTTTACGAATCTGAATAACAAAAACATAGAGAAATTATTTCGCTATCCGTTTGCACAACAGTTTAAAAAAAGTCTAGAACATTTAAAACCGGAAGACCGACAGTTTAATTCAAGAGAAGACATTGCAAAACAGGTAGCGAAAACTATTTTTGATGAATGGCTTAAAATGATAACAGAGAGTATTATAGATGGGAAAACATATTCATGTTCCTACTTTGACATCAAGGTAGGATATCGTCTTTTGACAAACAAGATATGCAAGTTTTCAAGAGATGGCAGAACCTATTTTCCTATTATCAACATAAAAAAGGGAGTACTGAAGATACATAAAGGTTGTGCTATGGCTTTTACTAGTCATTACTATAAGATATTAAAAGCTGGATTACTTAATGGCAAGACCTACAGTATGCCCCTTTCCGAAATCAAAAGAAAAGAATTTTATTTAAAAAGGAAAGAATATGGCAGACTTCGTAAACAACAATAAATTTATCTCTCACCACGTCATACACGCGGACCTGGCAAGAAAGTTCAAAACAAAAACCTTTCATATCGATGATATTGAGGAATGGTGTTTTATTGCTGAGAGTCGTTATATCATAGATATTCGTGCTATGGTACAGATATTAGGTATTTCTCTTTCAGTAGAGTTTTTAGGTTCAAAACCTATCGCCTATCTTCCCTGTAACGTGATAAGAATATTGGATGTCTATCTTCCAAATGAAAAGAGAATACCCTATGTTCATAATGGTGCCTTTCTTTATCTTAGTGAGGACTTCACAGGAGACACTGTAATGCTTAATTATATCGGTAGCCCTATAGATGTCGATGGAGGTTCTCTTATCATTAAAGGTCATGAAAATGCTTGTGAACAGTATTGCAAATTACAGGCCTTTGAAGAAGATTGGATTAATGGAAAGATAAATCAAAATGCCTATGTGGACTGGCAGAGAACTTTCTCCGGAATGATGCAGAATATCTCTCAGGATGTAAAAAATCTTGACATGGATAAATTGAACAAACTTGATATCATTCGTGGAAATATGATCCCGCGCATAGGCCGGTTAGTATTATCACAAAATCAATTTTCTAGTAATTCAAATAGATATTAATCATGGGATTTATAATCAATAACTTCACTGGTGGATGTATATCGGATATCGATAAGATAAATGTTCAGAATAACGTCTGGACATTTCCTACTATGAACATACAGGTTTTTAATAAAAAAGGACAAGGACTCATCATCACCACTCATGCCGGCAACACTAAAATGAATTCCGGAGGAGGTATCATTGGCGATCAGGGAGAAGAATTTCAAACATCAGATGGCTTTATAATATTAGGAGCTTGTCAACATGATGGTATTGCATATATTTTTTCCTATAACGATATTACAGGAGAAGGAGAGATTGGTAGTTTCCCTAGTCCAGATCCTAACACTCATATTATAGACAGAACATATCGGCCGTTGTATAATTATGACGATACACTATCTCCAGGGCAAAACCCGGGAGAATTTACATCAATACTATTCAACTTTGATTCGTATCATCAAATTGACTGTTTTGCCCGGGCAGAATATGATAAATCTGTCAACATATATTTCTGTGACTACAAAAATAATAATCGTGTCATAAACTCAGGTTTTGACAAAACTGGTGCGGTGGTAAACCATTTGTATTGTAGTAAAGATTTTGGTTCACTGATAAATCATATTCCCCTGGCAAACGGTCAAGTTACCTGTACACTTTTAGATATACAGCCAATAGGTATTTTGAAATACGGAAACTATTTTGTCTATGTAAGGTTTTGTACTAAAGACTTTAATGCTACACACTGGCTGGCTGAATTCGGGCCTTTTGCTATTTTTGATGGTGGCGGTCCTACCGATACGATAGGTAACACCATGGGTGGTGATTATAACAAAGAGTCGAATAAGAAGATCTCTATCAGGCTTAATAATGTTGACACTACTTACTATTATGTAGAGCTAGCTATTGTAAGGTATTATTCTGATCAGACAGGAGTGATACTCTCTGAGTGTAAAAAGATAAATAATTATTATCCTATTGCCGGCAATACTTTGTCTTTGGATATCATAGGTAATGAGAGTTCTTTCCCTTTTACACTTGAATTATTGTTACAAGAGCCTTCCCTATCCCGAATATCAAAAACCCATGATCATCTTGATAAAAGATATTTTGGTTCCAACTGGAAAGACTTAGAAGTTCATTCCGATGAATTGGCAGCCTTTGCTCAACTTATTAGATTGAGTTATGATGATAATGGGCCGTACGAAACACCTGCAGTAAGTTATATGGCATTACAGAGTGTCAATGATAATACGCGCGACTTAGATCCGATATACAATGGCTATAAGGATAGTAAACTAATTTATCATAATGTTGGATATTTTAGAACTGAAACTTATTGTGTTGGTATCATAGCAAAACTTAAAAATGGCATGCTGTCTGAGGTATATCCTACCAAGGGTATCGATGCGTTGGGGTTAGATAAACTTCTTATTGCTAATGAATATAATACTCCGGGTTCTTTATTAGTGAATACAAAAGGAATTATTAGGTTTCCCAGTAATTCTATTTCTCCTATGCTTAAAGATTTCTCACGCGGACAGATATTGGCGTTAGAGGTAGATTTCAACTATGCAATGGGAAGTATTATTCCTAATGGATGGATTTCTGAAAATGTAGAAGGTTTTTATATTGTTCGTACAGAAAGAAATAAGAATCTTCAATATCAAGGAATTATGTCGGCATGTTCGATGGCTTATACTGTTACACCGGGATTATCTGATTATACCTATTGGTATTCATTGTTTGATAAATATGGAAGTTTATATTATTGGCATATACTTCAAGCCTATGGTTCGACTTATCAGGATAAATGGATAGGTTCTGCATGGGGGAAAAATATAAAATTTGGACAACCTGCCTATTGGAATACCGGAAATGGAATATATACTGAGGGAGTTGGTCATTGTTTTAATTTAGAGAGTGGAGGATGCACAGCAACATTAAATAAACAAAAAAATCATTATTATAAAGAAGCTCTTTTCCCTTTTTGGAGAGGTTATGCTCCTATGCACCATATTTGGACAGATCAAACGGGAGATAGTATTTCAGGTGGTGATGAAAGAGTACAGAACATTAACTATCAGACACGATGGATAATGTTTCCTAATGCCTATGCTTTCTATTCTTTTGATTTTCTTTTCGAACAGATGAACAATATTGAAGATTGCAGGTTTCTTTATGACATAGCCAATACCTCTCCGATGTATTGGGATGCAGACGATCATGACCATGATAACGATTCAATTACATATAAAGGTTCATATCGTAAGGTAATTTTTGATGATAGGAATGGTATCATGCCTCAGTTATATTTTGAAGATATCAAAACCTATAATTATTATCAGGATCAACTTAAAAACAAATCTCTAGACTGGATAAAATCAAAAATAGGGGAACCCGGAAATATTACTTATTCAAAATTTATTGATTCATCAGCAAAGTTCTTAAATGAAACAACAGACTGTTATTCTAATAAACAAGAAACATTGTATTGGGCTCATAGACATGAGGGTGATGATAAATATTGGACAGTACGTTCAGCTTTAAGTCCTAAATATATTGGATTAGTTACTGATGATTCAGAAATTAATGGAGAAGATCAATGGACTTATAAACCTCTGAAAAATTACAATCTTGATATCGTTGGATTATACAAAAAAGATCCTCATGCTATCACTGATATCACAGTTATGTATAATATCCGGGATGAAAAATACTATAAGATTACCGACTTTATAGATATTACCACATTAACCGGAGCCAGGCTAAAACAGAATGTCTTTCGTGGAGATTGTTTTCTAGGAAGAAATTATTTCAAGCAGCGCTATTGGACTGGTAGTAACTTTGGTAGTGATGAGACAGCGGTTGGATATGACACAGTAGGTGTCAATGAAGAAGAAATTGATCATATAAGAAGAGGTTATTATACTATGCGATTTACTCATGGGTTAATTATTGGTATTGTTACCGAAAATGAAAACAATATTGCCCTTCGTCATAAAGGAGAGACAACAAGATTCTGGCCCCAGGCTGACAAACTTTATGATTTTGCTATCACTCCCTATAATACTAATGGCATAGAGTCTCTACTACTTAATAAAGGATATAACAAAACATTGGGAGCAATGTTTTTTCGTCATTATAATTCGGACAAACCTTTTGACATTCAAGAAAGAAAAGTTAGGACATTTCATTCTGACAAACATGTTGATGGTTCTTTCATGGATATGTATCGTTCTATACTTCCTACTTACTATAAGGACTATGATATTAAGTATGGACAGATCGTTCGTACTATTGCCTTTATGGATAATCTTATCTCTGTTCAAGAAAATGCTATCATACAACATTCTGTTAATGAACAACAGGTCAAGGCTCCTACCACTGCAGGAGAGTTAGTAATGGGTATAGGCTCTATCCTAGCAGAACAAAGATTGCTACTTGCTGAATATGGCTCTCAGCATGAATGGAGTGTCGTGGCTGGCACCTTGGGTGTATATGGATGGGATTGGAAGAAAAACATCATCTGGTGTGTCAAAGAAGGTAAGACAGCAATGGGTAACTCGGTGTTAAGCTCTGCAAACCTCTCAACAACCAAAAATATAGAAAAAGAGATTTTTGACATTAAAGAAAATATCAACAGTTTATTTACAGACCATACGGAAATCCTTGAAGATAATCCAATAAATGGCAATGGCATCTCTGCTGGTTATGACTTTAAAAACAAGGTCGTATATTTTACTATTCAAAAGACAGATACCAAAGAAGGACTACCCACTACAATCTATAAAAATACTATAGTCTTCAATGAACTGTTGGATTTCTTTACAGGAAACAATAAGTATGACTCTCCTCTTTATTTTGGTATCAATAGCGATTTCTTTATGGTGCACCGACCGGCGTTGTCTGCTACGAAATATATCCATATGGCAGATCAGCCAATAACAGATTATTCTGTCAATATGTTTTATAATGTTCTGGAAGAATCTATTCTATCAGTGTTTGTAAAAGGACAAGAAAGTGATCCGGTTATCAGTAAGATTTGGGCTTCTTATGATATACACAGCAATGAACAGGCTTTTGACAAGGTTATCTATGAGACAGAATTTCAGCAAAGCATACAAAGTCCTTTTGATTCTCTTGGCGTACAGTTTTGGCGAGATCCAACCTATGCTGAACATAAATGGCATTGTCCTATCAATGTAAAAACTGATGCAGAAGTTTATTCTGAATATGAGACAGACTCCGAATTAAGAGGAACATATTTGAAAGTCAGTCTTTATTATAAGAAGACGATACCGCAATACATAAAGAATTTTATCACATATTTCATTCCATCAAAATATTAATATCATGAGTTTAGTAAATAGAAATCCGGTATCACGTTGGACAAACATTTTTGCAAGAGCACTTGGTTCAACAATAGGTATTGTCGATAGAGTATTATTAGGAGGAAATTTAGTCGGAGGTATATCAGGAGGCTATACAATGGGTGCTCGTGTAGCTTCTGAGTTAGCAGGAGACGATACAGAAGTGAAGAAAATATCTATGCTTTCTGATACTACTCCACAGGATATGTATTCCACAGGAAAACTTGAAGATCGTACTAAAGAACTTGGAACAAAAGAATTTAAGTTGAGTAACGAACAGAGTTGGTATAAGTATCTTGATATGGCAGTAGGAACATTAGGTTCTGCTATAGAAGGAGGTATTAGTAAAGGTGGAGGTGGCGGAAAAGGTTCAACACCATCAAAAGGTATTGATACGAATATAGGATTATCTACTGATAAGGCAACTCCTGATATAGCAGGTATGGATTATTCACAAATGGATTATAGTGGTTTCCCTGAGAGTTTTGATTTAAAGACTGGTAATGCTATAGAGAAGTTGAATGTTCCTGAGAGTATAGACATTAAAACTGGTGAACCTGTTTATGAAGGAAAAGATCCTGCTGAGAATTATCTTGGTATTTCTGATGAAGTTGTAAGAACTAATAATCCTGTGATAAAACAAAGAAAGAACTATGGAAACTTTACGAAGGGTGCTGAGAAGTCAATAAGCAAATTCAGTAAATACATACAAGATCAAAAAGGAAGTTATGGTGGAGGCATTTTAGGCGGAGTATTGAACAGTTTAGAAAAAACAGGCATATTGACCAGCACAGACGATGAAGAGTATTACGCGCAGTCTAAGACACGTTTAAACAATGCTCTCAAATTATTTGATAAACAAAGATTCACAGATATCAATCCTGAGTTGAAAGAGACTATTAATCCTTCTGATCCTTCTAACATAGCACCTACGACAAGGTTGTTTGATAAAAATGATGATTGGATAAAAAGCACAGCAAAGAGTTTAGAAAATATAATTAATTTCGGTACATACTAAAAACATAAAGCAATGGCACTATTCAGAAATTTACAAAACAAACTAGGTCCGGAAGATCCTCCAAAGGAACCTTTATATGGTGGATTTCCAATATCACAATTTATCCCAGTAAAATCAGGGTATAAAGACCAGTATATGTATAAGAATCCGCGATATATTGGAAAAGGTAACAGGACTGTCGATAATTTAAATGATCCAAGTTTGGATGAATATATTACACCAGACTCACAGGAATTTGCAGCCCTTGACAGATTGCATTCTGAATGGAATAGGTATCAAAAAATAAATGCAAAACCAAATACAAGTTCTGTAGCAACACCTGCTGATAATGGGGGGCAAAAACTTTTGAACTATTTTACCAATGCAGCAATGGGAGGTAATGCGGGAACTTTGACAAGTGCTGTAACGTCTACAAACAACCTTGCCCCCGTAGTTGGTAGTAAACCATTAGTAACCGGTAGTGCCCCTGTTACAACAACTTCTGTTGCTTCTGGTGGCACTAAGACAAAGAAAAAACCATTGGCACAGACAAAGAATAATGCTATTGCCGAGGATTTTAATTCTGAGATGTTGAGGAATCCTAATGCTACACAATATGGATGGAATGAGAATGGTATAACAGAAAATACACCCATTCCTATTGAAGAAGAAAAGCAAGTTCCTTTAGCACCATATATAAATCTTAATGAAAATGGAGAAGTGGTAAATGTCCCACAAGAAACAAAATTAGAAAGTGGTGTTATTATTCCCAAGGGTAATTATTCAAAAGAAGGAATAAGGGACATTGTTGCAAATCAAGCAGAAAATGGAATAGGCGATGTTGCTGCTCAGATAACGGAGCCAGAAGTTATAAATACTAAGTCAGATTTAGAACTTGCTATTGACGATCTTTTAAAGTCTTCAAATCAAATGAATAAGGACAAGAAGATTGCTCTTGCCGGGAAATATGGTAAAGATAGTCTTATGACAATGCTGGAATTCATCCGTAATGAAAAGCAAAAACTTCCAGAAGATGTTCCTACTCCTGTCATGAGAACTCCCGATCTTATCGACACTACCAATGCAGACCAGGTTATGTTACGAAAAAAAGAAGCCGAAGGTATCTCGGCCATAAGAGAGATGTCTAATGTCACAGGAAATAGAGAGATGGTAGGCGCCGCGTCAGCATCATTGAATAGTGATGTCATGAACAACGTCATTACCCTTGCTAAGCAGAAACAGGCAAACATGAACACTCAAAGAACAATAGAAACTGATATTTTGAATAAAAATAACCTTGCTGCATCCGAAACAAAAAAACTCAATCTGGAGAGAATAGGTATTGCCAATGACAAAACAGGAGCCACTCGTTCACAACTTTTAAGTCAGTTTGGAAAGATGGACACTGACTATATGGTAAACAAGTTCAAATTAAGAGGACAGGAACAAAATCAAAAGGTATTCAAACTTTTACTTGACCAATATCGCGCGCATGCAGGAGAGAAAGCCTATCTCGATCTTATAGCTCAATGGGTTTTAGATGGAAAAATATCTGAAAGGACAACCGTAGTACCAAATTCTGCAGCAGCGCAGGAAAAACAAGATGGAGGAGGAAATTAATATGGGATTATTTAGTGGTACAAAGGGTGGTATGCCCGAAATTTCAACCTATATCTATTCTCCGGTGGAGATGCCGGAAGATAACTCTTTAGGTATATTGGCTACTATGTTATATAATAGTGGCAAAGAAGAAGCGAAAACAAAATCAAAGTCTTCAAAAGATGATGATGGTATAAAAAAGATCCCGGCCCTTCAAGCGTCGGGTGATCGTTTTGTCGCAGAACGTAATGCCTTACAACAAGAGAAAAATGCTCTTATCAGTAAGACAAAGGCTATATTCGAAAAGTATGGCTCCAATCCGAAAGCATTCCTCAATTCTAAAGAAGGTATAGAATTTCAGAGACAGGCTACCTATCTTACTTTGAAAGAACGTGCTTATGATAATAACGTTCCCAGGTTGACACAGGAGTTACAACAGTGGAAAGCTACTGAAAAGAAAATGGAAGATTCTGATGAGGGTGACCGCGTAGCACTGGACAACAAATTCAATCCTATGGGTACTAAATATAATAAAGGAGAAGCTCAGATAGGTATCGATGGCTATATCCCAACCAACAAAGAATATCTCAGCTATCTCGACACTCGGCCCGGGAACTATAATGAAGATGGTTATGTCGTCAGGGCTATGCCTACTATCACAAAAGATGATGGAGAATGGGAGAAGTTTCTTAGCGAACAAGGTAAGATAGCTCAGAACTCAATGAATGAAGGTGCCGGGCGTAATGTCTCCATGAATGGAACAGGAGCCGGAGTATTACTAGACGATAAAGGTAATCCTACTGATGATTACAAATCGGCAAGTATTGGTTCGACATATAACTACTTAAGAACTTCAAAGGTAGGTGGCAATAATCAGGCTGTCAATACCATTTTAAAAGAATATCAGGACAAGATGCCTGACAAAGCCCGTAGAGACCTTATGAAACAATTTTGGGGTGATGTCAAATCAGGAAGACTTAATGAAGACCTTATGATGGATAAGAGTGGAAGAGTGGTAGATAGAGGTGGAGATTATGTCTATACTGAAGACGAACGACAGGCTTTAAAAGATATGCGTGCTGGCTCTCCTTATGTCGATATGGGAGTTATTGAAGGAATAAAAAATCGTTATACTCATCTTAGGGTATTTAAAGACCTTGACCTTTACAGAAAGTCAACCTATGATCCTTATTTTCTTAATGCAGGTTCTCCGGGAGATTATAAAGAAAAATATCCAGAACAGTCTTGGCAAGAGACAGCAGCTGATCCCGCATTTATTCAAACAGCTGGTCAAAAAATTGAAAAGGCTATGGTAATACAAAAAAGTGGGAAATATGTTACTCAACCAACAGATGTATGGTTAAATTATATTCCATTATTATTACAAGAAGGATTCAAAAATAAATATTTCAGAGATAATAAAGGTGTTGCTACCGTTGATTTGATGAATTATATTACTCATGGTTCTTTAATTGGAGGAGAGCAAATTATTAATGGCAATGAAATATCAGAACTTAATGCAGATAGTGACTTAAAATCACTGCCTGTTTTAGATTTTCTTGGTTTTGCCGCAGCGCCTGTTGTAAAAAGAGACCAAAAGACAGGAGATTTTACACGTCAGATAATACCATGGACTACAAAAAATGGACAAACAGTTGCAAATACAGATTCCTATATGATGTTTAATGTCTTTGTAAAAGATCTTGATGAAATACCAGCAATTATTGCTAAGAATGAAAATAGTATTAAAGGCAATATGGCATGGAGAGGAGATGATCAGAATAATGAAGAATATTGGAAAGGAAAGTCAAAAACTGTAAAACCATATACTTATACTTATGAAACAGCTAAAGGTAAAATAGAAACAGTAAAAGGTTGGTCTGTTGAATGGTGGATACCCACACCATCATCACAAGCTTTAAACGGAACATCTGAATCAACATTCAATGTTGCTAAGGGCAATATGGATGACCTAAACATGTTGATGAATAATTTAATAAAAGAGTCTGAAAGTTATAATAATGCTCAAGCAGCATTTTCAAATCCAAAAAATAAATTATAATAATGGAAGATAACACACCAAAAGGAAACGAACCTAAGTATTACGATATGATAGGTTTGTCAGGAGATGGACTGACAGTACAAGATATTGCCAAAAATCTAAAAGGAAATGAATTTGTAAAGTTAAGGCCTATATCAGAATATACAAAACCAGCCAATGTCGATGATAATACATGGCAAACTATTTATGATAGTTACCAAGACCAGGCTAATTTTATCAACTACAACAAGAATGTAGCACATCAGGAAAAGACCTATTGGGATAAAAAGAATGAAGCCAGAGGATGGGCTCAATATCTTCCTAAATCAGTATTATATCCTACCAATGAGCGTGATAATTTTTATACTTCAGCATATGAAGGTCATAAGCCTATTCTTTCTCAGGATGATATGGCTACCTTTTCCGGTAAATATTATACCTACAATCCGGTACAGGAACAATTAGAACCTCATGATCTTACATGGACAGAACGATTTATAAAACCTATCCTTGGAGATAAGCTTGTTATAAAACATGATGATGCCGGCAATCCTTTTGTTCTTAAAACATCGGCAACCGACTTCTTGCAGGGAGACAATATGTTGAGTATTTGGGGTAATCAAGATCTCTACAATGAATCATGGCTAGCTCCCGTGTATAAGTTTTTCAGCGGAGCTCTCTTTAATTCCGGACAAGCATTTCATCAGATGTCTCAGATATCAGGAATGCTTACTAACAAGGTTCTTGCTCCTTTGATGGAGATGGGATTAAATATAGAAGGTGCCAATGATAAGACAAAGCAAAAAATATTAGGCAACTATGGTTCTAAGACTATGCCAGAATCAACAAGAGGTATCTTTAATATTAGTGGTGATCATGCTGAAGGAACACAACAGCATTTTCTGTCAGAAGGTACTAAGAAAGGTATGCTTGATGCTTTGCCGGCCTGGGATAACTATTGGGTAAACTTTTGGGAACAGCTAAAGTATGAGGCTTCAGAAGATACAGAACAAAAAGGCTGGTGGGGATCTGGGTGGTCTTTTACAAACAACATGGCCGGAATGATCGGTGAGATGGTACCTCAGATGGTAGCAGCATTCTTTACCGGTGGTGGTAGCGCTGTAGCAACGGTAGGAGCAAAGCAACTTGTAAAAGAAGGCGTGGAGCAAGGGATTAAAGCTGGAGTTAAAAAAGGTGCTGCGTCATGGTTATACAAGGAGATGCTTAAGGCTCCTTCTATGGCAATAGGAACAATGCAGGCTGTTAATGGTGTAGTACGTTCAGCACATCAGAATGGACTATCTCCAGACGATGCAGCTATTGTCGGTGGCTTGTCAATACCTATGGTATATGCTAGTGAATCTTTATTAGGTTCAAAATATTTAGAAGCTGTCATGGGTAGAGAATTTGGCGCTGTGGCTACAGCTAGTGTCGTCAAGAACTTTGGCAAGGCTACTACAGGAAGTATGAATGAGAAGATCGTTAGTGAGGGTATGAAGAAATCTATAGCTGAGATGGGTATTGATAATGTGAAAGCTATGCTAAAGACAGACAAAGGAACGACGATGTTTATGTCCAGGCTATCAAAAAATATCTCTACAGTCATTGGCAATCGTTTCGTCAAAGGTTCTCTTTATGAAGGTGCTCAGGAAGCCACAGAAGAGACTGGTTATGGAATGGTGGAAGTACTCTATGATAAGTGGATGGCTGACAAAGATGCTGTCCCGGGACAAGGGAAATATGGTACACGTATCTTCTCGGAAGAATTTGGCTCACGACTGTTGGATAATTTTGCTGCCGGAGCTATCGGTGGAGGTTTTTTCTCGGCTATGGGAGTTGGCAAAGACCAGATAGCAGACTATAAACTGAAGAAGAAATATGGTAAGAACTTCAAGACACTGGAACAGAAAGCCAAAGATGAATATGTTGACAGCGCTATCTTTGGAAATCAGTTTGACATTTTAAAAGAGAATGCTATCTTCGGCTGGCACAAAGGACTGAGTAAAGATGCTTTTGAGACTTTGGATAAACCAGTAGTTATTCCAGATGATAAGTTTGAATCCTGGGGCCTTAAACAAGGTACAGAGTTAAAGACTAAAGGAGATCTTTATCATTATATCTTTGCTATGAATGCAGAGACCAGAAAACAGGTGTTGGAAAACCTTCCTGTAGAACTTCGTAATCCGGAATTCACCTCAAAATATGTTGGTGCTCCGGAAGTTATCAAGGGAGCTTTTGATATTGCTACTGGTATGGCCGATGTAGCCACCCTCATTCAAGAAATAGAACGTGATCCTGATATCTCAGAAGATAAAAAGGCAAAGAAGATTGAAGAGCTGAAACAGAATTTTGAGAACAAGAAGTCTGCTATGTCATATTTTACTGATGATTATGTCGATGCACAGGGCACTAAACATGACCATAGCAAGGCTTATTATGACCTGTTAACTACTAATGCCTTAGCTATCGCCAATAATAAGACAAGGCTGAAAAAAACTGAAGCTGATGAGATCATTGCTGATATCAATAATAAGTCCGGAGATTTCCAGACTTTCAAAGCTGAACTTCAAAAACAGTTTGACAGCAAACAAAAAATAAGTGGCACCATTCAAGATGTCATGAGTAAATCGTCTGGTTTTATGAAGAGCCTGGGAGATATCGAATCAATAGCAAAAGAAATTGATGATACTACTATTCAGATGAATAGACTCCCTGATGGAGATAAGAAACTTTCTTCATTGGCCGGAAAGAAAAATAAGCTTTTTAAGAAGATCTCCGGGCAGTTGTCGGCTATCGACACAAAGGTAATGGCTGAAGTAACAGCGTCATTGGGAGAACTTAACAAGATTATCGGAGAGCAAGGACTGAATAAAGAAGGTGTGGAGACAGACAATATCGTTTCCCTTTCAAATATATCCGGAACTATCGATAACATAAAAAATTCTATCCGTAGAGATTCAGAACAGAGTGAGGAAGATTATCTTGCATCTCCTGATATCACAGCTTTAGAAAAAAAAGGCTATCAGTCGTTATCTGAAGTTTCTAAAAACATTAGCCAGGCAGTCGGTGATCTCATCAATAATAATCCTCATGTACAGGATATCCTCACCGTTCGTTCACTAGGTCAGAAGAATTCAAAATTTATGACTACCGAAGAACAGGAGTCTCTAAAATATGCAAAAGGCAGGATAGAAGAACGCAGCGCGGCAGAAAGACCTTTCAACCTTGAAGAGATGTTGATTAAACTTATTACTCTTGGAGACAAGCTCAATGATCTGGAAGGTAAAAACTATTTAAAGTCATTCTATGAACACCTTAATAAAAATGACGAAGCACAAAAACAGCTAGAGGATATTCGAAAGGACTATAAGAAAATCATAGAAGAATATGTCTTGCCGATAACAGAATTGGTACGTAATTATAAGACAAAGAATATCGCTCCCGGCACCCCGGAGGCTGCTTTTTTAATGAGAGCTAAGACTTTCATTGGAGAGATCGACAACAAGCTTAATGCTCTCTATGGTCAGAATGTTAGTGATGATGCTTTATTAGAACAACAAATTGCTGATATCTCCAACGAGATAGATAAGAATTCAAAACTCTTAAGAAGTATCGAAGCCATATCAAGCATAAAGTCAAAGAACAATGTTCCTGATGATATCATCTCTTTACATCCGGAATTGCAACTTACAGAAAATGAAAAGGATCTTCATAATGCCATACTATCATCATTCAGAAATGACCTGCAGAACTCCAGAGAATTTCATAAGGTAAATAGTGTCACTAAATATAATCGTGAGTTTCAAAAGAAGAAGGCTGATATTATTGGACAGGTTTTAAAATTTGAACTTGCAAACCAAATGGACAATCAGGATTTCTTTACCTACCTGATGAAAAACAAGGCTCTTTATGATATGTATGTCCGGGTTCCTGATCTTGTAAAAGACCTGGAACAAAATAAAGATGTCGACAAGATCGACGAGTATTACAATGTTATGGTGAATGTACAAGAAGCTTTTTTCCGTTATGTAAAAGAAAATGGTGGATCGAAAAAGTTAGAGGCTCTTAATGATAATGTCACCAGAAAAGTTAATGAATTTTGGTTGAGTTATCTTCAAGATAATAGGACAAACCAAAGCTATGATGTAAAAGCTACTTCACAGAACGTCATTACTCCATTCAGCAAATACGATAACTACATAAATACTATCGTTGATATTCTCCGGCCTTTAGGAGTTACTAACGCACAACAGTTATTCTTTGATGATGCTATAATGATAAAGTATCTTGACTATATCAAAAGTGTTGGAGAGAACGACAAGGTATCAGGACTGGATTATGGGAAGCTACAACAAGGCCTTATGGTGTATATGCTCAACAGCATGCAGTCTTTCATTAATACTATGGGTACTTCTTCTTCATTAAAATATCATGACCTTATCTCCAACAAAGCTGAAGACGAATATCTTTCCTATACACAGAATATGGTAATGCGTCATGTCTATAGCGTACTTGATGGAGATAAAGCCTATTATAGTGGTGATTATCCATTGGAAAATAAGAGCATGTCGGTTCCTATGGCCCAGGGATTTCCTCATGTAGATCCTAATACACAAGATATCGACGCTAGAAGATGGCATAAGCAGCCTAATAATACCAATAGTGATGAGATAAAGTTCATGAATGGTATTCTGATACCCGGTCCTGCAGGAACAGGGAAGTCATTTTTGTTAAGTAAGATTGTGAGAATGATAAGGAAGATGGCGACGGCTAAACAAAATCGTATTCTCATTATTGCTCCAACTAATGAGATGGCTGAAGGTATCTATGCAGGTTCAAAAAATGCTAACGAGACAGAGAAGGATAAACTTATTCCTGACTTCATGACATTGAATGAGCTTTATGAAAAAGGTGTCTCAAAACAGTATGACTATATTATTATCGATGAGGTGGCCCGCTATCGTGAAGATAAAAAACTTGTCTTTGCGGAATATGTCTATGCTAATCCCAACACAAAATTTATATTCACCGGTGATGTCTTCCAGGCAACAGATCCTACCAGTGAAGAGTTTAAAAAGAAAGATGAGATGAGTGTCGTTCCCCAGGAATGGGTGCCTCATACAACACCTATCGATGAATCATTCAGAACTGATATTGATCAGGTGCATAACTATCTGAATATGCTCTATCGTTCTTTTACTCCTACCATATCTGTTTCATTAAAACCTATCACTACTTATCATGACAGTTCAAATAGTATGGGTGTTCGTCAATATGCCAGCCCTCAGATTATCATAGAGAATTGGAGAAAAGATTCAGAAGAAAGCGTTTTGATATTCTCTAGTCGTAGTGAAGCATTTGAGTTTTATAAAAACAATCCAGAACTGTCTCCGGCCAGCTTGAGAAATATTAGGTTTATCTATGCCATTGATAAAGATGGTGTCGAAGAAGAACTTAATGATCCTAAAAATGCTGGACAGTTTAAAGAGTTTGACAATAAGACTATACAGGGTGAACAAAAGGATAATGTCTATGTGGCAATAGAAAAACCCGAGACAATGATGGAGTTAAGCATATTCTATACAGCAGCTTCCCGGGCAAAAAGGTTTATCGCGGTACCTGGCAATAAGTCTGTTGAAGATGCAACATCTATCATTGACTATGCTGATAATAACTCTTCTGGTAAGAAGACAGAAGCTGAACAGGGAGATATTATGGCAGAGCGGTTTAATAAGATGCTCCTTAGCATTGAAGACCTTAATAATACAAGTAAGGTTATCGCCAAGCCGAAAGAAAAAGCTGAACCTAAACAAGAAACTCCAGAAACTCAACAGGAAGAAACTGAAGCTGAAGAAGAAAAAACAGAACCTGTCAAGGTCGAAAAAAAGGTCAAAGAGCCTAAAAAGAATAAAGGTGTAAAAATTATCAAGGGTGATGAGATTGTGAATATTTCAGAATCTGTTATTGATAAAAATGAAGATGCTAGTGAAATAGAACAGCCTACTGCTAAAGTTCCTGGTGACAATACAGCATTAAGATTTGCTGATGGACAGGCAACGCTAGGAGGTTTTGTTATTCCTTATGACGCAAAATTTGTAGGTAAGACTGGTGACCAGATATTGGGTACTCAGGAATATAAAAACCTGGCTGCTGAACGATATAATAAATTAAAACAACATCTTCTTAATCCCAATGAAAATTTAAAGTTTGTCTTGAAAGATGCTGATATGATGGAGCTTGATCCAGAGACTCAGACATACAAGAGAAACAAAAAAATGAAGATGTTGGTTCTCACCGATGGACTCATAGATTATGCAATCTATTATCAGCCGGTGCTAAAAGATGAAAATACTATTGATGATCTTACCAAAGAAAATAAAGGAAAGATTATCAAAAAATATACAAAAGATGATAGTCCTAACTTTAAGGCTTTAAATGAGTGGAATGTTCACCTTGCCTCTATGTGGACAGATCAGTCAGTGAAGATAAGAAGTATTGAATATGGCCGCCCAAATGTAAGGTATGAGTATACTATTGAAGAGGATAAGAAAAAATACACTACACGTTTTTTCTCTGAATTAATGGATGAGGTTTCTGGAAAGAATTTGCATGTTCTAATCCAGGATAATAGCTTCAAACTTCTCAGTAAAGGAAACTACGAAAAAGCGCTTATTAAAAAGGATATCATTAATGGATTTCCACATACCTTTATCACTATCAGGGATGTTGTTACAAACAAAACTTCTATTGTTGATGTTACTAATCGAACAGTTACGAATAGTGATTTAAAAGGATATCTTACAGCATTATCCCAGGTAACGAAATTATCCGAACTTAATGAATCACAAGCTTTCCAATTTATATTACAGAATGCAAAAAGGATAAGAAACTTTTATGGAGAAAAATTTTTCAAGGATCATTTTGATATTAAGTCTACCAGTACAGCTACTTATGTGTTCATTAAGTCAGAAACAAAATCTCCGGAAGAGCAGTTAGTTGAAAAGATAGGTCATATAAAACAGATCTTTCAATATATTTCTAAGGATTTAGATAAGCAACGTGCTTTATTTGTTCCTTTCAGAGTTGACCAAAGAGGAGAGAAAGTTATTGATACTGACATTAATAAATTCCTTACCCGGAGTACTTCTATAGAACAACCCAATATTTATGTGTCATTTCAAGATAATATTAAACAGGAGCCAAAATCAAAAGGATTAAGCAGTGTTCCTTTTATGAATAAAAGAGAAGACACAAAAATAGTCTATGACCTGCAGGCACAGAAAGATTATTATGAGAGGGTTTTCGGAAAGCAGTCAGTAGCAAAAGAACGTTTTTCTATATCATCAAAAAATATCTTGTCTTTAGTCAATGCTGACGAAAGAGTAGATGAGCTTATTGCCAATGGTGAAGTAGTTCGTGATGGAGATTCTTATGCCTATGATGGAAAGAAATATACCAAAGAGGAACTTCAACAGCAGTTCTATGTCAACCTTGATGAAACATATATGGGCCTTGTGAGAGGTCTTTCTACTTATCTGCAAGAGATCGATGGTGGTATAGCTAAAAATGCTACTAAACATGAGGCGGTACATATTGCCTTTAACCTTTTGAATAAAAAAGAACGTGGCTATCTTCTCCGGGAAGCAAAAGCACAGATGCATGCTGATGAAGGTATCGATGTTAATAATATCAGCAATTACGACGCAGAAGAATATATTGCTGAACTAAATGAAGGTAGGAAGAAGATTATCAATACCAAAGTAAAGTCAGCAAATATTGTCACACGAATATTAAACTGGCTAAAAAACTTGTTTGATGCAGTTCGGAATTATTACTATACTCCTGTTACTTTCCTTAATGATCTCAATGAGGGTAAATTTATAAATCGTTACAACGACCTTCTGGCTATTCAGAACAATGAGGTTCATGGGATGGGCGACAGGATTCCTTTTACAAAAGAGATGCTGGATGCTTCTGGATATATCCCGGCTGTCACTACAAAGAAAAAAGGTATGCTTAACACTACTGAATTAGTTAGAGAGTTGGGTGGTACTACCATATTAAATCATGTCCGGGCACAAATAGCTCGTAAAATGCGTAGCTATTCTGCATATAGTACCATAAAGGATATCAATGAAAGTCCTTATCAGGATCTGAATATCACTCAATCTATCAATGCAGCACGTACAGAATTGAATATCCAATTAGAAGAGATGATCCTTTTAGGAGAACGTTCCGGAGCCAAATTGTTTACAAAAGATGGCGATCGTATCGTATATCATAAAATTCGTGACTATGAAAACATTATTGTTCCGGAAGGAGAAACAGAAGAGAAATTCAAAAACACTCTCTTGACCTATCAGGCAGTACATAAGACTATCAATAATGATAGGATAATGAAATCTGTTCTCCATACATTAAACATAAAATATGATACGAATGAGAACTCCCAGCGTGAGGCTTTTGCAGGTTTTAACTGGAGTAGTACCATGGAACAGTACAAATACATGGATCCAGACCTTAAAACATTAATGACTACTATTCCCTATTATACATGGAGAGTAAGCAAAGATGGTGTCATTAGTATTAATGAGAATGATTCCATGAATTATCATTATGACTTTGCAAGGATGATGGATGTTAATGTCCTCAATAATGCTTTGTTGTCTGTCGCTAAAGATACCATTGAAATTATGCAGAATACCCCGGGAAAATTTATGGATATTTTCTTTGAAGTGTTATTGGATAAAATAGCTTTAAGTACTATCAAGGGAGAAGTAGTTACTGATGTGACACCAAATATATTACTTTCTTTTTATAATGATTTTGGCCGTTCCTATTTAGAAGATAGGAATCATGTTGGACTACATAATATCTTATCTGTAATACAGAACAAATTTGATACTGCCAAGATAGTTTCTGAAATAGAAAAGAAGCGTTTTTATATAATAAAAAATATGATCACGTCTTTTGAAGCTCATTATACCAATTCTATAAGTCCAAACTACATTAAGATAGATACGGATATTGACTGGAATGGAAAGAAGTCTTTTGAAATAAAGAACCAAACGCGGTCCGAGATACAGGAATTTAAAGAAGACTATCTCAATGGTGTTCGTTCTATCTATGCAGGTGGAAAACCAAAAGAAGGATATTCCCGGATGTTGATTGGCGGTAATTATAATGGTAAGAGAAACAATATTGTTGCAAATTACAATACGGATAATATTGAAACTTTTGAGATTGGTACTGGCCGTTATAATACCAATGAAAAGGAGTATATGTTTCTTCCAAAAAATTCTCCACGATTGATAACTTTTAATGGTAAAAATTTTGAGTTTGTAAAAGAGAATAATAGCACATTAAGCATTCGTGATATCAGGACAGCATTCCATAATATAAATATGAATGTTCCTGAGTCGGTGATAAAACTTATTCTAAGCGGTAAGAGAAACACCGGCACATCAAATAACATATTCCTACCTAACAATCAAGATCGTAACAGGGATAGAGGAAAGACAGCCTTAGCCAATCTATTAGGATATATGTATCTCACATTGGCAAACAATGCTAATGCTAACAAACCTTTTACCGAAGATATCAAGCGTTATATTGGTAATATTTCTGTTGATAAAGACATCAGCGAAGAGCTTTCGAATATTAATGATGAACTAGAGGGTTTAAATAGTGATCTTGCTTTTGGTAGCATGGAGCCACTGGAAGAAGTTCGGAGTAAGCAAAGAATAGAATATCTTGTTTCCTTAAAGAAAGAGCTGGAAGACACTCCTCAGCTGCTAAATTTTTATAAACAGATAACCGATCTTGCCGAAGTTCATTATCTTGTCAATGCCGGAAGCCGGAGACAATACTTTCGTTCTGTTAATAATGAAAAACACCCAAAGACAGTATTGTCAGATTTTACTTCAAAGATGTTCCGCAGTGGATTAAAAAATGCAAAGGGATATATTAATAATGAGATACGTAAAGCAGAAGACAATAATATTGAGTTAGGCAATAACCCTATCATTGAAAATGGAGAAGTCAATGTTCCTATTTTTCACACCAATGTAGAAGATGTTATTTTAAGGGAACTCACCGGGAAAAAAGGTCGGTTACGTATCAGGGAAAAAAGTGATTATAATGATCAGGATTATGTTAACGATGCCATTGATAGTTTTAATAATTCCATTGAAAAGAATAGTACTCTCAACAGGAATACCAACAAGCGATATAATATTTTTTATGAACCGTACGGTGATAGAAACAAGATCTCAACATTTAGCCTGATAACGAAGTTAGGTGTTGACAATATCGTTGAATATACAAAAGATGGTATGACTATCAATGATAGTTTTATTAATGACCTGATGCAGAAAAGTATTGACTATCGTTTGCAACAGGCAAAGATAGTGTTGGCAAAATATATGGCTTTTGAAAAAGATGGTGTTACTCCATTCTTTCAACAGAAACATTATTCCAGCAAGATAGCCAATATTGAATATGATCTGGACAAGATCTTTGACCAGTTCAATATCGATGGCAAGCCAGAAGCTATCAGCGCTATCATAGAAGATATCAATGATAACATCGCGGGCCAGATGAAGAAGATGAAAATGACTGCAGAAGAATTTGCTATTTATATGCAGACGTTAGGTATCAACGAATTTATGGGGTTTTCCGCTGAAAGTGATTTTGTATTAAGGGATATTCAGGTTGGCAATACTATTAAATCTAAAGTATTGGTTGGTAAAGCTGTATTCAATCCTGAAGATAATATCTTTACATTGGATAATGTTTCTAGCTGGATCAAAGCTAAAAACTTCAGTGGAAAGAATAAGGTAAAGAATATGTCTATTGTCAGGAACTTTATGTTCATGGAGCAATATAAAGAACTATGTCAATACCTTAAGTCCATTGAACATAAGATGCCTAAAAAAGTAGCTGACGCATATGGTAGTTGGAAGAACAAATATATCAAAGTCAGAAAGACAGAAAAGGGCGCTGGTTCTATAGAAAAACAAATAGCCGGGAAAGAAAGTTATGAATGGAATAAGTTCTATGAATCCTTTATGTATATGACATATCTCTTAAATGATAGTGTCTCTATGCTGACAACCGGTGATGCTACCAGCTTTAAAAATCCATGGGATAAGATGATCAGGAACTCTCAGGCAGGTGCTGCCATGGGAGTAGCCTTTCAGACAGGAGAAGTCAATACCCTTCCAAGGTATATGCTTGAAACAAGGATAGAAGATACCAAGATAAGCTATGACCTGGCTTCCTTTCTTACAAACAAACCCTGTAATGAAAAAGAATACAATAGTACCTATTTCGTTAATGTAGTCACAGCTATCTTCATGTCAAACAGCGTAGGAAATGGTATCATAGATCCTACTAAGGGAGTAATGAAATTAGTAGGCACCGGGATAGATATGAGGACCGGCCGTAACAATACCAGGAAACTTTCCGTTATGTCCATTAATCATAATGTGGTAAAGAATTTCTCATGGGGTAAACAGGTTCATGATGAGCAACTGGCTTCATTAGGAACTTTTGAAAAGAATGGCATGGAATTGTCATTCCTTGATTATTTCTATCAGCAGATGGATAATGGTAGGTCTTTCTATGAAGCAGCACAGGATGTTGCCTATGAGATCATGGAGGTACGTAGGAAGAGTAATATGCAGATAGATCCTCTTTCAACTTTTAACAGCATTATCGTTACCGGTGAGGCTATAAAGAACGAGAGGGGTATGCTTAATTATTATGCTCCTGATGGAACACAACTTAACATGAAACATCTAAAAGCTCCCGGTACTTATAGTTCTCTTTTAAAGGCTAGTTTTGATATGGAGAATTATATTGTCCAGCAAGATCCGGTTAACGAGTCGAAAGAAGTTACTATGATGTCGCAAAGCAATGACCAGATAAATTATATCGACAAAGATATTGCCAGGGAAATACATGAGGCTAATGCTGAAAAGTCAAGACTTATCATAAAAGATATTGCTAGCAAACTTAATGGCTCCAAGGCATTAAAATTTGCCAGGAGAGAGGCAAGCAGAAATATAGAAGATTGGGGTCGAGACACTGAGATGTTGCATATGATCCAATCAGGACTTTCTAATGTCAACCCTGTTATTGCCTATGAACTAATGAAAACTGGTATGAGTATGTTCGATCGTGGTGTTCGGATGTCAAGGTATGGTACTAAAAATGTCCAGTTCCCGGGTAATGAGATAAATATCTTCAAGGTTTATGATACATATACTGAGGGTTTCTTTTATGTACAGAATGATGATTTCTATAGTAAATATGATAAAAACCCACGATATAAAAATCTTACTAAGAATGGAGTACAGGAAGGATTGAATCATTATAAGATTTATGGCAAGATAAAAAATGATAGTGGCGAAGATGTAGAAGTAGATCTGGAAGAAATGCTAGGTAAGGACAGGGGTGATAGTATGGCATATACAAGAGAAGAACTATTGGCTATGGCAACAAGGATTGAACCGGCACAGATAGTAGTTCCAGCTCATGTCTTTGAAAAGTTTATAGAGCCAAGAGTCTCTAATATCTTTAAAGATTTACCTAAAGATTATACATTAAGTGACTTGTTTACAATACAGATAGATGGTCCTGCCGGTGGGAAGGTAGATGTCAATGTGATGTCAATATTTAATAAATATGAAGATCCTCTTGATGCTTTTGATGAACTAAGAAACTTATTGGAAGATTATATCAATGATAAGGAATTATTGAAAGAATATGAGGAAAATGTGTTGAATTATTTCTGGTCTTTGAATAAGATGTTGAATACTTTCAGTGGCCGTATTCCAGGTACCGCTCCCTCTTCTTATTTTATAGGAAAGATTGTAGGTATCGATCATGATGGTGGCCGTATCTATATCCCTTCTAAAAAGAATACACTTGATAACTCCGACTTTGACATTGACCAGTTGACAACCTATCTCTACGATATTATCAACGATAACGATATGTTATACATTGAGGGAGATAGTGACAATGCGGAGATGAAGATATTATTGATAGATAATGATAACCTTACCAGGTTACATAAAATGTATTCAGATCCGAAGAATCTTGTAAAGATATTATCACCTGTAGCTGTAAGTCCAGAACTTAAAGAAAAGATAAAAGAAGAAAAAGCTGGAAAAGCTTATTTTGCTAATGATATTCGTACCGGAGCCAAAGTATTCTATGAGTCACATCTAGGAAAGGAGTTGGTATCACATTTTGCTTCGTCGATGTCAGCAGTTTTGAGAACCTTACAAATGCAAAAGGCAGAAGATTTTCCTGCATTGCTATACAATGATAGTGACATACAGGAACGTTTGTCAGTGATATTACAAAGCATAACACAGACTCTTCAGCTGTCAGTTGATAATGCAAAGCATGCTGGACTGGAGGGATTAGGTATCAATCAGGAAACGTCAAGCCTTGTAATAGCTCTAACTGTCAGCGCCTATAATATCAATAACATTGCTGAGATGCTGAATAACCCCTATGTAAAATCTGTAATAAGAAAGATTTCAAACAGCAGAGATCCCAATAGTGTACAACTGAACATTGCTGAAGAATTTTCCATGGCAAAAGAAAACATTGAAAAGAATGCCGATGAAGATGTTTTTGCTGAAAGAATGGAAAAAGAAAAGGTTGCCGTAGAAGAGAAACTTGCATATTTCAAATCCAGAAAAGAACAACTCACAATAGTACAAGATGATGAAAGTTCTTTTGAGACAGCTTATAACACCCTTGATGTATTAGATATGCTTGAACAGGCCGATATCGACGCTGAACGTTATGGCATTGAACCTAATGAGGGGTATGAAAAGTTGAAGAAGGAAATCAAAGAAGAAATTAAAAATAGTAACTTCGAACAGAAGAAGGAAAAATATCTTAAGAAATTCTTTGACCGCTGGATCCGTTATTATTCAGAACGTCTTAATGATAAAAATTGGCAGACTTATGTCGATGAGTCATGGAGTAAGATAGATAATTCACGTAAGGCTATTAATACTATACAGGAAGCTATATGGTTATCAGCAGGCATCAGGAACTTTTCTACAGTATTATCTGTAAAAGATAGCACAGAACCCGGAGCATGGCCTATGTTTCAAAAATTAAGAAATATAGAAAAAGCTTTGAATGTAACTTTAAAAGGTTTCTTGTCCGGACAGGATTATGATCCTAAAGTATCGGAGATGAACCTTCGTTATATGGAAGCTAAAAAATTGAGTGCCAAGTCTTATGTTGATGTTACACAAAAACAAATCAATAATGACATTACGAAAGTCTTTCCAATACTTTCCAGATACAATTTAAATCTTACCGGACAACCTGGTGTATCGTCAGCTATATTAAAACAAGCATTGAAGACCAACATTCCAGTAAAAATATTCATGGGTAAAGGTTATTTAAGAAAAGATCTACAGGGTAATAATATCTATTCCGGAGAACATTTAGGTTCATTGGCGGATATGCATGAAGATGTTGACAATATCAGCAACATAGAAAATTTGAAGTCAAAGATCGTTCTCGTCGATGGAAAATATAAAGCTCCTGTTTCTGAAGGTATCAAAAATTCAGATATTGTCGTGAACTTTTATTCCGAAGACTCATTTGAAAAAAAATGGGCTTATAAGAATAAGAGAGTGGTGGATATCAATATTAAAGATGGTTTTGGTAAGATCGCTGAAACACTTCAGAGAGAACTGGACAAGGCGGTAGAAGAATATAAATCTATTGTTCCTAATAAAGAACCGACTATATTTATCAATACAGAGTTCATCACCACGACCAATCGTATAAAGAAATCTCAATATGAGATACACAAAGAACTTAATGATAAAGCTATGGAACAGCTTAATGTTCCGGCACTGGTAAGAGCTAATCCTGATATCATGCAATATGTAAAAATATTCGACATGAAGATCGACTATCTACAAAATAACTTCTTTGTCTATTCTAAACCGGCTATGGCTATGTATGAAAGAACTTTCAACATGATAGGACAGAACTTTGCCTATAATGAAAAGCAATTTATACATACTACTAGCGGACTACAAAGAGCTTCTTTGTTATATGCACTCAGAAAACTTTCAGATGAAGGATTGAGACTTAATATTTTTGATTATACCGATAGTGCTACCAATGAAGTTCTACAGAACATTGATCCGGCCAATATACAACACTTAGAATATTTTCATCTCAAATTTCCTGATTATATCAAAGCCTTAAAACAAAGTAATGAGGCTATCAATAATAAACTTTTCCAACGTCTCTCTGTCACTTCTAAGGGTGTCATAGCATTTGAAGATACCGATCTCACTCCGGAACTGGAAGAGATGTATTCAAATGAATTTAAAGAATTGCAACGCACCAATGGTAACCTTGCTAAGAATCTTGCTTTTTATACATTACTTCATTATGGTTATGAATATAGTCCAGGTAGTTTAAGGAAATTTATGGGTGATGAATATTGGAAACTTATTGATAAGCATATGGGAAGTTTTTCCGACAAAGTAATGAATGATGCAGAATTTCAAAAGAATATGCTGAATATTATGCCTTTGAATATCATCATAGAAGATAATAGTTTTAATCCTATGTTGCTTCACCGTAAGAAAAAAGACGAGACATTACAGGATCTTATGAGTCGCGGACAGGAGATGTATTTAAGGAAACGTTCTCTCCCGGGCAAAAAACTTAATGAGGTTGTCAGGATCGTCGATAATGGAAAAGAGTTAACAGAAGAGATATTAGGCAATGTTTATCCTAACTATCTGAAAGTAATGCAATATGATGAGAGCAGCGCCAAAAAACTTTATAATGAAAGTGAGATAGAAAAAGACGAAAGAGGAAATATTAAGGCTTTCGTTCCTGAGATCGTACATCCTACAGAACCAAGCCAGATGGATCAGCTTTATAAAGATGGCACTATTACAAAAACATTTTATAGTGGTCATTCATATATCAAAGGACAGCCGGTATATTTCTTAGGATTAAAAGGTAAGATAGTAGAAGTTATGAGGGAATCAATCAAGATGCAGATCGATGATAATGAGTCTCTATCTTCCCGGGCCGACGAAGATGTTTATGAATTCAGACAAGGTGTGGTTCAGTTTATGAACATGCTTTCTAATAAAGCCAATGAAGAATTTATGTTAGATCGTAAAAATTTCAATAGGCTTAAATTAGATGAAGCCGATGTTCTGACTTTTAATGACAATCTTTTTAATAAGGCACAACTTGTTTCAGTTATCACTCCGGCATTATTGAAAGTTTATAAGCATGCTGAACTTGATGAATTTGTGGAAAAGAATCGCCAATATATAAAATCTAAGCTAGGACCTAAAACTGATCTTCAGATTAAAACAATCCTGATGTCGGCACTCAATTCAAAAGATATTATGAATGTTTTTGATGTCATAGGTTTTAGTTCTGAGGCTATCAGTGTTGTCAATGATACATGGAAGTCATTGTTGAAAGGTCTCTATAAAACAGCATTAGGCAAGATTGAGAAAGGCAAGATGAAGGAATTAGAAGAACAGGGATATCTATCACAGAAGATAAAACTAAGTTCGCTGATTTCAAACATCATGGCTATCGGAATGGTGTCAGAGACATTACACGAAGATCTTGTTGGCATTCCTGATTTTAGAGCTACCCGAGGAGTTAAAAAAGAACAGGGAATACCTACTCATATCCTTCCGGATGCTTTTGCAGAATATCTATCATTGCCAGCAACTGAATTAGCAACAAAGGAATTTTCCAGCTCTTATATTAAAGGTTATGGTTCTATAAAAGAGGGAATGACAAAAAACATTGTTGACGAACAGAACAATGTTCTTACTACTATTTATATCACTGGCAGAAAAGAAGTTGTCGATCATGGTCAGACAAGTTATTTGTTTACTTTCAAATTCTTGCAGGATGTAAAAAGTAAGGCACTTAATGATATCGTTACGGTATCTGAAGATCAGCAGTCTTATATAGTGAATGGTGTCGAATATCGTCGTGTGACAGCTGATATCTATAAAAAAGAAGATTATGAGGGTGTTGATATTGACTATTCATTTATTGGTACACAGTTAAGCCTAATGTCGGAATATACTATCACAGGAGAACAACCTATAGGTTTACATAAAGAGTTATTTGCTCATGGCACCATGAGTCAGTTCTTTACCAGTGATGACACCAAATTGATAGATCATCTTAATGACCAGATAACAAAACAGATGAAATATTCTAAGACTCCCGACATAAAATATTATGCTGAAGTACAGGTATTAGATCAGCAGAATAAAAAGGGAGGAAAAATAGATATCTTGGCTATTATTAATGAAGGTACTACAGAAGAAAAGGCTATTATTATTGATATTAAATCTTCAAAACATAGCTATAATGATATCAATGCTGAAACAAAAAATAAACATCTTCAGCAGTTACAGGAATACGTAAGAATAGTAGGTTCTAATAATGGCTTTACAAAATCTATGGAAGTTGTTGGCGCGTTCATTATGCCAATACAATATACCAGGAACGATAATTCTAAACCGGCACATGTTATTAAAACGGTGAAAGGTGGAGAAAAGATTATCGTAAAAGATCAGATTACAAATATTACTTTTGAAGATATGGTTAACAAACAAAATTTGTGCTAATGAACTGTCCAAATAAAAACACCGCAGAATGGAAGTATCTCTCTTATGCAATAGGAGAAGATGCAGCCATGGGAGTCTTTCATAGAAATGGAAACCAACTCCCGACACTGGAAGAGATATCAACAAGATATCCTAGAACAATAAGCACGCCCAATAATTCAAAGGTAGGTCTTGCTTTTATGACCTTGGCTGAAGGATTTAAACAACGTCTTGGTGTCGATTATAAGATAGTATCTGAAAATGACATCAAAGAAAATGGAAAGAAGTATCTAGAGACTAATCCGGACTCTCTTTCTATTATTGATAAGAATGGTATCATTAATTTTATCAGCGAACGTATCAATGATGAGACTTTATTTCATGAATTTGCTCATCCGATAATGAGATCCATCAGAAACTTTAACAAGCCATTATTTGATTCTTTAGTAGAAGAGACAGCCAGAGGTGATCAGGAATGGTTTGAAGGTATCAGGGATAGGATAAAAGACGAATATCCGGAACTGACAGAATATGATGATGTCAATGAAGAAACATTGGTATACATCATGGGAAGAGGTGCTATGAAGATGAATTCCAATATCAGTGCTTTTGAAAAGTTATGGAACATGATATCCGACTATATAAAGACATTATTGCATATTGACTTCAACACAAAAGAACTATCTCCAGAGACAACATTGCAGGATCTTAGTTTTCTTATGATTCATGGAACCGGAAAGATAGAACTTAACAACTGGACCGGGACCGAGCAGAAGATGAAAAATCTTAATGACTTTGAACGTGGCATGATAGCAGATATCAATGACACCTCTACCAAAACTATTGACCAGATGATTGTTGACAATATCTTTAATAGTGCTAACCAGGCAAGACATAAAGGTAATATAAAAATTTCCGGCCGAAACTTTTTCTTTGAGCGATGGGATGGCGCCAATGGCAAAAGCTGGACTGAAGTGAAAGATATCGGATTAAAGAAAAAATGGGTTAATGATGTTGTCCTTAATTATATCAAAGAGAGCGACAAGACAGCGCTGACAAATCTTAAAAAGATTATGAATTCTGGAATAAACCTCAAAGAACTTCCAGAAGATATATCAAAGTATTTTACTCCGATGGCTATCAGCGATCTTGTCCTGGCTACTGGTTATGAGGTAGGCACAAGAATATATAACTTGAAAGAGTTTTCGGAATTATATCCTGAGTTTAGGAGTATGTATTCTCCAGAAACAGAATCCAATAGTCTTCATGTTATCGTTCATGGAGATTATACAGATGCTAAGACAGGCAAAAAAAATTATGATATTTCTCTTGTCGATTTAAATCTTACTTCCTATGAAATAGCTAATTCCTACAAAGGAGATAACCTCTTCAAGGGAATGAATATTTCTAATGAAGATCTTCGCGCGCTTAACTTTGACACCTCTGATACGGTAAAATGTATGTCTAATGCCAAGAAACTTACTGTCAGTCTCATGGCTATGAAGATGAAAAGTATCAATCCTGATATCTCTTTTAGAAGAGCTGGGGCCTTGTATATCAACAGGAATAATAAAAGCTATGAGCATAATTCTATTAATTATGCCTATGCTCAACTTGATGTATGGAAAAACAATATCAAAAAGTTATCAAAAGATGATGGTTTTGTCAATGCACTTCCAAGTTCATTAGCTTCAGTAGTTCTCAATAACAGTATCTATAATCAGGAGTTCGCTCCGGATTTTATTATGATGTTGGAAAACCAAATGCTGGACAACAAAAATGAGATGAAGAAAAATGAAGACCGGGAGTCTCCTACATTGGAACATCAGATAGAGGTATTAAGACGTTATAAGGAAACCGGTGATGAGAATATCCTCTATGAGATGTTACGAAGAAGAAAAAAATATTTGGAGTTTGAGGCGCGCAGGGCAAAGACTGATGTTACCGAAGACGAACAATATGTCACTATCTCTATCATCATGAACAATATGGTTTCTGGTTGGAACACAAAATTTACTAATCGTGTAAAAGGAGAAAATGGACTAGGTTTTTATTTTCGTACAATGTATAATGAAGGCAATGAAGTCATTCAAAACTTTTCATTACAACTTGCCAGGTCAGAAGAGATAAAACAACAAAAGTATAACTCTTATGCTGATTGGAAAAAAGTTCTTACAAAAGAGATGGAGGCTAAATATGGCAGTGCTATTGGAAAGATAGAGAAAATATTTACCACTATCGGGCCACAACTGTCAGAAAAGCTTATGAAGTTCAGCGACAATCATCCTAATTTTTATGTTAAAGACCGTAAGGGTAATCTATTAAAAGATAAAAATGGCAATCCTCTTCGGAAATTTTTAGGAGAGATATATTTTGAAAAGTCAGAAATTACCGATGCATTAGGTTTAACAGCAGAAGATCTCTCTATAGGTAAAATGGTAGTCGACAAGATTGAAGAATATGTGAAGGATATGTACCGACATAATATTATGATGGACCCTACTGGCTATTATAAAAAGAATGAGAAGACCGGTACCTATGACCTCGATATGGAAAAGATAGAAAAGCATGTCAATGAAACTTATGATAACAACTGGACACCAGGTATGCTTCCTTTGATATCAAAATCAACTGCAGAAAGAGTAAACTCAGGACAGATAAAGAGTGCTGTAGGAAACTTCTTTAGAAAGTCTCGTAGACAGTATGAGATGTTTGATGATATGCTGGACCAGATCTATGAATATGATGATAGTAGGGTACGTTCTTTATTCGCTAATCAGCTTTATCGTAATAATGGTTCTATCAATAACCGTAGAGCAAATATGCTTGGCTTGGTGATGGAAGGTGATGGTTCCTATGTCTATGATGAAAGAACTAAAAATACCAACGACAACCTCTCAGTGAATATTGAAACAATCATGGACTATTTTTCTATGGATGTCATTAATAAGACTATTGATGAACAATATACGGTTCCAGCTTATGAAGATGCAAAAGTAGCTATCCGGGCCCGGGCGATCATGAATGGTATTGTGAAAGACGAACAGGCAGACCTAAATCTTAAAAAGCTTAATATTCTTTTTGACAAGACTGTTCATGGAAAACATGTTCCTATTTTTGTCAATGAAAAAGGACAGCCTTCCAATATTGATGGTGCTATAAGTTATCTTTCACGATATACTTCTTTTAGTAGATTAGCTTTTAGTGTTCCGGTCATGATCACTTCTTTTACTGCCAACCAATTTATGGGTGTAGCACACATGTTCTCTAACCAGCTTTCCGGAGATACTTATAATACTCCTTCATTGAAAGACTATACTGAGGCTATAAAACTTTCACAGGTGACAGACCGGGAGCTTAGTAGAAAATTGTTTTATCATTACGGTGTTTGGGATAAAGATATGCAGACTATTATGAACGATACTCGATATAGTAATCTTAATAAATCAATCATTACTGCCCGTACATTGAATTATACTAACTGGGTAACGGATATTTCCATGAGACAGATTATGTTTATAGCCCAGATGGTTAAAGATGGAACTTTCTATGCTCACAGTCTGGTAGATGATAAGATCGTTTATGATGAAACAAAAGATGAAAGGCTGGCAAATATAAAAGACGATCGTAAGCAGTTGGCCTTGAAAATAGCTATCAAAAAAGACCTGATGAAAAATCCTGAGTATGCAAAATTACAGGAGAATAGTGATAAGCTCATAAGAGCTTATTCTATTGAAGATATCGAACATATAAGGGCTATCACTGGAAAGTTTATCATTGGTGCCTATGGAGCTCGTGAGACAGCGGCAGGACAATCTTATACTGCATTACAGTTATTTACTAAATTCAAACAGTTTTTAAATACAGTAGTAGAAAATCGTCTTGGTGCATATAATGAGATAAATTCTACTGGTAAGAGAGTCATTATTGAAGATAATGGAGAATATATCTCTACACGAAAAAAAGCAGCACAGGAGGGCTCATATCGTACAGCGGTAAGATTACTGATAAACGATACTCCTGTTATACAGGATATCATGAAAAAACTTAAACTTTTTCAGTCGAATAAAAAATATCAAGATCCTCGTAAGTGGAATCAGCTAGAGGACTGGGAGCGTTACAATGTTATCAGGACTGCATTGGATGTTGCTACCTTCTGTATGATGTATGGTGCCTATCTTGGTATTGGCATGATGAGTACTGATGAAGAAAAGAAGCAAGGTATCAAGTCATGGAGAATGACAAGAGCTTTTGAGAATGGTATTCTGACAACTATTGCTTTGTCTCCTTGGGAAATCAGGGATATTGTCTCTGGTGGCCGGACACCTATACCTATCATGAGTACAGTTGCCAGCATGGTTGATATTCTTACCTTCAAATCTGTTGATGGCTCTCTACAGAAAGATGTAGAAAACCTAACCATGTTTAGTGGCACCCGGGCTATCATACATGATATGGACCGGTTTATTTTTGATGATGAAATTACAAACAAATAAATATAAAAAAATGACAAATCAATTAACAGCAGCACTATCAGTTATCACTGGTTGCGATATACAAGTAACCGACCAGACAAATTGGAACGGTCAATTCGTACAGGAACGTTCATTATATCATCTTTATCTTTGGTGGAAAGATCCGGTTACTAATGCATGGACTTTGGACAGCACAAATCCATTATCGGCTTCTTACCTTCTTAATACGATGAACAATGGAGTTCATACAGTCGAGATCTATGCAGTAGAGAAATATTCTACTAGTAGCTATGTCGCTGTAACACCAGGTCAGATGTATAGTTATAATGGACAAGCTTTTGTTTGGAATAATGTTTCTCCATGGGTTCCTGCAACACAGACAGCATTAGGATTATTTCCATCGGCAGTCAATGGTTGGGTGCTGATGAGTGTTGAAGGATCTTTTCATAATTATGGTGGTACCGGAAATCAGTTTTATACAGGAACGATATCTGTTGAATGTACCAGGACTTTTGACTTGACAAAAACATCATGTCATAACTGGAGATTAACCAATAACTATGATATTACAGGTATCATAAATGTTGACCTTTATAATCTTAATGATCCTACTACTATCATCACAAGTTTTGAATGGAATACATCGGTAGATGAATATATTGATGTTGAAGTGTCAGAAGATGGAATATTTGAACTGGATCTGTCCTATGTCGTCGGTGAGACAACTTATCATTATCCGCGTGTTCGTATTCGTGATATCTGTGGATTTTTAGATTGCATGGTAAAACTTGTAAAACAGATATTATGTAATGAGAAGGATCCTTGTTGCCAATCTTGTTCTGAAGAACAAAAAAGACAGCTTCAGATATGGCGCGATCATCTCAATATGATGATAGCTTATTCGGATGCTATTCAAGCAGCTATTAATATTGACCTTTATTATTGCATGAATAATCAGATAGAGTCTGAACCGGCAGAAGAGAACTTACAATATATCATTGAGCTGATAACCAAACTTAATGAGTTGACAGATCGTTGTGGTGAATGTTATGGTGCTCAGGAAACAGAAGCTACTCAACCTTGTAAAGATTGTTAATTATGAGCTGTTTATGTAGTCAATACGTGCAACAAGCCTATACGGATGAGCATGCTTTTATGAATCAGTACTATATTCAGATGAAGGAGTGTATAAAATATAACCTTGATACTGCATATACCCGGGAACTATTCGGCAAAGAAGATGCACAGGAATACTATAACAATGTCAATGAAATCCATTACCTGTATTTCCTTCTTAATTATGTTCTAGATGTTTACTATCAATGGATGATCAATTATGATGGTACTTTAACACAAGAGATAAAAGATGCCAAGATAGCTGAATTGAAAAGTGAATATAATTTTTCATGTATTATAAGACATTTCAGGTGTTTTGGCTGTGACATAGGATTTATCATGGATATCTTTTGTTCTACCCCGGCACCGATCGGAGATAGTATTCAATATTTTTGCACATCAGATACCGTCTCAAATCTTACAGCTTATGGTACAGATATTCAATGGTATCTATCAGCGACGAGCACTACTCCATTATCATCTTCTACGGCACTTATCAATGAAACACATTATTATGCTTCTCAAACGGTAAATGGTTGTGAGAGTCCTCAAAGATTTGAAGTCTATGTTATGATAAATACCATGTCTGTCATTCCGGATAGTGTCTCTGCATCATCAAATAGTATCTGTAGTGGAGAGAACGTGGTATTAAGTTATACTGGAGGAATATTAGGTACTAATTCTCAGGCTGTATGGTATTCTGGTAGCTGTGGTGGAACTTTAGTAGGAACTGGTAATAATATCACCGTTACTCTTTTGTCTTCTACAACATTTTATGTTCGCTTTGAAGATCCGGCCCCTTGTAGTCATAACACATCATGTCTTAGTATCAAAGTCGATGTCAGTGAAAGACCAGTACCTACATTTATAGTCTCTCCTGGTGCTACTATATGCGCTGGTGATAATGTCACTTACACTACCGAACCCGGACAGACAGATTATCTCTGGAATGTTCCGGGGGTAGCAGGATTTCATTATACTATTATTTCTGGAGGGATAAGCAGCACTGATAATACTGTTACATTGCAATGGAACATACCTGGAATAAAAGTTGTCTCTGTAAACTATGAAAATAGTAATGGCTGTTTAGGAGTATCAGCAGCGACCAGCACTACTACTGTCAATGAATATCCTATCATAGGAATAACATTAAACCCTGATGAAGAAATTTGTTATAATGGTGGTGTTGTATTAACAGCAGATATCTCTGTTTATGATTCGTTTGCATGGACACATAATGGACATGGTACTCTAGCTTTTGATACTACTTTAGCGCCTGTCTATGTACCAGACATCACTGATGCCGGAACGACAGTAACAGTAGTTTTGACAGCAAACTATAATGGCTGTATTTCAACGGAACATAGCTCTATAGTGATAGCTCCTCTAGCTGTTGCCGGAACTGTCTCTGGAGGTAGTACTATTTGTGAGGGAGAGACAAGCGCTGAACTGACATTATCAGGTTATAGTGGTATTATTATCAGGTGGGAACAGTCAGTATTTCCTTATACTACATGGACGCCGATAGTGAATATCAACGATACTTATACATCAGGCGCTTTGACTCAGACTACTTATTTTAGAGCTGTAGTACAAGAAGAACCTTGTGCGCCTTTGTATTCTACATGGACTATAGTAACTGTCACTCCTATGCCGGAGGCTCCAATAGGTAATGCAGACCAATATTTCTGTATTTCTGAATCCGCAACAGTGGCAGATCTTGAAACTATCACTATCGGTACTATCTTATGGTATGACCAGGCAACTCCTGATCAGGATCATCTATTACCTCCAGAAACAGCCTTAGTGGATGGTACTTTATATTATGCTTCTAATACTATTGATAGATGTGAAAGTGAAGATACATTGGCTGTAACAGTACATATAGACGATGTTCCTACAGTGACTTTTGATGATTATGAAGATTTTTGTAATGGTCCGTTATCAGTCACATTATCGATATCTGGAAGAACAAATAATCCTACTACTTATAGTATTGTATGGGATGCCTTAGCTTTAGCCAATGGATTTATCAATGTCACAGACGCAGCGATGCCGGCAGTGGGTTCTGATTTTAATATTCTTATTCCTGGAGATCCCACCCTGCATGGAATATTTACCGGCACTCTGACACCTTCTAATAATTGTGAAGGAGCCGGAACAAAAATAACCATTGAGATCTATGAGACACCAATCATAACTCTTACAGATAGTGATTTTACTGTCTATGATAGTGATGCAGATTTTGATATAGTTTATAGTTCTCCTGCAGGATCTCCCGATGAATATAAAATTACTTGGGATGCCAATGCTATCATTGCTGGATTTTTAGATGTAGCCTGGACAGCATTAGGAGTTTCTCCGATAGTGGTAGTACTTCCGATAGCACCTTTCACACCTATAGTACAAGACGTGTATTATGCTACCATACAGGTTCGGAATACAACAACAGGTTGTGTGGGACCGGAGATTAGTATTATTGTTACTGTGATAGAATCTCCTCCGATGTAATAATCTTACAAAGAAAAAAAAAGGCCCGAGATAATCCCGGGCCTTTTTCATTTTTCAATATATCGAAAAAAGACAGTTAGTGGTACACCTTGATTGTACTTTAGCCTATACTTTTCGATATTCTTTTTTTGAATATACACATCTAGCGGTTTGCATACTTGTACACCAGATATTCTATATTCTACCTGATAAATATGCACGATGTTTTTCATAAGAAATTGATAAGAGACGATTTATATTCTTCTTTTAGAATAGCAATGATACAGCCTTTCCTTTTTTCATCTTTATGATGTCCGAGATAGACAGGAATACAAACATTGGAGTTATCATCAAAGATATATCCATAGTCTTTGAAAAGGTCTGTGATTATCTGTGAGGCATTATTAAAGTCAAATATTCTCATGCTGTCACGAATAAAATACATACCCACATATATAGGGATAGGCATATCTTCTGTCAAAGATTGCCATAATGTAAGGTTTCTGATATATGAGTTTTTGCTGTCAACGATATAACGTTCTACTACTGCAGAATTTTTTAGTGTGTGTCTTCGGCCATAGTCACATTCTTTATGACATTGATTGCAGATAGGCTTTTGTTTAGTTCTTTTCTGATAGGTAGCATTACAACAGGAACTTCTCCCGGTGTATATCTGCATGATCTCTTTGCTGTTTTTCTTTGAAGGTATGTTGCCAGGAATGAAAATAGCCTTGTGTTCATCATAAAGCTTTCGGAGATGCTCTAGCATTTCTTTATTGAGATATTCTTTGTCGGACTTCAACAGTGTTTCAATTTTCTCTTCCTGTTCCTGATTTATCTCAGCAAATAGTGAAGGATCTAAACGACCGGCAGTGGTTTTCAATAATCCTTTTTCTCTTAATTTTCTAATGTCTTCTGCTTTGATTTCTATCATAATTTATTTTTATCAATAATATTATTCATAAATTTAATTTCTTTAAATGTATATGAATTATTAGCAATAAAACCATATAATTCTTTTTTATCAAATAACCAAAAAACTATAAAATCTGTAATATCTCTTATTTTATCAAAAACTTTATATTGTCCTATAATTAAATATTCATTTTCATAGTCAATTAAATAACCATCTTGAGGAAAATTATGTTTTTCACAATTTATCTTAATAAGTTTATATTTTTTATTAGTTTCTACCTCTGTTAATATAATTGTTCTTTTCATCCTTTTTTTTGGAAGATTATCAATAAAATCAGATAATGCTTTTTTCCATTCATTAGACATTGGAACAATTTTAAAAGTTACTTTAGAAGGATCTGTTGAGTCTGTCATAAAAGATTCTTTTTAATTTTTTCTAATGAATTAGGATCCTCCAAAAAGGTAATGTCAATACCAAAAGTATTGTTAGCCCTACAGGGAAGAGTTTCCAGTAATGGTATGAAGTTTAATAGGTCGGCAGTAGAACATTTACCTTTGTCTTTGGTAAGTTCGAAATAGGAATTACTCTTACAGGAATAATACACTTTAGTACATGACTGTCCGCGATAGAAACCTATAAGTTTTCCTTTGTAGTGCACCGAACGATACATTTGTGGATGATCAGGATCTTTATGAGTGATAAGGCCATAGGTATAGTCTTGCTCTTTAGGAGTGATGATTTCGATATATTTTTTAAGTGCTATATCATAATCCAGACACATGTATGGGTTTACTTCAGAAACAAACTTCGCCCAGGCTTCTTCGTTCATTATTTCACTCTCTTTAAATTGATAGTGTTTTCTTTTATGAAGTAAGAATGTCTTTACGATTATTAATTCTTTTTTGTGGATGAGATAGATATTAATATCGTGCTCCAGATTGTTTGATGTGTTATTGTAAATGCTTAAGTCAGTCATTTTTATACCTTTCTTTTAATGTTTCTACTAAATCAAAATATACAATAATTTTATTTAAACCATATTTTCGTTCAAGCTTATCGCGTGATAGAGAATGAATGTCTAAATGTTCTTGTGGGGTAAGTAAGATAATATTGTCTTTTAGAGCAATAAATTTACGATAGTTTTTCTTATTAAGAACATGATGAAAGAGATTATACCATAGAGGGTGTTTTTTCCAACACTGGTTCTCATCCATCTTGTCTTCATATTGTCTTAAAGGAGTTCCTGAGAGCCATGATTTATGTTCTCTGTATTGCCATATCTCTTCAAAGGCTTCTGTCTGTCCTGTGTCTTCTTTTGGCTTTGTTTTAATAGTAGATCTCATAAAAGCCTTAGATATTTTTGTAAATGTATTTAACTCTCCGATCTTATGATATACAAATCCATTCTTTTTAGCATATTGAGTAAGGAGCCATTTTTCATCAGTTCTTTTATGTTGATGTCTTTGACAATAATTGTGACTAAATACAGGGTTATTACACCCGGGAGATTGACATTGTTTCATAATTATAAATTTAATTAAACGGATCAAGTAAATCTTTTGGTCTTCCGGTCTTTGGATCGATATCGTCAGGCTTTAACTGGTTTCTTCCAACCAATTCATCACCTGTCATGCCCGGAGGTATGATTCTTATTTTTTCTTTTATTGGTTCAGCAACAGGTTCTTCGACGACCTTTGGTTCCTTGGTGTATTTCCTTTTTGGTTTAGCTATAACTAAACTATTGGGTTCGGGTTTTTCAAGGTATTCTTGTTTAACCTTAATTTGTGGTTGTTCATTAAAATTCCTTGTCTTCTCTATAAGCTTGATACAGTCTTTTTCTGCATACATAACACTAAAGACATTAAATTCTATTGGCAGTTTGTTTTGTAGTCCTAAGCGCTTTATTATGCCCTTTCCTGATAGTGTCCAACCATTAACTCTATTGGTTATCTTAAAGGCTCTACGATCATCTTCTGCTATGGCAAAATAGAAAGTTAATACCTTGTCTTCCGGATCTTGCCCTATCAAAAACCTGGTATCTTCTGTAATATTGAATTGCTTTATGGTATGCTTTTTAAAACGAAAAGAACCATCTTTACTTAACATTACCGTATTATTATTCCAATTATGTGATTCAAACCATACTATATTCATAGTTTATAGTGTTTAGATTAATAATATAAAAGATCATATGCAGCGTTTATCTTCTTGAACATCTCCGTCGCTAATAACTCTCTTTGAGGATTTCTGTCCGGGTGCCATTCCATAGCTTTCTTTCTATAGGCAGCCTTAATGACATCTTTAGTGGAGGGATTAGGTATGCCAAGGATCTCCCAAGGATCATCTTCATTGAGTATTTTATAACAGTCGTCCGGAGACATCCTATCACGAAAAGCTCTCTTCCATTCCCTGGCATTACCATAACCTTCTCTTTCGGGATCGTATCGCTTATAATTGTCCTGCCAAGTCATACAACCACCATTTAGTTTTACAGTATTTAATAAAATTATTAATTGTCCAAATACGTGGTTTTATCATATCATTGCCAAAATTACATAATGCAATAATATATAGACCTTTTGGTAGAGAACGATAATAAGATATTCCACAAATATTAATTAGTAGTTTCATCTTTTTTCTTTTCTTTAGGTTCAAAGTGATAAATACATTTAAGATAAGTTTTCACATAAAATTTAAAGTAAGGCGCTTTACTATTTTGACAAGTTCCATAAGAGTCAATATGTTTACACTCTACACATTTTTTATTCTTTTTCATTTCCATTGTGAATTTTTAAAATTCCAATCTCTTAAACGATTATGTGTGTATGAAGATAATATTCTTGTCTCTGAAATCTTATAGATGGATTGATAATAATATTTGTCCTTGTCTTTTCCTATTTCAAATATCATCTCAGGGACATCATCTTTAATGTAATAACCCATATAATAGAGTTTTCTACAAAAGAATCCATTAAGGGTTGTTAGTTTTCCTATTTTTAATTCTTCATTGGCTAAGGTTATGTTTTTTAGTTGAAGATTTTCAAATATTTCTTTTTCATTGTTACAAATATAACCTTGTCCTTGATTATCTTTAAATACAGTGAATTCTCTCATTTGTAGTCTTTATTATATTCACGTATTAGTTTAGTTGATGTTTCAATAAGTTCTTCTGTGGCTTGTTGTCCCCACCGGAGACAATGATTTAAAGAATATCCTTCAACATGTTGTTCATTGATGATTTCTTTCATACCATTAGGAAGTCTATTAAAGATCTCTTCAATCTTGTCGAAGTGTTTCTTTATCTGTGCTAGTTTAGGGTTGAATTCAGATTTAATCATTGGAATAAGATTTCAAGTTGTTTGTACTCAGGTTTAGTATCGATAATTAATTTTTCAATATTACATTTAGGCGCTGGCTTATGTTCTTTCATTCTTTCTTTTAAAGCCTTTCTCCTCTTTTCGTAGATAAAGTGTCTTAAAGGTAGTAAAAATTGTGTCTGCTCATAGATAGAGAGTTCTTTCTTTGCTTCAAGAGTTTGCCAGTGATCTTCATGGAAATAGTCTTCACATACCTTACAGGATACGTGCATGTATATCTCAAACCATTCTCCTGTTAAGGGCGCTATAGCAACTCTGGTATATATAAAAGCTACCACTTCCGGATAGGTTGCCAGTTCTTCTTTCTTTATCATAGAGGCCATACGAGCCACCGGGATAATCTTTAATAGTCTCTGAGGTATAGTATCAGCCCAAGAGGTATCGTGAGTTAAAACCGGTGACTGTAAAGCATCAATAAGGTCAAAGGACATTTTATCGTTTATATCCATATTTTTCAAGAATTAAAAACACTTTATTAATAATTGTTAATTCATTTGAATTACAATCAATAGATATTGCATTTATTTCTTTAGCAAGGGTTTCTATAAGAGATTTATGAGTGAAATTACTTGCTTCAATGTAAGATTGTTTACCAAATTCTTCCATAGCATATAAGGCTTGTTTTGGAGTTATATACGGAATAATATAGTCGAGTTCTTTTGTATTGGTAAATATTTCTAATTTTTTACCAGACCAAGAACTTAATATTTCTTCTTTTGTTTTCATCATTACTCCTTCCAATCATTATAGATACACTGGTATAGGTAGCCACTTTTATTGGCACTAACTAACATGAATGAAGCGGTAAGGTCTTTGTCGTTATTCTTAATAACTATAAAACCTTCACCAACACTATTTTCAAAGCCAAATTCGTAAAAAGTGTTATTCTCTTTTTTATATTCATCCTCTATGGTTGAATACATATAATTGTTGTTTACAATAAATTTTTTCATAATCAATGACTTTCTATTTGAGGTTCATAAGGTTGTTCTTTACAGGGTATTCCCAAGGCTTCAAGGTGCTTACATTTACGATACCTTCTATAAGCCATGCAGGAACATCCCCAATGTTTTTTCTTTTTGTTTTGAGCAATGGTATATAACCGGTCGCTGGTTTCTGATTTAACCTCGAATCTTAGTTGCCATTGGTCATTATCCGGGAGCATTACACTTCTGTCGATGTGCAATATTGGTAAGGTTTCTGTTTGCATGACTATAAATAATTAATGAATTTTAGTTTTTGTTCATTGGTTAAACCTGATGTCCAATTACGAAACAAAGAGGATATAAAAGCTTTCTTATCAGCTTTGGGCATAGCCATAAACTGTTCCTTAGCTTGTGTATGTTGTCCATTTATTACAGATTCTACGATCATCTCGTAATATTGCATATCAGAGTGGAAGCCATAATTTTTCAATAGTCTTTTCATAATTATCATTTTACTTGTTTGTCAAGAATAGAGGCATAAGAAGCATCGTAATGAAGTGTATCACCATGTATTAGTTCAACGTCATAGTCGTTTGACTTCATGTATTTATAAGCCTCTCTTAATGCTTTTACGGCTTCTTTTTTACTTTGGTAATGAAGAAGGTAATTATTAAACGGAAGACCTGCAACATCATTACATTTAATAGCATTTCGTAATTTGAAATTGCCATTAAGTTGTCCTTTTATAAGAATATCGGTTTTCATAATTCAACCTTTCTTTTTATTGTTATTAGATAGAAACACCTATATACCTTGTTGTGTATTCGTATAGGATAAGAATAGAGACCGGTATCAGGGTTATATACTAGTTCATTCATTGGCTGAACTTCATAGTAAGATGAGAACCCTAACATCCGTATCATTCTTTTCCAGATGATGATTAATATTTGCTTCATACTTTAGATTTACTTAGTTGTTTGATTTTGTTTATATTACTA
>Ga0209099_1000154_pt1 | contig 79294 bp, 85 predicted proteins | sample AD_JPNHW2_MetaG_FD_184430 | JGI IMG/M metagenome (GOLD analysis project Ga0209099, IMG submission 184430) | Active sludge microbial communities of municipal wastewater-treating anaerobic digesters from Japan - AD_JPNHW2_MetaG (SPAdes) (version 2) | ecosystem: Engineered > Bioreactor > Anaerobic...
CGATCGCGCCGGAGTCGTCGTATTCCGCGAGGATGCCGCGCCCGTGCAGGGTATGGGTGATCTCTTCGGCAAGGGTGTCGAGACCATCGCGTGCCATGAGCGGGAAGACCGCGACCTGCACCGGGGCAACGGCCGGGGAGAGCCGGAGCACGGTCCGGGTCTCGCCGTCCGCGGTGTCCTCGTCGTACGCCTGTTCGAGGACGGCGTAGCACATCCGGTCGATGCCGTACGACGGTTCGATCACATGCGGCACGATGTCTTCGCCCCGGACATCCACGACCTCGTCGCGGACCTGGAAGAGATTGGCCGGGATATGGATCGTCTCGCCCTCAACGGTCACATCGGCGCCTTCCGCGGTCGGCTCTGCATGTTCGAGCGCCGCAAAGATCGCCTTCGCCTTCTGCCGGTACTGTTTCCCGAGCACGCCCATATTGGGAACGACCCTCCGGCGCTGCACCTTCTTTGGCTCCGCGTACTGGATGAAGACTGTCATTGCAGTCCCGCTCTGCTTTGCGTGGGCATTCAGGTCGTAATCCGTCCGGTCGGCGATCCCGACCGTCTCGACCCAGCCGAACCGGTCCGAGTGGACCTCAGCATCCCAGCAGTCCGATGCGTAATGGGCACGCTCGTCGCAGAGATGCTGCCGGAACCGGAGCCGGTCCGGTTTCACGCCAATCTTTAAGAGCATCTGGTGCGTGAGCGCGAGGTAGTACGCAACGTATTCGTTCGCTATCATACCCTTATCGACAGCTTCCCGCATCGTCGCCGTGACCGCGGATCCCTCCCGCTCCTGCGCCTCCGCAGTAAAGAGCGGCATTGAGTACGAAGCGTACCGGGAGAACTTCGGGTGGTTCTTCTCGTCCGGGTGGACGAAGATCTCCGCTTCCGCCTGCGTGAACTCCCGGAGCCGGATCATCCCCTGCCGGGGGGAGATCTCGTTCCGGTACGATTTTCCGATCTGGACGGCGCCGAACGGGAGCTTGTCCCGGTAAAACCGGAGGAGCCGGGTGAAATCGACAAACATCCCCTGCGCCGTCTCCGGGCGGAGATAGCCGGTCCGCTGGGAGCCGGGCCCGATCGTTGTCTTAAACATCAGGTTGAAGTCAAAGACCGCGACGTTGCCGAGGACTTCTCCGCAGTTCATGCACTTGCAGGTCGCAATCGCCGCTGCGAGCTCCTCGTTCTTCATCACAGAAGCACCTTTCACGCCGCCGGCATCTGCGACATGATCGGCCCGGAGGTACTCGTTGCAGTGCGGGCACTGGCACATCTTGTCCGAGAATCCCTTGACATGCCCGGAGGCGATGAAGATCGCTTCCTGCCCGATCGTCGGGCACTCGATCTCGTAGTACCCTTCCTGGATGACGTAAAAATCCCGCCAGATATTCTCCACCCGGCGCTTCATCATGGCGCCGAGCGGCCCGTAATCGATGAAGCCGGCTACCGCGCCATAACACTCTGACGTGGGCCAGATGAAGCCGCGGCGCTTTGCAAGCTCCATGACCTTTTCGAAGATATCACTCATGGTAGTTCCTGAACATGCAGCGTTTCAGCCTAAGAGTACGATTACTATCACAAAAAGGATACCGACAGAATCCCTCCGGGATCCGCCTTCTCACTGAAAGAAAACCAGGCAGCAGCCCAACCAGAAGCTCCGACAGGGTTGTTTTGGAATTTTCCGGTACTTTCCGAATGCCGGAGAGACGCCAGTACGGGCAGAAAGGACCATTCAGCACATTCGTGAGCCGAAAACCTTTGCATGGCAAATCAAACGCTAATTTAAAGTGTTTTTGGTCAAAGGGCCGATTACGACAGAATTAAATAGTCCGCCCTATATTGTATATCCTAATCCCACAGCGGGGTTACGCAATGGCAGAGGACAAACGCAAGGTTCAGCTGCTGAAACTTTTCAGCACAATGTCGGGCAAGACCAAGATTGTCGAGCCCATGAAAAATATCCACGGTACACTCCGGGACAGCGATGCGATCGAGCGCGAAGTCGCACTGGTCATGCGTGAGATCACCGAACAGGGGATCTTCAGGACATCGTTAAAACCCATCCAGCTGGCAAAACTGGTCACCATGTTCTATGCCGGCAAGAACGATACCGAGATAGCCCGCGAGCTCGGGGACGAGAAACTGAGTAAGACAGTTGCCCGTGCCCGCGTCCGGTTAAAGTTGTTCCGCGAACTCGATTTCAAGATGCCGTTCGACCGTGAACGCATGGAAGACCTCATCAGCTCCGGCAAGACCATGAAGGAGGTCGCCGATGAACTGGAGATCTCGCCGTCCACGCTCCGGGAGTACCGGCACATCATCGAGGAGCAGGAAGACCCGACCATCGATCCGTACACGAACCGGATCCGGGACGTTATGGAAGACCGGGATCTCTCGGAACAAATGACCCGCAGCGCAACGACGGACGGGTTCGGCGAATCGATTGATATCACGGAAGCCGAACTGATTGACGTAACATAACCTGTCCGGATCTCGCTCAATCCCCCCGATCTTTTTTTAGCCGCGACTCACTCGTTCCGGTATGAAATCATTGCCCTGACCCCGTCCCGGTTCATGAACCGGTTGTAAGAAAGGTCCGGGCTTTGCGGATAGTTGCAGGGCACCGGCATGTGTCGGACATGCCCGATCATCCACCGTGATGCCGGCACCCGGATACAAGGGACTGCCGGTTCCCGGCCGGGAACCGGAAGATGTGTGGAAATCCCGGAATGTTCATACATCCCCGCTCCCATCTGCTACTATGAAACTTACCTGGCTTGGCCATTCCTGCGTGCTTCTTTCCGGAAGCAAAAACGTCCTCATCGATCCCTTTATCGAAGGAGGGAGCGTCGTAAAGACCCGTCCGGACATCGTCGCGGTCACCCACGGGCATGCCGACCACCTGGGAGAAGCCGTCGCGCTCAAGCGGCCGACCGTTGCGATCACTGAAGTCGCCCGGTACCTGAAGAGCCGGGGGGTTCCCGCTGAAAGCATGAATATTAGCGGGACCATCACGGTAAGCGGCGTCTCCTTCACGATGACTCCCGCGCTGCACTCCGGCGGGATCGAGGAGGCAGGCATCGGTTCCGGGGGAGGGGCTGCGGCGGGGTTTGTCATCCGGATGGATGGCGTCGCGGTGTACCATGCCGGGGATACCGGCCTTTTTACCGACATGCGCCTGATCGGGGAACTGTACCGCCCGGACGTTGCACTCATTCCCATCGGGGGACGTTTCACGATGGGCCCGGATGAGGCGATGATGGCTGCACAGTTCATCGGCGCAAAGACCGTGATCCCGATCCACTACAATACCTGGGACCGGATCGCGCAGGACCCGCTCCCCTTCAAAAAGGCTGTCGAGAGGACGACGGATCTCAGAGTAACCATCCTGGAACCGGGCGGAACTGTTGACCTGGATCAGCCCGGAAAAATATCAACATCTTAAAGAAGGGTTAAAAACAAAACGACCCGGCATGAACGGAGCGATACGCCATGGCATTTGACCTGGATCCAACCATCGTCGTCAACCTTATCCTGTGCATCATCATTGTTATCTTAGGGATCCTCTGCTGGAAAAAAGCCGGGGAACCCCTTCCCCTCTATATCGGAGTCGCCTTCGGGCTCTTTGGCATTTCGCACGCGGCAACTCTCGCTGGCCTCAAGACTGCGCTCGAGATACCGATGATTGTGGTACGGGCGATTGCCTACCTGGTTGTCGTGTTTGCGCTCTTCCAGCACCTTCATTCGAGCATGATGGCCAAAGAGACCCGGCAGGCATGGGTCGATTATTACAAGGATGATGGGAACAAAAAGGAAGGCCCATAATCCAGTATCGGTTTTTTTTCAGTTGTCATCAAAATTTTAAAAAAGAACATTGCATCCTGGAAAACGCCGGGATGGTTTTTAACCCAGTCATTTTACTGACGGGCAGATGCTCACGGTTACAATGCCCGCATAACACTCACTGGAGTTTCTTGACTGCCTCTTCCCGGGTTTTAAAGATTGAGAATATCTGGGTGAATCCTGCCATATCGAAGACCTTGAAAACCGGGGGTTTGAGGCAGGCAAGGCCGGTCTTTGCGCCTGCCTTGGTAAGGGCCCGGATCGTGACGAGGAGGACCCGGAGGCCGGCACTCGCAATGTAATCCGTTTCTGAAAAATCAAAGATAACCACAGGCGTCTTCCAGAGTGCAATCGCCTTGAGATCCTGTTCGAGAGAGGGGGCGTTCTCGGCATCCATCCGTTTTGGCATCATCACAAAAGCGTTCTCGTCATCCCCGGTTATTTCAAGCGTCATGGCAATCCCTGTAATCTGGTACCTCTAATTTTACCGGTAATGCAAATTAACCTGTAGGATCTGTTGCTGAACCGGATACGGGTCCAAAATACGTAAGAAACGAGAAGAGTGCCCCGAGAGGTCTCACTCAGGATGCATCGCGGCCCCGGCTCTCCGGCGACTTTCTTTTCCATCCACAGGACTGTTGCTGCCGTTTTTATCCTGCGGATTACCCGGAGATCGGCAGAGTGTCACCCGGACAGTTACCGACGGCCCCATGAACCGGTATCTTTTCCGACTTCTGGCCCTGTACCGTTTAAGCCAGCGGTCTTACCATATCATGGCGATAGTGCCTGATGGCCTCCATCCAGCCCACCGGAAACGATCTCTCCATCGCTCACAGGTCCGCGGCCGGGCAGACCTGAAAACTTATCGCATCCGGCGCTGCATTCTCAGCACTGGCCTCCCTGAGGCAAACCCCATCATAGTCTCGATTCTATTAATATGTGCGGCCAGTTTTCATTTTTTGTAATGACCGGTGGCTGGGATCATTGTTTCCGGGTTTTATGAGTGCGGCCGTGCGAAGAAACGCACCTTTCCCGTCATGGATTCCGCCTGCCATTCTTTTTCCCGCAACAGGGGCAGGCAGGATCCCGTTCGATTGCAATCTCTTCTGCACGGGATTCCCGCCCGTCCCAGACGAGGAGCCGGTTCGTGAGGAGCCTCCCGTCTTGAATGAGGTACTTGATCGCTTCTGTAGCCTGCACCATACCGATGAACCCGGCGGTTGCGCCAATCACCGGGAACTCGTCCTCCGGGGGAGCGTTTGGGAAGATACAGGCAAGACAGGGGGTCTGCCCGGGGATAACCGTGGTCGCCTGCCCGTACATCCCGCGGATTGCCCCATGGAAGAGCGGGATCCTGTTCCGGATCGCTGTTTTGTTCAGCAGGTACCGGGCGGGAAAATTGTCCAGGGCATCTACAATGCCGTCAGCCCGGCCCACAAGCCGCACAACGTTCTTCTCTTCGATGGTTGCATCGACAGCGTTGACGGTGATATCCGGGTTGATCCCGCGGAGTTTTTCTCCGGCTGATGCAGTCTTCTTCCTCCCGGTGTCACGATCATAGTGCAGGATCTGCCGGTTCAGGTTGGTCTGCTCGACCAGATCGTTATCAACGATGGTGATCGTCCCGACGCCGGCGGCGGCAAGATACAACGCAACCGGGCACCCGAGTCCTCCGGCACCGGCAATGAATAGTTCTGCCGATTTCAGTCTCTCCTGGCCTTCTTCCCCGAAGAGGAGGATCTGCCGTTTGTACCGTTCGAGTTCGCGCGCGGATAACATCTGTCACCCCGGATACGGATGTCGCTGACACCACCGTATGTCCTGCAATGCGGGATCTACCGGTACTTAACCATTCAACCGGAGATTATTTATTGCGATGGTAGCACCGTTTTCCTGTCGGATACAATCCCGCGCGGATTTGGGATCTGTTTGTTACCGGTCGGGGGTCCGGTCTGCTCCCGTTCAGGATAACACAGTTATGCTTTCAGGTTGATTTACGTTGGAAAGAGAGATGCCGATGCCACAGTTGTGACACCGCTCAAGGTTGTGATACGATGGAAGCGCCCTGTCAGAAGATTGTCTGGGATGTGCTGCCGGCAATCCGTGCGGCAATTGCAGTCGAGCTCGTTAAGTGCGGGGTATCCCAGGCAAAAGCAGCAAAGATGCTGGAGATTGCTCCTTCTGCTGTCTCCCAGTACCTGTCCGGCAAGCGCGGGTACCGGATCGAGTTCGATGACGAGGTAAAGAGATCCATCGAGATGCTTGCACAGGATCTCCGGGACGACAGAGTGGACAATCTCGTCGGCCGGATCTGCGATATCTGCAGGCAGTTGCGAAGCGATACGGACCGGTGCGGGAGCAGCCCGGGCCAATGCGGTCCCTGAATTTCATGCGGTGCCGCAGAACAGGTTTCAGGACGGGTACCAGGTCCCCGGTTTTATGAGAGAGATCGATAAGGAAGCGCTGGTAAAAAAGAAGATCGCAGAGCGGGGTTCGATGCTGGTTGCATTCTCCGGCGGTGTCGATTCCGGGCTCCTTGCACATCTCGCGCATGAAGTACTCGGGGACCGGAGCCGGTGTGTCCTTCTCGACAGCCCGGTTGTGCCACGGAAAGCAGTCTTCGAGGCGCAGGAGATCGCAGATGCACTCGGGCTTTCCCTCGAAATCCTGCCAGCCCCGCACATGGCGTCGGCAGAGTTCCGGAAAAACCCGAAAGACCGGTGCTACTACTGCAAAAAGATCTCCGCCCGGATCCTGAAGAAGCGGGCAGAAGACCTTGGTCTCGCATGGGTTGCCGATGGCGCCAATGTTTCGGATACCGGTGAACACCGGCCGGGGATCCGGGCCGGCGACGAGGAGGGCGTCCTTCACCCGTTCATCGAAGCAGGGATCACCAAGGAGGATATCAGGACGATCGCAAAGAGGCACCGGCTCCCGTTCTGGGACAAACCTTCGGCAGCCTGCCTCTCCTCACGGATCCCCTATGGCGAAGAGATCACGGAAGAGAAACTCGCGATGACGGAAGCCGCTGAAGGATACCTCAGTACGCTCGGCGTCCGGCAGGCAAGAGTCAGGCACCATGGCGCGACAGCGCGGATCGAGGCCGACGGGGATGGAATGACAATGGTTTTTGCCCGCAAGGATGAAGTTGTATCTGCACTACGGGCAATCGGGTTTACCTACGTTACACTCGATCTTGCCGGGTACCGGAGCGGGAGCATGGACGAAACAATCCAAAAGGATCACAATGGGGCCTGAAATGAGGGCGGCTGAAAATTCCGTCCCTGAAAAGGCTCCGGGCGCAGAACCAGAAGCCGGTATGTTCCGCGATGTTCCCGCCATCCAGGTGACCGGGGATGTGGCAGAGAAGACAACCCACGAAGTCGTCGAGGAGATCCCCTTTGCGCTCTTCATCAACGGCCGGCATGCAATGACGGCGATGATGAGCCCGGAGAATCTGGAGGATTTCGTGATCGGCTACCTGTTCACCGAGCAGATCATCAGGAACGTGGATGAGATCGAATCCATCAGGATCGAGAAGAACCGCATCAGCGTGCTGACGACAAACCTGTTCAAGGTGGTCGGACCCAAAAAGACGATCCTCTCGGGATGCGGAGGGAGCACCTCCTACATCGATACCGAAAAACTCCCGAAAATCCAGTCGGACCTCAAAATTTCCTCCCGGATGATCTGGGACAGGATGAAGAGCGGGCTTGAATCTGACCTGCACAAAAAGACCGGCGGCATCCATGTTGTCGTGCTCGCGGACAGGAACGGGATTGTTGCCCATGCCGAGGATATCGGGCGGCACAATGCCATGGACCGGGTCATCGGCTGGGGGCTGCGCAACGGTATCGACTTTTCCGGTACTTTTACAATCTGTTCGGGGAGGATCTCCTCCGAGATGGCACGTAAATGCCTGATGGCAAATATCCCGGTTGTCATCTCCCGAAGCGCAACAACGACACTGGCTATCGATATCGCACAGAAAACCGGGCTTACCATCGTTGCATTCGCCCGGGGCCAGAAGATGATGATTTATACAAACCCCGAACGCATCGAAGGTTCCATTATCCCCTGATTTTTTTCAGCCCAGAATTTTGTGGATCAGCCGGCAGGTCTGGCAGACCGTGCCGGAACAGGGTTCGCCGCATTCAGCGCACCGGGTGATCATTCTCTCGACAGGAACTCCCGCAAGATCCTCTTTGAGCCGGACATTTCCCGCGATGAGCCGCTGCATTGTTCCCGGGTACAGGGCTTCGAGCCCGCTCAGGTGCGAGCGGACTTCTGCTCGCAGGGCATACCGGGTGTACGGGCATTCCGGAAGATCGGGAAAGAGCCCCCGCACGGCAAGATACACCGCGATCTCCTTTTCCGAGATCTCCATCAGGGGCTTGATCCGGGGGATGAAACAGTCCCCGGACGGCGAACTGCTGGTCCGCAGGAGCCTTGATATGTCGCCCCGGAGTACGTTCATCAGGACCGACTGCGCTTCGTCGTCAAGGTTGTGCCCTGTCGCGATCCGGGTTGCCCCTGCGTCCCGGGCAGCAGAAGCTATCGCTTTTCTCCGCAGGATCCCGCAGATGCTGCATGCCCGGTCTTCCCGCCCGGCAAGGATCGTATCGAGATCTTTTCCAAACATATCGTGAAACGAGACGATCCGGTGCTCGATCCTGAGATCCCGGACAAGGCGTTCTGCGGCCTGAATCGTCTCGTTGCGGTACCCGGCAATCCCTTCATCGATCGTGATCGCAACAAGGCTTACGTCCCGCCATGCCGGCAGGATCTCCTTTAAGAGCAGCAGAAGGGCGGTGCTGTCTTTTCCCCCGGAGAACGCCGCAGCAATCCGGTCGCCGTCCGAGATGAGCCCATGGGTGACAACGGTCTGGTGTACACGCCCGGTAAGTCCGGCAAGGAAGTGATCGGCGCAGAGGTGCCGGTCGGGATCCCTCAGCCGGATGACAGCAGGGCTTGCGCATGCAGAACACCGTGGCCTGCCATCCGTCACCTTCCCGCCTGCGGTCATTCCAGGTTTCAGCCCCCGTGGGCGATACGGATGATGCGGATAGTGTCGTTATTAGTAACGAGGGTATCCTCCGGTGCAACCCTGCCGTTGACGGAGACCAGCACCTCCAGCGGGTTGATTCCAAGGCCGGTCAGGAGCTCATCGATCGTGCAGGGTTCTTTAAGGATCTTCCGGACACTCGAATCAGGCAGCTGAACATTCATGACAGTCCCTTTTTCATCTCTCCCAATGGTCTTAGTCCTTTCAAAGCATCGCTTTTTTGTTGTCAGGCAGGAAAAGAATAGGATACGATATGGCAGACGCAGGGGAGGAAAAGGATCTCGCAACAGAGATCCTCCGGCTGAAAAAAGAGAAGCATGCGATCATCCTGGCCCACAACTACCAGCGGGGAGAAGTGCAGGATGTCGCCGATCTTGTAGGGGATTCGCTCGAACTTGCCCGCGCCGCCGCTTCCATGGCCGGCGATGCAATCATCTTCTGCGGGGTGGACTTCATGGCAGAGACTGCCGCAATCCTCTCCCCGGAAAAGACCGTCGTCCTTCCCGCCCCCGATGCCTGCTGCCCCATGGCCGACATGATAACTGCCGACGAACTCCGTCTCGTAAAATCCCGGAACCCGGGTGCGGCAGTCGTCTGTTACGTCAATTCCACGGCGGAAGTAAAGGCGGAGAGCGACATCTGCTGCACCTCGTCCAACGTGGTCGACGTTGTAAAGTCCCTGAAAGAAGAGAAGGTTATCATCGTGCCGGACAGGAACCTTGCCCGGTATGCCGCCCGGTTCACGGACAAGGAGATCCTCCCGTGGGACGGGTTCTGCCTCGTGCATGACCGGGTGACGGTTGAGCAGGTCCGGGCCGCACGGTCGCTCCACCCGGGGGCACGGCTCCTCGTGCACCCGGAATGCCGCCCGGAAGTGATCGATGCCGCCGACCATGTCGCAAGCACTTCGGGCATGATCCGGTATGTCCGTGAATCGGGGGAGAAGGAATTCATCATCGGCACCGAGACCGGAATCCTGCACCGGCTGAAGAAGGATAATTTCGGAAAAACCTGTTACCCGCTCTCCAAATCGATGATCTGCACCAACATGAAGAAGACAACGCTTCCCATGGTGCGCGATGCGCTTGAGAGTCTCCGTCCGCAGGTTGTGGTACCGGAAGAGACTGCCGCAAAAGCCCGGATGGCAATAATGCGGATGCTTGCTCTTTGATCAGATCCTGTCCCGTCCGAAAATCCGGAATAGTCAAAGGACAATCCATGCAGGACTGATATCCCGGATAATTTTGCCAGAGCTGCCGGCATCCGGTAACCCGAAATCCCCTGCAACAGGGACGGGGAACATACAGATTCCGGAACAGTTTTGTTATCGTTCCCTGCGCCTGAAGTTCTGGCTACAGAGTTACATTTAAATATATAGTATTATAATTCCGAACAGGGAGATAGTGTTTCTCCGGGGTCTGTTATGACAACGCCAAAAGGATTTGTTGACGAGTTCATGGAATTCCTGATGAAATACCAGGTCATCGGTCTTGCGGTTGCAGTCATCATCGGTACTGCCGCAACGAAGATGGTGACGGCGATGGTTGCGGATATCATCATGCCGATCATAGCCGTGCTTATCCCCGGGGGGGACTGGCGGACAGCGGTTCTCCAGGTGGGACCGATGAAATTCCTGGTAGGGGATTTTGTCGGCGCACTGATCGATTTCGTCATTGTTGCGCTTGTCGTATTCCTGATAGTCAAGTTCATCATGAAAGGAGATACCTCAAAAAAGGTCTGAAATCCCGGTTTTTTATGTCAGCCCGGTATCGCCGGGTAATTTTTTTTATTTCTGGCGCAGCATCTTGATGAGATCGCTCTTCATCAGCTGGATCTTCTCATCGTGGGGGGTGATGGCGAGGACGCGGTTGATCGCTGCAAGAGCTTCCCGGTACCTGCCCAGCATCTGGAGCGCGGCTGCCTTGTTGAGCCAGGAGGGGGGATCGTTCTTCTCGATTGCGAGAGCGCGATCAAACGCAACCAGCGCATCGGTATGCCGCTGCAGCTCCCCGAGCACAGTTCCAAGGTAGAACCAGCCCCGGGCAAATGACGGTTCGAGCGCAAGACCTTTTTCGTACGATTCCACCGCCTCTTCGAACATCGCCATCTTCCGAAGCGCCGTGCCGCGGTTGATCCACCCGGCGGCGTTGCCGGGATCGATTGAGAGCGCTTTGTCGTACGCTTCAACCGCCTCCCCATGCATGCCCATGCGGCTCAGGGCAGACCCCTTGTTACTCCATGCAGCGGCATCATCGGGATGGAGCGCCAGCACACGGTCGTATGCCCCGACAGCATCGTCATAGGATCCTAACCGGGTCAGCGCATTGCCCTTGTTGAAGAGCGCGTCCGCATCGTCCGGTTCGAGCGCGAGCGCCTTGTCAAACGCCTCGATTGCCTCGGCATGCTGCCCGAGACGGCTCAGGGCAGACCCCTTGTTGTTCCATACGGCTGCATCGTCAGGATTCAGGGAGAGCGAACGATCGAGGGCAACGAGAGCTTCTTTGAATTTCCCGAGACGGTTCAGTGCATTGCCCTTGTTGTACCAGAGTTCCGGATCATCTGGGCGGATAGCGATTGCCCTGTCGTACGCTGCAATCGCCTCGTCAAACCTCCCCAGTTTATGCAGGGCGAGCCCTTTGTTCCTCCAGCCGATGGGGTGGTTCGGATTGCGTACAAGGGCTTCGTCATACGCAACCAGGGCTTCCTCGTGCCTTCCCAGCCGGTGGAGCGCGTTCCCCTTGTTGTTCCAGCTGACCGCGTGATCCGGGTCAAGGGCAAGCGCCTGGTTGTAGGCCTCGACTGATTCTGAAAACTTTCCCAGCCGCTGGAGGGCAAGACCCTTGTTTTTCCAGGCTGCCGTATGCAATGGATTCTGCGTAAGCGCCTTGTCGTACGCGGCCACCGCTTCCTCATGCTTCCCAAGGCGATCCAGCACGGATCCCCGGTTGTTCCAGGCATCGGCGTCATCCGGCCGGATGGCAAGAACATGCTCGAGGGAGACAGCGGCATCGCTGAGCCGGCTTAAGGCAATCTGGGCAAGCGCCTTGTTCTGCCATGCATCCCGGTCGTCCGGCTTCAGCAGCAGGGCACTCTCATATGCTGTCACCGCCTCTTCGTTCCGTCCCAGATCCGTGAGCGCGTTGCCTTTGTTGAACCAGACATCGGCATTCTTCTCGTCGTGCGCGAGCGCTTTGTCAAATGAGGTGAGGGCATCTTCATGCCGCCCGGACATGCCCAGTGCGGTGCCCCGGCTGTTCCATGCCCCGGCATCAGCGGGATTGAGTGCCAAGACCTGGTCGAGCGCAACGATTGCCTCATCCGGCCTGCCCAGCCGGATCAGGGCTATCGCTTTGTTATGCAGCGCCGCCGTGTCATCCTCCCGCAGCGTGAGAACCTGGTTAAAAGCGCTGACAGCATCCGGATAAGAGGCAAGGTGCAGGAGCGCAATGCCTTTACTGAACCAGATATCGGCATCGTCCGGCATCGATTCGAGTGCCCGGTCGAATGCCGCGACGGCCTCCTCGTACCGGCAGAGCTGCAGAAGCGCAATGCCCTTGTTGGCAAGGACGATCGGATCCGCCGGATCGGTGGAGAGGGCACGGTCGAAGGATGCGACAGCCTCTTCAAAATGCCCGAGCCCTATAAGGGTTATCCCTTTTGTATTCCAGGCGGGAGCCCGGGACGGATCGATGGCTAGCGCACGGTCGTATGCAGCCAGCGCTTCGGCATGCTGCCCGAGATCCGACAGGACGTTGCCCTTTCTGTACCAGGCATCGCCATTGCCGGTATCGATTGCAAGGCCGTTCTCGTATGCAGTAGCAGCATCGGCAAGGCGCTGGACCCGGGACAATGCATCGGCTTTCCCGAACCAGGCCGGTGCATATCCCTTATCAATCGCAAGGGCGGCGTCATAGGCGGCGATTGCATCCTCGAACTTCAGGGTTCTTATGAGTGCGTCTCCCTTGCCGAACAGAGCCGGAGCCGGGTCCGGGTCAACGGACAGCGCCCGGTCGAATGCTGCAATCGCTTCCTCGACAAGGTTCATACAGGAGAGAACGCGGCCTTTGCGGCACCAGGTGCCCGGGTGATCCGGATCCAGGGAGAGGGTCCGGTCGAATGCCGCAAGACTCTCGTCATATCTCCTGAGATCATACAGGGCGCACCCTTTCCCGTAGAATGCCTCTGCACTGTTCTCATCAAGGGCGATGGCTTTTTCAAATGCATCGTCTGCTTCCTCCGGGCGGTGACACCGGAGCAGCGCGGTCCCTTTTTCAAACCAGACCGCAGCAGTCTCCGGGCCAAGAGGTTGTGCACGGTCAAAGGCATCGATTGCCTCCCCGAACCGCGAGAGCTTCGCAAGCACGGTGCCCCGTTTCATCAGGGCACCGGCATCACCGGGTGCAAGGGCAGCTGCCCGGTCGAAGGCTTCGAGAGCGTCCTCGTACCTGCCGAGATTTTCAAGACACGTCCCGCGGTTGTACCACATTGCGGCATTGTCCGGCTCTTTTGCAAGACCCTTGTCATAGGCATCGATCGCTTCCGGATACCGGCTGAGCGCCATCAGCATCTTCCCCCGACTGTTCCAGGCGTCGGCATTCTCAGGATCGAGCGCAATTGCCCGGTCAAACGATTCAAGCGCGGCATCAGACCGCTGGAGCCCGGCAAGGGCGAGCCCGCGAAGGATCCAGACCCGGGTACTCCCCGCATCCGTGGCAATCGCCCGGTCGTACTCGGCGACTGCCTCCTCCATCCTGCCAAGGCTTTCGAGCGCCTGCCCCTTGACCTGTCGTGCTTCCCCGTTACCGGGATCCAGGGCAAACCCGCGATCGAGTGCCGCGACTGCTTCGCGGTACTTCCCGAGCGAACGGAGCAGGGAGCCTTTCAGGAACCAGGTTGCGGGATCGGAGGGTTCAAGGCCGGCTGCCTTGTCGTAGGCATCCGTTGCTTCCTGGACCCGGCCCATTGCTTCAAGGACTTTTGCTTTTTCCCGCCAGAGTTCCGCGCTGCCGGTCTCCGGTTCTCCTGCACGATCGAATGCTTCGAGCGCTTCGCTGTTCCTGCCGGCACCTGCAAGCGCACAACCCTTGAGATACCAGAACCGGCCGTTCTCCTTGTCGGAGGAGAGGCAGAAATCAAAGGCCTCGATCGCCTTGTCATACCGTAAGTCCCTGATCAGGATAATACCGAGATCCTGCCAGGCGTCCTTGTATGCCGGCTGGATGGAGATTGCTTTTTCATAGGCGGCAATTGCCCCGGACCGGTTTCCCATCACTTCCAGCATCCGCCCTTTGTGGTACCATGCCTCTGCATACTGCGGCAGGATGGTGATCGCGGTCTCATAGGCGGCGATCGCGTCTTCATGATGGCCAAGGATCGAGAGGGCATGACCCTTGTTGAACCAGGCCTGTGCATAGGAAGGGGCAAGGCCAAGAGATGTATCGAGCGCGGCAAGAGCGCGATCGATCTCGTTCAGGTTGATGAGCGCGGAACCCTTGTTGTTCCAGACAATCGCATCGTTTGCATCGAGGGCAAGTGCCTTGTCATAGGCCCCGACTGCCTCCTCGTACCGGCCCAGCTCGTTGAGGGCGGATCCCCGGTTGTTCCAGGTCACGGGATCCGAGGGCGCAAGCATCAGGGCGCTGGTATATGCACGGATGGCCTCCTCGTACCGGCCGTTGTTGCTCAGGACATTGCCCTTTGCCGCCCATGCATCCGCAAAGGCAGGGTTGAGCGTGAGAACCCGCTCGAAGGCTGCAAGGGCTTCCTTGAAATTGCGGGATCCCTGCAGGGCGCGTCCTTTTATGTAAAGGGCTTTTGGATCATCCGGTGTCAATGCAAGGGCACGATCGAGGGATTCGATCGCCTCGCTGTTCCGTGAGAGACGGACCAGTGATTCCCCGCGCGCTGTCCAGGCAGGTGCATTGTCCGCAGAGCGTTCCAGCAGGCGGTCAAATGCGGTAACTGCTTCCTCGTCCCGCCCGGTTGCAGCAAATACCGAACCTTTGCCAGCCCATGCAGCAGACTCCCCTGGATCAAGAGCGAGAGCACGATCGAATGCGGCAACTGCATCTTCCGTCCTCCCGGATCCCGCAAGCGCCATCCCCTTTGCGGACCAGACTGCCGGTGAATCCGCGTTCAGTGCAAGGGCGCGATCGAATGCCGCAATCGCATCATCGTAGTTCCCTTCCGCGGCAAGCGCCGATCCTTTCCCGGCCCATGCGGCAGCAGAGTCCGGCTGCAGTGAGATGATCTGGTCGAATATCCTGTCAGCCTCGGTCGTATGGCCAAGGGCGGTAAGGCAGGTCCCCTTGTGCACGAGGAGCACCGGGTCATCAGGTTTTGCGGAAAGTCCGGTCTCCAGCGCGCTGACCGCTTCCTCATAGCTGCCAAGGTTTGCAAGCGCGATCCCTTTCCCGGCCCAGGCCGATGCATCGCCGGAATCCCGGGCAAGTGCCCGTTCAAATGCGGCGATTGCATCCTTATTACGTCTGAGCCGGAGGAGGAGGGATCCTTTTTCCCTCCAGATCCGGCCCTGGCTGTCGTCGATCCCCAGGGCATGGTCGTAGACGTCAAGCGCTTCGTTTAAGTTGTTCTGTAATGCAAGAGCAGCTCCCTTCCCTGCCCATGCCGGGACGTTATTGCCGTCAAGGGAGAGGACCTGATCGAAGATCGCGGCCGCCTCGTCTGCCCTGCCCATGGTGCAGAGCATGGATCCCTTCCGGAGGAGCACGTCGGCATTATCCGGGTCCAGCGCGAGGACATGGTCAAACATCTCCATTGCATCGGAGTAGCGACCTGCCTCCGAGAGCGCGGAACCCTTGTTCTTCCAGCTTGCCGTATTGTCCGGTTCAAGGGCAACTGCCTTTGCAAATGCGCCGGCAGCATCGCTGCTGCGGTGCAGGGCCAGCAGAACTGTCCCTTTCTGGTTCCAGACTTCCGCGTTGTCCGGCTCAAGGGTAAGCGCATGGTCAAACGCATCGAGCGCGTCCTCGTTCTTCAGGAGCGCTGCAAATGCCGATCCTTTGCCAGCCCATGCATGCACGGCGCCCGGGGCAAGCGTAATAGCCTTGTCGAAAGCCGCAATCGCATCGTCATACCTGCGTATTTTCAGGCAGGCGGCCCCTTTACTGGACCAGAGCGATACATTGTCGCTACGTGCGGCAATCGCACGGTCGTACGACCGGATGGCAACATCGTAGCGGCCGATCTCGGCAAGAGCATGACCCTTTCCTGCCCAGGCTTCCGCCAGATCCGGTTGAATAGCCGTCGCCTGCTCGAATGCCGCAATTGCTTCACGGTGCATACCGAAATTGAGCAGCGCCGTTCCCTTGTTGTTCCAGATCCCTGCATCCCGGGGATCAAGATCGATTGCGTGCTGGTACGCCTCGATTGCCTCTTCGTAGCGCCCGACTTCCCTGAGGGCGGATCCTTTCGCATCCCAGGCCAAAGCATCGTCCGCATTGAACTCAACTGCCCTCTCAAACGATGCAACCGCTTCATCATACCGCCCGTGCCGGGCCATGAACATGCCGCGGCCTTTCCAGATACCGGCACGATCCGGTTCAGCCGCTGTGGCACGGTCGAAAGATTCGGCCGCGTTCTCTTCCTGCCCGAGACGGTCCAGGATATCCCCCTTGATCGCCCATGCCCGCCCGTCCTGCGGATCCAGTGAGAGCGCCGTGTCAATGGCCGGAAGCGCTTCCTCTTCCTTTGCCTGCGAGACGAGAAGCAGGGCTTTGTTCAGCCATGCCACCGTGTCATGGGGATCTGCGGCAATGGCCTTATCGTACGACCGGAGAGCTTCATTGGGCCTCCCCAGTTCCTTTAATGCGCCGGCCCGGTTGCACCAGATGATAGCATCGGAAGGATCGAGTGCAAGGGCACGATCGTACGCGGCAACAGCCTCTTCATGGTGCCCGAGACGATCGAGTGCCGTACCTTTGTTGTTCCAGACAGCGGGGTCCTTATCGTTGAGGGCGAGAGCCTTGTCATATGCATCGATAGCGTCCTCATACCTTTCCGAGGGCAGGAACGAGAGCCCTTTCGCATGCCATGCAGCTGCCTCATCCTCTTCTGCTTCCACCTCAGGGGAAGGTTCGCTTCCGGGAGCAGGTTCCCTTAAAGACACGATCCGGATCGGGGCCACTACCGGTTCCGGAGGGTTCTCTTCCGTGCCGGTCTCCGTTGCTTCAGGAACCGGTCTGTCCTGTTCCTGTCCGGGAATCAGTGTATCCCCATATTCAGGAGCCATTGCCGTTTCGGGACAGGGGCCGGGCTGTTCGCCTGCATCTGGTTGCTCATCCGGTTTTTGCGGTTCCTCCATAACCGGTGAAGGGATATCCTCAAAAAATTCTGGCGGGAGGTCCGTGGAAGACTGTTGCACGGGCTGTTCCGGAGCGGGGGTGGTGTCCTGACTGCCGGCAGGGGATTGTTGAACGGGGATGTCTGGTTGCGGGGGTACGGCAGGTGCTTTTTCCTCGTCTTCAGGTACTGGTTCCTGCACAGATTCGGATCCGTGAATTTTAACCTCGCCGGTATCCTGTGGGGGAACTTCAGCGGAACCGGCAGGAATCTCTTTTTGGGGAACCGGTTTTGCAAAGGCAGGGTCAATTGCCGCAGCTGTTGCGAAGGCCGTTTCTGCACGTCCGGGTTGGTCGAGATCGCGGAGTGTCTCGCCCTTGACAGACCAGGCGGCTGCGAAATGCGGGTGGAATGCGGTCGCGTGATCGAAGGCGTCAAGGGCCTCTTCGTTCCGGTTCATCTGCCTGAGAAGGAGCCCCCGTGCATACCATGCCTCGGCATGTTTCGAATCAATGGCAACGACAGTATCGTACGCGCCGAGAGCTTCTTCAGTATTGCCAAGTTTTACAAGCACGCTGCCCTTGTTGCACCATGCCGCGGGAGATTTCGGCTGGATGCTGATCGCATGATCGATAACACGGAGGGCATCGGAATACTTCCCCATACGGGTGAGGACGCCGCCCTTGCTGTTCCAGGCATCGGAATCATTGGGACGGAGATCGATCGCCCGGTTGTAGGCCTCGATCGCCTTCTCCGGCTGGTTGAGGTTCTCGAGTGCTGTTCCCTTGTTGAACCAGACAACCGCCTGGCTGTTGTCGAGGGTGAGCGCACGGTTGAGGGCAGTGAGCGCTTCATCATACCGCCCCAGTTTGTTGAGCGCCGACCCTTTGTTGTTCCAGGCAACGGCATGGGAGGGATTCAGTTCCAGTGCCTTGTCATAGGCATCGTTTGCTTCAGCATACCTGCCCAGGCGGTTCAGCGCATTTCCTTTGTTATACCATGCCTCGGAATACCGGGGGAGGATCGCCAGTACCCGGTCGAATTCTGTGACCGCTTCATCATACCGCCCCAGTTTGATAAGCGCGATCCCCCGGTTGAACCATTTATAGGCTCCCTCCTGGTCGTTAATGTCTTTTCGCACCCGAACCTTCCCTCCGGTACTATAAGGAAATTATCTGGCAGCTGTGGATAAATATAGATACCCCAATGCCTGTCGGAATACCGGTATCTTCGGATCGGTGGATACCTGAAGGTATGTTGCGGGATTCCGTTTCCTGAAGAGCACGGCCGGCCGCGCTACCGGATCGCAACGGTAAGACAGGCTGCCGGCATTGAAATAAGAGACTGTATAAAAAGAGGAGATGGGCCGGATTTACAGGGCCTGCCGGAGAGAGCCCGGCGAACTGAGGACTGCCTGCCGGTACAATTCGCTGCCGGAATTTTCCGAAATGATGCCGGCATTCTCATAGGCAGCCCGTGCTTCGTCCATCTGGCCGAGGTTTTCCAGCGCGATCCCCCGGTTGTTCCATATCCAGGCGATATTTGGAGTACGGTCCAGGGCCCGATCCGTGTAACCGAGGGATTCCTCGTACCGCCCAAGGCCGATGAGCGCCGCGCCCTTCTCCGCGAGCGCGAGGGAATCTCCGGGGGCAACCGAAAGTGCCCGGTCAAATGATTCTGCTGCTTCGGCGTACATGCCAAGCGCGAGCAGGGTCATCCCGCGGTTGTACCACCGGTCCCGTTCCGAACGGCCATCATTTCCGGACGCACCGGACGATGCACCGGCAGGCATCCCCCCGTAATAACCGGCATCTGCCGGGAGCATGCCAACGGTCTGCTCTCCTGCTGCGGCCGTGACTGACGGGGATACTGCGGTTGTACCGGATGCAGTTCCGGTCACGGTTCCGTGCGATGCCGGCAGAGAACCGGAGAACAGGGGGAGCACCGTCACTCCGATTATAATGAGGCTTGCAAGGATGAGAAGGGCTGCGAACCCGGTTGCTGCAAACCGGAACGTATCCGACCGGATCCGTGACCGGATTGGCGATAGTACCCATGCTGCAACCTCCGGGAACCAGCCGGTGCGGTCATTGTTATCTCCGGGTCGGGGATACGTTGGCGTTTCTGCTTCAAACGGGGCGTTACCGGCAAGCGCCCGATCATAGCGTTTCCGGCGCTCCGGGTCACAGAGCACTTCTGCGGCCTGGTTGATCTCCCGCATCCGATCCTCCGCGTCAGGATGGTTGCAGACATCCGGGTGCCACTGTTTTACCTGCCTCCGGAATGCCACCACGATCTCATCGTCCGATGCATCGGACGTGACACCAAGGATGGTATAGTAGGTGATCCGCTTCATTGTTCACCGGTCCATGGGATTTTTTCAGCCCGTGACCCGCCGGAGACAGGATCTTTTCCGCCACCGGTTCAGATATATCTTCCCGATCCGGCCGGGTTGTTGCTCAGAACCGGATCTCGTTCTGATGCCAAAAACCTTCCACACGGGACCCGGTGCCACCGGGAATTTTAAGCGCTTCCCGCTTCCGGAAGATTCTCACAGTTCGTCCCGGGATATTCTCCTGATAATGCTACAGGGTTATGAGAGATAGGGGCGATACATACCATGTGAGCGGAAGAGAGCGTTTCGATGAACTTGATGCCGCCCGCGGCATTGCCATCGTGATGATGATCCTGTTCCATACGCTCTTCGATCTTGCCTATTTTGATCTCTGGCCGGTCAACGTCAGTTCAGGGTTCTGGAGGTATTTCGTATTTGCAACCGGGACCCTCTTCCTGCTGGTTGCCGGAGTCTCGCTCTCCGTCAGCCATTCGCGGGCTTTGCGTGTGTTTGTGGGAGACAACCGTCCTCAGGCAGGGATCGTTGCAAAATACCTGTGGCGGGGAACCGGTATCTTTGCCTGCGGTATGCTGGTAACCCTGGCAACCTGGATTGTTGTCCCGGAGAGTTTCATCGTCTTTGGTATCCTTCACCTCATCGGTGTCTCCATCATGCTCTCTCCATTCTTCTTCCGGTTTAGGGAGAAGAATATCAGTATCGGAGCGCTCGTTGTCGCAGCCGGATTCGCCATCTGGATCGCCGGTATCACCGGCCCGTACTGGCTCCTCTGGATCGGCCTCCATCCCTCCTCGTTCACCACGCTCGACTATTACCCGGTCCTGCCGTGGACCGGAGTCGTCCTCATCGGCCTTGGACTTGGGGAACGTATCTATCCGGAAGGGGAACGTACGTTTGCCGCTCCCCGGATCCCAAAACCCGCCATGGTTCCCCTTGTATTCCTCGGGCGGCATTCACTCGTGATTTACCTTGCACACCAGCCGGTTATACTCGCTCTTCTCGCTCTTCTCTCAGGGACCCTGCTCTTCTGGTAAGTATCGGGAGTATCCCGGGTTTAGCAGAAAACAGGGGGGATATGCAGGTTCATTCTCCGTTCAGCAAACAATCCAAAAGACTGTCGCAACCCGTTGGATTGACCTGGTAACCCAAAACTAGAGAAACAGGCCGACATCTTCAAACCGGGCACTGTCGAAGATCCCCCGGTCCGTGATCCGGAGCGCCGGGATGACGGTCAGTGAGAGGAACGAGAGATACATGAACGGATCGGCAATTCCCCCCATTGCCGTTGTGACGGTATTCAGGGTCCCGATCCGCGCTGCAACCTCCCGGTACGGCAGCGTGGACATCAGGCCGCCGCAGTCCAGCGGGAGGCTGGCACGCGTATCCCCGGCTGCCGCAGCCATCCCTCCCTGCATACGGACCACTTCCGCAATGGCAGCGAGGAGATCGGTATCGTTTGTCCCGATAGCGACCAGGTTATGGGCATCGTGGGATACCGTGGATGCGATTGCGCCTTTCCTGAAACGGAAGCCGTGAACCAGGCCGGTGGCGCAGGCCCCGGTACCGTACCGGTTGCAGACAACAGCCTTGAGAAGGTCGCGGGGGACATCCGGCTGCACAATTCCCTCAAAACCGGCAGTTAACGATTCGGTGATAATCTGGTGGGGCACAAGCCCGATCACCCGGGCAGTCCCGGTCCCGCGTATCCGGATCGATTCCCGGGATGGCACTGCACAACGGAACGTTGACGGTAAGCGCACTTCCGGTTTTTCGGCGGCATCCGGAACGGTAAGCGGTTTTCCCCCGACAAAGACCTCCCGTACAGTAAACCGGTCCGGATCATCCACGACGCAGAAATCCGCGCGCCGGCCCGGGGAGAGAGCCCCATGCTCATTGAGCCCGAACCGTTCCGCTGCCGAGAGGGTTGCCATCCGGATTGCCAGTTCCGGCGCAACCCCGCAGGAGACTGCCTTCCGGATACAACGGTCGATGTGCCCGTCTTCCATGAGGAGATCGGCGTGGCAGTCGTCGGTCGCAAAACAGCAGCGCGCGACGGTCAGGGGGGTGATGAGCGGTGCAAGTTCCCCGATATTCTGTTCTGTCGAGCCTTCCCGGATATACATATACATGCCGCGGCTGAGCTTCTCCTCCGCTTCAGGAAGCCTCGTGCATTCATGATCGCTCTGGAGCCCGGCAAACACGTACGCGTTGAGATCCTTTCCGGTGAGGAGAGGCGCGTGCCCGTCCCGGATCGCAAAGATCCCGATTTTTTCAATAACCTCAGGATCCCCGGAGAGGACCCCGGGTACGTTCATCATCTCGCCAAGGCCGATAATCCCCTCCCGTCCCGCATACTGCCGGCACTTCTCTGCTTTCAGCACTGCCCCGCCGACATCCGCGGGGGTCGCCGGCACACAGGATGGCACAAGGTACCGGATATCCACCGGCAGACCGTTGCGCTCCCTGATCATGAAATCAATACCTGCACTCCCGGCAACGTTTGCAATCTCGTGGGGATCGGCGATAACGGCAGCCGTCCCGTGCTGTGCGACAAGGTTTGCATACTCGCGGGGAACAAGGAGGGAACTCTCAATATGCACGTGGGCATCGATCAGGCCCGGGACGACGTATGCACCCTGCATATCCCGCTCGACAATTCCCCGGTAATCGCCGGTGCCAAGCACAATACCGTCTTTTATCGCAAGATTGCCCCGTTCCCACCTGCAGGTGAACGGGTTGAAGATTTCAGCGTTAAAAAAAACTGAGTCTGCGGGTATCGTGCCGCATGCGGCATCCAGGAGAGAGGCGGGACCGGTTTTCATCGGAGAAAAGATCAGACCACAAGATCCTTGATGCTTGCGGTCTGCCGCTCGTTATTGATAGTGACATAAATGTACACTTTATAGGTGCCGGGATCAAGGTGGACGGGCACGATGACCGTGTTCTCCCCTTTTTTGAGGGATGCAGGAACCCCGGTGACTACCAGTTCTTCCTGCGCCATGCCCCGGATCTGGTACACCCGCACCTGGACTCCCGTATCGACCGGGGTCCCGGAATTGCTGACCTCGATGGAGAGGTTGTCCTGCGACGACGTCACGTTCCCCACTGCGAGTGTGGCACAGCCGGAACAGAACGCGAGAATCATACAGAGCACACAGCAGAGAAACCTGTATGCAGCCATAGTGGAACAGTACGGTTCAAAGAATAAAAATCATACGGTTTTTCTGTCTGCGGTTCTGATCTCCCGTAATCGTTCCCGGTTTTACCAGTTCCGGGGTATAACCGCAGGAATGCCGTGGACTGTCCCCAGCTGTCAATCCCTGCTGTCAATGGATGCAATCCTTTCGCCATGCTATTAGCCATCCTCTTAAAGAACAAAAACAAACGCAGATAAGAAGTACTGGTACTGGTTATCAGGTTGATTCACCGGTGCGTACTGGAACGAGGTTATCTATGGCCGGAATCGTTGACGTTGTCGAATTTGACCTTGGGGATGAGCGCTATGCTCTGGATATCAGTCTTGTCAGGGAGATCGTAGAGATGATGCAGATCACGCCGATCCCCCGTGCACCGTCCCATATCACCGGCGTCATCAACCTGCGTGGTGAGATCACCAACATCATGAACCTGGATTCCCTTCTCGGACTGCCGGTTTCGGCAAAGGAGAAGGCAAAGAAGATCATTGTCTTCATGCCCGAAGCCGCCGGTGGAAACAATGTCGGGATCCTTGTGGATAACGTGTCAAGCGTCACATCGGTATCCGAAGATCAGGTCGAGAAGACGGATGCTGGCGTCTCAGTGGAGCAATCCCGCTATATCAAAGGTATCATCAAGCTTGGCGGAGACGGATCTGCCGGCGGAGCACGAAGCCTTGTCCTCTGGCTTGACTTAAAAAAAGTGCTTGCCGATGTTGCGAATAAATAAGATCATCCCGCACCCAGTACTGAGGTAGAAAGGATTGCACCGGGAAATGACGGTAACAGGTAATACACGGCTTTTTTGAGGGATACTGCACGATGGAAACAAACGACGATTTTACCCTGCTGAAACGGTATATAGAACAGATGCTGAAGATCAAATGTTCGAATTACAAGGAAGATTATATCAAGCGGCGGCTGCTTTCACGGATGCGTTCAACATCGAAGACCACGTACGCGGATTATCTGTACTATCTCAAAGGCAACCCTGCGGAACTTGAACCCCTGCGCAATGCGCTCACCATCAATGTCACGGAATTTTTCCGGGACCCCGAAGTGTACAATGTGATCCGCGGCACCCTCCTTCCCGAACTGTTCAAGCAGAAGAAGCGCATCCAGATCTGGAGCGCCGGGTGTTCGAGCGGCGAAGAGCCTTACTCGCTTGCCATGATCCTCTCGGATATGATGATGACCAATAAAGAGATCTCGGCCCAGATCATTGCAACCGATATCGATGAAGTCATCCTTGCAAAGGCAAAGGCAGGCATATATCCGGATAAATCCGTGCTGAAACTCAATGACATGCAGATCCGCAGGCACCTTACGAAGCTGCCGGACGGAACGTACGAGGTGAAACAGCATCTCCGTGACCTGATCCGGTTCCGCCCCCATGACCTGATGAGCGAGGTTCCCCCTTCGAGATTCGTTGACATGATCACCTGCCGGAACGTCACGATCTACTTCACCGAAAAACAGAAAGACGATTTGGCCCGGATGTTCCATTCGGCGCTTATTCCCGGGGGATTCTATGTCATGGGAAAGACGGAGTATCTCGGGAGGGAGGTCGAGCCCCTCTTTGCCCCCTACAATACCCTGCAGAAGGTCTTCATCAAAAAACCGTAACTTTTTCCTCGTTTTCCCTATTTCAGGACCCGCTCGATCTGATCTTTCTTCTCGTCACTGACGCCGCTCGTAAAATAGCGCTGGAGTTCCTGTCTGGCTGCATGCCTCCGGATCTCGCCATACACGACCCAGAAGTTGACGCCGATCACGACGATCACGAGAAAGAAGCTCACCCAGAGCATCACACCCTGCGCAGACAGGAACGCCGCCCAGAGCAGCATAACAAAGGAGATCAGGTAGAAGATGATCCATGTCCGGAGGGAGGGAAGTTCCATGCTGCAACGAATATTTCGTCCTTGCAGTATTAACCGTTCTGATAAAATCCGGATTTGTATTTTTTAAAAACCTGCTTTTTTCAGGTTACAACGCTTCGGGAGACCTATGAACAGGATTATTACGGGAGATCTTCCAACAGTATCTCCATGGATCGCGGGGATCTCATCACCCTTGCCGGGGGCATTGCATTCGTGATTGTTATTGCAATCATCGTAAAGTCCGGAACGATTGTACCCCAGCAGGAGCAGGAGATAATCCCCGCAGCGCCGGTACCTTCCCTGCCGGTGACTATGGGGACACCCGTCCCTCTGACGTCCGTTCCAACCGGGACACCGGCACCGGATGAACCCGCGCCGGTTCAGATTACCTATTCACGAAATCCGCTCGATTACCCGGTCATCCAGGTTCCGGACTCCATGGAAACCTTTGGCAGCTCAGAGATCTTCTGGAAAAATCCCGAAGCAAAGACCGTTGCTATCATGCAGGGATCGCGCGGGGGTCTCTCCCAGGAGTTCACGGTCCCGTTCGAACTGTGGGGGATGAATATCACCGTTGAATCATGGAGAAAACCCCAGTATGCAAGGTTCGATCTCGTTCTCTGTGCGGCAGAGGACGGGCAGATCATTGACGGTATCGAGATCCTCAACCGGGGCACGGCATTCAAAAGCGTCCAGGTCTCCGGCGTTCCCATGTATTTCATTATCCAGGCGGAAAACGTGGACCGGTTCCAGATCGATATTATCACCCCGGCAGCGTATTACAACAAGACGCAGAAGAGAGTATCTGTCCAATAGCACGACCGGTCCTGAAGATCTCCCGGATCAGGCAGCCGGATCGTTCCTGCCGGGTTTGGTAACATAAAACCTGTTGTTCATTCAGCCCGGGTTACAGTTCCAGGAATGGATCGATCATCCGGACGGGTAAGCCGGAGAACATACAGCCGCTCGTCCTCAACGGCCTGTTCCCGCACAATTTCAGTCAGATACCCACGATCCCGGGCCATGCTGATTACTCCGGGAAGTCCGGTCAGCGATGAGAGCAGGAACAGTATCCTCCCTTCCGGTGCAAGGACCCGGCCGACATCTGTAAGAAAGCGTCCGATCGTATCCCGGCCGCTCACCCCACCATCCAGGGCGTATTCGAGCCAGTCCCCCATCCGTTCTTCCGGCTGCGTGGGTAGATACGGGGGATTGAACAGGATCAGGTCAAACGGACCGCGAACACCGTCGAGGAGATCAGTGCGGACGACGGCGATCCCTTTTTTTTGCGCAAGAACCGTTGCATGGGGGTTGATCTCAGTTGTAACAAGGCATCGTACGCGTTTATCAAGATCCGCAGCAACAGTGCCGGAGCCGGTGCCAACCTCCAGCACCCGGTCGTCCGGCCGGATCTCAAGGCGTGCGGTAGTAAGAAGAAGAAATGTGTCTTCTGCGGGGGGATAAACCTGTGCAGGATCGGGCTGCATCGTATCATTACAGTACCGGTCACCGGCATAAAGGCTTTGGTAACGAACCGGGGATTGGAAAAATCCTGAAAAAAAGGAGTACAATTGGGAAGGGGGCTCTTACACTGCCTCCGCCACATCGATCCTGATTACTTCGGAGCGGCGGGCCGTTATCACGTTATGCAATTCCTCGTTCCAGGTCTTCTGCACAAGTGCAATCGATTCCCGGATACGGGAGATCGCATTCCCCTTGGTATCGCCATACCCGATAATCTTCGGAACCTCGACGCACCGGGCGATATACCCGCCCTCGTCGCAGGGTTCGAGGATAATGGTGTATTGCATGATTATATCAGATGGCATAGTGGATAAACAAAGTTTCTGGTCGAAATATGGATCAAACATCCCTTATCCGGCAGCAACCGGATCCCGATATCCTCCGCAGTGAATCTATCCCGGGAAAAAGGGTGTCCGGTAAATAAGGCTTCCATCAGGTCATTACAGGTGGAGTCGCCGGATCCGTTATTGGAGATGCGCCAGAACACCGTAGAGAAGTGGAGATGTTATTACTATTCCGTTTGTTGTCCAGGCCCGGAAAGATAATCCGGGTAAGATTTGTGGTATTATCCTCCCGTTAAAAGACCTGATTATCATACACCTGCCGGTAGTATATACGCTCATAACAAGGTAAGAACGCAGGAAAATCCTTTATTTTTCCGGTAACACAGGAAAGAGATGACCAAAAAAATTCCGTTATTCAGAAGAGCGTGACCGGTTTTACCTTCCCCACCCTTCCGGGCCCTCTGGAATACGCAGGATCAAAGTGACGGTTTTGCCAAGGGAAACGTTCAAAAAAATCATCTGAACAAAGAGAATGATTATTTCCGAGATATTCCGGAAAACCTGAAAAATGTGACCCTCTGGCAGATTCAACCTGCAATATGACGGGCCTGGGGGGATTTGAACCCCCGACATCCGGGTTAGAAGCCCGGCGCTCTGTCCAGGCTAAGCCACAAGCCCACGTAGGCGCCATTAAGATTTGCAGCCCGGTTACTTAAAGGTGCGTCGCAGGGATAATATCCTGTCGTAATGGGGGCATTCTCCACTTCGGTTCTTTAAAAAAACTTCACTTCTTCCGGCGGCTAACACGTTTTTGTACTTGATCGATTTCCCGTTCGATCTTTCTAATCCTTTCCTCACCGGTGAGTACGGCAGGATGGATAACGCCGAACCAGAGCAGGGCACATCCTATACTAAAAACGGCAATTGCCAGGGCAATAATAACGAACGTAAGAGGAAAAATTCCGGCAATGGCAACGGAAGCAAGGACAAGGATAATACCGGTTGTTGTGATAACCCGGTTCACAGACAGGTGCCGGTCCTTTCTCGATTCCCCGGAGGAACCCGGTTCTTCCATACAATGTACCTGTTCTATGTTCCTTATCTCATATCATTATAATTTTCGGAGATGCATGCCATGATGCCGGGGAATCAATTAGGATCCATCAATAAAAACAGGTGTTAAAAAAAGCAGGAGATTATCCCGCATGGTAGCAGGCGGATTTGAGGACATCGACCGATGTCGGCTGGATAAGCCCTTCGTGGAAGACCGTCTTTACCACCGAGGAGGCGCAGTACCTGACCTGGATCCGGGCTGACGTCCGCTCCCGTTCCTCGAAATGCGACCCGTGCATGAACTCCACCATCCGTTTCATCGTGATGTTGATGGCAAGGACAATAACGCAGATCCCGGTATCCCCCGGGGCAAGGTCCTCCATGTCGATCGAGGTCATGAACAGATGGGTATCCGGGCCGGGATCGATACTGGCAACCGTGATGATATTGTGGGTGGACTGGAGCTCGATGGTCCTTGGCCGCCCGCTTTTCAGATCCCGGATAATATCCGGGGAAATGCCGGTGAGTGCTGGACAGCGCATGGTGATCACCCGTACATCGGCAGGTCTTTCTTGGGTGCCTGCTCGGCGGACTGGACCTCTTCAGCTACCTTCTGCATGCTCTGCTCGATCTCGACCGCCTGCTCGATGAGCGGCTGGACGTTCAGGTCAAGATTGTACATCTTGTTGAGAACCCCGATGGTCGCTGCAGACGAGCGGGGATCCGGAGCATTGACCGTCTCGCCAAGGAGACCGTATGCCGGGATACCGCGGATCTTGCATTCGGTCAGGATGCTGCTCGCAATCCCCGATATGCTGCCGATCGGGAGGATGAGCGCAAAATCTGAAATCCTTTTGAGCGCTTCGGGAGTTGTTGCAACCCCGAAGACCCGTTTCTCCGGTTCGTTCGTAACGATACCGGCGATAGCGACAACCTCCTTTGGCTTGAAGGGGGCAAGCCAGTCCATGAGACCGTTACTCACCTCGTAACAGATCATCGGGTGGATCGGGATATCCGCGATAATTGCGGCAATGTTGTCCTTTGCATACATCCGGACGGGATCGTTGATGACCCCCTTGTTCATCATGGCAAGCGGAGGAAAGTACTTGGATGTCATGGTGCCGATGAGCTCGAAATCGAGCTGGTCTACCATGTACTGGAGTGCGATGCTCCCGACAAGCCCGCTGCCGGGAAACCCGACAAGGACCGCGGTATCGGGGGCGGGCAGCGGCTTGGAAAAGATCTTTAAATCCTTTTCTGAATCCGGCATAATCAGGTTAACATAGTTCGAACAACTAAAAAAGTATTATGCAGGAATATCCAATCAAGCGGGGGCTCACAAAAGATCTAACGGAGCGGATGGCAGCCGAACTGAAGAACTGTTTCGGCGTGGAACCGACGGTATCTGGTGGGACGTACCGGATCAGTTTCGGGGCATTGCGAAGGCTCGACGTGAAAGCCGGTGCCGGAGATAAGACGATCATCATCGATACGGAATCCAACATGAGCGTCAGCGACGACGTCATCCTCGATACCAACAGGCGGTTCCGGAAATATCTTGACGTTATGACAGGATTCTCGACAAAGGAGCGGGTAAAGCGGGCGAAGGGCGATGCAACGGGATAACAATTCCTTTGTACACGAGGATTGTTCCCGTTGCTCTGTCTCTGGTTTCTCTTTTTTATGGATCCGTTGAACGCAAAAGTCATGCCGATCCTGCCGCATATCTGGAGAGATCCCCGGCATGGTAACGGAGGGATTCCGAATCGCGGCTTTTGAATGCAACCGTTGCGGCAGATGCTGCATGAGTTTTGGGAGCTTCATCAGGATCGAACGGCAGCTCTCGGGCCGGGACTACTACTGCCGGTACGGGATCACGGGGGAGGTCTTTCTTGTCCATGTCGAGCCGGAATTTGGCGGTGAGGTAGAAGAGCGGTACGCGGAAGAGGAGGAGGAAGAGACCGGAAAAGAGCCGGGCCGGAACGGATGTCCGTTCAGATGCAGAAATCCGGAGGGCGAAGGTTTCTCCTGCGCAATTTATCCGACACGCCCGAAGGTCTGCCGCAAGTTCCGGTGCTACCGCATGCTGATTTACCATACCGCAAGCCAGGAGCTCCGGGGTAAAATAATCGGGAACGCGGAACTCCGGACACAGGATACGAGCCTCGCTGCAATCTGGAGAGAGTGGATTGCATCGCTTCCCCGCCCGGTTGCCGGAGGAGGCGCCGGCAGTGCTTCCGATGACCGGGAATGGATCGGGAGGGTGACTGCCATCCTTGCCGCTCACGGGTATCGCGGCGAGCCCGTTGATTGACCGGACAATGCCGGCCGGGCACAACAGGTGGGGACCCCCTGCCTCTATCTTTCAGGCCACCCCCCACTCACCGGATCGTTTACCCCCTGTCTTTATTCCGGAATTCCCCGGATCCCAGGCAGCTCTCCGGCGGAGAGCGGGTGGCACCCCCCACCTGCGTACGCAACCGGCCACCCCCACCCCTCCGATCGGTTACCCATCGCGATCCCCCTCATGGGGTCGGCCGTGCTGAGGGTGGGTACCCCTCCTGTGTGCAAAGGTGGGGGTACCCCCATGGTTCAGAATCGTAACGTCCGAGGGAGAACCCATACCGGCAACCGTTGTTTCGCGTGCAGAACGGGTGGGTACCCCCTCTCAGATCCGGTGACCAGCCCCCCCACCCCCTGGATCGATTACCCCCCGCGACCCCATGCGCAGGGTCTGCCCTGCTGAGGGTGGCACCCCCCACCCATGGAGTGAAGAGGGGGTACCCTCTTCCGGATTCATCTGCGGAACTTACCTTTCGCGTGGAACTTCCGGCGATCCATCCTGATACTGAGAGGGGATTGAAAAACCTGCCCGGCAAATACGGATGGGACCCGGTCCGGTCTCCGGAATGGGACAAATAAAAAAAAGTTGGGATTATTCAATAACGATTGCCGGCTTGAAGGGGAGCGCAGTCGCCGCCTTGGCAAGCCCGCTCTTCTCCGCTTCCACGATGTGAACCGGGACGGAGAACTCCTTTTCGAGGAACGCCTTGGCAGATTCGAAGACTGCCCGCTCGTTCATGCCGTCCGATGCGACCAGCGCAACGATCTGCGGCGGGAGCTTGTGGATGAGGTTCGTGCACTGCCGTGCAGCATCGGTTGCCTCTTTCCCGCGCTTCCGGTTGGCATCGTCCTTCATGATCTCCCGGATAGCGAGATTTTTGTCCGCTGCACGTGCAATCGTCGTGAAAATCCCGTGCTTCCAGGAAGGGGCGAGTGCTATCGTGATCGATTTGGGCGTGATCTGGATCAGTTTCTTAATGGACTCGATATCCTCGACCGTGCGAAGGAGCAGCTCTTCGGCCAGTTCGATCCGGGGATTCATCCGCTTTTCGTCAGCGACCGGCCAGTCTGCAAACGAGACCATCCCCTGCCCGCCGATATCGCTCCAGAGTTTCTCTGCGGTGAACGGGATGAACGGGGCAAGCAGCCGGATCCAGGCCGAACAGAGCTCGCGAAGCACCCGGCTCCCGTTGCTTCCCCCGGGCAACCGCCGCCGGTACCATTTCAGGTCGCTCTCGATCCCGAAATAGGACTCCTGCAACGCCTGCCGTGTCTGGAAGTTGGAGAGCGCTGTTGTTGTCTTTGCGATATGGTCCTGCAGCCGGCTCATCAGCCAGAGATCGATGTCACGGGGCTCTCCCCCGGTATCTTTCATCTCGCGGATGGCGTAATAGAAGCGCTCGATCTGCTTCTTTGTCGAGAGCACCAGCTCGTTTCTCCAGTCAAAGTCCTGCCAGGGCTCGGCACTTCCCATCAGGAACATCCGCACGGTATCGGCACCGAACTCCCTGACCGCATCTTCGAGCAGGAAGACGTTGCCCTTGGACGAGGACATCTTGGCCCCGTTCAGGAGACCCATCCCGAAGACAACCATGCCCTGCGGAAGTTTCTCTTTGGGAAAGATCGTCACATGGTGGAATATCTGGAAGGTCAGGTGGTTGGAGATGAGATCCTTTGCCGAGAACCGGAAGTTGTAAGGGTACCAGTACAGGAACTCCTTCCGCATTGCATCCAGCTTCGCACGCTCGGGAAGGTTTGCGGACTCTTTTCCAAGGAAGATATAATCGAAGACCTCCGGCGTCAGTTTCTCCGGCGCAATCTCGCGGATGCGGTGGGCGATCGTGTAATACGCCATGTATACCGTGGAATCCGAAAGCGGCTCGATGAGCTGGGCCTTGTCCCACGGGAACCGGGTACCGAGCCCCACCCTTCTTGTGCAGGCCCAGTCCTTGAGCCAGTCAACGGTCCGGTCAAACTCGACCCGGACCTCCGGAGGAACGAGGGTCATATCCTTCAGCTGGGCGGAAACCTGCGCCTTCCAGGCCGGATCGCTGTACTTCAGGAACCACTGGTCATGGAGGATCTTCACCTTGACCTTGTTGCCGCACCGGCAGATGACGGGGCGGATATCGAACTCGTACATGACCACCGAGCCGTACTTCTCCTGCATGAGCGCCGCAACCTCGTCGCGGGCGACCCGGACGGGCTTTCCGCCGAAACGGTCGAAGAGCCGGCCTTTGGAAAACTCGGCACTGTATATCTCCTGGGTGAGCGCATCCATCCGGGTGTCGAGCTGGCCGGAGATGCCGGCTTTCTCGACGGCGTCCTGCGCCGGGACAGCACCGTACCCTTCGACGGTGATGAGCGGGACGGGTTTGATAGCGGTATACTTCCCCTGCCGCTGGAGATCCCTGAGTGCAATATAATCGAACGGCGCATGGGCGGGAACGCTCATCACCATGCCCGTCGCCATATCGGGGTCGACGAAATCTGCCGGGAGGATCGGGACTTCCCCGCAGAGCGGGTGGGAAACCTTTGTATCGACAAGATCCCGGCCCGGGATCTCCTTTTCAATAACAACCGTGTGATCCTGCAGCTGGAGTTTCTCCGCTGCCTCCCTGCTGATGATCCACGAGTGGTTATCGACACTGGCACGGACATAGGTGACCGAGGGATTTACCCACAGGTTGGTGACGCCGTGGATGGTCTCGGGCCGAAGCGTCGCCGTCGGGATTGTCGCGTCCCCGTACCGGAACATAACAAGCGTGAACTTGATCACTTCGGCTTTGTCGCCTTCGAGAAGATCGTGATCGCCGACAGGGTTGTCATCGACCGTGCAGTACCTGACCGGGTGCGCACCCTTGATCACGTGACCCGCACCGTACAGGTATTTCCACTGCCATTCGACAAATTTCGAGTAGGTCGGATCAACGGTCGTGAACCGGCGCCTCCAGTCAATGGAGAGCCCGCATGAAGTCATGACCCGCTGGTATTCATCGGAGAAGTGCCGGACGATCGTCAAGGGTTCGGTGAATTTTTCCAGTACTGCTGGGGGAACCTTGTAGAGATCCCGGTAGAGCCTGATCGTCTTCTCGTCCCCACGGGCAATCCGCTTGGAAATGCCGATGACCGGGGCCCCGGTAACGTGGAACGCCATCGGGTACAGCACCTGCCTGCCCCGCATCCGCCAGAACCGTGCAATAACGTCCGGAACGATGTATGTCCTGCCATGCCCAACATGCATAGCGCCGCTCGGGTAGGGATACGCAACAGTCAGGTAGAATTTCTCTTTGCCGGAGGGGTTGGATTCAAAAGCATGTTCCCACTTCTCGTGGGCTCTCTTCTCAAATGCCGCGCAGTCAAATTCATTCTTGTCATTTTCCATTCTTTGCACACTCCCAGTTTATCGGAAATATCCAGATTCAGAAGGTCATACCGGCCGCAGTTTGATAACCTCTCCGGCGCCCGAACGCCGGATCATTTCCTGGGCAATACTGCTGTTCTTGGCCAGGTGGATCTCGCCGGTCTCGTTCACCGTTGCGGTAAAGAGATATTCCTTGCCGGCAAAAACGTCGACAATCTTGCCGGAATGGTCAGGAGCGACAATGGTTAACTGTTTCTTGTCGGTCTGGATCTTCACGCCCCCGCCAAGGTTGAACTCCTCCTCGTCTTTTCTTGCCTTCTCGCGCTCGCTCCGCGGTTTGATGTCGATCCCAATCCCGATCTTGTTGACAATGGCAGAGATATTCTTCCCGCCTTTCCCGATAGCAGCCGGGACATCCTTGTCGTCGATATAGACAACCGCCTTGGTGTCGCTGATCATCTGGACATCAACGATACCCTCGGTATACCGCCCGATCTCGCGCTGGATCTCCTTCTCGGAGAGCTTCCATCCGGTCCGGGATTCGCCCTCGAAGCCTGCCGACGGCTCCGGAACCGGTGCCCGCGGGGCCGCCGGTGACGGGGTTACGGCCGGCGCAGGGGTTGCCGGGCGGGTGGCGGACTGTGCCGGGGCGGCAGCGACGCCCCCGGCCTGTCCGACCGGCATGATGATGGTCTCGCCATCATACCGGAAGACGTCGTACGCAAGGGCACCGGTCTCGTAATCGGTGACTGTCGTGACGGGCCGTGTGTGCATCTCGCTTCCCATCCCTTCAGGCACCTTGATGGTGAACCCGATATCGAAGATCCTCGTTATTACGCCCTCCTTGACAAAGATGATCGTGTTGATGACCTGCGAGAGAACGCCGTAATCCACCCGGTAGGAGAAACGCTGGAGCGCATCCCGCACATCGGTGGCGTGCACGACGCCAACCATCCCCATTCCGGCAAGGCGCATATCGGCAAAAGTCTTGAAGTCCTCGTTCTTGCGAAGCTCATCGAAGATCACGAAGTCCGGGCGGACAAGCATGAGCACGTCGGCGGTATTCTCCATGCTGCCGTCAAGCATCGCGTACTGGGTGATCTGGTCGGGAACCTGGAGCTCGCGGGGAGCTTCCATGGTCTTGACCACGAAACCGCTGTCGGAGAGGTATGTCGCAATGCTCTGGGCAAGAGTGGTCTTGCCGGATCCGGGAGAGCCCGCGATAATAAGGCCGCGTTTCTCGCCGGAAAGACGGGTCCGGATCACATCTGCCTTTGCGTAATCCTTCAGGGTCACATCCACGATCGGGCGGACCGCCGTGATCTCCATTCCGTCGGAGAATGGCCGGCGGGCGATCGCAATCCGCATCGAACCGATCTGGACGACCGTGATTCCCCGCTTCTCCAGTTCGATGAAACCGTCGGGATCGCGCTTGGCCCGTTCAAGGATTTCCTGGGCAAGCGACCGTAGCTCGAACTCGGTCGTGGGGGCGTCGCGGATCTGCACGAGTTTCATTTCGTTGATCGTGCCTTTCTTTGCAACCGGGCAGACCCGCTCCTTCAGGTGCACCGCAATCGTGTGCTCGTCAAAGAACTGGTCGATGGCAAGAGGCATGAAATCCGTCACCTGAGGCCGCAGGTAAATGACGTTGAGCCCTTTTGCCCGTGCAACTTCGGCCTGAACGTTGTCGCTTGTGATGAACTGGGCTGAATTTTCAATTGCGATGTTCCTGATCATCGCATCGATCTCCCCGCCGCTTGCAAGCTTGACCTGTTCAAGCGAAGGCCGTATTCCTGAAAACTTCAGCTCGATGACCTTCTCTTCCGCAAGTTTGCAGAGCGCCTGGAGCTCGTTAAGTCCTGAAAACCCAATCTCCCTTCCCTGGTTTGCCTGTGCTTCAAGTTCTGCAATAACTGCTTCGGGGACGATTATTGTTGCATCCTTATATTCCCCGGTCTTGATCATCGACGTAATGCGCCCGTCTATTAGGACGCTCGTATCCGGTACTATCTTCATAAAAATCGCTCGCTCCACTATTGCTATTCCTTAAGGTATTGGTCGGTATTCTATTCCTGAGTTCAACGATCGTCATCGTTGATACGTTACCGTTTGTGCTGCAAACATTATTAAGCGTACGCGGACTGGAACTGGTACTCCTGTGCCTGCCATAGCAGCCGGGGGAAGGGTTTCCATAAAACGAACAAAATAGTTAATAACAGATAGGGCCGATACTTCATCCGGAAGCACCATGGCGGGCAAGAAATCCGGGATCCTGACCGAATCGCGCCGGGAATATCTCCAGACTCCCATGCCAGAGCGGGAACGGGAGTATTCTGAGAAGGAGAGGAGCAATTTCAATGAGGCTATCAGCGAACAGGCTGCACTCGCAATCGGGGATCTCGTGCTGGTTGCCCGGGAATCAGATACGGCGATTATCAAATCCGCATTTCCCCCGGCGCTGGTTGCCGAACTGATCGATGCCCTCATGGACCGGGTCGGGATGGTCGAAGTCTCAGGAAAAGACCGGTATTACGAGATGATTGTAAAAGCAATCGAGCACCGGATCCATGAAAAATACCGGGAACAGGACCGTTTTTTCAAGCTTGAATCGTCGGATTACCCGGTCATGCCCCATAAACCGGCATACCGGGATGTCCAGGCATATTCCCGGAAATAACCCTGTTTTTCATAACCGGGTTTCCAGGTCCCGGTGGTTTTCAATAATTTTTGGATGCCCCGTATCCTGCGCCTTCAAAAAAGTACCGGGTATCCGGATGATTTCCCGGTTATTTTTTATAGACAAGAGCCGGATCAAACACTTTTTCTGAAATCACAGTCCCGTCAAGCGTCCGGAAAAAGCAGCTTTGGTGCCCGGTATGACATGCAGCCCCGGTCTGCTCAACCTCATAGATCAGGCAGTCCTCATCGCAGTCCACGAGGATACGGATTACGCGCTGGACATGCCCGCTCTCCTCGCCCTTCTTCCAGATCTTCTTCCTGCTCCGGCTGAAATAGTGCGCAAACCCTGTCGAACTCGTCAGCCCGACTGCTTCCTCGTTGGCATACGCGACCATCAGCACGGCACGGGTTGCGGTATCCTGCACCACAACCGGGATAAGCCCGTTGGAATACGTAAGTTGGATCATGTTCATGCACCGGCAATGAATGCCATCATAAGGTATAAGAAGTCGCCAAGGAAGATTGCCGTAATAAGCCCTGCGGTAATCGGGAGAATGAACGGCACCGCATACGAGATCCAGACGGTCCCGGCTTTACGGTATACCGCAAGCTCCTTCTTAAACTGCTCCGGGTGAAGGCGCAAATCCCGGGTATAAATCCTGCCTTCGCCGGTCAGCATCCGGTGCAGGGATTCCCGGATACCGACAAACGATCGGCTGAGCGTGCCATCCTCCTCCCGGAAGTCTTCCATCACGAATCCGAACGTCTGCTGGATCTTAGCTCCCTCGACAGGGTAGCCAAAGAACATGTATGGGAAGGGGGCGAAATTCCCCTTCAGCAGGTTCATGATAAAAATCCCGACCGGTGCGAGAAGATTGAGGATTACGGCGTTGGTAAGAACGGTAAATGGCAGGAATCCCAGGGGAGGATAGCCCCAGTACGGGGTGATCGGAAAGAAAGGCACGCAGGCAGCAATAAAGATCAGCGCCCATGCATCCGCGCCCCCGAACAGGTTCTTTGCAGCAAACAGGTAGAATATCAGCGAAAACACGACGCAGAGCCCGAGATACCCTGCAACAATCCCGGCATATCCGGAGAGGACAAGGGTGATGTAAAAGTATGCCGCTGCCGGAACCCCGACCACAAGCATGGGGTACCAGGTCCGGAACGGAACACGCCGGTCCCGGACATCAAGTACCGATGCATACAGGAGAGTTATGAGCACCGCCACCGCCGAGATAACCATTGGGAGCTGAACCTGACTGGAAATCATGTCTTCCCAGTATCGTTAGGCTCACCACCTTTTTATTCTGGCGGTACCGGTTTGCCAAAAGCAGGCTGCATCGCTATGATACTGCTTTATTCCCGGGGAGAATACAGACATGAGACTCAGGAATAAACCAGATGAATGAAAGGTTCGCTTATGGTTATCCGGAATAGTACAGGTAATTTATTTTTATCCGATGCCGCAACCTGCAGCGCACGGTTTAACCACAGGTTAATATCCTGATAACTGTGTATATACATTCATAAGAGAACCGGAATATCTCCCATAAAATCCGGTGCCAGGAAATAACGATGAATATTCATACGCTGCTTGAAAACATCCTGAAGGCTTCCCAGGATGTGGGAACCTACCCGCTCTCAGATCTGATCTCAACTGCAAAATCAAAGCTGATCAGTGGCATTGCCGTAGCAAAAGATCCTGAAAAAGAACTCTATATTGCGTTCATGGGTGGAGAGCCGCAGGGGGCTGTTTACCTGGACGAAAAGGGGGTACTTTTCGGGGATCAGGCTGTCCTGCTGATCAACGGTACGGAATCATTCCTGATGAAGGAGAGCAGGAAAGACGTCATTGAGACCCTTATCATGAGCAGTCGTATCTATGACAAAAACCGGCTGAAAAAGAATATGTCGTATGTCGTACCGGAGATCGGAAAAAGCGGCGGGGGGATCGGAATACTCTCCATCAGGGTCTCAAAAGGCGGAACTCCGGTGAATGGGATCAGGGTATCGGTCCGGAAAGACGGGAAGATCGTGGGGAGCGATGTTACCACCAGCAACGGGGATGCAGGGTTCCGTATCGCTTATGGCGATTATGATTGTATCCTGCAGGATCGTTCACAGGCGGTTACAAGGTACCATTTTACATTCGATCCAACGCATCCCACGGTCCAGATTGCCCTCTGACACCGGATTTTATCCAGGCTTATTTTTTCCCATCCGTGAGAGATCTTGCGATCGATCCCCCTGCTGTCGTCATTCACCGTGAATTCATATAAAATACTTTATTTATAAGATGAAAACAGAGCTAACCTTCATGGAGAAGAAAAAGATTGGCCGTGAGGATTTTGAAGATCTCCTGAAAGGCCGGAAGGATATTACCTCCTATATCGATCTCAATCCCCTCTCGGGCACATATTCCGTATTCGGGGTGCGGACTGCGGGTAACCCGAATTACATGATTAAAGCCCTCTACGAGATGTACGAATCCAGCCTCAACAAACCCCTTGCCGTAAAAGCCATGCGCAAACTCTTCAGATCCGTCGGGAAAGGATCTGTTGGCCTGGACAACCTTTTAAAAAAACTCGGAATGCAGCTCTCTCCCGCGGAGTTTATCATGCTGGTCTTCACGCTCCAGCACCAGCAGGGATGGGGAGCCCCCTTTGAACTGGTGGAACAGAGCGAGAAACGGATTGTTCTCCGGACCAAATACACCTTCGAAGCAGAGATCCTCAAAGACTGGAAGATCCCTGTCTGTGGCATTCATATGGGCTGGATCGAGGGCATCCTTTCTGCCGTCACCGGTAAGAACTGGTACTGCATCGAGAAGAAATGCATCGCGAATGGCGACGACTGCTGTGAATTCCATGCCGCCCAGGTTGAACCCAGCTGGAAATTCAAGGCACAGGCAATAGTGAGGGGAGAATCCGCAATCACCGAATTCATCGAACATAAGCCTCTGGAAGGCAAGATCAGGCTGATCGATGAACCGGTGGTGATTATGCCAGGGTTCATTTTCAGTTCCATGATGACCTCGCTGAAAAAGACCATGGGCGAGCTTCCGGCCGGCGGTGTCAACTACCGTGCCTACATGGATATGGGCAGGGAAAATGTCGGGCATTACAAGGCAATGGGCATCACGGACCCCAATACGCTGGTTAACATGGCATTTACCTTCTATTCCCAGATGGGCTGGTTCAGGATCGTTAAAACGGAATGGGATGAAGCAACAAAGACAAAAACAATCACACTTGCCCATACCGTTGAATCCGAAGCATTCGGGAATACGGGTAAAAATGTCTGTTTCTGCACTGCCGGACTCCTCGCAGGCATTGTCGAAGGAGCCTTTGGCATAAAGGTGCAGGGAAAGGAGATCCGGTGCCGGTCGAAAGGAGACGAACACTGCGTCTTTACCATCACGAATAAAACCGCTTAAACCGGGCTTCTACCTATACTTTTTTATATTCCCTTGTAATAATCACTGGATAATTTCAAGGGATTATGAGCGTCGCCCGCCAGATCATGATCGTTGAGGATGACGAGATTATCGCAAACCTCATCACGCTCATGCTGGAAAAAAAAGGGTATCATATTGCAGGAAAAGTCTCTTCCGGCGAAGAGGCGGTTCTGAAGGCAGCGGATCTCAACCCAGATCTGGTCCTGATGGACATCAACCTCAGCGGGCTGATGGATGGGATCACGGCTGCCCGGTTTATCTTCTCCCTGTTTCACTTTCCCGTCATCTTTCTTACCGGTTATTGCGACGATCAGCTCATTGAACGGGCAAAATCCGCGCAGCCATACGGGTATCTCCTCAAGCCGTTTACGGAGAACGACCTGGTCTCCAATATCGCCATCGCCCTTCATAACCATGATATCCGCAGGCAGTACCTCGACAGGTTTGTCGTCGGGGACACTAAAAAGATCCTCACGGTCCTGGAAGCAGTAATCATCACCGACCTGAAGGGAAGGATCGTCTATTTCAATCCCTATACCCCCCGGCTTCTCGAATTTCCGGAACGCGAACTGATGATGGCTCCTTCAAAGAATGCCATGACCCTGATGAATGCCCAGACCCGGGAAATTATCGAAGATCCTGTCTCTGAAGTCGTGAAGCAGATGCTGGTTGTCACCCACGAGTTCAACACCACCCTTATAACACATACCGACAGGGAAAAACCCGTCTCAGTAATTGCCAGGCCGTTAAAAAACGAACAGAACGAGCTGTTCGGGATCATCATCATCCTCCGGGAAAAGACGCTTGCCGAGATACGGATGACCCACCGTTAAGATCCTTTTTTCCCGGTGGTTGCCCGGCTGCATTTTTTTCATTAGAAGCCAAGAACTCATCAAAAACAACAGAAGGTAATCCGGGTCTCCGTTGCGGTTACCGTGAAGACCGGGTTATTTAAAATAATAAGCCGGTACAGGAGAGATCGAAAATCAAAAACAGGAAACGATTATTTCCGCCTGAAGAGTGCCTTGCTGAACCGGTCAATAAACCCTTCCTTCTTCTCCGCTGCCTTATCTTCCTTGTAGGCAACTCCGACAAGATCCGAGGCAATCCGCTTGAACGCAATTGTTGCAGGGGATGTGGGGTACTTGACAACGATCGGAGTTTTAGCAGCTGCCGATCTCCGGACATTGGGATCTTCAGGGATAACCCCTATCACTTTTACGCCCAGTACTTTTTCCATCTTCTTCGTTATGACATCCACTTTTTCGGTATCGACGCGGTTGATGATGGATCCAAGAACCTGTCCCCCCACCACTTCGGTGAGGATCTTTGTCTTGAGTGCATCGACAATGGATGAAAGTTCAGGGTTGACAACAAGAATGACTTCATCGGCGACAGCGAGGGGGACAACGCCATCCTTGCTGATCCCGGCGGGGGCATCGATCAGGAGAAAATCACATCGTTTCACGATCTCCCCCATTACATCCCGGATCCTTTCGGGATCCGCCTGCTGAAATCCCTGGAGGGAGAGTCCGCTTGGTATTACCTTTAACCCGCTCGGACCTTCATAGAGGGCTTCATCGAGAGTACCCTTGCCCGCGAGAATTTCATGAAGAGTGATTGGTGCATCCTGGAGCCCAAGGAGAAGTCCGACATTTGCCATGCCGATATCAGCATCCATGATAAAGGTCTCCTTCCCGAATTGCGAAAGCGTAGTTCCGAGATTTACTGAGACCGTAGTTTTCCCGGTTCCTCCTTTGCCGGATGCAATTGTGTATACCTTAACCATTGGACACCTGTTCATTCTGGTATTTCTGCCAAATTTATATTGAATAAATCAATGATAACGTATAATTCAGTTATAACCACCACTGTAAAATAGCTTTTGTATCTCCCCGGATTTGTTCTTTCAACGCAGGGGAGACATAACGGGTTGATCTGATGATCCCGATGAGGGGAGATCCTTTATGCTTCAGTTCAAAGAGTTTTACATCGGGTTCACTTGGTGAGGTCATGAGCAGTGTTACGAGGCTGTAATGCACCGCATCGAATTCGACATCCCTTCCCGCAGAAGTAGCAAGGACAAGACCATCGTCTGTTATGATGGTAATCTCGGACAGGTTGTATTTCTGCCTGAGCGCCTGCATGCTTGCAGAAATATCCGGATGGTTCTTAATTTCATCGTGGGATGCAGGCACTTGAACCGCATCGCCCTCCGGTGCGGGTTCCCGGGCAGTGGATCTGCCGAAGATGGGATCATCAGGAGGTGCCGTTTTCAACGGTGAGGCAGGGGAGGGATCATCTTCCCGAACTGTGTCCCGAAGTTGCACGGTTTCCATACCGGTTACGGGAGCGGGGACACTGCCCCCGAAGGATGCCGGGGCATCCGGTACCGTCTGTCCCGCTTCAGATACCGGGAGATTTTCATCGTTCCGCAGGTGCTTTGCACTGGCTTCTTTTTTCTTTACGGACTTCAGTATTTTCCGGAATGCACCAAGAATATTAAACTTCATACAAAAGACATGGAATTATTTTTCTGTCAGATGGTCCAGTTGCAACTGTTTTAAGATAATCTTGCAGTCCTTCCGGATCTTGAGCGCAACATCATCAAGATCCACGGAATCGAACATATCCAGATCACAGCTGTCCTGTTGCCCGGAAGTCTTTTCCGTCATACTGTCCGGCACTTCATTAGTCAGTTTCTCTCCAGTTGTATCCGGTTTGACAGATTCCGTAGGTTCTTCGGGAGCAATCCGGTGTCCTTTGGAGGCCCCCGACGGTATACCTTCGGCAGGTACTGATGATTTTTTTGCCTCTTTTTTTTTCTGCTCGCGTCTGGCATGAGCCATTTGCTTCCCCGGTTCAGGGGATGACCGGTCACCCGCAGGCGTTGATGGCGACGAAGAAGACGCGGGAACCGGTCGTTCCCCGGGCTGGGGGGTGGGGAGACGGACGATGGCTTTCTTATTGAAATCAAGCGCAAGCTGGATCTGGGCGGTATTGAAATCAGAGATCGCGAGATCGGTCACCAGATCCGACTGTTCCAGGACAGCTGCCCAGCCCTTGTCACCATTCTGGTTCTGGATCTCCGCAAGGACGCAGGTTCCCCCCCGGAAGATCAGATCGCCGTTGAGGGTTGCGGAAGAAAGAGTGCATACCCCGGTAAACCGCGATGAGACCAGATCTGAAAGGATCTCGCAAAATTTTACTCCTTTCTTTATGGAGCGGAATGTCCCTCGCGGAAGCTGCATGATATATCATTGTTCATCGTTTTAATAAGTTTAAATCTTATGGGTAGGCAAAATGCTGTGTACGGACATACCTCCCTGGGATCGCCCTGATGAATTTAAAACGAAACCGGAAGGAATTTCCGCATTCCGGGGGCTGAATGCGGAGCTTTACAGAATTGGCCTGAAGTTATCCTAAAGTTATTAATATAATAAGACGTGAACAATACACTTGTTACGTGTGGTGGCAGGATGTTAAAGCCATTACTTGAAGAATTTTTAAAAGTTGAGGGTGTATCCGCAGCAGTTGTCGTAGGAAGAGACGGGTTTGTCATCGAAAGTGCAGCTTCGGGAAAAGTGGATATCGAAGCGCTTGGTGCGATGGCTTCAACGGGTCTTGGAACTTCAGAAGCGATGGGCAGTTCCCTTAGCAAAGGGGAGCTCCTTCAGATGCTTGTCGAACTCGAAAAAGGCCCAATCCTCCTTGCCCCGCTCTCTCCCGATGAACTGATCGCTATCGTTGCCGACAGTTCATCCAATATCGGAAGAATCCGGTATGAACTCAAAAAGAACAAAGAACGGATCATTGCTGCTCTCTGAACCAGCCGGATTATGAAACTCCCAAAAGGTACCGATGGCGGGGTTATCACTAACCCCCCGGAAAAAAATACGGTTCTGCAACTGATGGGATTTCAGGGAGTTATTGATATCGATACGACGCTTGGCCGGGGATATGTCCTGACACGGAAGGGAACACTTATTGCGGCCTGTTTTAAAGACCGGAGCGGATTCTATTACGGAAACGATGCCCTTGATCGTATGGGTTCGTGCAACTCCGATGACCTCCTGTATTACCTTCAGGGATTTTTTATGCACCATAATGTTCCCCCCCATTCTGATGCCGGCTCTCCCCCGATACTGACCCTGCGATCCTATACCGATGATGAATTCCGGCAGGCGCTCGATATCTGCAGGAAGGACTCCCTTACCCTGACAAACAGAAAGAAAGGACTGGTTACCAAACTGCCAAATCCGCTGGACGAGGATCGGCTGAGAAAGATGCTCTCGTTGTACGGGATAGTCGCAATATCTACATTTTATGAAGGTTTTGCGGTCCAGTCAATGGGAAATGCCGATTTCGAACATGTCGCAGCTCTTGCCGAGGACTTACTGCGCGCCGGTATCAAGATTATCCGCGAGATGAAGATCGGTAATCTCAACCAGTTGATCCTGGAAACAGGAACAAACAAGATCATCATTGCCCCCTGCGGCGATCTGTATCTCTGCGTTTTTGCACGCGGGGATGCTCAGCTCGGCCTGTTGCGGGTAGCGATCAAGAACCTTCAGCTTGAGCTATCGGAAAACGGGTGATTGTATCATGATTGTATCATATCATAGCCCAAAGGGCGTTCAGATGCTGGTTTTATGGCTTAACAAAGGCCGGTTGCCCGGAGAGTAGATATACTCACGCGAAGATGTATCTCATAATAGTATTCAAAATGCAGTATTTCAAAAAACCGGGGGAGACATTCAGGTGACAGATAAACAGGATGACGGATTGGACGAAACCTCACTTATGAAGATTCTCGGGGCCCTGAAAAAACCAAAAGAGAAAGATATTGGCAAGGAGCAACAAGCCCCGCAGGCCGGTCAGGAAACGAAAGCGCCTGCCGGAATTTTGAGACCGGCAGAGGGGACTGTTCCTGAAAAGGAAGGTCCGGCCGGTATTGTCCCAAAGGAAGAGCAAATTCAAGAAACGCCACCGGCTCAGCCTTCGGGAACTATCCCTGTCCGGGTGAGCCCGGAATTTCCGGGTAAGACAATCGCTGAACCCGATCTGAAAAAACAATCCATGGATAGTACTCCCCGGCAGGCTCCCCGCAAGAAGGAGCCACAGCCGTATGAAATTGCCGTTGAGGAAATTTCAGAAACAGCTGACGAGACTGAGCTTGACGAGAAGATCATTTCTGTCGACCAGATCAAGGATTTCTCAGGGCTGATTCTTCCCAAAAGTGCCGATTTTAAGATCGATGAACTCAAGCTTCACGGGCATGCAAATATCTTCGAAGGTAAAGGTACCGGGACCCTCCCCCCGGAGATCAACGAGATCTGGCAGCGGGAATTTTCTGCGGCTGGGTTCAAGGGTCTGGATCTTGAGACTGACCTTATACACGCGAAACCGATCAGTCTGGATTCCGCGAAAAAATTCAGCCTTGCCGGCCTGTTCAAAGTCATCCGTCCCGAGGTTGAAGAGTACAATCCGAAGATTCATGGTCCGCTTGTGGATCTTGCCTTCATTGAAAAACCCGGACAGGAAGAGATTGAGGTCTACCCGGTCAACGAACCCTATGCCTACGTCCGGATTATCTACGATCACTCAACCCATGAATACACGTACCAGGTGATCGAACCTGTCCTTACCGAACCTGAAAAAGACCTCCTGAAAGAACTGAAGGAACGGCTCTTTGAAACCCTCGATATCAATACGAAAGATATCAGCAAGGAAGAGGCCCGGCGAAGAATCCGCCAGGCATCCGATGATATCATGGCGGATTACGGGATCCGTCTTGCCCCGGCCCCGAGGGAGAAGATCCTGTATAACATGCATAAGGAATTTTTAGGAGACGGCCTCATCGACGGTATCATGCATGACAAGTACATCGAAGATATCTCCTGTGACGGTGTCAACAGCATGCTTTTTGTCTATCACTCGAGTTATGAATCCATGAAGACCTCCCTTGCGTACCATAATGCGGAGGAACTTGACTCATTTGTCACGAAGCTTGCGCAGCGGGCCGGGAAGTACATCTCGATTGCCGAGCCGATGCTCGATGCCACCATGCAGGACGGTTCCCGTATCCAGATGACGCTCGGGCAGGAGGTCACTGCGCATGGGTCAACATTTACGATCCGTAAATTCAAGGATGAGCCGATCACCCCCACCGACCTGATCGAATGGCATACATTTGCACCGCTCTCGATTGCCTACATCTGGTTATGCGTCGAGAACGGGAAATCTGCGATCTTTGCAGGAGGAACCGCATCGGGAAAGACAACCTCGCTCAACGCCATCGCGCTTTTCATACCGCCAATGGCTAAAATTGTCTCGCTGGAAGATACCCGTGAGATCAAGCTTCCCCATCCCAACTGGATCCCAAGTGTCACCAGGGACTCGTTCGGTCCGGATGGCAAAGGCCAGATCGATATGTACGAACTCCTCCGTGCCGCAATGCGGCAGCGGCCTGAGTACATCATCGTGGGTGAGGTCCGTGGCAAGGAGTGCCAGACACTCTTCCAGGCGATGAGCACCGGCCATACCACGTATTCGACAACGCATGCCGATTCTGTCGCCAGTGTCGTTCACCGTATCGAGAACCCCCCGATGGATACCCCGCGCAACATGCTCTCTGCACTGGATTTCATCTGCGTCCAGGTTCAGGCACGGGTTGGTGGAAAACGCATCCGGCGGAACAAGCAGATCATCGAGATCCTTGACCTTGACCCAAGAACCAACGAGCTGATCACCAACGAGGTGTTCCGCTGGAAGTCGGCAACCGACGAGATCGTCTATTCGGGAAAATCCTACCTCCTTGAAGAGATCATGGAGGCAAAAGGCTGGAGCGAGAACCGGATGCGGGAAGAACTCAAGCGCAGGCAGGAAGTCCTTGAATGGATGCGTATCAAAAAGATCCGTCATTACAAAGATGTGTCGAAGATCCTCATATCGTATCATCGGGATCCGGAGGTTGTCATCGAGAATGTAAGGAAGGACATCTATGAATAGTTACGAACGGTTCTGCTTTAATCTCCTTGGCAAACGGATGAAAGGGAAACGGGACCAGTATACCCGGCTCAGGAGCGATCTTATCTCCGCCCGCTTCAAGGTCCCGTTTGAGGTCTATATTTCAACTGCCGTGGTCAGTTCGATCATAGTCGGACTTTTAATGGCAGTCCTGCTGGGGGCGATCACGTTCTTCTTAAATCTCCCCAGCCTTATCAAATACCAGGGGCAGGTTCCGGAGATTCTGCTGGGGCTTAACCAGTACAGCCTGATACTCGGGACCATCTTTGTAACGGTATTTTCGCTCCTTTTTTTCGGCGGGCTTACGTATCTTGCATTTCTCCTGTACCCGAATGTCGAGGCAGGCAACCGGCGCAGGAACATCGATGCAACGCTTCCCTATGCAATTAACTACATCACCTCGATGTCAACCGCCGGCATCACTCCTGCCGAGATCTTCCGCCTCCTTGGAGACAGTCCCATCTATGGGGAAAGTTCAGTCGAAGCACGGTATATCGCCCGTGAAATCGACATCTTCGGGCGGGATCTCATCGATGCCCTCAGGCTGGTATCTGCAAGTACACCAAGCGAACGGATGAAGGAGTTCCTGCAGGGGGCTATGGCAAGCATTGCATCGGGAGGGAATCTGACCGAGTATTTCAGGACGAAAGCCAAACAGTACGCACTCGAGAACCGGCAGACGCAAAAACTCTTCCTCGATACGCTCAGCCTGATTGCGGAATCCTATGTCACAGCGATGGTTGCCGGGACGCTTTTTTTAATCATCATCCAGTCGATTATGTCCGTGCTTTCCGGGGAGAGCATGCCGATACTTCTCTACATTATTACGTATATGATGATCCCATTTGGCAGCATCATGTTTGTGATTATGATTAGCTCCATGACGCCGGAGACGTAGTATGGGACTCAAAGAGACCTTTGACAACCTGATGAACCGGGAACAGTTTCGTCAGCAGAATATCCCTGCTGCCGATCTCCCCAAGGTCGAAGACGAGATGCATGAGATTACGGCAAAACTGGAAACCGAGCGCAGGAACCGGGGAGGGATCGGCCGGTTCATGAAGCACCCGCTTGAGGTGCTCACGGAAAAACCGGTCAATATCCTGTATCTCACGATCCCGTTATCCATCATTGTCTTTTTTGGAGGATTTATTTCGATCTTTGAATTTTACGGGATTAACGTAATCATGACGTCGACCATGATGGACGATGTCGCAGTCCTTGCCATCCTGATTGCGATCATCCCGCTCGCGTACCTGGATTTTATGGAGGAACGACGTGTCAGGCTGCTCGAGGAGGCACTCCCCAACTTCTTCCGGGATCTTGCAGGCATGAACGACTCCGGTATGACGCTTCCCAACGCAGTGCATATTGTGGCGGGTTCCGAATACGGGACCCTGACACCGCATATCAGGAAACTGGACAACGAGATGTCCTGGGGGGTTGGTTTTGTTGAAGCTCTCCAGCATTTCGGGGCCGGTCTTGGGACAAAACTTGCCGACCGCAGCGTCGACCTGATCTCAAAGGCCAGTAAAGCCGGCGGCGACGTGAGCGAGGTGCTCCGGGCAGCGGCAAGTGATACCTTTGAAATCGTAAATCTCGCCCAGGAACGCCGGAATAACATGCTGATCTATATGGTGATTGTCCTTGTTTCATTTGCAGTCTTCCTGTTCGTGATTGCAATCCTTGTCAGTACATTCCTCACGACAATGTCTAATGCCGGGACTGCTGTCGCCTCATCAGGTGCATCGACGCAGTTCATTGGCCAGGTGGATATCCCGGCTTACAAGCGCCTGTTCTCCCACGCAGCCATGCTCCAGGGATTCTTCTCCGGGCTCATGGCCGGTGTGATGGGCGAAGGCAGGATTACCGGCGGACTGAAATACTCGGCCCTGATGCTGATCATCGCCTGGGTCACGTTCCGGTTCTTCATCTGATCTTTTTTTTCCGGAAAATTTCCAAAAACTAGTCCGTTCCCTGCCCGGATCAATCCTTTAAGGGCAAATCGTGCAAAACTACCGTTTTTACTACGGACTTAAAGGAAACGAACGGATGTAAAATGTACCCGTTTCTTAAAAACAGAAAAAATCAGGAGATATTATCCACGCTGTACCCTTTCATGGTCAGCAGATCCTTGACCCGGTCACGGTGATTGCCCTGCAGTTCGATGGAATTGCCTTTGACAGTTCCCCCGCAGGCAAGCTTCCCTTTCATGAATTTTGAGAGATCCTCAAGGTCGATATCGGTCGGATCGAGGCCTTCGATCACCGTCACTTCTTTACCGTACCGGCGTTTATTGACCTTGACATTGATCCTCTGCTGTTCCTTTGCTACCTCCTCACAGATACATAGTTCTTTGGGTAGACCACACGTCGGGCAAATCCCACCAATCATTATGGTTATTTTTATCGTTTCTGGTTATTTATGCCTTTACCTTCCAAAAACCCCGGAATCCTTCCGGGAACGTTCCCGGACGTCCGACTGACACCTTTTTTTACGGGCATCATCGTACAGTACACCGGATATGTCGCTCCTCGTTCTTGGCACGGCTTCTCATGTCGGGAAGAGCGTTACGGTAGCTGCCATCTGCCGCTGCCTTGTCAACCGGGGGATAACGGTTGCTCCTTTCAAGTCCCAGAACATGAGCCTGAACTCGTTCGTGACGCAGGATGGCGGGGAGATCGGGATTGCACAGGCGATGCAGGCGCATGCCGCGCGCCTCGAACCGCAGACGGATATGAACCCCATCCTGTTGAAACCCAAGGGCGAGAAGACCTCCCAGATCGTCCTTCTCGGGCGCCCGTACAAGGATGTTCCGATTATCGAGTACTACAAGGAAACCGGCCCGTTGCTGGAGCAGGCGGTGGCAGCGTATGGCCGTCTCGCAGGGCAGTTCGGACAGGTGGTAGCCGAGGGGGCGGGCGGGGCGGCGGAGATCAACCTGTACGACCGGGACATCGCCAACACCCGGCTCGCACAGGCGCTGAAAATACCGATCGTTCTCGTCGCCGATATCGAACGGGGCGGGGTCTTTGCCCAGATCATCGGGACCCTCGACCTCCTGCCGGACGATGTCCGGCATCTGGTCCGGGGCATCATCATCAACAAGTTCCGGGGAGATCCGGCAATCTTTGAACCCGGCATCAGGATAATCGAGGAGAGGACAGGCCTTCCGGTTCTTGGCGTTGTCCCGTATTTCGATCTCCCGCTGCCTTCCGAGGACTCGCTCTCCATTGCAGACAAGAAAACCGGGGACTCGGAGATCCGTATCGCGGTCGTCCGGCTTCCCCACATCTCGAATTTTACGGATTTCGAACTCCTGGAACGGCATGCCGCAGTCTCGTATATCCGGCCAGGCTCGCCGCTTGCGGACTATGACTGCATCATTCTTCCCGGCACCAAAAACACTATCGAAGATCTCCAGGTGGTTCTGCAAAGCGGGATGAAACAGGCGCTGGAAGCGATGGTAAAGCGCGGGGCACCGGTCATCGGCATCTGCGGGGGATACCAGATGATGGGAACAGAGATCGTGGATTCGGGTGTCGAGTCCCGGGCGGGCACATATGCCGGGCTCGGGCTCCTTGACTGTACCACGCGGTTTGGCGATTACGGCAAGAACACACGGCAGGTACGGCGGCTGGCACACCGGGTTCCCCCGATCCTCTCACAGGTAGGCGAAGTGACCGGCTACGAGATCCATATGGGGGAGACAAAGCGCCGGAGCGCCGCCGAGGCATTCTCCGGCGACGGTGCGGTCTCGCCGGACGGTCTTGTCTTCGGGACCTACATGCACGGGCTGTTCTCAAACCCGCGGGCGGTCAATGCCCTCCTCTCGTTCCTTGCGGCAAAAAAAGGGACCGGATACACGCCGGTGCCGGAGACCGGGTCCGATCCCTATGACCAGCTCGCCGGTATCTTCGAAAAGCACGTTGATGTCGGGGAACTGATCCGGATCCTTTCCTGAATATGTTCCTTCAGCTGATGATGCTCGCGATGTTGTGGAAGCCCTCGCCGCGCCGGTCTGCGCACCGGACCGCTTCTGCCTTTGCTACATCCACTTCTTCCGTGACCCTGCAGGCAACGCAGTAGGCAAGGGACGGGGATTTTACAAACTTCCCGTGAACCTTAAACTCCCGCGCATGGATGCAGAGCCGGCAGTGCCCGACCGGTTCGTCCTTATCAGGGAGGCAGTGCACGGTCCCCCCGATCACTTCAAGTTCGCGGTACGATGATTCGCTCATGGTCCCAACCAGATCTGTTTATCGGTACTGTTAAAACGATCCAGCACAAAAATCTCTTGCATGAAGGTGTGTATCATGTGCGGAGGCGAGGGAACCCGCCTGCGCCCGCTCACGTTCGATCGGCCAAAACCCTGCATCCCCATCGTCAACCGCCCCTCAATAGAGCACCTGGTCGCACACCTCTCCAACATGGGGTTCCGGGATATCGTTATCACTCTCGGGTACATGGGCACGGCAATCGAGGACGCCCTCGGGGACGGTTCGCTCTATGGCACGACGATCACCTACGTGCGGGAGAAGTCCAAGCTCGGCACTGCGGGCAGCGTCAAGAACGCCCAGAAACAACTCGAAGGATCGGACTTCCTCGTTGTCGGGGGAGACCATGTCACCGATCTCAATGTCCTGGACTTCTACCGCGCCCACCAGAAAGAAAAGGCTGCAATCTCGATCGGGCTCATCAGCATTGACGATCCCAGCGAGTACGGTATTGCCGAGATTGACGTCAGTTACATGATCAAACGGTTCAAGGAGAAACCGGCGCCCGGCGAGATCTTCTCCAACCTTGCAAGCACCGGCATGTATGTCTGCAGCCCGGTGATCTTCGATCACATCCCCGCCGGGACAAAATTCGATTTTGCCAAGGATCTCTTCCCGCATATGATGGATGAGGGGCACCCGGTCAAAGGCTGGCTTGCGCGGGGGAACTGGACGGATGTCGGGAGCCCCCATTCCCTGCGGCAGGCCGAACGCTGGATGCTCGCAGGCATGGCTTCGACCACCATCAACGGGGATCTCTCGATGCGGGGATCGCACATCAAAGGCCCCGTGGAACTGGGTGATTCCGTATCCCTTGGCAGGAATTCCCGGATCATCGGCCCGGTTGCAATCGGCGCCGGCTCGATGATCGGGGACAATGTCCTCATCGGCCCGTATACCAGTATCGGGGAGAAGTGCATCGTGCGCAGCAATGTCAAGATCTTCTCATCGTCGCTCTACAACCGGGTGATATGCGGGACCAATACCACGATCTCCGGCAGCATCATCGACAACGACACCCATATCGGGGATCACTGCAGTATTGAAAACGATACGGTGATTGGCCCGCGTGTCGTGCTGCGGGATAATGTCATCGTCCACTCCAAGACACGGATCTGGCCGGAAGTGATTGTCCCGGACGGAACCGTCGTAAAAGAGCACCTGCTCAACGACAAATTCGATGTCAGGTGCGAAGGGTCATAATCCCTGCCGGTAATTCCCACATGCTTTTAAACCCGGGCAGAGCGGGGATTCCTGAATTTCCCCTAATTCCCGTTTTGCCGGAAGATCCCTTTTTCATGAATCCTGTGCTTTCCGGATCGTGCGCCGGGTAAGGGCGACAAGCGGGTGCCTTGCATAGTCCAGAATCTGGATATCGTCAAGCGTGTGCAGGTTCATGGCCCGCGCCGTCCGTTCCATCCCGAGCTCGATATCCTGGGTAATCTCGATGATGTAGGCATCCAGCATGGTGATCCCCATCTTTTTTGCGGCGACAGCGCGGTGGTGCCCGTCGACAAGGATCGTCTTTCCCGGGCGGCGGACGACAATGATTGGTTCGGCAAGACCTTTCTTGATCTCGTACATCCGGCCTTCAAGTTCATCCTCGTAGATCTTGGACTGGGTCGGTACAAGGTCGCTGATGGGGACCGTGCCCCGGTTCAGCGTCGGATCGACCCCGTACAGTTTCTTGAGGGTGGTGATGAAATTGAAGACCTTCTCCGGTGAAACCCGTTCGATCTGCGACCGGATGACATCCGAATTCGATATAATGCCGAGCAGATGGTTCTTCTCGTCAACAACCGGGAGTTTCTGGATCCCGGAACGGAAGATGACCCGCGCAGCATCCGAGATGCTCATATCAGGGTCGGCAACGATCAGGTTCTGCGACATGACCTTCTCGACCGGGGTATCCGGGGAGGCAAACAGAAGGTCCCGTGCGGAGATGTACCCGACTACGTCTCCCCCGGTCACAACCGGGAATCCGTCATGGCGCGTGGTCCGTATCTTCTCCATGACATCTTTTACGATAGCGTCCTTGGAGACGCTCACGACGTCGTACGTCATGTAGTCGCGGACCTTTTTCTTATCCATCACTACAGCTTGTCGGGCAGATCTCTTGAATTCATCGAAAAAAGGGTTATTCGATCTGGATGCGGGGTTTTACCGCAGTCTTTACCTTTTTGAGACGGACTTCGAGCACCCCGTTTTTGAATGTCGCCGTGGAATTTTCATCGGTCGCATCCGTCGGCAGCCCGATAAGGCGCCGGAGGGTTCCGGATATCCGTTCCCGCATAAAGTATCCTTCAGACTCCTCCTCCTTCTCCTCCTTCCGCTCGCACGCGATCTCCAGGGCGCGGGGACTTACGAGCTGGAGCGACACGTCCTCCTTCTCCACGCCGGGCAGGTCTGCGACCACGATGACCTCGTCCTCATGCTCCCTGACATCCACCCGGAATACCCCCCGGATCGCCGGCATCATGCGGTCCGCAACACCGCCGGGCAGCAGGAGTTTTCCCCCCGCAGGGTACGCCTGCATGACAAGGTTCTCCAGTTCCGATCGCATCTCATCCATGTCGCGCCACATCGATTCAAACGGATAGCGTCTCCATGCCATTTACCGTACCTCCTGTAACCACGTTCCCGTACGGGCTCGCCGTTGGGATAACCGTTAGTAATGTGGTATTATATTTATAGTTTGGTTATATCCGCAACCGTTACCCTGCGATACCGGCCGGATACCCGGCATTGTTCTCTCTGACGGAAAATCCGCTCTATACCCGGGGTCTCATTGTTCGTGCTCATGGTTCATGCAAATCCTGCCAATCGGACGGACCCCATGATTACCGCACTACCCTGTTCACCTTTTTCAAAAGCAGTGCCTCACCCGGCATCTCCGCATCAGCCTGCCACTTCATAGTCCGGGTGCAGGATTCTCGCCCGCTGTACCCATCCGACCCCCCTACAGGCCCTGCACCTGCCCGCAACCATATTTACCGTCGCAGGATCATGGCAAAACTGAGCGGGAAAACGACAGACTATGGGGGGGTCGGATGGGTACATATGGGATCGGCCGGCGTCTCCAGGTACGCGGCCACCCCCGGATCCATACTACGGTGCCCGGAATTTCCCCGCGATTATGTATCACCCGCTCTGACGAAAATTTCCTTGCAGTACCCTGCTGTTCGCGGGGAAAAGAGGGGGGCGGTACGCAGTCGCGGGGACGATCCCGTACCTCCTGCCGCTCTGATCTTCGACCCCCTCCGACCCCCTCATCTAAGACCTGAGGGGGTGAGCCGATCTCCGGTTCCGGAACATTTCATCCGGAAGAAACAAAATTCGGAATGGTTTATCACCGTTCAGGGACGTACTAAGAAGGAGGATTACACCCATGGGTGAGAAGAAAAGAAAAGAAGCGACCGTCAAGACATGGTACAAAGTTCTGGCGGTCCTGGCATGCGTGTTTGTCGCCGGCCTGATGATTGTGTCCTCGCTTGGCAGCAGCTGGATTACATCCCTCAGGGTAATCCAGCCCGGCGACCCGGCCACGGTTCAGGTTACCATCAACGATGTAAGCGGCGATCCTATCGTAACGAGCAACGGGGAACTGTACGAGCAGCGCATCGCAGCCGGCAAGGGCATTTTCTATGCAAAAGACATGGTCATCACGGCAAACCAGAGCTCCCAGAGTTCCCTGATCACCCTTCCGGTCTATTCGACAACCAACGGGTGGTCTGATACCTTTGCGCTCTTCAGCACCGAGCACGATGCAATCAGCCAGGCACTTGTCGGGATGAAGACCAACGAACAGAAAGTGATCACGATCCCGGATGCAGATATGATGACGGAGACGTGGTCGGCGGCACAGCTCACGAGCCAGGGCATTAACATGACCGATATCCATGTCGGCGACCAGCTGAGTATTGCCGTTTCCAATACCGCGACCCTTGAAAAGAACGCAACAGCCGCTCCCTACTCGGTGCGGGTCGGCGAAGTGACGGCAAAGTCATCGGACGGGATAACGATCAACCTGGGGTACCCGACGATCAGTATCAAGGTCCTGAAAATCGCCACCAGTTGAGATCCTATACCAAATATCCTGTTTTTATTTCTGTTTCGATAGAATGGTCCCTTGCCAAAGGGATGGCAGATGCCGGTTCTTCCAGGGTCCGGTTACTGTCTGGCGGCCCGGCAGGATGGGGATCGGTTCGCAGGAATACTTCAAAAAAAGATGCTGGTGCCGCGAACCGTTGGACTAAATGCGGTTCCCGTAGACCCGCTTGATCCGGTGGGCGACGGTCTTCCAGCCCTCTTTGCGCATCAGCGGACCGTCCCGGAGTTTTAAGTGCGTAATCCTGAACCGCTTACCCTTGACATCGTAAACTTCGCCGACAACAAAAAATTCTTCGCCGTCGCAGACCTTGTACAGCGGGATTGTCTGCCGGCCGTTATGGACGGAGATCCGTACAACGACCTCATCGATCACCCGGGTCCAGAGCGCTGTAATATCCTTTGCCTTTGCCCTGTTCACCCTCTTTGGCCCCTTCTCGATCGAGGTCACCTGTACCCCGAACGCTTCCTCGCCGCACTCGGCCACGAGCCGGTCATCGACGAAACACTCGTCATCCGGCATCATCTCGATCCCGCAGACAGCGGATCCTCCCTCATGGCTCACGATCGTTTTTAAGAGGACCGGGCCCTGCGCCTTCTCTTTCCGGATCTTCATGACATGCCCGCACTGCGTACAGCGGACCGTCTGCTCGCGGGAATCGGAGAGGACCTCCCATTCGCAGTCTTCGGCGCATTCCGGACAATAGGCGGTGATCAACATTGATATTCAATAGAGACCCTCACGTAATAAAGCATGGAGGCAACCGAGGTCATCCGGTGCCGTGGCCATCCGCTCGTTTCCGGAAGCCACACGACAACCTTCGAGGTTACTGCAGAGCGGGATCTTTCGGAGACCGGGCACTGCATCGTCGGAATTTCCGCAGATAAAGGGGCCGCCGGACTCTCCGACAAATTCCGGCGCGTGCTCTGCCATGATGACGCAACACTCGTAACGATCCTCAAATGCCGCGATGTTACCGTTACCGTCCGTGCCCGGGGAAGCGCTGCGCTCACGCTGGATCATCCCACGGATCTGGTCTGGCGAAAGAGCACCTACACCTGCGGAAGGACGGTTGCAGTCGGATCGGATACCGTTGCCGCAGATATCCCGGAGGATCTCATCCGGCTCCTCCGGAACGGGGAAGAGATGATCGTAACGATGACCGTTACGCGTCCCGGCTGAGCGTCGTGATCTTCATTTCTGCCTCGGCAAGGAGTGTTTCGCACTGCCTGATTAAGGCAGCCCCCTGCTCGTAGAGCCGGATGCTCTCCTCAAGGCTCGTCTCCCCGTCCTCGATCTTTTCGATGATCTTCTTTACCTGTTCGATCTTCTGCTCAAAGGTTTCCGTCATATTCCACATGCTCCACGGTGACAAGGCTTCTTCCATCGACAAACCGGATGCGGAGGCTGTTGCCTTTACTGATGATAGCGGCGCTTCGCACAACGCACCCGTCTTTCTCGACAACCGAGTACCCTTTTGCGAGGATCTTCAGCGGACTTGTTGCGTCAAGGGCTGCCGTAAGACCGGACAGTGCGATCTTTTCCCGCTGGATACGGGACAGGATCCCCCGTTCGAGCCGGTCGGCAAGGTCAGCACCTGCCTGCTGCCGGTCGCTGATACGGCGTAAAAACCGCTGGGGCCGGAGCCGGTCGCGGAGATCGCCTGCAGTTTGCTTCGCCCGCAGGAGCCGGTTGTTGAGCCCGGCACTCATCTGGCTTTTCAGGCCCGAAAGTCCCTGCCGCAGGACAGCCCCGTCCGGCACCGCGAGTTCCGCTGCCGCGGAAGGTGTCGGCGCCCGGATATCGGCGGCAAGGTCTGCGAGGGTGACATCGACCTCGTGCCCGATTGCCGAGATGACCGGCACCGGGCAGGAAGCGATCGCCCGCACGACGTCCGGGTGGTTGAACGGGAAGAGATCCTCAAAGCTGCCTCCCCCGCGTGCGACAATGACCACATCCGCAAGGCCGGAGAGCCGCCGGATCGCTTTTGCGATATCGACGTGAACCCCATCGCCCTGCACGGCGGTCGGGGAGATGATGATGCCAGTCGGGTATCGCCGGGAAACCACGTTCCGGATATCGTGGATGACCGCCCCGGTCTCTGACGTGACAACCCCGACATGTGCCGGAAATGCGGGAAGCGGGCGCTTCCGGCCTGCGGCAAAACAGCCTTCTGCCGCAAGTTCCTTCTTCCACTTCTCGATGAGGAGATACTTCTCGCCAAGGCCGGCTCGGAGCATCTCTTCGACCTGCAGCTGGTAGATCCCGTGCGGAGCGTAGTGACGGACGGAGGCAAAAACCGTCACTTCCATGCCGTCTTCAGGCGTAAACGAGAGACGGTCTGCGGAGGAACGCCACATGACGCATTTTATGACCGCCGCATTTGCTCCGCTCCCTTTCTCCGAGAGCGAGAAATACCGGTGCCCCCGGGAATGATGGGTATAATTGGTGATCTCGCCCCGCACCCAGATCCCCTGCAGGCGTTCGTCATCGAGGAGATCTTCGATGATAGCAGAAACTTCAGAGACCCGCAGCGGGGTTGTCTTCCCGCCGGCCTGAGGTTCCTCGCTGTTGAACCAGTCCATCAACAGTTATTTTTCCATGCGTCAATATTAATGCGTATCACCATGCCCGCTCCCGCAGTCTCCTCCATGTTCTTCCATGAATACACCTGCAGGGAGATATTCTCGTTTGCGCAGGCATCGGGAATCACCGGCATGGAATTCTGGATCGAGACGCCGGACTTCTGGCTGCGCGGCTGTCCTGTCGGGGAGATTAACGCCATCCGGCAGGAATTCTCCGGGATACGGGATCTCACCATCCACGCGCCCATTCTCGACCTGAATCCCTGCTCCATCAACCCTGAGGTCGCTATGGTATCAATCCGGTATGTCCGGGAAGCGATCCGGCTTACGGAACACCTGGGTGCCGGCACCCTGACAGTCCACCCCGGGAGGAGAACTGCAAAACGCCCGCCGTCAAAACCGGATTTTGAGCGGTTCGACCGGTATATCGCTGCCCTCCGTGAGGAGGCGGGCAGGCACCCGGTCAGGATCTGCATGGAGAACATGGAACCGCTCGTCAACTCCCTTGTCTGCACGCCGGAACGGATGCGGGAGATCCTTGATGAAGAACCATGGCTCTCCTTCACGCTGGACGTCTCGCATGCGCTCGCGGGAAAACCGGGGGATCTCGGCGAGTACATCCGGTTATGCGCCGACCGGCTGGCAAACGTCCATGTAAGCCGGGTGGACGGGAAACGCCTACACCTCCCCCTTGACGGTAACCCTGCAATGGCTGACATCCTCGGTTCGCTTGAAGACGCGGGGTATTCCGGCCCCCTCACGCTCGAGATCGATGACCTGAACTTCAACCGGGCTTTTTCCGCGCAGGAGAAGATCGCGGTTCTTGCGGCTGACAGGGCATTTATCCTGCGTTCGCTTCGGAAATCCCGCTAATTTTATCTTGCCACTCTCCCTTATGTGTAATGTTTACCGCTCATGAATATCCGTAGTTTCAGTGCCGGTTTCCGGTGTGGACGTCAATGATCCTGAGTTTTTTCAACGTCGCGCTCTTTATCCTGTGTGTGATCCTCTCGGCGTTTTTTTCCAGTTCCGAGGTTGCGCTCATCTCCATCTCCCGGGCAAAGGTCAGGATGCTCCTCAACGAGAAGCGCCCCGGCGCCCAGGCCCTGTCCCGGCTGAAGGAAGCCCCCAACAAGCTCCTGACCACGATCCTGATTGGCAACAATATCGTTAACATCTCTGCTGCGTCGATCGCAACCTTGATCGCAATCCAGACGGTGGGGGATGTCGGGGTCGGTATCGCCGCAGGCCTTGTCGTTGTCATCCTCCTTGTGTTCGGGGAGATCGGGCCCAAGGTGTATGCAGCTTCCGCTTCGGATGATTTTGCCCTCGCCGTCGCACGCCCGATCCTGTACCTTTCATATGTCCTTTCGCCGGTCATCTGGGTTGTTGACCGCATCGCCCCGGTCCTCCGGCGGCACCGGGAGGGTCCGGATGCCGCGGTTACCGAGGACGAGATCAAGGAGTGGATCGACGTCGGTACCGAGGAGGGGGCAATCGAGGCGGAGGAGCAGGACATGCTCTACTCGGTGCTTGAGTTCGGCGACACGACGGCACGCGAGATCATGACACCACGGGTGGATGTAACCGCGATCGCGGACACGACCCCGTTTGCGGATGCCGTCCGGATCTTCAACGATACCGGGTTCTCCCGGATACCGGTCTACCACGAGAAGATCGATAACATCACCGGCATCCTGAATGTCAAGGATGTCTTCTCGGCGCTCTCTTCCCCGAGAAAAGAGAGCATCGCCGAGATCATGTACGACCCGTACTTCGTTCCCGAGACCAAGAAGATCGACGATCTCCTGCGGGAGCTCCGGGTGCGAAGGCTCCAGATAGCAGTCGTGATTGACGAGTACAGCAGTTTTGCCGGTATTGTCACGGTCGAGGATATCCTCGAAGAACTGGTGGGGGACATCCAGGACGAGACCGATACCGAGGAGCAAAAGGTCCAGAAGACCGGGGATGGCGTGTACATCGTCGATGCACAGGTCTGGGTCCGCGATCTCAACGAACAGCTGGGAATCGTGCTTCCGTCAGGAACATCGTACGAGACGGTCGGCGGACTCCTCATCGACCGGCTCGGGCATATCCCCCAGCACCCGGGGGAGAAGGCGGAGATCCGGGACTCGCGGGTGACCCTTGTCGTCATGCAGATGCACGGGCGCAGGATCGTGAAGGTAAAGGTCATCATCCACCAAGAAGAAGAAGAACGCTCAATCCCGGGAGGAGAACAGCCATGAAAAAACGCATTGCCGTGCTTGCATCGGGACGTGGATCGAATTTCCAGGCAATACTCGACGCACTCCGCGACGGGCGCATACCGGCCGAATGTGTCAGGCTCTTTACCGATAACAAAAAAGCGTACGCAATCGAACGTGCGCGGACGGCGGGTGTCCCGGTCATGGTCGTCGACTTTTCAGGGTTTCCCGGCCGGGACGCGTACGAACAGGCCCTCCTCAGGGAGCTGAAAGCCTGCGATCCGGATCTGATCGTCCTTGCCGGCTATATGCGGATCGTCGGAAAAGGGATCGTTTCAGAATTTGCCGGCAGGATGATCAACATCCACCCCGCGCTCCTCCCGTCGTTCCCGGGCCTTCACGGGCAGCGCCAGGCCCTGGAGCACGGGGTAAAGGTCGCCGGCTGCACCGTGCATTTCGTGGATGAGAACCTTGACGGGGGCCCGATCATTGTCCAGCGCTGTGTCCCGGTGCTGGATACCGACGACGAGGATACGCTTTCTGCCCGCATCCTCGAACAGGAGCACCGCTGCCTGCCGGAAGCGATCCGGCTGTTCTGCGAGGGCAGGCTTGCGATTGAGGGACGCCGCGTCATTATCCGTTGAACACGGGTGCCGGTGCCTGCCGGATGGCACCCGACCGCCTCCGCCATTTTTTTATGCCTGACGCCAGATACGTATTCGCAAGCATTCCAGGAGGCACGCGATGAAGGAGCGATCCAAGACCCCCCAGACCAAGAAGATTGCCCGGGAACGGATCTCCCTCCTTTTCGAGCTTGCCGGCAGGGAATTTTCTTCAGCCCCGGAACTGAGCAACCGGTACGTGGCACTTGCCCGGAAGATTGCGATGCGGCAGCGCGTGCGCATCGATCGCCGGCTGAGGAGGCAGTTCTGCCGGCACTGCTCATCGTTTCTCGTGCCGGGGAAAACTTCCCGGGTACGGGTGCATGACGGGCGGGTGGTAGTCACCTGCCTTGCCTGCAAAACAAGGAGACGGTATCCCCTGAGGAGGAGTTCAGATGGAGCAGAATAAATCATCCATGCAGGACCTCAAACCGACCGTTTGGATCGGGAAGTCCGGGTGCACCGGGTCCATGGTCGATGAGATCCGGATGCAGATCAAGAAGCGGAAGATCGTGAAAGTGAAATGGCTGCACAATACGGAGATCGATCCCGAGGCGATCGCTGCCCGGACCGGTTCCGATCTCATTGAAGTCCGGGGTAGGACGCTTGTGCTCGCGGAACGGAAAGGGAAAAAAGCATAAGTGAGGTAAAAAGGGAGATCGTCGTATCTCCATGCTCGAAATATATATGAGCCTGCCTCACAAATACCATAAGACTGTTATTTTACGAACAGTAGAGTTGAAACCATGACTACGGTTTACGATGTACCGGCAGACCTTCTTATCCGGAAGGTCGCAGAGGCGCTCAAGTCCCGGCAGGAGATCAAGCCGCCGGCATGGGCAGCTTTTGCCAAGACCGGTGTCCACAAAGAGATGCCGCCCGAGGATCCCGACTGGTGGTTCATGCGGTCGGCAGCGGTCCTGCGGCGCGTCTATGTCGATGGCCCCCTGGGGGTCCAGCGGATGCGCAGCTTCTATGGTGGCGCCAAGAACCGGGGATCCCGGCCCAACGCGTTCCGGAAGGGAAGCGGATCGATCCTGCGAAAGGTTCTCCAGCAGCTTGAGGCATGCAAATTTGTCGTCCACGACAAGACCGGCCGTAAGATATCGCCGGAAGGCCAGGCATTCCTCGACGCGATGGCAAAAGAGACCTTAACCAACCCGCCAGCCCCGGTGCCAAAGCGGGCCAGACCCCAGAAGACCGAGGCCAAGAAAGACGAGAAGAAGGGCGAGAAGAAGCCTGCAAAGAAGGCCGAGGGAAAGAAGGCTGAGAAAGGCGAGAAGCCGGAGAAGGCCGAGAAACCCGAGGCTGCCGAGGGCAGGAAGAAGCCTGAAGGCAAGAAGGCTGAAAAGGCCGAGAAGAAAGAGTGAGGATCCGGGTATGGGAGACGACGAGCTGGCAGAGATCCGGAAACGGAAGATGGCGCAACTCCAGCAGCAGGCTGCAGAACAGCAGGGTATGCAGGCAGAGCTCGAACGTCAGCAGCAGCAGAAAGCCCAGATCCAGATGATCCTGATGCAGGTCCTTGAACCCGAAGCGCGGGAGCGGCTCAACACCATCAAGCTCACCAGACCCGAGTTTGCAGCGGCGATTGAGCAGCAGCTTGTCCTGCTCGCCCAGAGCGGGCGGCTGCGGCAGAAGATCACGGATTCGCAGTTCAAGGAACTGCTGCGCCAGCTGGCGCCGGCGAAGCGCGATTATACCATTACACGGAAATGACCAGTGCGGGAGTGCTGTACAGCGGCGGAAAGGACAGTTCCCTTGCAGCAATCATGCTGGGTACGTATTACGAGGTCGAACTCAATACATTCACGTTCGACCCCGCCCGCCCGCTTCCGGCTGTGGAGGCTGCGGCACGATCGCTCGGGTTTCCGTGGAAACGACAGGTATTTCAGAAAAACCTGCTGAACGAAGCGGTGGATATGGTGCACCGGGACGGGTTTCCCAACGAGGCGATCAACCGGGTTCACCGCACCGCAGTCGAGTCCCTCTGCGGTAAGTACCGGGTCGTTGGCGACGGCACGCGGTTCAACGACCGTGTCCCGATGCTGACCCGCGCAGAGGTGCAGAGCCTGGAGGGGCGGACCGGGTGTTCGTATGTCCGGCCCCTGCTGGGGTTTACGAAAAACGAGATCGACCGGCTCGTGGACCGGTTCCTGCTTGTCAGGCATGGCGAGACCGGAACGATCCAGAACGGGGATTACGAGGCGGAGATCCGGGATGCCTGCCGTGCCCGCGGCTTCGATCCCGTCCCCCTCTTCCCGGCAAACCATGACCAGTCGCTGGTCACGGGGAGAAGACCGGCCTGATACAAGGTGAATGCTATGAGCATTGTGAGTAAAGGAAGAAAGATTCGTCTGGCAAAGGCATGCAACCAGAACCGTCGCGTGCCCCAGTGGGTGATGATTCGGACCAAGCGCACGGTTGTTGCGCACCCCAGGCGCCGGAACTGGCGCAGAAGCACACTGAAGGTGTAAGCGATGGCAGAGAACCTGCAGGAACGCATCTACATTATCCCGCTGCGGGATACACGGCGTGCCCCCAAGTGGAAACGCAGCAATGCCGCGATCAAGGATATCCGGAAATATCTCGCCAGGCACATGAAGAGCGACGAGATCAAGCTTGACCGGAGCATCAACGAGAAGGTCTGGGAGCGGGGATCTGAGAAGCCCCCGTCAAAGATCCGTATCCGTGCCATGAAGATGGAAGACGGGCAGGTCCAGGCCGAACTCGCGAAGGAATCGTAAACGGTTATGGAACGGACCACAACATTTGCCGGAGACCCGCATATCGGGGTATTCGCACGGGCACTGGACGATATCGTCATCGTGCCACCGGAGGCGACGGAAGAGTTCCGGGAAAAGACCCGGGCTGCCCTTGACGCAGAACTGGTCGAGACGACCGTGCAGGGAAGCGCAATCATCGGCTCGCTCCTGACCGGCAACCGGAAGGGGATTGTCGTCTCAGGGCTTGCCGCAAAGGAAGAGATCGCGATCCTTGCCGAATACCGCGAGGTGATGCTGCTGACGGGATCCATGAACGCCGCCGGCAACGTCATCCTTGTTAACGACAAGGTCGCGTTCGTTCACCCCGAGATGGAGAAGGAAGTCGCCGAGGAGATCGGCAGTTTCCTGAACGTGAAGGTCATGGCAACCGCGTTCGGCGGCATCAGGACAGTAGGTATGGCAGGGGCTGCAACCGAAAAGGGGATCATTGTCAACCCCCGTACGACCGATACCGATGTTGCACGGATTGCAGAGTTCGCCGGTGTCCCGGTCGGGACCGGCACCATCAACATGGGCAGCGGTCTTGTGGGTACCGGCCTTCTCGTGAGTCCTAAGGGGTATATCGCCGGCGCACAGACAAGTGGTTTTGAACTGGGAAGAATCGAGGACGTATTCGGATTTCTGGAGTGATCAAATCATGGAAGAGAAGACCTATGAAGTGAAGGGGACGTTTCTGATGGGCGAGGACTGGAAGCCTTACACGAAAGTGATCAGTGCTCCCAACGAGAAACAGGCAGAAGAGCGCACGTTTGCCGTAATTGGCAGCAAGCACAACTTAAAGCGGCGCTACATCAAGGTCGAAACCGTCGCACCGGTAAAGACCGCATAACCGAAAGGAAGCTTCCCGGTGAACCCACCGGGCAGGAACCTGTTTTAAAAAACGATTTTTCAGGGGATCTCTTTTCCCGCATCCCGAGGGGTTTCCGGGACGCAATGTTGCAGATTTTTTGTCCTCAATGAGGTATTTATGGTCCCGGCAAGCATACCTAAGAAAGACCAATGATATCCGGCAGTTCCCGGATCTAAGGGAGGACTATACGTGGCAACCAATACCGAACAGATAGACCAGCGCGAACTGGTCGCCCTTGAGCAGTACCTGAAACAATACGGGCAGCAGGCGGAAGTGTTTGCAGGCCAGCTGGAACTTCTGGAGAACGGGAGGATGGAGGCGCTTGCCGCCATTGATGCCCTGCAGGGACTATCGGAATCCGATGACGGTACCGTGCTCCTCCAGCTTGGCGGCGGTGCAAGCGTCCGCGCAAAGGTTGTCGAAACCGATAAGGTTCTTGTCAACATCGGATCGGACGTGATCGTCGAACGGCCGGGCAAGGATGCCATTGAATTCTTAAAGGACCGGATCACCGAGATGGAAGCCTCGGAGAAGAAGGTTGCCGAGACGCTTGAACGGCTGCGTGCCCAGATGAACGAGATCGCAAAACGCATCGAACTGGGCTACCAGCAGGCGGTTGCCGCGGAGCAGGGCGGCTTCCCCGGTGCCCGTCCCGCCCTTGAAAACGAGGAGTAAGGCAGGACATCTATGTTTGCCGGGCTGAAGGAACGGCTCCAGGCGGCCCGCGCCCGGATCGGCAGTACTATCGGCACTGCAATGGAAGCACCGGCTCCTGCAGCGGACACGGGAACAATACCTGCCGGTACCGTGCAGCCGGCCCCCGGGCAGAAGACCCCGGTCCCGGAGATTACCCTCGCTGACAAGGTAAAGACGTTCATCATCAACCGCGAGCTGATCATCTCCGAGAAGGAACTTGCCGATGCCCTGTCGGAGCTGGAGATGACGCTTCTCGAAAGCGATGTCGCGCTGCCGGTAACCGACGCCATTATTGCCCACGTCAGGAAGGATCTGGTCGGCAAACACCGCAGGATCGGGCAGTCGGTCGATGCCCTTGTCGTCGGAACGCTCAAGGGAGCCCTCCTGAACGTGCTTGGCGACGGGTTCGATCTCACAAGATATATCAAAAACCACGAGCGGCCGGTTAAAATCCTCTTTACCGGGGTGAACGGGACCGGCAAGACGACAACGGTTGCCAAGGTCGGGGCGTATTTGAAAAAACAGGGATTCTCGGTCGTCATTGGTGCCGGGGACACCTACCGTGCCGGCGCGATCGAGCAGATCGAGGTGCACGCGGAACGCCTCGGGATCCGGATCATCCAGCACCAGCAGGGTGCAGACCCGTCGGCAGTCCTCTTTGATGCCGTCCAGTACGCAACCTCCCACAAGATCGATGTCATGCTTGCAGACACGGCAGGCAGGTTCCATACCAAGGCAAACCTCATGAACCAGCTGGACAAGATACGCCGGGTCATAAAACCGGACCTCGTGATCTACGTGGACGAGGCGGTTGCCGGCAACGACGCCGTCGTCCGGGCTGCGGAATTCGACCGGACTGTCGGTGCCGATGCGATCGTCCTTACCAAAGCGGACGTGGATTCAAGAGGCGGCGCTGCCATCTCGATCGCCCACACGATTGGTAAACCCCTCGTATTCCTCGGGACCGGGCAGTCATACGACGATATCCTGCCATTCTCGCCGGAAGCGATGGTAACCGAACTCCTCGGTGATGCATGATGCTGGACACCCTCTCCACCTCCCTGAAGGACGCCTTAAAGAAACTTGCCGGCAAAACGGTTGTCGACCGGGCGGCAGTCGACGAGCTCGTAAAGGATCTCCAGCGTGCGCTTCTCTCGGCTGATGTCAACGTCAAGCTCGTCATGGAGCTCTCGAAGGCGATCCGCACGCGTTCCCTCGACGAGCAGCTGCCCAAAGGTACGAGCGTGCGCGAGCATGTGCTCCGGATCGTGTACCAGGAACTTGTCCGGCTGGTCTTCGCGTCAACCGATGTCAGGCTCGAACCCCAGACCATCCTGATGGCCGGGCTGCAGGGGAGCGGCAAGACGACGACCACCGCCAAGCTTGCCCGCTATTTCCAGAAGAAAGGGCTCCGCGTGGGCGTGATCTGCGCCGATACGTTCCGCCCGGGCGCCTACGACCAGTTAGCCACCCTCTGCCAGAAGATCAATATCCCCTGTTTCGGGAATCCCGCTGAGAAAGACGCCCTCGCGATAACAAAGAAGGGGCTTGCCGAAATGAAGGATTACGAGGTCCTCATTGTCGATACCCAGGGGCGCCATGCGCTTGAGGCTAACCTCATCCAGGAGATCATCGATCTCAACAACCTCACAAAGGCAACCCACCGCTGGCTTGTCATCGACGCCGCGCTCGGCCAGCAGGCAAGCGAGCAGGCACGCCGGTTCCACGAAGCCATCGGGATTGACGGCGTCATCATCACCAAGATGGACGGCACGGCAAAGGGCGGGGGTGCGCTCTCGGCGGTTGCCGAGACCAAGAGCGGCATCGTCTTCATCGGCCAGGGGGAGACGATCGATGACCTCGAACGGTTCAATGCCGACGGATTCATCTCCCGGCTGCTCGGCATGGGCGACATGTCGGCCCTCATGGAGAAAGCTGAAGGGGCGATCAACCCGGACGACGTTGATATGGGCGCCATGCTCCGGGGAAAATTCACCCTCCGCGACATGTACAAGCAGCTGGACGCGCTCAACAAGATGGGGCCCTTAAAGCAGATCATGAACATGCTCCCGCTGGGGAACATGGAACTTCCCGCCGATGTCTATGATGTGACCAGCACCAAGATGGTGCGGTACCGGATCATCATGGACTCGATGACGAGCGCGGAACTGGACGATCCCTCGACCATCAACAGCTCGCGGATGCAGCGGATCGCGCTCGGGGCGGGAGCAACGCAGGACGAGGTCCGGGAGCTCCTGAAATACTACAAGATGATGCAGCGGGCGCTTAAGGGGCTGCGGGGAAGCACAGGGGGCAGGTTCAACATGCACCGCATGATGAAACGGTTCTCGGGACCGCAGTAGATGACCTCATTTGCCATTGTCGGCCATACCGCAACGACCGACGCAACCTTCAGCCTGAACGACCTTGCAGGGGGAGCCGGGCGCATGGATGTCCTCTGCCGGTGCGTGAACGCATCCCTCTTCCTCTCCCACAGCCTGCGCAGGGACACGGAATGCTCCCTTGTGCTTGCGGGGACACGGGATGCGGTAAAAACCATCCGGTTTTCAGGAACGGCCATCCGGTCGCTCAATCCCGACGAGAGGAGCCCGGCAGCCTTCATCAAAAAAGCGCTCGCCCTCCCGTGCGGGTCGGAGTTCCGGGAGGCGGCGCCGGGCGTTGCGGTCCGGAAATCCGGCCTCTCCCGCCTGCTTTCCGAGGGCTCGTATGCTGTCCTTGACGAGAACGGTACCGATATCCGGAAAGCAGCGACGCTTCCGTCCGCCTTCCTGCTCTCGGATCACATGAATTTCACTCCTGAAGAGGTGGCACTTATTGCCGGCTGCCCGAGGTTCTCGGTCGGACCGTCCGTGCTCCATGCCGACCACGCGATCGTCATCCTCCTCAACGAACTCGACCGGAGGGCTGCACAATGGAACTGAAGGAAATTACCGGAAAGATACTCTCGTACGGGCCCTGCTGCGACCACTGTCTCGGCAGGTTCTTTGGTAAGAGCGGGCACGGGCTGACAAACGACCAGCGCGGCGGCGCGCTCCGCATTGCCCGTTCCGTTGACGAGAACATCCCGTATGAACCCTTCACCGGCACCTGCTGGGTCTGCGGGAACTTCTTTGAAAACGTCCCTGTCTGGGCAGAGCGCGTTGCGGCTGCCCTTGCAGGTATCGAGTATGCAACGTTCCTCATCGGGTGCCGGGTCCCCCCGCTGATTGCCGAGAGCGAGGAGATGGTGATCTCCGATCTCTCGCTCTCCCGGTCCGAACTGTTCAAGTCCGAGGTCAACCGGGAGGTGGGAAAAGCGGTCTCGGCGCTGACGGGAAAGGCCGTTGACTTCAAGGCGCCGGATGTTGTCGTGCTCCTGGATCTTGCAAAGGATACCGCCGAAGTCCAGATCAACGCGATCTTCATGTACGGCAGGTATAAGAAACTGGAGCGCGGCATCCCCCAGACGCACTGGGACTGCCGGGCATGCCACGGTGCGGGATGCGAACGGTGCAACTTCACCGGGAAACAGTACCAGGATTCCGTCGAAGAACTGATCGGAAGGCCCCTCATTGAGATCTTCCGCGCAGAGAACGCAGTGCTCCACGGGGCAGGGCGGGAAGATATCGATGCCCGCATGATCGGCACCGGAAGGCCGTTCATCCTTGAGATCGTCTCCCCGAAAATACGCACGGTCGCCTTAAAGGATCTTGAATCGGCGGTCAACAGATCTGCCGCCGGAAGAGTGGAAGTTGCCCTCGACCGGTGGAGCGAACGCTCCGAAGTGGAAATCCTTAAATCAAACAAGGCGCATAAAAAATACAGGATCGTAGTTGAAGTCGATGGTGCACCATCGCCAGATACGTTCGTAAAGGCCGTAAATTCCCTATCCGGCGCCAAAATAAGTCAGCGCACGCCGGAACGGGTCGCACACCGGCGCGCTGACAAAATCCGCGAACGCAGGGTCCTTACTATCGTATGCATCGGTGAAGAATCCGGCAGATTTGTTGTAGAGGTAACCGGTGAAGCCGGCCTGTACATCAAGGAACTGGTATCCGGAGATAACGGGAGAACCCGCCCGAGCCTCTCCGAGGCTCTGGGAACTCCCGCCCGCGTTGCCAGCCTTGACGTAGTGCTGGTCGAAGAGAAGAAGGGTGAATAACCATGGCACATCACAACGGACCAAGAAAGAAGACACGCTATAAGTTCAAGAAGGAACTCCGCCGCCGCGGACTTCCGCCGGTAACTTCGGTTATCCAGAGATTCGAGATCGGACAGAACGTCCATATCGTCTGCGAGCCGAGCATCCAGAAAGGAATGCCCCACCGCAGGTTCCACGGCAAGACGGGAACCGTCATCGGCCAGCGGGGCCGTGCCTGGATGCTCTCCATCCGCGACGGAAACTCCGAAAAAGTTGTGATCGCAAGACCACAACACCTAAAAGCCCAAAAGTAAATCCCCTATCACGATATATCCAAGTACCAGGTGAATGGCATGAAAGTCAAGGGTATCACGAGCGAAGAGAAGGTTACGCTCCCCCAGGTTCGCGAGATCCTGCAAGGCGTCGAAGCGCAGCGGATAAGTTCTGAGAAAGAGTTGTCCTACGAATTTCGCCGGAGCCTTGAACATGCCAACACGCTTTCAAAGACAAGCCCGGAGAAATCGGCAGATCTTGTCCAGGAACTTACGAAGCTGGAGAAGATGAAACCCGAGATTGCCTACCGGATTGCCAACATTATGCCAAAGACCCGGGACGAACTCCGGGCAATCTATGCAAAGGAGCGGTTCACGCTTTCTCCGGAAGAACTTGATTCCACCCTGCAGATCGTCGCAAGTCACTTCTGAGGTCTGAGGTGCGCGGATGAAAGCCGAGAAGAAAGAAGTGAACGCGATCGTACTCGACGTACTCTTAAAAGGGCACCCTGACGATCCCCGCCCCCCGTTCAAGCGTGAGCCCCTTGTCCAGGCAATGGGGATGGAACAGTTCAAGCTCCTGGAGCTCGTCCCCAAACCGGACGTCGTAATCGAGCTCCACGAGCGGGTGTATATCGGGGATGCCGAACGGAAGAAGATCGAGCGCGTCAAGCGCCGGATCGGGTACGATGAACTCACCCAGACGGCAAAGGGCGAGCTCCCGTTCCTTGTCGAGATGATCGTAAAGGAACGGGAACAGGACTTCGTCCAGTTCTTCAACACCGCCGTCCCGATCACCCCCAAGATGCATATGCTCCACCTCCTGCCCGGGATCGGCAAGAAACTGATGTGGGAGATCCTTGATACCCGGAACAGGAAACCGTTCTCGGGCTTTGCCGACATCGCCGCCCGCATCAAGTCGCTCCCCCACCCCGAGAAGATGATCCATGCACGGATCATGGCAGAACTCATGAACAAGGACGAGAAATACCACGTCTTTACGACACGATGAAAGCCCGCCATGACCAACACTTCCTGATCGACCCCCGGGCGATCGACAGGATAGCGGATATTCTCGATCTTACGGGAAAGGTCGTACTGGAGATCGGCCCCGGGAACGGGGCTCTCACCCGGGCTCTTCTCGGCCGGGGGGCGACCGTTCACGCAGTCGAGCTTGACGGGGCACTCTGCGAAGGTCTCCGTGAAACTTTTTCCGACGAGATCGCGTCCGGCAGGCTGACGGTCACCCACGGGGATGCCAGCCGGTGCGGACTCCCCCCTTTTTCAGTTGTCGTCTCGAACCTCCCCTACTCAATCTCATCGAAGATCACGTTCCGGCTCCTTGAGATCGGGTTCGAGACAGCAGTCCTGATGTACCAGAGCGAGTTTGCCGACCGGATGGCGGCTCCCGCCGGCACCAAGGACTGCGGCAGGCTCTCGATCATGGTCCAGACCTATGCTGCCGTGCAGCAGTGCTTCACGCTCTCCCCGAACTGCTTCTCCCCGAAACCGCAGGTGCATTCGACCGTTGTCCGGCTCTTTCCCCGGCCCCCGATCTTCCCGATCAATGACCCGAAACGGTATGCGGACGTGGTCCGGGCCCTCTTTGTCCACCGCAGGAAGACCGTGCGGAACTGCCTGAAAGGAGCGCAGGGGCTGCTCGACCCGGCATGGGTATCAAGGATCCTCACGACAATTCCCGAAGAGATTGCAGCGAGCAGGCCGGAAGAGCTATACCTGGAAGATTTTGCCACGATTGCAAACATCGCCTGACGGTTGATGGTGACCCGTGGATGCAGATTACGGGACAAAACCGGTTTTCTTTTCAGCGTTGCACCTGTTCATCCCGTACGATCCCCTCGACGGCAATCATCTCCCCGATGGCTGCACCGTTGCGAAGTGTCCTTACCATCTGGTATTCGGGGGAGTTGTAAAACTCCTTTGCCTTTTCAAGACTGGGGAACTGTAAAAGGACGATCCTGCGCCGTTCCTCCGGGCCTTCCAATGTCAGCGGAGACGACGAACGGACATTGGCCTTTCCACCATATTTTTCAATGATAGACGGCATGGCATCCAAATATTTACGGTACTGCTCAGAGTCAATGATTTTCACTCGTGCAATAAGGTACGCCGGTATCTGTCGCCTGCTCTTCCTGGTAATCCCGCTCATATGTCCGGATCATTCTTTCAGGAGATAATCCATACTTCCGGTCCAGATGCCATTACCAAACTGAATTACCATCGCTTTTCTGTCTGCCCGTATCAGGCATCAGTTCAGGGATGAGCCTGCTAAAAATATCCTGAAATGGCGGTACTGCCAACACTATAAACTGCGGGTGGATTTATATAAAACCCAGTACGAAAGCAAATCCTGAAATCCATCCCCTGAATCCACCCTGTATCTCAGTCAATACTTCCAAATTTGTTCTTCGTCGTAATATTTTTAAAAATAGAATGGATTCCCCCGACTGATGCGCCCGAGCAGCCGGTCAGTCCTTCAGCTCCTGCACCATCCGGCAGTCATCGCACGGGCAGCACTCGAACTCCAGGGTAGAATGTCTGATCCGGTATTTCTCCAGCCGGTGCTTGATCTCCTCCTTCACCCCTTCCAGCCGGTGCACATCCGTCTCACAGGAGTACACGTGGGCATCGAGCACGTTGATGTTAGAGCAGAGGCTCCAGACGTGGACATTATGGACGCCGCTCACACCCGGCACGGACTCCATCTCCCGGATCACCTCCTCCGTACCTACCCCGCGGGGCGCGAACTGGAGGAGGATGCAAAACGATTCTTTCAGGAGCGAGAAGGAGGAGGCCAGGATCAGAAGGGAGATCCCGATGCTGATGAGGGGATCCGCAATCGTCTGGCCGGTAAAGGCGATCCAGATGGCTGCCATAATTACGGCAACGGAGGAGAGGGTGTCGCCCATCACGTGGAGGAACGCGCTCTTCACGTTCAGGTCGTGGCTCCCGTGCAGGAAGTACATCGAAATGACGTTCGCCACAAGACCGATCACTGCAACACCAAGCATGATGCCGCTGTCAATGGGTTGCGGGTGGAAGAACCGCTCGTACGCCTCATGGATGATGAGGGCGCTCACCAGGATGAGGGCGAACCCGTTGACTGCCGCCACCCCTATCTCCACCCGGTGGAACCCGAATGTCCGCGAGGGCGTAGGCAGCCGCTCGGCGATCGTGATGGCCCCAAGCGAGAGGAGGAGCGCCGCAACATCCTGGAGCATGTGCGCCGCGTCCCCGAGCAGGGAGAGGGATCCCGAGATAAATCCCCCGGCTATCTCGGCAAGGAAGATTGTCCCGGTGAGCCCGATGGCGATGACGAGCGACCGTTTCGGAAGGGACGCCCTGCCATCCCCACCTTCATCCGGTGGATGGTTGTGCATCGGTAGGTAGTATCAATTTAATAGTTAAAGAACGGAAACGTTCCACACAGGATAGGTAGTATCCATGAAGGAACCGTCACCCGATCACAACGATATCTGCTTCTGTCCCCTGACCGGCATCCTCGATGTCGTGGCAAAGAAGTGGGCGCTTTTAATCATCGCGATCCTCGGGAACGAGGGCGAGAAGGGGTTCAACGAGCTCAAGAAGGAGCTTGGCGCGATCAGCCCAAAACCGCTCTCCGATACCCTGAAGAATCTCGAACGGATCGGGCTTGTCCACAAAAGGATTCTAACGACCTCCCCTCCGACCGTGAAGTATTGTCTCACCCCGGATGGCTGGGAATTCCGGGAATACCTGATCCCGATGCTGGTCTGGGTGTCAGAAAAAGGCGGGCACGAGATGCCGGGCTGCCCGATAAAGGCGGGAACCCATCGGCAGAAATGACAGGGCGGGCAATAAAGACGAGAACAGATCGGAATATTTTCGTAATGAAAGAAAAAAGTAGACTTACATATCCTGCCCGACGACGGCGTCCGGTTTCTGCAGGATCTGGATATCCGCGATATTGTGCTGACGCTGGGCGAGTTTCTTTGCCTTGAAGATATTCTTCCCTTCTTTCCCGATGGCAATGCCGCGGTCCTCGTCCCTGATGTCGACCGTGACGGTCCGCTGGTCGGGCTCGCCATCGAATGTCATCCCGACAACCTGGGCAGGAAGGAAACAGTTCCTGATGAACTGCTCGGGGCTGCTGTTGTATTCCACGACCTCAATCTTCTTGCCCATCACTTCGGATGCCTTCTTGATGCTTACGCCCTTCTTGCCGATCGCAAGGCCCATGTCACCCGGGTTCACGACAAAGATCAGCCGCCCGTTCCGTTCGTCAACGACACAGTCACGGCTTCCGGCACCTGTCAGGCTCTCAAACTGCGAGATCAGGCGCATACAGTCTTCGGTAAGTACGACTTCCGGCATATCACGCCCTCTTGAGGGTAAGAATGTCAGACTCTCCTGCATCGACAACAGCGAGCGCGCTTACCATGAATGGTTTACCGCAGGCCTTTCCGAGAGCGACACTCGATCCGTCAAAGGTGTAGACAAACAGGCTCTTATTCTCTGCAACCTGGTTCCTGAATTTTTCCGGGCAGTTCTGTGCAACAACAACAATCTGCGCCTTGCCATCTTTTATGCATTCTTCGGTCTTGTTCTGGCCAAGGATGACATTTCCGGTCTTTATGGCTCTGCGCAATGAAGCATTAAAATCCATTTGCAATTCTCCTTAGTGGATTTGTATCAGTTCTTAGGTTTGACTGCAATCAGTTTTACGTCACCGGTACCCAGCTGGATCGGCTGTCCCACGATGACGTTCTCCGTTACCCCGCTCAGTTCGTCGGTCTCGTTTGCCATGGCGGCATCAAGCAGATGGTTGACGGTCACCTCAAAGGCTGCGCGCGAGAGCACGCTCTCCTTCTCACCGGCGATGCCGTGCCTTCCGATCTGCTTGACTTCGCCGTCCATGCACATCATGTCGGCAACGAGCATGATATGCCGGACATCGACAAGGATACCCTGTTCACCCAGCGTTGAGAGCGCTTCGTAGATGATGGCGTTCCTTGCCGCCTCGACACCGAGGACGGAGGCGATCTCGCTGATGTTGTTGGTCCGGGTCCGGGTGGTATCGACCCCCACAACATCGAAGACATCCTTAAGGTTGGATCCTTCAGTATAAAGGATATACTCCCCGGTCTCTTTCCTGACGACAACCCGCTCGATGTCATCGATGCCCTGCACGATCACGTTCCTGACGTGCTCGGCGAGCTGGAAGAGGTTCTGGTAGCTCTCGGCATCCTTGGGGATGAAGGTGATCCGGGCATTCTCTTCGTCGAGCTCGCACTCGAAATCCCGGTAGTGCCGCTTGTCCTTGATCTTCTTGGGCGCTGCCTCCATGATCTCCTTGACCGGGATCTTGCGCTTCTCGCAGACCTTGGTGTTGATGGAGACGACCACCTGCATGCTCTCGATATCCGTGATGATATCCCCGAACTCGTGGAGCGGCGCCGCCTCGATCTTCCAGCTGACCTCCCGCGCCTTGTCACGGTCGTTGCCGTACTCCGGCTCAAGGTAGATCGTCATCGTCGGGGTGCTGGGCTCCTTACGGGCATCCATGATCTCGATCAGGCGCGGCAGGCCGAGCGTGACGTTGATCTCGGCCACCCCTGCGTAGTGGAACGTCCGCATGGTCATCTGGGTACCGGGTTCCCCGATCGACTGGGCCGCGATGACTCCTACCGCCTCGCAGGCCTCGATCCGGGTTGACTGGTACTCGCGGACGACCCAGTCGAAGATCCTGTTGAACTGCTCATCAGTGATATCCCTGCCGTCAAGGAAGGTCCGGAGCTGGTCCCGGGTCTTCTCAGGAAGGTCCGACGATGCGACCTTCTTTTCGTATTTCTGGGCGAGCATCAGACTTCCTCCTTTAAGACTGCCTCGACAATGCCTTTGACATCGACGGGATCGCCAAATGCGCTCTTGGTTGGATCCGTGCTGTCTTCCCCGTACCGGAACTGGATGATCCGGTTACCGGTCGTGCGCACGGTCCCGTCATAGGCAACCTTGAGGTCCTGCAGCGCGTTGATCATCCTGCGCTGGAGGTACCCGCTCTGCGACGTCCTGACTGCTGTATCGACAAGCCCTTCACGGCCGCCTATCGCGTGGAAGAAGAACTCGGTCGCGTTCAGGCCGCCCTTGTAGCTGTGCTTGATGAACCCGTGGGCGTCGGATCCCCGGTCCCCTTTCCGGAAGTGGGGGAGGGTGCGGTCATCGTACCCACGGACGATACGTTCACCACGGACGGACTGCTGCCCGATACAACCTGCCATCTGGGTCAGGTTCAGCATCGAGCCACGGGCACCGGAGACCGCCATGACCACCGCGCTGTTCCCAAGACCAAGGTGCCGCCCTGCAATCTGACCGGTCTGGTCACGGGCTTTTCCAAGCACCTGCATGATCTGCATCTCGAGAGTCTCCTCAACGGTACGGCCGGGCATCGGTTCAAGCTGGCCGTCCTCGTAGATCTTGATCCTGCGGTCGACATCGAGTGCCGCGTTGTTGAGGACATCGTCGATCTGCCCGTATTCGGTCTTGGAGAGGTCTTCGTCATCGATCCCGAACGAGAATCCGTCGATCATGATGCCACGGATCGAGAGTCTTGTTAAGTCATCGATGAAATTTGCAGCCCGGCGCATCCCGTGCTGCCGGATGATCCGGTTCAGGATCTGGCCGTCGAATGCCCCGATGGCTTTCTTGTCGATGGTCCCTGATTCGAGCTTGCCGTCGATGATCCGGACATAGGCATCCCGCTCGCACTGCTCCTTCTTGCAGGTATCGCAGTTCTGGCAGGAACTTGCATGGAAGACCATGTTCAGCTCGGGCGGCAGGATCTGGGAGAATACCTGCTTGTTGGTCCATGCTTCTCCTCCGTCGCCGGTCTTTACCGGTTTCGGGAGGTGCTCGATATCCAGGAACCGGAGGAGGTAGAGCACTTCCTCCTTGTTGAAATAGCGCAGGCCGTGCGTGAGCATGAAGATGCCCGAGACATGGTCGTGGATACCGCCGATGATCGGCCCGCCGAACCGCGGCGAGAGGATGTTCTCCTGGACCGAGATGAGGATCGAGGCTTCAGCCCGCGCCTCTTCGGTCTGCGGGATATGGAGGTTCATTTCATCTCCATCAAAATCGGCGTTATACGGCGGGCAGACTGCCGGGTTGAGCCGGAATGTCCTGCCCTCCATGACCTTGACCCGGTGGGCCATGATACTCATCCGGTGCAGCGAGGGCTGACGGTTGAAGAGGATGACATCCCCGTCCCGGAGCTGGCGTTCGACCGTCCAGCCGGGTTCGAGCATGTCGGCGACGGTCTCGAGGTTGTCGGCCCCGAGCCGCAGGCGCCGGTTGTCCGGCCGGATCACGTAGTTTGCCCCGCAGGGATCCCCGACCTTTGCCCGTACCGGGCCGGTCCTTGCCACCTGCTTGAGTTCTTCAAGATTGTAGGGAGTGACACGGACGGGGATGGTCATCTCGTTTGCGACCGCACGCGGGATACCGACCTCGGTGACGCTGATGTTGGGGTCCGGCGAGATGACGGTACGGGACGAGAAGTTCACACGTTTGCCCGAGAGCGAGCCACGGAACCGTCCGTCCTTTCCCTTCAGCCGCTGGGAGAGGGTCTTCAACGGCCTGCCGCTCCGGTGCCGGGCCGGGGGGCACCCGGCAACTTCGTTGTCAAGGTAGGTCGTGACATGGTACTGGAGGAGTTCCCAGAGGTCTTCAATGATCAGCTGGGGGGCGCCTGCGTCCTGGTTCTCCTTGAACCGCTGGTTGATACGGATGATATCAACGAGCTTGTGCGTGAGATCGTCTTCCGATCGCTGGCCGTTCTCAAGGATGATCGAGGGCCGCATCGTAACCGGCGGCACCGGGAGGACCGTGAGTACGGTCCACTCCGGGCGGGCGACCTGGGGGTTGATCCCGAGGGGGACTAAGTCCTCGTCCGGGATCTTCTCCAGCCGGGCCCGTATGTCTGCCGCGGTCAGCTTGTGCTCGATCTTCTTGCCTTCCTCGATCATGACTTCCGAGAACGTTGTCGGCTTCTCGAAGTTGATCTTGAGCTGCTGGGCGCCGCAATGGGGGCAGACCCGCTCTTTCTTAACATCCTTCTCCGAGATCTGGTCGCCGGTGAGGTCATCCTCGGTACCGATTACTTTCTCGACCTCGTCGGGCGATAGCAGGACCCGGCCGCATTCACGGCAGGTCACGCGCAGGAGTTTCCGGATCAGCCGGGTGTACCCGACATGGATGACCGGTTTTGCGAGCTCGATGTGCCCGAAATGGCCCGGGCACTCGCTCGCCTTCTGGTCGCAGGTCTTGCACCGGAGCCCCGGATCGATGACACCGAGGTTCAGGTCCATGAGCCCCTGCGGGTAGGGGAAGCCATCATCATCATAAGTGTCCGCCCAGATGATCTTCCGGACACTCATCTCCCGGATCTCCTTGGGAGACAACAAACCAAATTCAATCTTTCCAATTCGTTTTGGGCTGGGCATGACTTGACCTCCTCACACCACGTCCTCAAGCCGGAGACGCGGCGCTATTCCCATGCTCTTCATCTCGTCCAGCAGCAGCTTGAACGCGTAACTCATCTCGACCGGGTAGATATCCGTCTCGTTCCCGCAGGCAAGGCAGCGGGTCATGTTCCGTTTCCGGTCGAGCATGGCGACCATGCCGCAGTGGGCGCAGACATACTCCTGCACCTTGTCGGACTCATCGAGCAGCCGTTCCTTGAGGGCCATCGCCGCCCCGTGCCCGATCATGACATCCCGTTCCATCTCACCGAACCGGAGACCGCCTTCACGCGCCCTCCCTTCCGTCGGCTGGCGGGTGAGGACCTGCACCGGGCCGCGGGACCGTGCATGCATCTTGGAAGAGACCATGTGGTACAGTTTCTGGTAGTAGATCACGCCGATGTAGACGTCGGCCTTGAACGCTTTACCCGTGATGCCGTCATACATGACCTCCCGGCCGGTATGGGAGAACCCGAGTTTCCTGAGGGACTGGCGGATGGAGGATTCCTGGTTGCCGCCGAATGCCGTCCCGTTGATCCGGTGGCCTTCGAGGGCGCCGACCTTCCCGCCGATCATCTCGAGCATGTGCCCGATGGTCATACGGCTCGGGATGGCGTGCGGGTTGATGACAAGGTCGGGGCTCATGCCGCTCTCGGTGAACGGCATGTCGTCCTGCCTGACGATCAGGCCGACGACCCCTTTCTGCCCGTGCCGGGACGCGAACTTGTCGCCGACTTCCGGAACACGGAGATCCCGGGTCCTGACCTTGACGAGCCGGGAGCTGTTCTCGCCCTCGGTGATGATAACCGTGTCCACGATCCCGTGCTCGTTGCTGCGCATCGTGACCGAGGTGTCCCGGCGCTTCTCGACCGCAATGAGATCGCTTGTCGGCTCTTCGAGGAAACGGGGCGGCGATGTCTTGCCGATCAGGACATCCTTCTCCATGACGATGGTCTCGGGGTTGATCACGCCGTCTTCGTCGAGATTCTTGTAGGCTTCCGCGCCATGGGCACCGGATACTTCCTCGTCCGGGATCTGGATCCGGTCGATCTGGCCGCCGGGGTACCGTCTCTCTTCACCTTCGTAGGTACGGAAGAAATGCGAACGCCCGAGCCCGCGGTCGATGGATGCCTTGTTGAAGATGAGCGCATCTTCAATGTTATATCCCTCGTAACTGAGGATTGCCACGACAAAGTTCTGGCCGGCGGGCCGGTCGTCCGAACCGATCAGTTCCGAGGTCTGGGTATGGGTTAACGGTTTCTGGACATAGTGGAGCAGGTGACCCCGGGTGTCCGGGCGGAGCTTCATGTTCGCGGCACCGAACCCGAGCGCCTGCTTGACCATCCCTGCGCCCATCGTGACACGCGGACTTGCGTTGTGCTCGGGGAACGGGACATGCGCCGCACCGATACCGAGGATCAGGGAGGGGTCGATCTCCATGTGGGTATGCTCCGGCGTCGCATCTGCCGGGTTCATGGCGATGAAGAGGTCTTCCTCCTCTTCAGCGTCGATGAACTCGATCATGCCGTGCCGGATGAAATGGTCAAACCCGATCTCTTTCTTCGCGAGCTTCTCAAGATCCTCTTCCGGGATCATGGGTTTTCCGTCTTTGAGCACGATCAGGGGGCGCCGCGCCCGGCCGCGATCGGTGAGGATCACCACATCGCCATTATACTCCTTGAAGGAGACATTGACCTCAGTTGAGATCGTCCCCTGCCGGCGCATGGACCGGATCTCGGCAACGACATCTTTGGGATTGTCAACAAGCCCGATCAGGGCGCCGTCAACAAAGACCCTTGATTTCTTGGTCATCTGAACTCCCCCC